>Ga0194057_10000830_pt1 | contig 16109 bp, 17 predicted proteins | sample SepL4415m_MetaG_FD_155474 | JGI IMG/M metagenome (GOLD analysis project Ga0194057, IMG submission 155474) | Anoxic zone freshwater microbial communities from boreal shield lake in IISD Experimental Lakes Area, Ontario, Canada - Sep2016-L442-15m | ecosystem: Environmental > Aquatic > Freshwater... | reverse complement strand
TCGGCGCTCCCTTTCCCCGCCTTTGCGGGACCACTGACGACGCGGCGGACTGCGCCTGACGCTACGGACAGTCGCTCCCCCTGCAAGGGCTTTTGACGCTGGGCTTCGAGCGGGCCCGTTTCCCGGCCCCGCCGCCAGCCTGCTACCGGGCCTCCTGGCAGCTACCCGGACCGCACTCACGCAGGCGGGCGGGCGACGAGCTTGTCGTTGTCGGTCCACCCCAAGGGCGTCACCTCCAACTGCCTGGGCGCACGCGAAAAAGGCAGTGGGGGTAGGCGGTTAGCTCCACCTACCCCAAGATGTAGTGGTGGACACTTCAGCGCATCAGCCTCACCTGACTCATCGCCGCGTTGCCGGCGTCGACTATCCCGCAACGTACCGAGCCTTCGTCGAGATGTTCCCGCGGGCGAAGAGGCGTGTCTGCGCTACGTCGAGGCGCTGCGCTGGCATGACGGCTTCGTCTGCCCAGCCTGCGGCTCTGCCGGTGAGCCCTGGCGGATGAGCCGGGGTCGCCTCGTGTGCCGCGCCTGTCGTCACCGAGGCTGACGTCACTCTCGGCTACGAGCGGTAGGAAACACCACATCTTGTGGGCGGTGGAGCTAACCGACTACCCCCAAAAGGCAGATAAGGATTCCTTAACTGTCGGGCCGCGTACGGCCCTCCGCAGGCTCGATCGCCGGAGGGAAGATAAGGATTCGCCGGAATTCCTTATCTTCCCTCACACTACTACCCCGCCGCGGCGGCTCCGGCGTCCCCGGCAGCCGCGGCGCGCGAAGTCCACGGCCGCGGCGCGCGAAGTCCACGGGTGCGGCGCGCGCGGCGCGCCATGTCCGCCTTCTTGCGGCCGTCGATGCGGAGGCTGAACGCGCAACCGGACGGAAGGGGATGGTCATGTTGCCTCAAGACCGTCGCACGTACGTCTGACGGATTCGTTGACAGTACCGCTAGAAGTACCGTTGCTTGAAAGAGCCACGCACGACATCGGGCCGCCGTCACTCCTCCGCGAGCGGCGAGGGACCGATATCGACGCGCTGCGTGGAGCGCCGGTCGCTGGGGATGCCCCGCTCCGCGGGAATCTTGTCGCGCGACGCGGCGAGGAGGCCAGGACCATGAAGTCGCCGGTCGAGCACCTGTTCGGTGTCTCCTCGCCGATGCGCTCGGCCGGTCGAGCACCTGTTCGGTGTCTCCTCGCCGAGGCGCTCGAGGAATCGCGGGAACAGTGGATCGCGGATGCTGCCCCGGAGCGCAGCGCGTACCTGGTGTTCATCAGTCGAATTGACTTCGTGAGCGCGAATCGCCTACTATCGTCTTGCGCGACGTGTGCGCGTGCTTTGTGTTATTCACTCTCGCTCTTGCATAGCGATACGCATGGCGCTTCGGCGCCCATTGGCTGACACCATCGAACCAGGGGTCCACTGTGAGAGTTTTGGGAGGTTGCGTTACCTGATTCCCGTCCCGACCCCTGGACGCCGACACAGCTGCAGATCAGTATCTCTTGCACGAACGAGTGTGGCACTGGCCGGGCGCGTTGCTCGGCCTTTTTCGTGCCGCGCGACCTGTGAAGGGATAGGACTGAGATGATGATCGCCGTGTACATCGTGGTGGGGCTGGCGGGGCTGGCAGTGGGCGTGGTCGCGGGGTACATGATCCGCCGCAACCTCGCCGCCGGCAAGCTGGCCGGAGCGGAGCGCGAAGCCGATCGGGTGCTGCGCGACGCCAGGCGTGAGGCCGAGACCGTGGTCAAGGAAGCCCGGCTTGAGGCCAAAGAAGAAGTGCACAAGGTGCGCAGCGAGGTCGAGGCCGAGCTGCGCGGGCGGCGCGAAGAGGTGGGTAAGGCCGAGCAGCGCCTCCTGCAGCGCGACGAACAGCTCGACTCGCGGGCCGCCGAGCAGGACCGTCGCGAGCAGTCGCTGCGCGACCGCGACGCCAACTCCCAGCGCGTCGCCGACGAACTGCAGGGCGCCCACGACGAAGCCCTGATCCAGCTCGAGCGCATCTCCGGGCTCAGCGCGGCGCAGGCCAAGGACATGCTGCTCAAGCAGACGGAGGACGAGGCGCGCCACGAGATGGCCAAGCTCGTCCGCCAGGTCGACGAAGAGGCGCGCCGCGAGGCCGACCGCCGCGCCCGCAACATCCTCTCGCTGACCATCCAGCGCACGGCCGCCAACCACGTCGCCGAGACCACCGTGTCGGTGGTCCACCTGCCGTCCGACGACATGAAGGGCCGCATCATCGGCCGCGAGGGGCGCAACATCCGCACCCTCGAGAACACCACGGGCATCGACTTCATCATCGACGATACGCCCGAGGCGGTGGTCCTCTCCGGGTTCGACGGGGTGCGCCGCGAGACCGCGCGCCTCACGCTCACCAAGCTCATCACCGACGGGCGCATCCACCCGGCGCGCATCGAAGAGACATACCTTCAGGCTAAGGCTGAGGTCGAGGCCACCATGGAGGAAGCGGGCGAGCAGGCCTGCTTCGACACCAACGTGCATGGCGTGGCCCCCGAGCTGGTCAGAGTCCTCGGGCGCCTCAAGTACCGCACCAGCTACGGCCAGAACGTGCTCAACCACTCCATCGAGGTGGCTCATCTCGCCGGCATCATGGCCGCCGAGCTGGGCGCCAACGTCAAGATCGCCAAGCGCGCCGGTCTGCTGCACGACATCGGCAAGGCCGTGGACCACGAGGTCGACGGCTCGCACGCCGACATCTCGCAGCAGCTCTGCAAGAAGTACCGCGAGTCGCAGAGCGTGTGCCACGCCATCCAGGCGCACCACCAGGACATCGAGCCGCAGACCGTCGAGGCCGTGATCGTGCAGGCCGCCGACGCCATCTCCGCGGCGCGGCCGGGCGCGCGTCGCGAGTCGCTCGAGAACTACGTCAAGCGGCTCGAGTCGCTGGAGCGCATCGCCGAGAGCCACAAGGGCGTCGAGAAATGCTTCGCCATGCAGGCGGGCCGCGAGGTGCGCGTGATGGTCAAGCCCGCCGAGATCGACGACGACGCCACGGCGCTGCTGGCCCGCGAGATCGCCCGGGAGATCGAGGACCAGCTCGATTACCCCGGCCAGATCCGGGTGACCGTGATCCGCGAGAGCCGCGCCGTCGACATCGCCAAGTAGGCGGGGGCGGCGCGGAGGCTCCATCAAGGCCATGCGCACCTACTATCTGCGCTCGTTCGGTTGTCAGATGAACGCCCACGACGCCGAGCGCATCCGCGCGCTGCTCGAGGCCGAAGGCCTGGAGCGCGCCGCCGAGCCCGACGGCGCCGACGTGCTCGTTTACAACACCTGCACCGTGCGCCAGAGCGCCGACGAGCGGCTGGCCGGGCACCTGGGCACAGCCGCCCGGCTCAAGCGCGAGGATCCCGGCCGCCTCGTGCTCGTCACCGGCTGCCTGGCGCAGGCCGAGCAGCGCGACCTCTTCCGGCGCTTCCCCTTCGTCGACGGCGCCCTCGGCCCGCAGAACCTGCAGCGCCTGCCGGAGCTGCTCGCGGCGGCCGCGGCGCCGGCGGCCGGGCGGCCGCCGGGCTACTTCGTCGACGGCCCCGCCATGAGCGGCGACCTCGCGGCGCGCCGCGAGCGACCGTATCAGGCCTGGGTGCAGATCATGTCGGGCTGCACCAACTTCTGCTCGTACTGCATCGTGCCGCGGGTGCGCGGCCCCGAGCGCAGCCGCGACCTGCAGACCGTCGTGGCCGAAGTCCGCGGCCTCGTCGCCGACGGCGTCCGCGAGGTCACCCTGCTCGGCCAGAACGTCAACGCCTACGGCCTCGATCTGCGGCGGGGAGGGAGCGAGGGAGCGCCGGACTTCCCGGCGCTGCTGCGCGCCCTCGACGCCGTGCCGGGGCTCGCGCGCCTGCGCTTCATGACCTCGCACCCCAGGGATCTCTCGGACGACCTCGTGCGGGCGCTCGCCGAGCTGCCCAGCGTCTGCGAGCACGTACACCTGCCTGCCCAATCCGGCTCCGACCGCGTCCTGGCCGCCATGGGCCGCGGCTACACCGCGGCGGCCTACCTCGAGCGCGTGCGCGCCCTGCGTGCGGCCGTGCCCGACGTGAGCGTCACCACCGATCTCATCGCGGGCTTTCCCGGCGAGAGCGACGACGACTTCGCGCAGACCCTCGGGCTGGTGCGCGCCGCGGCGTTCGACGCGGCCTTCACCTTCGTCTTTTCGCCGCGTCGCGGCGCCGCCGCCGCCGACCTTCCCGGGCAGATCGCCGCGCCCGTCAAGCGCGAGCGTGTGGAGCGTCTCATCGCGCTCACACAGGAGCTCGCTCAGGACTCGCGGCGACGCTGGGTGGGCCGTCGCGCCGAGGTGCTGATCGAGGGCCCCAGCCGCGACGGGAGGGGCCTGCGCGGCCGCACCAGGCAGAACGTGACGGCCAACGTGACCACGGCGGCCGAACCCGGTGCTATAGTGGAGATCGAGGTCACTGGAGCGACTTCGACGACCCTTCGCGGAAGGGCCTGACGGTCGCACTGAGGAGGCGCCGTCATGCAGGGCTGCATATGTCCCCATCCGCCACTGCTCATCCCCGAGGTCGGGGGCGCCTCGCTGCGCAAGGTGAGCGCCACAGTCGACGCCATGCGGCTCCTGGCCGCCCAGATCGGGGAGCCCGAGACCGTGGTCGTCATCTCCCCGCACAGCGACGGCAACGGCGACGCGCACGTGGTGCGCACGGCGCCGCGCCTGCACGGCGATCTCGGGCGCTTCCGCTGCCCCGACGTCGCGTTCACCTACGACAACGACGTGCCGTTCGCCGAGCTGTTGCTCGCCCTGGCCGGCGACTACCGCCGCCTGCAGCTCGTGCCCGACGACGGCGACCAGCTCGACTGGGGCGTGCTCGTGCCCCTGAGCTTCCTCAAGGCGCGGCAGATCGTCTCGCTATCCATCGTCAGCGCCTACGGCGAGCATCGCACACTAGGGCAGCTCGTGCGCCGCTGCGCCGAGGAGCTCGGCCGCGACACGCTGTTTCTCGCCTCGGGCGACCTCTCGCACGCTCTCACGCACACCGCGCCGGCGCCCTACGACCCGCGCGGCAAGCTCTTCGACGACGAGGTGAAGGGCCTCCTGGAGGTCGGCGATTTCGTCGGGCTCGGGCGCATGGACCACATCCTGTTCCAGGGGGCCGCCGAGTGCGGCCTGCGCAGCTTCATGGCGCTCGGCGGTTTTCTCGGCGACGACGCCACGGTCGCCCCCGAGATCCTCAGCTACGAGGCCCCCTTCGGCGTCGGCTACATGGTGGCGCGCTTCGGGGCCGCCGAGGTGGAACGCCCGGGGGTGGAGGCGTGAGCGAGGACAGTGCAGGCGTGAGCGAGGAGAGCGCAGACGCAAGCGGCGCGCCCACCGGCCCCGCCGACTACGCCCGCGCCTGCGTGGAGAGCTGCGTGCTGGGGCGCCCGCTGCCGTCGCCGCCGGCGAAGCATCGGTTCTTTGCGCGCCGCGCCGCCTGCTTCGTCTCGCTGAAGAAGCACGGCGAGCTGCGCGGGTGCATCGGCACTCTGGAGCCGGACGAGCCCGACCTGGGCGCCGAGATCGCCCGCAACGCGCGCTCGGCGGCCTTCCACGATCCGCGCTTCCACCGGGTGCGCCCGGACGAGCTCGCGGCGCTCACCTGCTCGGTGGACGTGCTCAGCCCGAGCGAGACGTGCGCGCTCGCCGACCTCGACCCCGCGGTCTACGGCGTGATCGTGCTCGCCGGCTTTCGCCGCGGCGTCCTGCTGCCCGACCTGCAGGGCGTCGACAGCGCGCAGCAGCAGGTCGACATCGCCCTGCAGAAGGCGGGCATCGGCGGCGACGAGGCGTACACCCTCGAACGCTTCACCGTGACCCGCTATCGCGAGGGCGAACCGCCGCGCGACGACGAGGTCGAGGATCAGTCTGCGCCATCGCGCTGACGCACCGGGCGCCGCGGGCGCACGGCGCGGCGAGGCGCCGCCGCTCATCGCCCTCTTCGGCGCGACGGCGCTCGGCAAGACCGACGTGGCGGCGGCGCTCGCCGAGCGCCTGCACGCCGACATCGTGGTCGCCGACTCGATGCAGGTCTACGCGGGCCTGCCCATCGTCACCAACCAGCCCGACGAGGCGCGGCGCGCCCGCGCGCGGTACCACCTCGTCGGCTTCGTGCCCCCGCAACGCGACTTCACCGTGGCCGAGCACGCCCGTAAGGCGCACGAGGTCATCGACGGCCTGCGCCGCGAGGGCCGCGCCGTGATCGTCGAGGGCGGCTCCGGGCTGTACCTCAGGGCCGCCCTCGGCGATCTCGAGCTCGCGGCGCCGCCCGACGAGGCGCTGCGCCGCGCGCTCGAGGAGCGCTGGGCGCGCGACCCGGGCGGGGTCGTGGAGCAGCTTCGTCTGCTCGACCCCGCCGGCCTCGCACGCCTCGACGCCGCCAACCCACGCCGCGTGATCCGCGCCCTCGAGGCCGCGCTCGCGAGCGGCGCGCCCGTGTCGGCCGGCGGCCGCGACCGCCTGTGGCAGCCCGGCGAGCGCTATGCGCACACCCTGGTCGCGCTCGTGCCCGACGACGACCGTGAGGCGCTCAAAGCGCGCCTCGAGGCGCGCGTCGATGAGATGCTCGGCGCCGGCGCCGTGGAGGAAGTGGCCCGCGCCCGCGAGGGCGGGCCGCTTTCGCGCACGGCGCTGCAGGCCATCGGCGTGCGCGAGCTGAGCGCCGTGCTCGACGGCGAGCTGAGCCTGGATGAGGCGGCGGCGCGCATGAAGGCGCGTACGCGCGCCCTCGTCCGCCGCCAGCTCACCTGGATGCGCAAGCTGCCGGCGGCCGCCCGAACGCCTGCGGCCGGGCGGCCGCCGGAGGCCGTCGCGGAGAGCATCCTCGCCCTCGTCGAGGCACGCCCGTGGTAGAGTGTGCGCTCAAGCCGCGCGTGACCGCGGCGCTCCATCTCACAGGGGGTCGTAGCGGGTGACGCCAACGTGGCAGGGCCTCGGCAAGGTCCAGTTCTCCAAGTGGCAGGGCCTCGGCAACACCTACATCGTGGTGCACGCCGAGCAGGTACCGTTCGCGCTCACGCCGCAGCGCGTGCGCCTGCTCTGCGACCGCAACCTCGGCATCGGCGCCGACGGCATCATGGTCATCGGCGCGCCGACCGGCGCGGACCGCTTCCCGGTGACGATCTTCAATCTCGACGGCAGCCAGGCGGAGATGTGCGGCAACGGCGTGCGCATGGTGGCCCGCAAGCTGCAGATGGAGGGCCTGCTCAGCGGCGACACCGTGGTGCTCGAGACCGCCGCCGGCGAGATCGTGCCCCGGCTCGGCGACGGCTACATGGTCACCGTCGACATGGGCATCGCGCGCTTCGGCGGCGAGAAGCTCAGCGGCTTCGACGGCGACTGCGTCGAGGAGTCCCTGCACGCCGCCGGACGCAGCTTCACCTTCACGTTCGTCGATGTCGGCAACCCGCATGCCGTGATCCAGTCTCCCTGGCCTCTGGAGCTCGTCCCGCTGCACGAGGTGGGCCCTGTGATCGAGACGCACAAGAACTTCCCGCGCAAGGCCAATGTGGAGTTTGTCAAGGTCCTCGGCGAGCACGCCGCCAAGGTCCGGGTCTGGGAGCGGGGCGTGGGGGAGACGCGCGCCTGCGGCACCGGCGCCACGGCGACCGCGGTCGCCCTGGTGCGCACCGGCCAGTGCGCGTCGCCGGTCACTGTAGAGCTGCCCGGCGGCAAGCTCGTCGTCGAGGTGCGGCCCGACTGGCGCGTGTTCATGACCGGGCCCGCCGAAGAGATCTACCACGGCGACCTCTCGCGGGAGCTCCTCGATCACCTCGAGTGACGCCGGCGGAGCCTTCCATGACCTCGGGAGAGCCATGAGATTCTCACAGCGCGTGCAGAACCTGCCGCCCTACCTGTTCGCCGGCATCGAGCGCCAGATCGCCGAGCGGCGCGCCGCCGGCGTGGACGTCATCAGCCTCGGCATCGGCGACCCCGACCTGCCCACGCCGCCGCACATCGTCGCGGCGCTCGCGGAGGCCGCCCTCGACCCCGCCACGCACCAGTACCCCAGCAACCGCGGCGAGCCGGCGTTTCTCGAGGCCGTGGCCGGGTTCTACTCCACGCGCTTCGGCGTGGAGCTCGACCCGGCCTCCGAGATCGTCCCGCTGCTGGGCGCCAAGGAGGGCATCGCCCACATCGGCCTCGCCCTGCTCGACCCGGGCGACGTGGCCCTGGCCGCCGACCCCGGGTACCCCGTCTACATCACCGGTCCCCTGCTCGCCGACGGCGCGGCAGTGCCGCTGCCGCTCGTCCCAGAGCTCGGCTTTCAGCCCGATCTCGAGGCCCTCGAGCCGAGTGTGCTCGCCAGGGCGCGCATGATCTTCGTGAGCTACCCCAACAACCCTACGGGGGCCGTCATCGAGGACGGCTTCTTCGCGCGGCTGGTCGCCTTCGCCGGCGCCCACGACCTCGTGGTGGTGCACGACAACGCCTACGCCGACATCACCTACGACGGCTACGTGGCCCCGAGCTTCCTTGAGACTCCGGGCGCTCGCGACGTGGGCGTCGAGCTGTTCAGCCTGTCCAAGAGCTACAACATGACCGGCTGGCGCGTGGGCGCGATGGTCGGCAACCGCGACGTGGTCGATGCCTACTGGCGGCTCAAGACCAACATGGACTCGGGGATGTTCGGCGCCGTGCAGCGGGCAAGCGTCGCGGCGCTCAGCGGCCCTCAGGACTGCGTCCGCGAGATGTGCCGCGTCTACCAGCGCCGCCGCGACCTGCTCGTGGAGGCGCTGCGGACAATCGGCATGCACGTCGCGCCGCCCAAGGGCACGATCTATCTGTGGGCGCCGACGCCCGAGGGCTACACGTCGGCGAGCTTCACCGCGCAGGTGCTCGAGCAGGCGGACGTTGTGGTCACGCCGGGGGCCGCCTACGGCGCCGGCGGCGAGGGCTACGTGCGCCTCTCCCTGACGGTGCCCGACGAGCGCCTGCGCGAAGCCGTGCGGCGCATCGAGGAGCGGGTACGCCTCCAGGAGCCCTCAGATGAGCGTTGACGCCTCCGGCGTCGACAGCGGCGCGACCGCGCCGCGGCCGCGCGCCGTGATCTTCGCGGTCATGCCCGCCGGGCGCAGCGAGCCCGGTGAAGAGGAGCCGCTCAACGAGATCAAGGAGCTGCTCAGCTCCGCCGACATGGACTGGGTCGCCGACGTCCTCCAGCGCAAGGAACGGCCGCACCCGCATTCCTACCTCGGCAAGGGCAAGCTCGTCGAGCTCGCGGAAGCCGTCAAGGAGAGCGGCGCCACGGTGGCGGTCTGCGAGGACGACCTCAGCCCGGGCCAGGTGGCGGCCGTGCTCGACGCCGTGGACGTGGACGTCCTCGACCGCACCGAGCTCATCCTCACCGTGTTCAGCAAGCACGCGCACTCCATGGAGGGCACGATGCAGGTGCACCTCGCGCAGCTCGAGTACGAGCTCACGCGGATGCGCGGCAAGGGCCACATCCTTTCGCGGCTCGGCGCCGGCGTGAACATGCGCGGCCCCGGCGAGACCAAGCTCGAGGTCGACCGGCGCGTCGTGCGTCAACGCATCCAGACGCTGCGCCGGCGCATCGACCACATGGCCAGGACGCGGCGCACGCAGCGCGCCCGCCGACTGCACGCCGCGGTGCCGCTCATCGCCCTGGCCGGCTATACCAACGCCGGCAAGTCGACGCTGCTCAACGCGCTCACCGACGCCCACGTATCGGTGCGCGACAGACTCTTCGAGACCCTCGACCCCACCTCACGCGCGTACCGCTTCCGCGACCGCGACTACGTGCTCACCGACACCGTCGGCTTCATCCGCAAGCTGCCGCACGCGCTGGTCGACGCCTTTGCCTCCACCCTCGAGGAAACCACCCTGGCCGACGTCATCCTCATCGTCGCCGACGCTCACCTCGAGCCCTCCGAGATCGAGGCCCGCGAGCAGACCGTCGCCGAGGTGCTCGACATGCTGGGGGCGCAGGCGCCGCGCATGCTCGTGTTCAACAAGATCGATCTCGCCGATCCCGGCAAGCTGGCGCGCCTGAGGGCGCTCTACCCGGAGGCCGAGCTCGTCGCCGCGGCCCGCGGCGAGGGCCTCGACCGCCTCCAGGAGCGCCTCGCCGACTTCTTCGACCGCGCCCTGCGGCCGGTGCGGCTGCTCTTCCCGTACGCCGCCGCCGCCGATATGCACCGCCTGCGCGGCGTCGCCAGCGACGTGCACGAAGAGCACACCCCGGAGGGCGTGATCTTCGCCGCCCGGCTGCCCGTGGCCGAAGCCGGGCGCTACGCGCGCTACAGCCTCGACGCCACGGTCATCGACGATGCACTCGGCGACGAATCCGACAGCGCGGACGCCGAGCCGCCGGCTGACTCCGCGCCGGCCGCGTCCGCGCCGGCCGGCGACGCGGAGCAGGATGCCGATGAGCCCTGAGCCCGCCGGCGTCACGCTGGGCGGCCCGCCCGGCGTCACTGTGCCTGTCAAGCTGCTCAGCGCCTCGGCGCGCCTGCCCGCGCGCGCCTACGAGCACGACGCCGCCTACGATCTGCACGCCGCCGAGGCGCTCGTCATCGAGCCGCTCGGCCGCGCCGTCGTGGGCACCGGCGTCGCCCTGAGGCTGCCGCCGGGTCTGGCGGCCTTCACGCTGCCGCGTTCGGGCCTGGCCGCCCGGCACGGCATCTCCCTCGTCAACGCCCCCGGCCTCATCGATCCGGGGTATCGTGGCGAGGTGCGCGTGATCCTCCTCAACACAGATCGCCACGAAGCCTTCCGCGTGGCCGTGGGCGACCGCATCGCCCAGCTTCTGTTCCTGCCACTGACCAACGTGGGCCTGGCGACCACCGCTGAGCTCGACCAGACAGAGCGAGGCCCGCGGGGCTTCGGCTCGAGTGGAAGAGGGGAGAGGGCATGACCGAGGACGTCATCCGCGACCCGGCCCCCGACGTCGCGGGGTCGCCGGATAAGCCTACTATTCGCGTCGCAGGACTGCTTGTCCACGAGGGTCGTATCTTGATGGTAGAGCAGGGGCATGGGGAAGAGAGGTACTGGCTCCTCCCCGGCGGCGGCGTGCACTTCGGCGAGACGCTGGCCGACGCCGTGCGCCGCGAGTTCGACGAAGAGCTCAGCCTGCGCGTGGGCGTGTACAAGCTCCTCGCGATCGTCGAGTCGATCTCGCCCGATCCGGAGTACGTCAAACACGTCGTGCACCTGGTCTTCGAGGTCTCGGCGCCGCACGAGGTGACCCCCGAGCCAAAGGACGCCAAAGTCATCAGGGCGGAGTTCCTCGATGAGCTGCAGCTGCAGAGCGCCGACGTGCGCCCGCCCATCACCGAGTTTCTCAGCGCCTGCGTGCGCGAGCTGCCGTCCTCGCCGCAGTATCTCGGGCGGCGCTGGTAGACACCCCTTTTCTTGCCGCCCGCTCGCGGCCCGCGCTCGACGATAACGCACGATAATCAACGTTATGACAAGCTAGCCGCGATGTGACCCGCGTCAGGTCGCGCGGACCCCGCCCGGATACACGGCGACTCTCCTCCCCCCGCCATCCCTCGGGATCTATCCCGCCAGGTATGCACGCACGGATGCGCCCGTGAACACGTCGCGGATGCGCCGTGCACGTGCGGATTCGTCGAGTACCTCCGCCGCTCGCAGTCCGCATGCCCATCTGCCGGCCGCAGGCCCGTCCACGGTACGCGCGTTCAGGCGCTCCCGCACGCGCCACAGTCACCCGTGCGCCAGCGAACACATGTTCGTGCGCTTGCGTGTGAGTGCATCAACCCACCTGTGGCGGTCCCCTGGAGGAATCCCGCGGTACCTCCTCACATGGCCAGCCCCGTCGCTCAGGCGCCGGCGAGCCACGAATGGCGCGCCCGGTGGGGGCACACAGCCGGCGGCGCTCCCGGCGGGCGCGGCGGCGGCCCCTGCGGCGGCCGCCCCGGCCGCCTCGGCCGCCCAGCGACCCCGGCGCGGGGTAGTACCAAAAGGGAAGATAAGGATTCGCTAACTGTCGGGCCGCCCACGGCCGTCCGCAGGCTCGCTCGCCGGGGGGAAGATAAGGAATCGCCGGAATTCCTTATCTTCCCTCACACTACTACCCCGCCGCGGCGGCTCCCATGGCTGCGGCGGCCCCGGCGCGCGCCGCGCGGGGCCGGCGTGGCCGGAGGGCCGGCGCGTGGCCGGAGGGCCGGCGCAGGGCCGGGGCGGCGGAGGGCCGGCCGGACGTCTGCCCGCGGGCCGGCGTCAGTACTTGATCAGGCTGAAGACGTCGTAGCCCTGGAGCTTGCTGCGTCCGTCCAGGGCTTCGAGCTCGATGATGAAGGCGACGCCCACGACCTTGCCGCCGAGCTGCTCGACGAGGTCGATCTTGGCTCGCGCGGTGCCCCCGGTGGCCAACAGATCGTCGTGTACGAGCACGTTCTGACCGGGCTTGATGGCGTCGGCGTGGACCTCCAGCTTGTCGGTGCCGTACTCGAGGTCGTACTCTGCCGAGATCGTGGCGTGAGGCAGCTTGCCGGGCTTGCGCGCGCAGACGAAGCCGGCGCCGAGGCCGTAGGCCACGGCGGCGCCGAGGATGAAGCCGCGCGCCTCGGCGCCCATCACCATGTCTATGTGCTTGCCGGCGCCGTACTCGACGAGGCGGTCGACGGCCTCGCGCAGGGCTACGGGATCCTGCAGCAGCGGCATGATGTCGCGGAAGAGGATGCCTTCTTTGGGGAAATCCGGGATATCGCGGACGTGCGCGCTGAGGTCGATGCCGCCGTCTGTCATGAGGTTCTCCTTGAGGGTGAGGTCAGCGCGCGATGGGGCCGCCGGTGAGGCGGCGCACGCCGCGCGCGAGGAGCAGCCGGCGGAGCTGCGTGGTCGCCTGGACGATGTCGTCGAGCTGCTCGAGGCCTTCGCGGCGGCGCTCCTGCCGGTTGGACTTGAGCGCCGGCAGCAGCACCTGCTCGATGAGGCCGATCTCGCGGTCGACGCCGCTCTTGACCACGCGCAGGTTCTTGGGGCGCAGGCCGAGCCGCGCAAGCTGCGCCGCCGCCCCCACGATGCCGGCGTCGGTCTCGGTGTAGCGGCGCACCCCGCTCACCTGCCGGGCGTGTACGAGCTCGAACTCCTCGAGCTCGGAGAGCAGCGCGGCGTCGGCGCCGGTGAGCTGCGCGATCTCCTCGGCGGTGTACTCGCGCTCCTCCCCCACGGCCAGCAGATCGGTCTTGCGCAGCCCCTGACGCGCCGACGGCAGCGCGCTCACCGGGTTGCGTTCGAGCTCGCGGCGGATGACCTTGAGCGGCAGGTACTCGTCGCGCTGCATGCCGAGCACGCGCACCAGGCGCCCGAAGTCGTCGCGCGAGTACAGGCGGTAGCCGGACTTGGTGCGGTGCGGCGCGACCAGGCCCTGCTCCTCGAGGTACCGCAGCTTGCTGACGCTGATGTCGGGGAACTCGCCGTGCAGGCGCTCGACGACGGAGCCTATTGTGAGCAGCTTCTCGTCGCTGACATCGAACAGGATCGCGGTGGCGTCGTTCACGACGGCACGATGAACGTGAGCTTGTACTTGCCGATCTGGATCTCGTCGCCGTCGGCGAGCGTCACCCGGTCGCCGCGCCGCCGATTGACGTAGGTGCCGTTGAGGCTGCCTTCGTCGACGATGACCCAGGCGTCGCCCTCGCGCTCGACGTGCGCGTGATTGCGCGACACGGTGACGTCGTCGAAGAAGATGGCGGCGTCGGGGTGGCGGCCGATGGTGACGCGCGCGCCGCGCAGCGGGTACGTCTCGCCGGCGCGGCCGCCGCCGCTGCGCATGACCAGGCAGGCTTCGTCGCCGGCGACGGCGGCGAGCGCGCCGGGCGCGCCCTCTTCGGCGCCGGGGACGTAGCTCAGCGTGATGGCGGACTCGGGCTGGTCGGCGATGAGGCTGACGCCGCAGCGCACGCAGAAGTCGGCTGCCTCCGAGTTCCGGATGCCGCACTCGGGGCAGAACACCTCAGCGCTCCCCGGGGTCCTCGGCGGCCGGCGTGGCTGCGCCGGCCGGCTCGTCGTCCCCCGGCCCCAGGCCGGCGAGGATGCGCGTGAGCCGCTGCAGATCGCCGCCGGAGATGATGGCCTCGCCCGCGCTGTGCTTGCGCTGGAGGCGCATCACGAGCTCCGCGCGCAGGATGTCGAGCTTGCCGTGCAGGATGCGACGGCGTCGCGAGATGTCGCGCTCCTCGGCCTCGAGCTCGGCGACGAGGGCGCGCAGGTCTTCATCGGATCGCGAGACGAGCTCGACGATATCGTCCATGGCGCATCTCCTCCGCGTGCGTGAGGTCCGGGGTGCAGATGGTACCCGACGCGTCCTCAACGTTCAAGCTCAGGTTGAGGCGCCTCCCTCGGGTCTCGGGGTTCAGCTTCAACGACCCCCTGAGGCGTCTCGACGCGCACGACGCCGCGGGCGGCGAGCGCCTGCAGGGTCTCGAGGGCGTCGTATTCGTCGGCGTCTCCGCCCATCAGCAGGCCTTCGACAACGTCGCCGAGGCGGCGCGCCCCTGGGCCGAGGTAGCCGAGGACGCGCGCTTCGAGCTCGTCCCCGGCCTCCCCGCCGAGCAGGCGCACGCGCGCCGGCGCCGGCAGCCTACAGCGCAGGCGGGGCAGCTCGTCGAGGCGCCGCATGCCTTCCATGAGCAGCGCCGCGGTGGGCAGGTCGCAGCTCTCGTCGCCGAGCTCCGCGGCGGGGTCGAAGGCGAAGGCGCCGTCCTTGACGGCAAGCAGGACATAGAAGGCCTTCTCGGCGCCGAGCTCGCCGCACACGGCGCCGACAAGGCGGCCGTCGCGAAAGGCGAGCTCCCCGACCACCGCGCCCTCTTCGTCGAACAACGTGAGACGGCCGCTCTTGCCGCCCAGCGAGGTCATCTCGATGAGATCGGCCAGCGGCAGCTCGGCGAGCCTGCCCTTCAGGCCCATGTGAGCGGGGGTGCGTTGGTCATCGGCGGTGCGTCACCATCCTGCAGGTAGCTTCGCAGCCGCGAGGCTGGTTCCTGCGGCCGGCGCTCTCATGCCTGGTATATACTTCGCTGGCCGCGGACCTCCCGGGCCGCCGGCGGCCTCGACCTGGAGGAGCGCGCGTGACGCGACGCAAAGGGCTCGTCATCAACGACCGGCAGCTCGACCGCTGCGACGACCTCCTGCAGAAGCTCAAGGAGGTCTCGGGCTCGAGCTTCCTGGCCCTCATCACCACGTCCGGCCAGCCCATCACCACGGCCTCCGACACGTACCACCCCGAGACGCTCTCCCTGGCATCCCTGGCGGCGAGCTCGTTCGCCGCCACCCAGCAGCTCGCCGGCATCCTCGACGAGAACGAGTTCACCCTGCTCTTCCACGAGGGCAAGGCCCTGAACCTGCACGTCTCGCAGGTCAACGACCAGATCCTGCTGATCGTCACCTTTGGGCACGAGACCCAGGTGGGCAAGGTGCGTCTGTACACGCAGCGCGCCATCGAGGTCCTCCGCCAGATCTTCGACGGTCCCGAAGACGAGGCCTCGCCGGCCATGGACGCCGGTTTCGAGAGCGCCGCCGGCGAGGCCATGGACGACCTCTTCAGAGACGTGTGAGGCCCTCCCCATGCCGCTGATCAACTTCGCCGCTCGCGAGATCAACTACAAGATCGTCTACTACGGCTGCGGCCTGTGCGGCAAGACGACCAACCTCCAGTACATCCACCGCAAGATCAACCCCGACGCGCGCGGCAGGCTGGTGAGCATCGCCACCGAGGAGGAGCGCACGCTCTACTTCGACTTCCTGCCGCTCACGCTGGGCACAGTCAAGGGCATGCAGACGCGCTTTCACCTCTACACGGTGCCCGGCCAGAGCTACTACAACGCCAGCCGCAAGCTGGTGCTGCAGGGCGTCGACGGCATGATATTCGTGGCCGATTCACAGATCTCGCGGCTCGACGAGAACGTCGACAGCTACCTCAACCTGTGGGACAACCTGCTCGGCCAGGGCGACGACCTCAGCAAGCTGGGCTTCGTCATCCAGATGAACAAGCGCGACCTCAGCGACATCTTCTCGGTCGAGGACATGAACGAGCTTCTCAACCACACCGCGTCCCCGGTCACCGAGTCCAGTGCGATCAGCGGCGAAGGCGTCTTCGAGACGCTCAAGAT
>Ga0194057_10000827_pt1 | contig 16139 bp, 31 predicted proteins | sample SepL4415m_MetaG_FD_155474 | JGI IMG/M metagenome (GOLD analysis project Ga0194057, IMG submission 155474) | Anoxic zone freshwater microbial communities from boreal shield lake in IISD Experimental Lakes Area, Ontario, Canada - Sep2016-L442-15m | ecosystem: Environmental > Aquatic > Freshwater... | reverse complement strand
ACCGTCACTTAAGCGTCACGCGAGCTTCATCTGTTGGCAGCACTGGGTCTTTAAAGTCAGGCACATACCGGGCATTTCTGGACTCGGTCGGAGCTGCCCAGATGCTGGCAACGCGCAGTGCACGCCTGTTTGAACGGGTCGATGCGGTCGAGGAGCGGATGTGCCTGCGCCTAAATCGTGGCTGCCATCGTGCCGCCGTACGCGATTTCTTCCGTGTTGTCAGTCGGCTCGGTGATGGCGTGTTCTGGTACCTGCTCATGCTGTTGCTGCCGGTGATCTTCGGTCAACGAGCGTTGTTGCCCGCGGTCGCGATGGCAGGCACCGGCGCGCTGGGACTTGCGATATACAAGTTTCTCAAGCACCGCTTAGTGCGCGAGCGTCCGTTCGTTACCTTCGCCGGCATACGTGCAGCGAGCGTGCCGCTCGACCGTTACAGCTTCCCTTCCGGTCACACGCTGCACGCGGTCAGCTTCACCGTGCTCGCCACTGCGCACTTCCCGGTGCTTGGTTGGCTCTTGATCCCGTTCGCCGCGCTGGTGGCCGCCTCGCGAGTGATCCTGGGTCTGCACTATCCCACTGACGTGCTCGCCGGCGGCGTGATCGGCGCCGTGATCGCGGCCGGCTCGCTCGCTCTGGTCTAGGCGCCACGCGCCGCCACGGCGGCGTTGGGGCAGGGCGGCCGATTACCGGTCATCCATTGTGACTACGGAAGCGCAGGGACGCGCTGACCCCGCTGCGACAGTTGCGCTAGCACAAGGAGCTGCGGCCCAGTTTTTGGCGTCGTGCTGGACAGGACGTCCTAGCGCCCGCGGCTCTCGGCGAGGCGCTCGACCTTCTGGAATGCCATCGCCGGCTCGTCGCCGGTACGGGAGTACTCGTGCCGGCGGCCCATGTCGGCCAGTGCGGCGTCACGCTCCTCGGCGGTGCCGTACCAATGCACTTTTTGCCAGTCCTTGCCCAGCAGAAGGCTCAGCGGATCGCCCCGGCGCAGCTGGGCGCGAATGCCGAAGGGGCAGACCGGAGAAGCCGGGTCGCGGTGCAAGTTGTGTTCGTTCGCGATGGTCATCGGAGAGGCTCCAAAAGCTGCGCCGAAGGTAGCGGATTGGCTGGGCGCTGGGAAGCGTATTGGCCGTGATGGCATTACCAAAAATCGCTTGGTAGATCGCCGAACCGTGACCGGCGTCACGTACCAATCCGGCTGTTCGCGCGTTAGCTTAAGGAACGCGCGGGGCGAGAATTCGTCCAATACAGCGCCACACAGGATAAGGACCATGAGACTACTCACGACCGTGCTTCTGGCAATGGCGGTGGTTGGGTGTTCGGCGCCGAAGGTGCCGATCCGCTCGGTTGCCGACCTGCTCGAGGATCCGCTCCAGTTGCAGGCGGTTCTGGACCGGTGTCAGGCCGATCCCGGCAAGGCCGCCACCGATCAGGAATGTGCCAACGCCCGGGCGGCAGTCGACCGAAACGGGGCGCGGCAAGACTCCGCGAAGGCGGTCACCGCCCAAGAGAAATTCGAGCTGGGACGTGCCAAGTTGCGCGCGCAGGACGATCGGGCGGGGGCGCCGCAGGGTGCGTCCAAGGCCGACTTCGATCCTTACACGGCGCCTGCCCCCGTCGACCCGGCTGCGCCGCACAAGCCCTGACTCGGGGTCGCGCGCGCTCAGCGTTCGACGAACTCGAACAGCTCGCCGTTCGGCCCTCGGGCGAGCATCACTCGCGCCGGCATGCCGTCGCCAAGCGCCACGTGGGCGATGGGCAGGTGCTCCTCGATACCATTGCCCTGCAAGCGATCGCGCAGTGCTTCCAGGTGCGCGCAGCGTGTGCTGAACAGGTTGATGCCGATGTTGCCCGGGCGCATGGCATTGGCCAGCGCCGCCGTCGTGCGGTCGTGAAAGTGCACGCCGAGGACCTTGCCGCTGGGCTGGGCCGGGTCGCGGAATAGGACCAGCGACACACGTGTATCCTCCGCCACGCCGAACAGGTGGCAGACGCGTTGCCGCTCGGCACCTTGCAGCTCGTCGTCGATGTCCACGCCGCGCAATCCCAGTCCATCGACGTAGAAGCGACGGGTCGCCGCCAGATCGGCCACGATCACCGAGACGGTCGCGATTTCGCTGGTTCGCCCTGCGGCAGGAACCGCCCGTTGTGCCCGGATCGGGTGGCGGTGCCCCACCATCAGCAGCAGGGGTACCGAGCCCGGGCCGGTCAGCATGGCCTCCTCGGAGTCGGCGTCCCGGACAATGAAGCGGATGGGGCCGGCGCGCAGTGGGCAGCCGGCTGCGGCCAGGATCTCGATCGTCCGTTCCAGCGGCGGCGCGACGTACAGGTCGAGGGCCTTCGGGCCTACGTCGGTGGTGCGATCGGTCGCGTCTGGGCCGTGGTCGCGGCGCGTGATCGGCGCCTGTCCGCCGGAAAAACCGGCCAGTCGCAGTCGCCCAAAGGCGTAGCCGTCGCAGGACAGCTCGACCAGGCGCACATTGGCGTAAGGGGCGAGGCCCCATACCGACAGCAGGCTCACCGGTGCCCGGGTGTCGGACTCGACGCGAAAGCCGCAGACATCCCGGTACAGGTTCAGCGCCCCGTCCAGGTCAGCCACCCCAAGCGTCACGCACTCGATGCCCGAAATCATCGTTGAAATACTCCCTAACGCCTGCCGACACGATAACCCGGTCTTGCGTGCTCAGGTTCGTCGCGCCAGCGCTAGAATCCCCTATTCGCCACGGAGATTGCCATGAGTCTTTTCCAAAGCCGCAAGACCACCATGCCGTCGAGCGAGGACGCCCTGCCCGGACGGAGCATTGCGATGCGCGTGCCGCCGCGGCATTTCGTTAACGGCAATCGGATTGTTCAGCCATTCGACGAGTCGCTGCAGGTTGTGACGCTCGGGCTGGGTTGTTTCTGGGGTGCCGAGCGGCGCCTCTGGCAAACCCCCGGCGTCTATTCGACTGCTGTCGGTTATGCGGGGGGATATACCCCGAACGCCACCTACGAGGAGGTCTGCACCGGGCGCACGGCGCATAGCGAGGTCGTGCTCGTGGTATTCGATCCGGCGCAGATTTCCTTCGAGGAGTTGTTGCGAGTGTTCTGGGAGTCGCACGACCCTACGCAGGGCATGCGCCAGGGAAACGACGTAAGGTAGCAGTACCGATCAGTCATCTACTGCACCTCTGAGCGGCAGTTGCAGCTTGCGCGGCAGTCGGCCGAGACTTACGGCACGGCGTTGCGTGCGGCCGGTCATGGAGCGATCACTACTGAGATCCGAATGGCACCAGAGTTCTACTACGCCGAGGAATATCACCAGCAGTACCTGGCGAAGAATCCCAATGGGTACTGCGGGATAGGGGGCTGCGGAGTTCCGTTCAAACTCGCGGAGTTACAGGTGGGGGAGAAGGCCTAAGCGCCGGTTCCCAGAGGGATCGGTCGTGATACCAGATGGTTAGCAGATGGCCACGTCAAACATCCACGCATTTGTGCGGGAAAACGGCAGCCGATTTTGCCGTCGACGTCTACCGGAAGTCTGCCGGTGTCCTGGACCTAGGAAAGTCCTCGGGGAAGAAAGCACGTTGTGCTGGTTGGTTCCGCGATGGTAATGCCATCGGTTGGGCCCTGGGTCAGAGAAATCCGCGTGCGGGACGCATCCGGCGCGTTTCGGACGATCTTCCTCGCGACGCGCCCGGACGCTGTCTACGCGTTGCACTTCATTCGAAAGTCCAGTCAGAAGATCGCGCAGCGAGAAGGCCGCCATTCATTGCCTGCGGTACAGTGCCTCGCACTACTGAGAAGCGGCGTCGCATGAACTGACGGGGTTTAGCATGCTGAATAGAAACACATTGGCCTCCCGACCATTCATCGTTGTCCTGTTCGGAATACTGGGCAGTGTGATGCCTTTGCCCCGCCCAACTGCGTATGCCGCCAATTCACCGAATCTGGTCACCGCATATATTGGAGCATCCGTACTTGATCCGTCCGGCACTCGCTTCGACCCTAACGTCACAATCTTGGTTCGCGGAGACGCGATCTCGGCAGTCGGTGCGGCGAGCTCCGTAGCGATCCCCTCAGGTGCGCGCAAGGTGCACCTCAATGGTCGGTACATAATTCCCGGATTGGTCAATTCCCACGTTCATATCGCCACGCGCGCAGCTCCGCACGAAGCTCGCGCATACCTCCGCCGTGAGCTCTATAGCGGCGTTACCATGGTGCGTGACATGGCGGGTGACATTCGTCTGATTGCTGAACTCAAGCGGGAAGCTGCTCGGGACGAGATCATTTCGCCGGACATCTACTTTGCGGCGTTGATGGCGGGCGAATCGTTTTTTGCCGACCCCAGGAGCCAGGACGCTTCACTCGGACTGAAGCCGGGAACAGCGCCGTGGATGCGTGGCATTACGGCGACCACGGATTTACGTCAGGCAGTTGCGGAGGCCAAGGGGACCGGGGCTACGGGAATCAAGCTCTACGCCGACCTGCCCGCTACCGTGGTCGCTGCGATCACTGCCGAGGCGCATCGGCAGAAACTTCTCGTCTGGGCACATGCTGCGACCTTTCCGGCTCGACCCAGCGACGTCGCCGACGCCGGAGTTGACGTGATGAGTCACGCTGACTTCCTTGCCTTTGAGTCCATCACGCCTTTTCCCGACACTTTTCAGGCGGCAGTACACACCGACCTACGCCATTGGCAGATGACGCCTGCCGTAAACTCAGTTTTGACAAAGATGAAGGATCGCGGCGTCATCCTGGATGCGACGCTAGACGTAGGATTCCGCAGTCCTGTGCCGCTGTGGCCATCTTCGCTAGCGCCGTTGCTCGCCGGCGAAGCTTACCGCCACGGCATAAGAATCTCAGCGGGTACCGACGACGATTTCGATTGGAACGACACTAACAGCGCCCTTCTGATCGAGATTGAGCGACTCGTAAACGACGCTGGTATGAGCACGGCCGATGCCCTGCGATCCGCAACCTTAAACGGTGCTCTAACGATTGGCGAACAAGACGTTGCCGGAATTCTCGCAGAAGGTCGAGTATCGAACTTCGTAGTGTTAGGTGCCAACCCCCTCAGCGACATTGCGAATCTGCGCACAGTTGTTCTCGTTGTGAAGCATGGTAAGGAGTATTCGCGCAGCGGCTACCGGCCGGTCACCTCACGTGAGATGCGAGCCGAGGGTCATTAGATTTCTAACACCTGCCCGTGCTTTGGAGTGCCCGAAACCTGCCGTTCGTGGCCGTCCCCAACGGGTCAAACTCGGTCATCGCTTCGATTGGACTGAGGGTTGGTCTACCGGCGGATCGACGGCAATGTCTACCGAAAGTCGACCGGACGAGGTATACGGAGGTGGTAAATGCGGGGATTTCGTGGCAATTCCGGCCCTAGGGCGCACTATCACCAGCAGTACCTCGCGAGGAATCCGAACGGGTACTGCGGGATCGGGGGCTGCGGAGTTCCCTTTAGACCCGCGGACTTAGCGGTGGGGGAGAAGGCGTAGTCGAAGGTTCGCTGCAGGTTCCAACGGGAGATCGCGAGGTTAGTGGCGGGCTGCGCCCAAGGCCCAACTAATCCTGCAGAAAACCGCGACCTTAGATCGGCGGCTACGTCTACCGGAAGCCTACCGTCGACCGTTGCTCAGGATAGTCCGCGGCAAGGAGATTTGGTCCGAATTGTAGTAGCTACTTATTGTAGCTACAATGTCTTATGTTCGCATGGGACGAAGCGAAGCGACTGACAAATCTGCGCAAGCACGGCATCGATTTTCGCGACGCACAGAAGATCTTCCGCGGCTTCACGCTCACGGCAGAGGACGATCGGGAATCCTACGGTGAGCGTCGCTTCTTGACGCTGGGACTGCTTGACGATCAAGTCGTGTCGGTTGCGCATTCGGAGCGAGACGATAACATCCGCATCATTTCCATACGCAAGGCCACGAAACATGAAGCGCGCTTCTACTTCTCGCAAATCACAGACCGACCTGCCCCGCGTCCGGCGAACGACTGACGCGAGCATGGTGAGGGATGGCGATGCGCCGGAGTGGACACCACAGATGTTCGCCCGCACTGTGGCCCGCAAGGGACTGAAGCCCGTCCCAAGGAAGGCACTACTGTCGCTCCGTATCGATTCAGACGTCATCGACTGGTTCAAGTCGCAAGGGGCGGGTTATCAATCGAGAATGAACGCCTTGCTTCGGGCATTCATGGAGGCGCACAAGTGAAGTTGGTGCCACTGTTTTCCTAGGCGCCCTGTCCGCACTCGACCGATGCTTGCCGCGCAGAACGGGCGACTGCTGCTGGATTGGAAAACTGCTTGCGACCAATAAAGCTGCCGTTCCTGATCGAAAGCCATAGGTCTAATTGGAGCGAATTGAAAGCCGGCCTAAATGATGGTTTTCTAGTTAGTCGATTCGGTACCGTGTGCCGAGCTGTCAAAGCTCATTAATGGGAGCCCGAGCATGACGCAGCGCTTCTTCCGCGGCCGAAGGGTCGCAATTCTCCTAACCGCGCTCACGGGCGCGGCGATATCCATGACAATTTCGCCGGTCGCGTTCGCCACTGGGCTGGCCGAAAAGCTCGTCGGCACATGGCGAATCGTTCGCTTCGTAGATACGGACGCACACGGAAAGGTGACGTACCTCTTCGGAGAGCACCCTAGTGGCTATATCGTCTATGACCCCACCGGTCATCTCATTGGCTAACCGAGGGTTCTCGCGTGGAACCAGAGGATTGCCATCCGAAGTCGACCAATATTCTGGTATTTCCGCAGGAAGACGCCGGCCGATTTCGGTCGCAACGTCTACCGGAAGTCTACCGACGATCTCGTCCTAGGAAAGTGCTCGTGGAAGACTTGGCGGGAGGCTGACGTTGATTTGTCCGAGGCTGCACTAGGCGTCGCTTGCAACATTCGGGATGGGACGCTGATATAGGGAGCGTGAAGTTACATGATCGCCGCGTCGAGGTGCCGGTCGCGCCCGTTTAGGTACGTGCGGAGTTGGATCGTAACTGTCGGCGCAGCGCTGCTTCTCGCCGCGCAGTTGTCCTGGGCGGACGCTCCGCCTTGTAAAGGGACGCCTGACCCGAAAGTCGCTGAAGGCGCCGGCGGTCTCATCGACCCGTCGATCTGGCAGGTATGTTCAATGTTGCCGGTGCGTTTCGGCGCGGATATGCCCAACGCGGTGGCGTTCCTATTGCGATCTAGGTTGCCACAGGCCGAATCTGGCGGCGGAACGCCTCTATTCGGCGTTGACCTGATAATTGTGAGCGAAGGGAAGCAGGTCTATCGCTTCACCGACCTCGCAGACAAGGCGAAATTCTTCATCGACGACGACCTCCGAATACAGAACCTGACGGCTAACGGGACAAACGCCGTTCTCTTTCATTCCGGCGAGGTAGGGGTCTCAGATCAGTGGAGCTCGATGCACGTAGTCCTTCTTCCGGCGGGTGAGGCGATTGCTAAGGACGCCGCGGTGAATGACTTCGGTAACTCGTGGCGGCACAGAGCCCGGTGGATAGCGATTCGCGGAGCGCCGGCGGTACTGGTGGCGAAGCCGGTCGAGCCAGCGGGAGCCGACGATCCCCACGCATGTCACACGTGTCCGAAGTTCTATCAGTACTTCGTCTACCGTTGGTCGGCTCGCCGAGCGGCCTTCGTTGTGGCTCGGGTTGCCCAAAGCGATAGCGCTATTGACGCGGAGACGGATCCGTTTAGCGCGGACAAGGAACGCATCCAAGAGCTGACCTCGAAAGTTGCAGAATCGCATGCGAGGAAATGATGCAGGCTCGGCGGTTTAGATCTTGAGGCGGCGTTCTCGGGTGATAGTAACGCTTGACGATACTAACGCGATGGGATAGTATGCTCCTGTGATCAAGTCCTTTCGAGGCAAGGAGGCCGAGAAGGTTTGGAGTCGCGAGTACTCCAAGCGGCTTCCCCGCGACATTCAAGAGCGGGCGCTGATGAAGCTGCAGCAGTTGAACGCGGCTGTAGCTCTGAGAGACCTTTCGATTCCTGTCTCGAATCAGATCGAGGCTCTGAAGGGCGATCGTAAGGGTGAGTACAGCATTCGAGTCAACCAGCAGTGGCGAATCTGTTTCAAGTGGCGTGACGGACACGCCTTTGACGTCGAAATCGTCGACTATTACTAAGCGGGAATAGGGTTATGGCAACGAGAAAAATCAAGCTCACGCATCCGGGAAAAATTCTCCGGGAGGAGTTCATGGAGCCGGTAGGCCTGAGTGCGTACGCGCTGGCTAAGGCCCTGGACGTGCCGCTGCCTCGTGTAAACGACATCGCCCGCGAGAAGCGGTCGATCTCGCCGGAAATGGCGGTGTTGCTCTCGACGTATTTCGGCACGTCCGATGGTTATTGGATCAATCTGCAGGGGCATTTCGACCTGGAAATGGCCAAAGACAGGGTAGGCAAGCAGGCCGCCCGGATCAGCCCTCATCCTCACGGTGCAGACGGTAGCTTGCAGCCCGTCTGAAGACCGTGCTGGTCTACCGATGGAACGATACCGGGGTCTACCGGAAGTCGACTGACCGGTGATGGCAGCGGTTATAACTCCGCGGCGTCTGTGGAATTTCCAGCTTCAGTGCTGACTACCACCAGCAGTACCTCGCGAAGAATCCGAACGGGTACTGCGGCATCGGCGGCTGTGGAGTTCCCTTCAAACTCGCGGAGTTACAAGTGGGCGAGAAGGCGTAGTCTTCGCTACGCCGCGGGTTCCAACGGGAAGTCGCGTGGTTAGCATCGGCCTGCCCGAAGATTCCACGTATTTCTGCAAAAAAAGGTAGGCTGGGTTCGCTGCTGACGTCTACCGGAAGTCTACCGTCTACCGAACCTAAGGATAGTCCGCGGCGAAGGGATAGCGTGGTTCCGGCAATTCGAAGAACTCATTGCGCCGGGCCTTCGTCGTAGTCGACATAGATATCGACACCAAGACCCAGTTCCCGCTCGGAAAGCTGTCGCAACAATCCGGGCGAGATTTCAAGGCCTCTATTCCAACTTCGAATCCACGCGCCAACGACAAATCGAACCCTGAATCGCTTCGCCAAGGACCTCCACACGGAGAGGTCGGCGGTCATACTTTCAAGGAGGTTAGCGATCTGCGGTTCGAGCGGTTTGCCCGGAACCTCGCGTGCATTCAGAATCCACTTTCCAGACTTTTCAATACGCGTGCGGTCGTTCTTGTGGACAATATCGCCCTTCAGACTTGATGAGGTCGGTTTTCTGCCGAGGACAGCCGAAAGCTCGTCGGGATTGAGTTCATCGCCGTAGTAGCCGAGGCAGATGTGGTACTCATCGACCTCACCACCTGCAACGAGTATGGCGTCTTCGAGCGCGGCCGGCGGTTGCCTTACAAACTTGGGCATCTGGGCGACAAGTCCCGGTTTATTAGGTCGGCGCGGACGAGAGCGCGTCGGCCCTAAGGGGCTTGATCTTGGGCCGCTTCTTCTTCGCGGCGTGCCACAAATCAAATGCAGCCTGCATAGTGAGCCAAGATTCAGCCGACCCTCCAAGCGCTGCCGCAAGACGAATAGCCAGTTCGGCGCTGACGGCGGCGCGACCGTTTACCACGCGTGACAGCGCAACGCGCGAAACGCCTAGCCGCTTCGAAAACGCCGTTACCGTCATTCCGCCGTCGGCCCGTAGAACGGTGTCCTGAAGTATTTCCCCGGGGTGCGGCGGATTGTGCATGCGCGTCATGGATTAGATCCCTCAGTGATAGTCCTGATAATCGATCAGAACTGCATCGACGCCTTCGAACATGAACGTCAGTCGCCAATTCTCGTCCACCCACACCGACCAGTGACCATGAAGATCGCTCTTGAGTGGGTGTAGACGCCACCCCGGACGGTTCATATCCTCTGGGCCTCGTGCGGCGTCCAACTGACCGAGTTGCAGCCGCAATCGCTTCGCGTGCTTTGGTTGAATACCGGCCTTCGACCCAGTACGAAAGTAACGTTCCAGCCCGCGATGGCGGAAGTCCTTGATCATGGAATAGTGTATCTCCTAGCGATACAGTAAGCAATTGCACCGTGGTCTACCGCGGTGTCGGCGACATCGTCTACCGGAAGTCGACCGGTGGCCCGTGCCTAGGAAAGTCCTCGGCGAAAGGCCCCTCGTGCTGGGCGGCGTGGACGGCGATCCTTCGTGCGCGAATCTGAATATCCGCGACAGATATCGTGGTTGGAATCCGGCCTATGAAGGCGTATTCCTGGTGTCAGGGTTGGCAAACGGCAATTCGAAAATTATTCGCCTCCACCGAACGTCGGCGAACTAACAGCGGATGCCAGCGCGTACGCCCGCCATCACGGTAGCCGCCGAACGAGTTGGTCAGTTCATTCTGATTATCCGGCGCCAGCGGGTCCTCCTTGATGAGGACTTGGCTGCGCTCTATGGCGTGGAGACTCGCAGCTTGGTGCAGGCGGTCAAGCGCAATCCAGAGCGCTTCCCGCCGGATTTCATGTTCGAGCTTTCCGCGGCTGAGTGGGCAGCTTTGAGATCACAGACTGTGACCTCAAAACCCGGCCGGGGTGGTCGACGCTATGCCCCATACGCATTTACTGAGCAGGGAGTGGCGATGCTGTCATCGGTGCTGAACAGCGATCGTGCCATCGCTGTAAACATCGAGATCATGAGGTCGTTCGTGCGAATTCGAAAGTTACTCGAGGTCGACAAGTCTCTGGCGCGCAAGTTCGATCGTCTCGAGCGAAAGCTTGAATCGCATGATCAAGCGATCGTCGGCATCCTGTCGGCGATTCGGCAGCTGATGCATCCACCGGATAAGAAGCGGCGGGGAATTGGATTCACGGCCGATCTCGGCGGTTGAATTAGAGGTCCCTCGGCCGAAGATCCGCCCTTCGGAGTAGGATTAACGAATGATTCGCACACACATCGGTCCTGTTCTGGCATTACTGATGATCGGGCTTACGAGCACAGCCGTGGCCACAACGACGGTCTGCTCCGATTCCGCATACAAGCGGTATAACTATGGACAGAAGGCTTCGCTGCGATTCGACGTTGGACGCTTGCGGCCTGAAAGCATTACCAACGAAGTGAAGGACTTTGCGGCTAGAAACGGCCTTTCTTACAGCTCGGTTGGAGGACACGATCCTTACAAAGCACCGCCTCTGGAGACCCTAGATCAAATACTTCAGGACACGTCCATCGCGATTTCTCTTTCAATAAAAACCTCGAACCACAGCACTATCGCCACCGCGACGGTCGAGACGTTCTCTTTCTCCTGTGGACCAAAACTAAGGATTGGCAACCGTATTGGCGGGCCTTCACTACGTTTGTGCGCACGAGCGGCTATCGGCCTGTGACCGACTAGGGAACTCGGCAAGGCATCGACCGGAAGCGCAGGGACGCGCTGACCCCGCTGCGACAGTTGCGCCAGCACAAGGAGCTGCGGCTGAGTTTTTAGGGCTCATGCCGCGCTCGTTGCCGGGCTGCAGTGGATCGCGCGATATCGGTACGAACTGGGCAATTTCTCGCGTCCGCCGCAGCAGGTGGCGCCAGTGAAATCGCGCCAATGCCCAAGACTCCAGTCCCGACCGTGACCCGCACGCTGCGCTTCAAGTTGCGCCGCGGGTCCTCTGCGTGGCTTGAGGCTTCGAAATTCGTGAATACGTATCAGACTAACGTCGTGGGCGATGTGATCCGCGTGAAGCTGGCCAGGACCAGAAGGGCGAAAGCCGTTCTGGACTCTGGCTGGGGGCTGCTCCGGGCACAGCTGCAGTACAAAGGGCAGCACGCCGGCAGAAGTGTCAGAGTCATCAGCGAGCGCAACACAAGTCGCACCTGTTCAGCGTGCGGGGCCCTGACGGGCCCCGCCGGTGTCAATGGGTTGCGTGTAAGGCCGCTGGATGTGTGGTGAGTGTCGGTGTGCTCACGACCGCGACGGCAACGTCGCGAAAGCCATCCTTAGCCGCGTGGGGGTGTCCCTCGTCCATGTACGGGAACGAGTCATCGCCAGGGGACGCGCGGGCAAGCCGGACACCTCGTCCGCGCAAGGCTAAGGATAGCGCGTGTCGGGGCGGCGGCATGAGCACCAGTTGAAAGACCCCATTCTCAACGCCGGCTAGCGGATGCGAGCGGGTGACTGAGAAGGGTTGACCTCGATCAACGCTCCGATCGGACTGAGGTTTGGTCTACCGCTGGATTGACATCAACGTCTACCGAAAGTCGACCGGAGCAGGTATACGGAGAGCGTAAATGCGCGTATTTCTGAGCATTTCCGGGCTCTGGGGGCACTACCACCAGCAGTACCTCGCGAAGAATCCGAACGGGTACTGCGGGATAGGAGGGTGTGGGGTTCCCTTCAAACTCGCGGAGTTACCAGTGGGGGAAAAGGCATAGGTGCCGACTGGCAGCGGGTTCTTTCGTGGAACCAGAGGGTTATCGGCAGGCAGCGTCGCTGAGCCGCGTATTTGTGCGGGAAGACGTCGGCTGAAAACGGCGTAGACGTCTACCGGAAGTCGACCGGCGTTCTGGCACAAGGAAAGTCCGCGGCGAAGGATGTCGTCGACAGTCGGGCCCACGCAATAGGTTCCCTCCAAAAGGCCCTCGAACGGCCAAATTGACATTTGTACTCCAATGTATAAACTTGTTTATACATTGGAGAGCAAACATGGCAAAGAGTGCAACATTGACCGTTCAGCAGTGGGGCAACAGCCTTGCAGTTCGAATTCCTGCGGCAGTGGCGCGGTCCGCTCGATTTAGCGTCGGGCAGCCTGTTGAGGTGTCCGCTCAAGAGTCGAATGTTCTGGTCAAACCGCTTGGTGAGCCCAAGCTGACGCTCGCGCAGAAGCTGGCGGCTTTCAATCCGGCGGTCCACGGTGGTGAGGTCATGGGCAGCCGTCCGGTTGGCAACGAGGTCCTCTAGTGGCCGTCCGGAAGTCATGGTGCCCTGACCGGCGAGACATGATTTGGATTGACTGCAATCCCCAGGCTGGCCGGGAAATGAAGGACATCCATCCGCTGGTCGTTCTGTCCCCGCGAGAATTCAATGCGCGAACTGGAATTGTGATTGGTTTGCCGATGACCACGGCTTCCTATAACGAGACCAATCCGTTCGCAGTGAAGTTCATAGGATCGAAGGGTGCCGTCAGCTATATCCTCGGCCATCAGCCCAAGTCGTTTGATTGGCGCGCCCGGAGTGCAAAACCCCATCCGCTACGCCGAGTACCTGAGGAGCCGTTTGCGCGCGCCTGTGAAACGCTAAATCAAATCATCGAAATCGGAAGTTAGCGCGCGGATGACGCTGTATCCGGCCATTTTCACGAATCCAGATAGGACCGATTTAGTACTGCAATGGCATCGATGTTCTCAGGGCATTTGTCGCGAGCTCAGCAACTGCTGACGATGGTGCCCCATCTCCATGCGGTGGTTACGCTGTATCCGACCACCGGCGGTGGGCGTGTCGCGCCGGCTGCGCCCGGTTGGGGATGCCCGTGTTGCGTCTCAGACGCTACGCCTGTGGTCGGCTATGACGGTTGGCCCAGCTGGCCACGTCGAAGATCCACGTATTTCTGCAGGAAAACGCCAGCTGATTTCGACGTCGGCGTCTACCGGAATTCTACCGGTGATCTGGTCGTAGGAAAGTATCTGGCGAAACAAGTCGAGATTGCTGTAGCGTGAACTTGGTATATAATCAATATATACTCTTTGGAGGTCCCTATGGCAGCGCATACGCAGGATAAGTTGCTGTTCCGCTATCGACCCGCTGACAATCTGAATGGCGTGAGCCGGACTACTGTCGAATCTCTTGCTTCGGCGCTTGGATTGAATGAAACCCAAGTCATTCATTACGCGCTCAAGCAATTGGCGAAAAGTTTGCTGCCTGCGTACAAGCAGGACGATGGCCCGCTCGCTGCGAAAGATATCTTGGCAATTCAGCGTCGCGGCGGGGCGCCTCGCGGAAAATCGGTGCGTTCGACGATTATTTAAATGACCTCCGCAATACACTGGTGGCCTGAGCCTGCGGCCGGTGACCTTGTGTGGTGCCACTTTCCCAACGATCTCGATCTTACCTTGGGATCGAAGCCACGCCCCGCGTTGATCTTGACGGTGTTCGACGACGATGCGCCGTGTTATCGAGTGCGTGTGGCGTACGGGACAAGTCAAATGACACGGAAGCTGTATTCCGGCGAGTTCGTAATCGCAGACACAGAACGGTCAGCCTTCAAGTTGTCCGGCTTGAGCTACACGACGAAGTTTAATTTGGGGCGAATTGTGGAGTTGCCCTATAACGACGAATGGTTTTCGGTGCCGCCGGCAATTCCATACGGACAAATGCCGAAGCTAGGTCTTCTTCACCCAAGCCTGACGCAAAATGTGCGGGCAGCGTGGTCGGCGGTGTCCAGAGCGGCAAATCCAAAACGGTGACAGTAAACGGCAACCGCTACGCTACCACACGAGTCGTTCTCGGCCAGGTTGTAAGACGACGCATTACATCGTATTCCACGAGATTGTGTTAATGCCCTCAGACTCGCCGAAGCGCCGCGCAATTTAGGTTACGGGAGGGGAGAAAGGGTAGTTCAGCAGCTGTCGGCATCCCGCTTATCGGTGTGGCCTTGGGGTTGGCCCTGTTCTACTTTGTGCCCAAGGTGCCGCGGAAAGGCGCCTCTTCATAATCGAGCGCACGGAGCACTCCCTTCGCACGAACGACAAAGACCACGCGATGGCTATAACGCCTGCTTCCTGACTGGTAGGGCAAGGGCGACGAGGAGCGAGTCGTCGAGTTCCCGCAACTTGTCCAACGTCAACTCACCGACGTAGTCGGTCAGCCTGGATTTCTCTAGGCTCATCAGTCCATCGCATTGGATCGCGCTTTCGTGCTTGAGACCTTCGGCAGTGCCCACGGATACCTGGGTTGGCAGGCCATGCCACTGAGTGAAGACCGGAGCGCAGACTACAGTGGAGAAAGTCGAGTCGATCAATGCCTGGCGGCTGACGACGACAAACACGCGGGCGGGTTTGGGGTCACCGGGAGGTCTGCGCACCCGGTACAACTCGCCGCGTTTCATTCACCCGCCAGGTTAGCCTGAAAGGAAAGCGCGTCGGTCATCTCAGCATTGAGCTGTGCCGAGTGGCGATTGATTGATGCAGTTTCCCGAGCGTCCTTCCGCGCCTGCGCGCGCCGGTCGACGAATTCGCGCAAAATTTGCTCGATGTACGCAGAGCGGGAAACCTTCGTGCCGGCCAGCTTGTCGATACTGGCAACAAGGTCTTCCGAAAGGGTCAACGAGGTCTTTGCTTTCATCCTACACTTATACTACTAGAGTAGGATGATGGCAACACGCATTGGTCTACCGTGCCGACATCGTAGATGTCCACCGGAAGTCGACCGAACGGGTGCTGGGCTCGCGATAACATACTGGTTTCACGCGCAATTCCAGCTTCAGCGCCAACTATCACCAGCAGTACCTCGCGAAGAATCCGAATGGGTTCTGCGGGATAGGAGGGTGTGGAGTTCCCTTCAAACTCGCGGAGTTAGCGATCGGGGAGAAGGTGTGATGGCTGGGTAGCCGAGGGTTCTATCGTGTAACCAGAAGGTTACCGACTGGCCACCCCGAAGTTTCACGTGTTTCTGCGGGAAAACGCGACCTGATTTCGATGCAAACGTCTGCCGGAAGTCTACCGGTGATCCGCGCCCAGGAAAGCCCTCGGCGAAGCGACTAGAGGCAAGCGGGTACCGTACGCCCGGCGCCAGCGTGCGGGCAGCCACGGGCCCAACCTCAAATGTGCTCAAAGGCACCGAATAGTCGCATTGGAGTCCAGCCCTATAGGGTGTATTCCTAGAGGACGCGCTCGCGTCGCGCCATGGGCCAGAGCCGGCGCAACGGTCGAAGTCATTTTGGATGGCTTGACAAGTGACGATTGTCAGCGTGCATGTGTAAGGTGATCGGCGAGATCCTGAGCCAATGATTGTCAGCTTCCGCCACAAGGGCCTCGCGCACCTATACCAGCGGGCAGAGCGCCGAGGGGTCCCGCGGATCTGCTGCCGAAAGTCGAGCGCGTTCTTGCGCGACTGGACCTGGTGCTCATGCCGCCGCCCCAACACGCGCTATCCCTGCCTTGCGCGGACGAGGTGTCCGGCTCGGCGGCGCGTGTCGGGGCGATGACTCGTTCCCGTGCACGGACGAGGGAC
>Ga0194057_10000824_pt1 | contig 16164 bp, 11 predicted proteins | sample SepL4415m_MetaG_FD_155474 | JGI IMG/M metagenome (GOLD analysis project Ga0194057, IMG submission 155474) | Anoxic zone freshwater microbial communities from boreal shield lake in IISD Experimental Lakes Area, Ontario, Canada - Sep2016-L442-15m | ecosystem: Environmental > Aquatic > Freshwater... | reverse complement strand
TCAGGTGCACGATCCGGGTCTTGGACGCCTTGGGCGCCAGACCCATCTCGGCCAGCAGCGCCGTCAGGGCCGCAAGGGCTCCTTGGGCTTGCCGGCGACTTGCGCACATCACCACAAGGTCATCGGCGTACCGCACCAGCCGCCCGTAACGCTGCGCCTGCCATGCCCGGTCAAGCCGGTGCAGGTAGACGTTGCACAGCAGCGGAGAGATGACCCCTCCTTGGGGAGTGCCGGTGGCCGCGCCGCGGACCACGCCGTCCTCCATGACTCCCGCGCCGAGCATCGCGCGCAGGAGCTTGAGAATCTTGCGGTCACAGACCCGTTCCTCGATCGCTTGCATCAACCGCTCGTGGGGAATCGCCTCAAAGCACGAAGCGATGTCCGTCTCCACCACCCACCGTCGTCCCTGCCAGGCCTCGTCGATGAGCACCTGCAGGGCGTCGTGCGCCGCCCGCTTCGGCCGAAAGCCGAAAGAGCAGGGCAGAAAGTCGGCCTCAAAGACCGGCTCGATGACGATCTTCGCCGCCGCCTGCACGATGCGGTCGCGCACGGCGGGGATTGAGAGCGGACGCTGCTCGGAGCCGCCGGGCTTTGGTATCCACACCCGGCGCGCCGGAAGCGGCCGCCACTGCTCTCCCCTGAGGTCCGCCGACAGCTCTTCGAGCAACCGGTGGGCTCCGTATGCTTCCACATCGGCGATGGTGATGCGGTCGATGCCGGGTGCGCCCTTGTTGGCGCGCACCTGCACCCACGCACGCTCCAGAATGTCCCTGCGGTGGACCTTGTCATAGAGCGCATGGAACCGTCGTTCGGGGTCGGCCTTGGCCGCCCGGTAGAGCGCCCGTTGCAGGGCTTGGACCTTGTCTTGTTCGGCGGAACTAGCCACGAGGACACTCACCAGCCCTTCCCTGCACTCAACGCGCATCGACGAAGCAGCGGCCCTTCCCTCACCGGCGGTTGTGTTGTCCGTCCGGCTCAAGCGGTACTATGGCCGCCTCCGACGCCCTTCCGGCTTCCCGCCCACTTCCCGGCGTGAACCGGTTATAGGACGCGACGCTTCCGGCGGCGCGTCTTCGCAGACCGCCGGGCCGGGGAGGGCCTCCCCAGTTCCCGCCGCCACCTTCTGAACGTTCCATGTCCCATACGCCGGGGAGTCCTTCGCGGCTGCACGTCCAGGCTCTTCACCGCTTCCATGGCCTTCACCCTGATCGCCCGGGCTCGGCGCTCCCTTTCCCCGCCCTTGCGGGCGGGACCACTAACGACGCGGCAGACTTCGCTTAATGCTACGGACCGCTCAGTCGCTCCCCCTGCAAGGGCTTCTGACGCTGGGCTTCGACCCGACCCGTTTCCCGGTCGAGCCGCCAGCCTGCTACCGGGCCTCCTGGCAGCTACCCGGACCGGACTCACACCGGCAGGCGACGACGAGCTTATCGTTGTCGGTTCACCCGAAGGGCCTCACCTCCAACTGTCTGGGCGCACACGTAAAGGGAAGATAAGGATTCCCTAACTGTCGGGTCGCGTACGGCCGTTCGCAGGCTCGATCGCCGGAGGGAAGATAAGGATTCGCCGGAATTCCTTATCTTCCCTCACAGTACTACCCCGCCGCGGCGGCTCCCACGGCCGCGGCGACCCCGGCGCGCCATGTCCGCCTTCTCGCCGCTCGTCGATCCGGAGGCTGATCGCGCAACGGGACGGAAGGGGATGGTCATGCTTACCGATTCGCGACATGCCGCCGCGGCCGCCCGCTGCCCGCCGGGCCTCGACCTCGAGGCCGAGGGACCGCTCCTCGCGGCCGCCACAGGTTGCCATGCACCAGCCCCTCCACCTGCGGTGGTCGGCGGGCCGCGTAGCGCAGGCAGAGCCGGCCGACTACCCCAACCCCCACTCCCCTTCCACCGCTTCGCTCTCCTCAACCCCGCGCGACCCGCCCACAAGCCTGCATTCCGCGCATTCCCGCGTGCCGCCGGGCCATCCCTGCTCACCGCTCTCGTCAACCGACGACGTGGCTCATCGCGCCGAATCCTGAGCTCTGGAACGAGGATATCGGTCGCTGAGCCTCCTCGACCGCCGCTCGCTGCCCGCTTGCGCCCCTGGTCGCTGCCCGCTTGCGCCCCCGATCCCCGCGCCGTTACCGCGGCGTATACTCGAGGCACGCCGAACCGTTGTGTGATCAGGAGGGTCGCCATGACCGCACGCCGCGTCATTTCCAGCCCTGCGAAGGCCGTTCGCTGCGCCTTCCTCACAGCGCTGCTTCTCACCGTGTGTGCGGCGAGCGGCGCTCTCGCGCCTCTCGCCGCCGGCCACAACATCACCTGCGAGAGGAGCCCCCGCGACTTCGCCGCCCCCCATACGGCCAACCTGAACAGCGCCGCGCACAACGAGCTCCCGGCCGGCCCGCAGGGCTTCGCCACGACGTGGGATCCATTCGTGACGCGGGTCCTGCATCAACCGCGCGGTAACATGCCCGCACCGATCACGACCACCACCAACGCCTACTACATCGCCGGAGACACCCTCGCCAGGCACACCCTCGACATCTACGCGCCGCAGAACGCCAGGGCGGCCCCGGTCGTGGTGTTCGTGCCCGGAGGAGCCTGGCGCCAGGGCGACAAGAGCAAGTACGGCGAGATGGCCCAGACGCTGGCCGGCTACAACGGATACGTCGTCGTGACCGTCAACTACCGCCTGTCGAACGACGAGGACGGCAACGCGGTGCACCCCGACCACGTCAACGATGTGGCCGCGGCCTGCCGCTGGGTGCGGGACAACATCGCCGGCTACGGTGGCGATCATGCCAGGATGTTCCTGTTTGGCCAGTCGGCCGGGGCGCACCTGGTCTCGCTGCTGGTCGCCGACAGGACCTACCTCACCCAGGCCGGGCTGACCCTCTCGAATTTCCGCGGTGTGGTGGCCATGAGCGGAGCGTACAGACTGTACGACCTGGCCGCGTTCCCGCAGAACCCGCTGGGGCTGTCCGCCAAAGAGACGCTGATGTACAAGGCGATCCTCGCCAACGCCTTCGGCTCCTGGAAGCGCGCGGTGCTCGACCCGGCCTCTCCCGCGGTACAGATGAAGGCGGGCCGGCCGCCGTTCCTGGTCATCACCACGGCAGCCGACATGCCCGGGTTCGAAGCCGACGGCAGGCATTTCGCCGCCCGAGCCCGCGAGGTCGGGGTCAGCGCCAGGTTCCGCAAGCTGGTGCGCTCAGACTACAGCGACGCCACATGGCAGAAGGCGACCCAGCTGGCCGCCGAGGAACCGGCGCTGGCGGAGTACATCGGGCACTACGCCGAGGTGGTGGCCATCAACCCCACCGACCGCGACCGGCCGCCCACGACCTGGATCACCGCGTTCATCAGCTCGCACTGAGGGCGCCGGCGGCTTCGGCCGCCGACTCTTTGGGCCGCTGGACCAACGGCCCGACGATGGTCGAGGCGCCCGCCACGACGCAGGGCGTGCGCCTCACCGACTTCGGTGCGTCTGCGCTGGAGATGAGACAGCGGCTCTCCCTGCTTCTCGCCAGGTAGGTCTGGGATCCCGATCGACTGGCGACGATCATCAGGGAGAGCGCCCGGGGCAAGCGGGTCCCCGGACGCGCCCGCAGGCGGCAGCGCCTCAGTCCCGGCCCGGCGGCAGCCTGTCGGCATGGCGATAGACGATGCCGCGGTAGTCACCGGCCTTCGCGCGGTGCAGGTGGTCCGCGCCGAAGACGCGGCGCGCTCGGCCGCGTCGCTGAAGTCGACGACGTAGGCCAAGCGCGCGCTACAGTCCGAGCTCGGCCTTGAGACCGCGACCAGGCGCCGTCCGTCGTCGACCTTGAAGAGGACTCTGTAGTCGCCAACGCGCGCGCCCGCCGCACGCCGGGTCGCCCCCGAACCGCGGTGACGCCTCGCCGGCGTGGCTCAACACCGAGCTCATGGAACAGCGCCGGCACGGCCGTCCTCGCGTCGGGTGAAAGGCGGGCGTACTCCCCATCGGCCGTCGGCCGTAGCTCGACCCAGAGCAACATGAAGTGCCTGCCCTGCGCGGACGCTACCCTGGTCGTGCTTGTGAACCAGCTGAGCAGCGACAGATCAGACATGCAGGCTGGCGAGAAGATCTTCACGGGCCTTGCCGATACGCTCTTCCCGGGGCGCGTGCCGGCCTGGTACGTGCGGCTGATCGACCCGCCGGACGCGAGTAACGCGCAGTAGCCTGCGCAATCGCTCGCGTCCGGCGGCCGTTGGAGCCTCGGCCTGCCGGCCGGCTCCGCAGCCTGCTGCGCGAACGCGCACTTCTCCAGGTCGATCTTCCAGGTTCCGTCGTTCTTGAGGGCGACCAGGTCGTCCGTCGAACGGTTCCCCTTCTAGTAGGTGGGCATAACGACGATCTTGGCAGTGTCGCCATCGACCACCGGCTCGCCGACCCTGTACGTGATCGTCCGCGGACTCTCGTGCGGGATGCTCATCTCGGGCTTCTCATCGACGATGGTCATGCTGTTCGGGGTGACGAGCGTCTTGATATCGGTCACGTCATTGACCAAGGTGGCCTTGATGAAGTCGCCAGAGATGGTCTTGATGGCGACGGCGTCCGTGTCGCTCTGGGCACCGTCACCCCCGGTCCGTCAGCAGGCGGTGAACGTTGCCGAGACGGCCAGGATGAGCACGAGGAAGAGCATGGCGTACCATTTCACGAGATCTCCTCTCACCTTGTGAGGCTCGCGGCACTGTAGCGCCGCAGCCTTCTTCACGGGGTCCCAATTGCAGCGCCTTCGCCTCTCCGGTCCTTCAGTCGTCACCTCCTGCGTGTACGGCCTGTACCTGCCGCAGTTCCTCGCCTGCCCGACATGAACGCAAACCCGAACCACGGGTGCTCGAGAGTCTTAACCCCGATAATGATGCACAGATACGTGACCGGCGTCAAGGCTCCGCATTGCCTCACAATTAGAGTACTCCAGAGCGCTTCGTTGCCTCAGATGGGAGAGTACTCGACGGACGCAACTCCAAGCCCTGCACTTGGGCGACGAGCTCGTCGCGGCGACGGCGGCTCCAGCCATTGGAGCCGGCGATCTGCTCCTCAAGGTAAGGGCCTATCCCGCTAGGTCTGCACGCACGGATACGCCCGTGGACACGTCGCGGATGCGGCCCCTCCCCGATTCCCACGTAGCTTGGCTACGAGGGAACCGTCTCGTGACCACCCCGCTCGGTCCACGAACGCCCCGCACACACATCCCTGGCGGGATAGGCCCTAAGCGATGAGGTTCTCGCGCACCTGCGCGTCCCGCGCCGCCGCATCTGCGCGCGTCGATGGTCTCGACATCAAGCCCGGAGCCGGCCGCTACGGCCTCTGCCGGGTCAAGGAGGCGGCTGATCGAAGCCACCAGCCGCCGCAGCGCCTCACGGTCCACCTGATCGGCGCGCCCGAAGCCGTGGATGATCCGGGCCACCGGACTGTTCGTCCCGGGGCGGCGCTCGCTACGGGCGAACTGCAGGTACCTGACCACCGAGCCGTCCTTGTTGCGCCGCCGTGTCTCTCTCAGGTACACGCCTGCGTGATAGCTGGAAGTACCTGCTCATGTCAAGGAGTCGTGTGCCTATAGGTCTTGGCGCTTCAGAGCCCACGAAAAGGCTCTGAGCAGGGCAAACGTCTTGGCGGAGGGGCGAAGATGCCTGCTGTCTCCGGAAGCCCGGGCAGCGCGCCGACTGCTTCCCCGAGCATCTACCGGTGGCTCTTCGCGAGGAGCTCGCTCGTGACCCGGCGAAGCTCACGAAACGGGGCGCGTTCGTGCGCAAGGCGCGAGTCGACCCCGTCGAGCTCGGCGAGGTGGTGGCCGCTCCGCGGCGTTTCCTCGCCGAGCCGTATCTCACCGCGGCGCACGGCGAGCCGTTCACCAAGCACTGGCCCGAGAGAGGGCCGTGGGGCTGACGCCTTCGACCGCGGGCTGGCCCTCGCCTGGGGCGACGGCGCCGCCACCGGTCGCCCCCCGAACCCATGCGGCCAAGAGTCGCCTACCTCCGAGAGCAGGCGCGGGCGCGCGACAGCCTAACGGACGCGCGCTTCGGCTACGGTGAGAGCGCCATCCGTCGGCGCTGAATCCTCCATCAGCCGTCCGTCGCGCATGTAGATGATGCGCTGCGCGCGTGCCGCGATGCTGGGCTCGTGCGTGATCAGCACGATCGTCTTCCCGGCGGCGTGCAGATCGGCGATGATGTCCACGACCTCGTCCCCCGATTTGGAGTCGAGATTGCCCGTAGGTTCGTCGGCCAGGAGCAGGGCCGGCTCGTTGACCAGACTGCGGGCGATGGCCACCCGCTGACGCTCGCCGCCGGACATCTCGTTGGGGTGATGGTGGGTGCGCTCGCCGAGTCCCACGGCCTCCAGGCGCTCCCGCGCCTGGGCGCGGCGCTCCCGCCGTCTCACTCCAGCGTAGATCATGGGCAGTTCCACGTTCTGCAGGGCGGTGAGCCTGGGCAGGAGGTTGAAGGTCTGGAACACGAACCCCAGCCTGAGGCGACGCACGCGAGCCAGGGCGTCCTCGCTCAGAGCGGAGACATCCAGGCCTTCGAGCCGGTACGACCCCGCCGAGGGACGATCGAGACAGCCCATGATGTGCATAAGCGTGGACTTGCCGGAGCCAGAGGGGCCCATGAGGGCGAGGAACTCACCAGGCATGACAGTGAGATCAATCCCGTCAAGCGCCTTGACCTGGTAGCCACCGAGCCCGTAGACGCGGGTGACCCCCTGCATCTTCACAGTGGGTAGGTCGACGGGGTCCGCCGCGGGCGCGTTGCCGCGCTTCACTGGCCTGCGCCCTGCTTGCCCCGCATCTGGTCGGGCCGGGAGAGCAGGCCACCGCTGGGCAGCGCGATGGAATTCACGTCCAGCCCCTCGATGACCGTCTGTCCCTCGCTCAGCCCTTTGGTGATCTCCGCGAGCGTTTCCGAGCGCAGTCCCGCCTCGACGTTCACGCGGAGAGGCGCGTTGTTTTCGTCGGCCGCCGGGACCTCGACAAAGTAGGTGGCCCCGTCGAGCTGCAGGGCCGAGACCGGCACCGTGAGGGCGTTGATGACGGTATCCAGCACGATGTTGGCATCGACCGACATGCCCGACTTCACGGCGCCGGTGACCTTGTCGAAGGCGATCGTCACGGGGAAGGTCACCACGGTGGAGGTACCCCCCGCCCCGCCGCTCGACGCAAGACCAGCGGCGGCGGACGATCCTGGGGCAAGTCCGGGCGACACGCCGGTCACCATGCCGGTGAACGACTGGCCGGGCAATGCGCTCAGTGTCATCGTCGCCTTCTGACCGACCTCGACCTGGGCGATGTCGATCTCATTGACGTCGATGACGGCCTTGTACGAGTCGCGGCTCGTGGTGATCATGGCCACCTGGCCGGGCTGCAGTACGTCGCCCACCGAAACCGGACGTGAGAGCACAACGGCATCCCGGCTGACGGTCTGGAAGGTCTCTGGCCCCACAATGGGGGTCGCAGGCAGCCCGCGAGCATCAAGGAAGTCCGCGGTCGCCGCCTGGGTATCCACGCTGTACGTGCCGCTCACGCTCTTCTTGTAGTACCCCAGGGACTTCAGCATCTCCTGGAGGGCGCGGACGTCCTTACCCTTGTCGCTCGCCGAGGTCAGCATCCGGTAGAACGGGATAGACCCGGCGAGCGCAAACACCGGTTTGCCGTCGCTGCGAAACAGCTCTCTGCCCGGCTTGACTCGGGCTCCTTCGGCGACGCCGAGACTGGTCACGAAGCCCTGCCGAAAGGCACGCTGGGCCAGCGTCGATGAGGGCTTCACCGTCCCGGAGCCGGTGACCACCCGGCTGACGTCGGCGCGAGTCACCTTCGCGTACTTGTATTGGGTGGTCGCCTGGTCGTTTTTGCGCAGCAGCAGCCAGGCGCTCACGCCGAGCACCACGACGACGACCGCAAGGACAATCAGCCACTTCCTCATGTCCACATCCTATTCGTAGCCCAGCGCCTCGATAGGGTCCTGTCGGCTGGCCTTCCATGCCGGATACACGCCGAAGAACACGCCCACCGCGGCCGACACGGCGAAGGCCAACAGCACCACGGATGGCTGTATCACCACGGAGAGATCGAACACCCACGCCGCGGTCAACGCCAAGGCGTAGCCTACCCCGACGCCGGCTATGCCACCAAGGAGCGACAGCATCACCGACTCGATGAGGAATTGGCCGAGGATGTCGGAACGGCGGGCGCCCAGCGCCTTGCGGATGCCGATCTCCCGGGTGCGCTCGGTCACGCTCACCAGCATGATGTTCATGATGCCGATGCCCCCCACAAGAAGGCTGATCGCGGCGATGCCGCCCAGAAGCGCCGTGAGGATGGTGGTGATGGCGCCCATGATGCCGAGCAGGTCGACCTGGCTTTGCACCACGAAGTCGTCCTGCGAAGCCGGAGAGAGCCGATGCCGTTGGCGTAGCAGCTCGGCGATCCTCTGCGGTACCAGGTTCATCTCGTCGGGGTTCGTCACCTGGACGATGATGTTGAAGAGCGCGTCCGTACCCGTGACCCGCTGCATGGCGGTGGTGATGGGCACGAGCGTTACCTGATCCTGGTTGAAAAGGGCGGTGCCGCCGCGCGGCCACAGGATCCCGATCACCGTGAACGGTGCGCCACCGACCATCACCTTCTCCCCGACCAGGTCGCGCGTGCCCAGGTCGTCGGCGTTCTGCAGGCCGAGGACGGCTACTCGGGCCGAGCGTTGCACGTCCGCCTGGGTGAAGAAGCGGCCGACGGCGATCCGGGCGTCGCGAATCGACAGGTAGTTGGGCGTGGTCCCAAACATGTAGCAGAAGGCGCTCTTGCCCCCGTAGGCGATGGTGGACACGCCCCCGGCCTGGGGCGCCACCTGTGCGACACCCATCAGCTTGGACACCGCCTCTGCGTCGTCGTAGGTCAGAGGCTTGCCTCCGGGCGTGTCGGAGGCCGCGTTGATGTAGATGAGGTTGCTGCCCATGCTGGAGACCGAGCCCAGCACGTCTTTCTGGGCGCCGCTGCCGGCGGCCACCATGGCGATGACCGCCCCCACGCCGATAACGACGCCCAGCACGGTGATCGCGGACCGCCGCTTGTTCGCGAGCAGCGCGGCGAGAGCCATGCGCAGCGTTTCCCAGAGAGTCATCGGCTAGCCGTTCGCAGCTACGTCAGATCGGCGGTCAGGTATGGCGGCCCTGAGGCAGTCGCAGAGCAACAGGATTGGGAATGGCACGAACAACAGAACTACGAGCACGGTGATCATGCGGCTCTTCTCATTCCTCGAAGACTATCTCGTGTATCTCCCCAAGCCGCACGGTGGGAAGGTCGGCGCCCCGTCGGGCGCGGGCCATCGCGTCATAGGCCGCTACTCCCCCCGCCTCCTCGATTATCCGCGCGCCGATTCGTCCCTGGCTCTGTGCAGCGACGTTCGTACGCTCCAACGAACCGGGCGCGATGCGATACAGGATCCCGCTGCCGGCGCCAAGCCAGAAAGGTATCGATTCGAAGACCCTGATCGAACCGGGAAGCGCCGAGAACCAGGTGCCGATAGCGTCTTCACCAAGACGATCGACCGGAACCCCCACTGTAGCGTGTCTCTCGGCGCTGATACCAACGTGAGCCACCACCCAGCGACCGTCGATGAAAGCCTCGCCCTCGCTTTGTACCGTGAACATCCCCAGGGAGGAGTACCACTTCTCGACCACGGAATCGACATCCGCCATCGCCTCGCGCGTGAACTCGCTGGTCCCGGAGAACACCTTGTATCGAGCTTTGATGCCGGCTGCTCGGCAGAGAGCGATGAACACGGAGATAAGCTGGAAGCACATGCCGGTTCCGCGGCGCAAGGTCTCCTCGACCCCATCGACGGGACCGATCTCCAAGTACAGTTTGTCTCTGGCGAACTCGAAGGCGCCGTTGGCATACTCGCGGTCAGGCAACTGGTAGGCGCCCAGCGAGTGGGCCAGCGCCACGATCTGGGGAGAGCGGCAGTCGCAGAACCTCGTGGGCCGCAGGTACCTCTCGTGCGAGGCGCTTTGCCGCATGCCGGGATCGTACGGCGGCAGCTCGTAGCTTCGCGCGGGGCGGGCGTATCTCTCTTCCCCAGGCTGCATGTGACGCAGCCTCCTGAAGGCGCGGGGATCCGAGAGGTAGAGCTTGATCAAAGAGAGCAGATCGTTGGCGTAGCGCCCGGTGTTCGCAGCCACTTCTAGCCCCCCATATCCACGGCCATCATCCGGCGGACCTCGTCGGCGCAGCCTCGAATGTCCTGCCCGGAGGCCCGTTTGATCTCCGCTTCCAGGACAGGTCCCGGACGATCGCAGACCGGGCAGTGCTCCAGCATCCGCACCATGTCACCGGTGATGATGAAACCCGGATAGCTGAGCGCAGCTCCATCGAGAAAGGCATAACGTCCCCACGTGCCGTAGCCTGCCGGCTTGAGATCGTCCCCCAGCACGAGGGGCTTGAAGTAGGAATAGGGCGCGTGCAGATAGTGGCCTTCTGGACACTGCACCATCCAGCCGTTGCTCTCTACCATGCCATAGATGTCGTAACAGCGCTCAGCGGGAATGCCCAGGACTCCGGCCACCTGCCTGCGGAACTCGTCCGACGGCACACGGCTACTCTCGTTCGTCTTCCACCCGCCGGCGGTATATACCTCGCCCTTTCCGCTGAAGCCGAGGCTTCGACCCCGCTCCTTGAGGGACCTCATGACTTCGGACAGGATGAAGGGAGCGCCGGTCATAACGATGCGCTCCCCGGAGCTCTGGTGACGGTCCAACCAGTTCGTGATCTGGTGAACCATCCGGTGGCTCTGCCGCCTCTTCACCAAGCCGACCATCCGCCCTTTGAGCCCAGCCTGCTGGAACATGGCCAGACGGAGGAGATCGGTAGTGATCTCCCGGTCGATGGCCAACTGCACATCGCTCATCAAGTCGAAGTAGATGGTCGATACCCTGCCGGCATACAGATAGGTCTTGCGCGGATTCGGCAGGAGCAGGTAACCGTCGACGGAGGGGTCCCAGCTGGGGTACGCCATGGCGAGCGCCGACTTGGCCAGGGCGTACTCGGAAGCCATGAAGGTGCGCCGATCCCGCGGAATGAAGGTGTGCCGCCCGCCGGTGCCGCTGCTGTACGACACGCACATGCCCGCCGAGTTGAACGCGCCGAGAACCTCATCGAACGTCGGTGACTGGCCCCTGATTACCACGCGCGGCAGCTTGCCGGTGTAGACGTGGCCCAGCCAGAGGGCGAACTCGCGGCCTTCGGGATAGTCCTTGAAGAAGCTGTCGGGGATGAGCGGGATCAGCTCGAGGTCGTCGGGTCCCTTGATGTCACGTGGCGACACTCCGCGTTCCTCGCAGAACGTGCGGTAGAACTCGCTGTGGGCGTAGTGGTGGGAGAAGACCTGGCTGAGGCATCTGAACTGCAGCGCCTTGGCCTCATCCACGGGGATGCGATACGGGTCGAGGGGCGCGTAGAGCGCCTCGTACAGGGCGTCCCACCCGCCGGCATCGGCCGGTATGTACGCCCGCGCGCACCGGTCGAACACCCGCATGTACTCGGCAAACGACTGCTGGTGCATCGCGACCTTCCCGTAGAACCCACCCGAGGGGATGGCGGATTCTACCGTGGCCGGCCTGTCGTAGCCAGAGGGTTGAAGTAGGATCGGCGCGCTTCGTATGCGGCACGGGCGCGGTGGGCGCCCGAGGAGCTCTCCTTCATCTTCATCGGCCGCATGGAGGAGAACAAGGCGATCACCGCCAGGTACCTTGACAACCCCGAGCTCCACGGCGCCGTTGGCATCTGCCTGATGAAGCGGGTGTACGATCGGATCCGCGGAGAGAGCCTCGCGGCGTGATGTCCGCACAAGCCTTGAAAGGAAGGTATGTGGTGACTGCCACTCGCCCATCCGCCGTTTGGTTCCCAACGGCCCTGCTCGTCATGGCGGTGCTCCTGGCGACCGCGTGCCTTCTGCTTGCCGCCGCTCCCGCCCGCGCCGCCGTCTGGGTGATCCCCGCCTCGGCGCGGGCCTTCCCCAACACGCAGCCGGCCCGCGCGCAGATCGTCGCCCTCGACGCCGCCGGCAACGAGTACGAGGGCGCCCAGGTCGTGGTGCGCGGCGCCGCGGCCCGCGACGTGCGCGTCAGTTGGGCAGACGGCGGCGACGCGCTGATCACCGAGAACGCCACCCTGTCGCAGGTCGCCTACGTGCGCGTCACGCACCCCTCCACCGATACGCACCTGCCGGCCGGCGACTACCCCGACCCGCTGCTGCCGCGGGCCTTCGGGGCGGCGGTGAGCATGCCCGCCGGGACCGCCGCCTTCTACGTGCTCGTACACGTGCCCTACGGCACGCCGGCCGGCGGCTACAGCGCCACCCTGCACGTCGTCAACGGCGGCGAGACCGCCGACCTGCCCGTGCGCCTGCGCGTGTGGGACTTCGGCTGGAAGCGCCTGAGCACGCACACCGCCTTCGCCCTGAGCACGCGCGCCATCGAGACCAGCCTGCGCGGCAGCGTCGGCTTCAGTGGCGACAAGAAGCAGCAGATCCTCACCGCCTACTACTCGATGCTGCTCGCCCACGGCGTGACGCCGATGCCGCCCAATGCAGTGCCGGGCGCCTCCGGCGACGGCTCCTTCAGCGCGGAGCGCTACGCCGCCGCGCTCAAGCCCTGGGCCGACAAGAGCGGCCTCGACTTCCCCGACGTACAGATCCCCTGGTACCGCTGGTTTCCGTGGAGCATGACCACCGGCTCCGCCGCCGAGCCGCGGCTGCTGACGTACCTCACCGAGGTCTGCCGCGTGTTCAAGGACAACGGCTGGCAGAGCAAGGCCTTCGCCTACGTTATCGACGAGCCCACCAGCACGAAGAGCGAGCGCGCCGTCGAGAGCTACGCGAAGCTCCTGCACAGCGCCTCGGCGCAGGCCGGCTTCCGCTGCCGCTACCTGCTCACCGACGAGCCGCGGCCCACCTCGTTGGGCGGCATCAAGACGGCCAACAGCTTCCTCTTCGACGACGTCGACATCTGGTGCCCGCGCTACTACTACTTCTTCGGGCGCGTCCCGGCGCTTCGCGCCCGCCAGGCGGCCGGTCAGGAGGTCTGGTGGTACACCTACGCCAACTCCGCCGCCGCCATCAACCCGGGCTACCTCATCGAGAAGCCGCTCGCCGACCAGCGCGTCTGGGGCTGGCTGATGCAGGAGTGGAAGGTGGACGGCCTGCTCAACTGGGGCACCAACCGCTGGGGCGACGCGCTCACCGGCAACGGCTGGCGCGACCCCTACAAAGACCCGCTCTCGTACCGCAAGCCGCTGCCCGACGGGCGCGTCGCCAACGGCGACACCTGCCTCATCTACCCCGGCTACTACCCGCGCTACGGGCTCACCGACCCGCTCGCCGGGCCAGTATCCTCGCTGCGCCTCGAGGCGCTGCGCGATGGCTTCGAGGACCGCGAGTACCTGCGCCTGGCGGCCGGCACGGGCGGCGGCGCGGCCTTCGTCAAGAAGGTCGCCGCCCAGGTGGCCTGGTTCCCCTACCCCATCCGCCAGGCCAACGTCTTCGACTTTCCCAAATACACGACGAACCCCGAGGTCTTCGCGCGCGCCCGCACGCAGCTGGCCAAGCGCATCGAGGCGGGCCGGTAGGCGGGTCGCGACGGGTGCGGCGGCGGCGGCTTCGCGGGCATCGCGGCCGTGCGCGCGCCGAGCCGGCGGCGCGCGATGCGCGCCGCCGGCCCTGCCCTACCGGGTCGCCGGCAGCACGACCAGCGTGTTGGCGCCGGCCTTGACCTGCGTGCGGCCGGCGTAGTCCACGCACACGACTTTCCACGTATAGCGGCCGGCCGGCAGCGTGAGCCGCGCCTCGTGCGTTACCGCCGTGCCGGTGACCTGGAAGCCGGCGACGATCGTCTTCTTGAGCTTGTGCTTCGCGTTGTAGATCAACACGACGACCCTGGCGCGCGGCACGCCCGGGTCGGTGACCTGGAAGCGGAACGTCGCGCTCGCGCCCTTGCGCACCTTGACCGCGTGCAGCGCGCTCGTCACCGGGCGAGCCGTCGGGGTGAACCCGGCGCCGCCACCGTCGCCGGTGCGGAGCACGAGTCCCTCATTGCCGGCCGCCCACGCCGAAGTCGCGTCGAGCGCCGACACCGACTGCGCGGACGGCGCCACGCCGCAGTCCTGCTGCACCCATGTCTGGCCGCCGTCCACGGTGTGGAGGATCAGCGCCCAGCCCATGCCGCCGTACTCCAGCGGCCAGCACGAGCCGACCGCCCAGCCGTTCTGGGCATCGACGAACTGGATGCCGGCGAGGTCCACGCCCGCACCGATCGCGGCGGACTGCCGCTCCCAGCTCTCGCCACCGTCGGCGGTATGGAAGATCCTGCCGTTGCGGCCGGCCACCCAGCCCTCACCGCCGGGAAGGAAGCTGCCATCGAGCAGGACCGCGTCTGGATCCGGCGTCACGTCCCTCCACGTGGCGCCGCTGTCGATGGTGACGTAGCACCTGCCGCCGTACCAGTCCTCGTTCCCCTGGGCGCCGCAGACCCAGCCGTGGGTGGCATCGGTGAAGCTCAGGCCGTACAGGGAAACATCGCTCGCGACGGCGACCCCCCGCGCCCAGGTGGCGCCGCCGTCGGTGGTCGTGTACAGCACGCCGCCGTCGGCGGTGACGTAGCCTGTGGACGCGGTCGGGAACTGCACCGACAGCATGCCCTCCTGCCCCGCGATGGCGACGCGTTTCCACGTCTGGCCGCCGTCGGCGCTGGCCAGCATGAGCGCCGCCTGCCGGTCGCCGCTCCCGTAGTCGGCGCCCACCGCCCAGGCATGCCGCGCGTCGCTGAAGGCGACGCCTCTGAGCATGCCGTAGATCTGCTCGTAGGAGACCTGCGCCCACGTGGCCCCGCCGTCGCCGGTGCGGTAGATCGCGGGCCGCAGAGCGACGGCGCCCCCCTGCTCGATCTCGCCGACCGCCAGGCCGACCGTCTTGTCGAACATGGAGACAGAGCTGAGCTCCAGCGCGGAGCTCGCGCCAGCGACCGTGGCGCGCTGCCAGCCTTCGGCGGCGCGCGCCGCGGCGGACGCGGCGCCCGCCAGAGCGGCCACCAGAACGACGGTCGTCACGAACAGCAATGGCAGCGTACGCTTCATCGGGCGCCTCCTCCCCGCGCGCCGCGCGGGGTTCATCTTGCGCGCCGCCTCGGGCGGGTCCACCTCGGCGGTGGCCCCGGGCGACGGTCGCCTCATATCTTATCACAGGTCAGCCCATATGTCAGCCGTCTCTACCACGCCCTTGAGCCGGTGGCCGGCGGCGCCGGAGCGGCCGCCACGCCGGCGCGCGGATCGCCGCGGCAAAGCCGCGGGCACACGCGCGCTTGCGCCTGTCGCGAGTCCGTCGTAGTATGCAATCCTGTTATCCAATATGTTAGCTGATTGCATTGTCATCGGCGCCGCCGCCCACGAGACCAGGAGAGACTCCATGACGCAGCCGGAAACCGTGGCCACCCTGCTCGCCGCGCTCGAGGGTGCCCCCGCCGAAGACGTCCTCGCGGACGCGGCCTGTCGGTTTCCCGGGCGCGTTGCGTTCGCCTCCTCTCTGGGCCTCGAAGACCAGGTCCTCACGGCGCTGATCGCCGCGGCGCAGATCGACATCCCGATCTTCACGCTCGACACGGGGCGTCTCTACCCCGAGACCTACGATCTGATCGCCCGCACGAAGGAGCGCTACGGCGTCACCATCCACGTGTACTTCCCCGCCGCGCACGAGGTCGAAGAGATGGTCGACGCGGGCGGCGTCAACCTCTTCCGCGACAGCATCGCGGCGCGCAAGCGCTGCTGCGGGGTCCGCAAGGTCAGGCCGCTGCGGCGCGCGCAGACGGAGCTCGACGCGTGGATCTGCGGCCTGCGCAGCGGCCAGGGCGCGACCCGCCAGAAGGTCGCGGTCGCCGAGTGGGACGCCGCCGCCGGCCTCGTCAAGATCAACCCTCTGGCGGCGTGGGACGAAGCGCGCGTGTGGAGCTACGTGCGCGCCCACGACGTGCCCTACAACCCGCTGCACGACGCCGGCTTCCCCAGCATCGGCTGCGCGCCCTGCACGCGCGCGGTGCCCGAGGGCGAGGACGCGCGTTCCGGACGCTGGTGGTGGGAGAGCGCCGAGCAGCGCGAGTGCGGGTTGCACC
>Ga0194057_10000822_pt1 | contig 16190 bp, 15 predicted proteins | sample SepL4415m_MetaG_FD_155474 | JGI IMG/M metagenome (GOLD analysis project Ga0194057, IMG submission 155474) | Anoxic zone freshwater microbial communities from boreal shield lake in IISD Experimental Lakes Area, Ontario, Canada - Sep2016-L442-15m | ecosystem: Environmental > Aquatic > Freshwater... | reverse complement strand
CTGCCAGCGACTGGTAGGCCAGCACCGCATAGCCGAGTGCCACACCCATGTTGCGCAGTACCGTGCTGTCAGACAGGTCGCGCTGCCAGCGGCTGATCGGCAGCTTTTCGCTCAGGTGTCTGAGCAGGGCATTGGCCAGACCCAGGTTGCCTTCGGCATTCTCAAAATCTATCGGGTTGACCTTGTGCGGCATGGTGGAAGAGCCGACCTCGCCTTCACGCAGCTTCTGTTTGAAGTAGCCAAGTGACACATAGCCCCAGACATCGCGCGACCAGTCAATCAGGATGGTGTTGGCGCGTGCCACCGCGTCAAACAATTCGGCCATGTAATCGTGCGGCTCAATCTGGATGCTGTAGGGCTGGAAGGCCAGACCCAGACCCAGGGGCTCGGGTGCTTCGACCACTCTGCGACTGAAGGATTCCCAGTCGAAGTCAGGCCAGGCAGCCAGATGCGCGTTGTAATTGCCCACAGCGCCATTCATCTTGGCCAGCAACTTGACGTCGGCGATCTTTTTTCGTGCTGTCTGCAGGCGCAGCACCACGTTGGCAATTTCCTTGCCAACGGTGGTCGGACTGGCGGTCTGGCCGTGCGTGCGACTGAGCATGGGAATATCGGCAAAGGCATGTGCCATGTCGCGCAGTTTGTGGATGACTGCGTCCATTGTCGGCAGCAGCACCTGATCGCGCGCCGACTTGAGTTGCAATGCGTGGCTGGTGTTGTTGATGTCCTCGCTGGTGCAGGCAAAGTGGACAAACTCGCCCGCAGCAAGCAGTTCAGGCCTACCCTCAAACCTGGACTTGATCCAGTATTCAACCGCCTTCACATCATGGTTGGTCACCTTTTCGATGGCTTTGATGGCCTCGGCGTCCGCCTCGCTGAAATGCTTGACCAGAGCCAGCAGGTAAGTGCGCGCACCCGGCGTGAGTGGCTTGAACTCGGCAAAACCGCAGTCGCTCAGCGCAATCAGCCAGGCCACCTCCACCTGGACGCGGCGCTGCATGTAACCCTGCTCGCTCATGGCAGGACGGAGTTTGGCCAGTTTGGCGGCGTAGCGGCCATCCAGCGGGGAAAGGGCCGAGATTGCAGAGAAATTCATGTCCGGATTGTAGGATGCACACCACAGCGCTTTGCCGGCGCCGATAGCCTGCTTGCTGGTGGCTAGAATGAAAGTAACTGAAACTTCCGTCTTGCCATGAAATTACTCGGATCAAAAACCAGCCCCTATGTGCGCAAAGTGCGCATTGTGATGCTCGAAAAAAAACTGGATTACGTTTTTGTGCCCGAGGATGTGTGGTCGGCGCAGACCACGATTACCGAAACCAACCCGCTGGGCAAGGTGCCGTGCCTGATCATGGAAGCGGGCGAAGCGCTTTTTGATTCGCGCGTAATTGTTGAATACCTGGACACCTTGTCACCGGTGGGAAAATTGATTCCTGCGGTTGGGCGGGAGCGGGCTGAGATCAAGACCTGGGAAGCACTGGCCGACGGCGTACTGGACGCGGCCATCCTGGCGCGGCTCGAAGCCACCTGGGGCGGGCGTAGCCCAGCCGAGCGCAGCCAGGCCTGGATCGACAGGCAGCTCGGCAAGATTCACACCTCCCTGAAAGCGATGAGCAAAGGCTTGGGCGACAAGCCTTATTGTGCCGGCATCCATTTGAGTTTGGCCGATGTCGCTGTCGGCTGCGCCTTGAGCTACATGGACTTCCGGTTCGCTCAGATTGATTGGCGCAGCGACTATCCCAATCTGCAAAAATTGCTCGACAAGCTGATGCTTCGCCCCAGCTTTGCCGAAACGCGGCCGGACTGAGCGGGGTCGAGCCGAAACACTGCTTACATCGTTTTACAGAAATTGAAGCGTTCGACGGCGCTGGCGGCATTACAGTGTGCCGACCATGGCCACTTTCAAGACGATTTATAAATGCAGGCAATGCGGGGCCACCAGCTACCAACGCGTGATTGAGCGCGCACAGAGCGGAGCCTTGCTGCCTACCGGGCAGTACCGGTGCACCGGATGCCGAAACGTTTTCGCGACGATCCGGGCCTGGTGGCAGCCCCGGCCAACGCCTGAGCTTCAAACGCACAGCCGGTTTGGTTGAACCGCGCATGGGTCTGCTAGCATTGAAGTCATGAACGACCTGGCCGGCACGGCCACCCTTACCGACAAGATCTGTCCAGGCGCCGCACTGGCAGCGCGGCTTGCCAGCTTGCCCCGGCCGCTGGTGTTTACCAATGGTGTGTTTGATGTGTTGCACCGCGGTCACGTTCTGTACCTGGCACAGGCGCGCGCTCTCGGCGCGAGTTTGCTGGTGGCGCTGAACACTGACGCATCGGCCCGCCGGCTTGGCAAAGGGCCAGACCGCCCACTCAACAACGAAGCCGACCGCGCCGTCGTCATGGCGGCGCTGGCCAGCACCAGCTTGGTGACCTGGTTCGACGAGGACACACCGCTTGAGCTCATTCACCGGATCAGGCCCGATATTCTGGTCAAAGGCGGCGACTACGACATGGCCAAGCTCGCCGAGACGGGCGTGGTTGAGTCCTACGGTGGGCGTGCTTTGGCGCTACCGTTTGTCGACGGTTATTCCACAACCGCACTGCTGAAAAAGGCGCGACAGGAGGGTTGACTGGCGTCAGTCACTTTTTTGTGTTCCAATTAACCTAACAAATGTTAGGTAGGTAATTGTGAACACTTCAGCCGCGTTGCATCAGAGTTTTCCTTATTTCACTGCCGAGCACGAAATGCTGCGTCAGACCGTGCGCCGATTTGTCGTAGAAAGAGTGAGCCCTTTCGCTGATCGCTGGGAGCAGGATGGCATGGTGCCACGCGCTGTGCTGCAGGAGATGGGAGCGCTCGGCTTGCTCGGAATCCGCTTTGAGGCCGAATACGGCGGCAGCGAGCTCGACACCCTGTCCACCGTCGTTTTGGCCGAAGAATTGGGACGTTCGACTTTTGGCGGTTTTGCCGTCACGGTGCTGGTGCACACCGATATGGCGGCACCGCATCTGCATCACGCTGGCAACCTTGAGCAAAAAGGGCGCTTCATGGCCGACCTCGTGGCCGGGCGCAAGATTGCTGCAGTGGCCATGACGGAACCCGACGCCGGCTCCGATCTGGCTTCCATGCGCAGTACGGCCCGGCGCGTTGGCAACCAGTGGGAACTCAACGGTGCCAAGATGTTCATCACCAACGGTGTGCACGGCGATGTCTTTTTTGTGGCAGCCAAGACCGGTGAGAGCGGCCGCAACCATCAGGTTTCGATGTTCATCGTGGAGAAGGGGACACCCGGCTTCAGCGTGGCGCGACCCCTGAACAAGCACGGCTGGCTGTCCAGCGACACGGCCGAACTGGTGTTTGAGCAGTGCCTGATTCCGCAGGCCAACCTGCTGGGTGAAGAAAACAAGGGCTTTTACGCGCTCGTGAAGAACTTGCAGAACGAGCGCATTGTGCTGGCAGCGCAGGCCATGGGCGAAGCGTCGAAGGCGATCGAGCTGACGCTCGACTGGGTAACGCAGCGCAAGGCCTTTGGCGCCACGCTGTGGGACAAGCAGGCCGTGCGCCATCGTCTGGCCATGCTCACCGCGCGTGTGCAGGCAGCGCGAACCCTGATTTACAACACAGCCTGGCGCGACGCGCAAAAGCAGGTGGTGGTGTCGGAGGCCGCCATGCTCAAGGCCTTGTGCGGCGAACTGGTCAACGAAGTGATGTACGACTGCCTGCAGTTTCATGGTGGCATCGGTTACATCCGCGAGTCAGCCATCGAGCGCATGGCGCGCGACGCGCGCATCCAGTCCATCGGCGGCGGCGCGACCGAAGTCATGCTTGACGAAATCGCCAAGCGCATGTGCTGAGCAGCGGCCGTGTCGACGATGAGCACGAATAGCACCATACCGGTCACCGAGACTTCTGGTGCCATATCAAGGCAGATGATTCTGGAGACGGCTGCCCGCCTGTTTCGCCACGAGGGCTACGCTGCCACGTCGCTGCGCGCCATTGCTGCTGCCTGTGACATGAAGGCAGGCAGTCTGTACTACCACTTCGAGTCCAAGGACCAGATCGTCAGCGAAGTGCTCGACATCGGCGTGCAGCGTGTTTTTGACGCAGTCAAATTGGCGCTCGAAGAACTGGCGCCGGACGCGCCGCTCGGGGTGGTTCTGCACTGCGCGATTGAAGCGCATTTGCGTGCGCTGCTGCATTCGCACGATTTCACCTCGGCCAACATCCGGATTCTCGGTCAGGTGCCCGCATCGGTGCGCGAGTCCCATCGAGCGCTACGCCGCGCTTATGAAAACCACTGGCTTGAGTTGCTCTCTCCCTTGCAGCGCGGCGGGCAAATCCGGCCCGATGTGGACTTGCAGCGCACGGTCTATTTCTTGTTTGGCGCCATGAACTGGGCCACCGAGTGGTACGACGAAAAGCGCTTTGATCTGGCGCAGGTGGCCAGTGAAATGGCCGACCTGGTGGTGCTGGGCTTGCAGCCACCCGTAACAACGCGGAGAACCCCAGCATGACAACTGTTTCCAACGTCGACCGCAGCAGCGCCGAGTTTGCGCGCAATGCGCAGCACTACGCGACACTGCTGGCAACACTGCACGAGCGCATGGCCTGGGCCGTGCGCGGCGGTGGCGAGCGGCTGATGCAACGCCATATGGAACGCGGCAAGCTGCCGGTGCGCGAACGCATCGACCTGCTGCTCGATGTTGGCTCGCCGTTTCTGGAGATTGCGCCGCTGGCGGCCTGGGGCATGTACAACAATGAAGTGCCGGCAGCCGGCGTGGTGGCCGGTATCGGCCTGGTCGAAGGTGTGCACTGCATGATCATCGCCAACGATGCCACGGTCAAGGGCGGCAGCTTCTTTCGCGAGACCGTGCGCAAGCATGTGCGGGCACAGGAAATTGCCGCGCAGAACCGTTTGCCCTGTCTGTACCTGGTGGATTGTGGCGGTGCCTACCTGCCCGAACAGGACCAAGTCTTCCCCGACTGGGGCCATTTCGGGACCACCTTTTACAACCAGTGTCGCATGAGTGCCGAAGGCCTGCCGCAACTCTCGGCCGTCTTTGGCGGCTGTACCGCCGGTGGTGCCTATATTCCGGCGCTGTCAGACGAGGCCGTCATTGTTCAGGGGACCGGGCGCATTCATCTTGGAGGCCCACCCATCGTGAAGGCGGCCATCAACGAGATCGTGGACGGCGAAACACTGGGCGGCGCTGCCATGCACACCCGGGTCTCGGGTGTGACCGATTACCTTGCCGCCGACGAGCGCCAGGCCCTCGCCAAGCTGCGCCAGATCGTGCGGCATCTGAACATGCCGCCGGCGCTACCCTTACCGGTTGGTATCACGCTGCCGCCGCGCTTTGACGCCAGCGAGATCGCCGGTATTGTGGGGGGCGACATGAAGCAGCCCTACGATGTGCGCGAAGTGCTGCTGCGGCTCGTTGACGACAGCGAATTGCAGGAGTTCAAACCCGAGTACGGCAGCACGCTGGTCTGCGCCAGTGCACACATCCACGGCTTGCCAGTGGGCATTCTGGCCAACAACGGTGTCCTGTTCTCGGAGTCGTCGATGAAGGGCGCGCACTTTATCGAGTTGTGCAACCAGCGCAATATTCCGCTGCTGTTTCTGCAGAACATTACCGGCTTCATGGTCGGAACGCAAGCCGAGCGTGGCGGCATTGCCAAACACTCGGCCAAGCTGGTATACGCCATGTCCACGGCACGTGTGCCACGCCTGACGGTTCTGATTGGCGGCTCGTATGGCGCGGGCAATTACGGCATGTGTGGGCGCGGCTTTGCACCACACTTCCTGTTCAGCTGGCCCAATTCCAGGATTGCAACCATGAGCCCCGAAGTCGCCACCACGGTGCTCACCGAGTTGCGCAAAAGTTCGCTCAAGGGCGATAGCGCCGATCAGGAACTGGCCAACCTGGCGCGCGAAACCACCGAGCAGTTCACGCGCCAGAGCGACCCCTATTACGCCACGGCCCGACTTTGGGACGACGGCATCATCGAGCCGATGCAGACCCGCGACGTACTGGGCCTGTGCCTGCAACTGCTGGCGCAGTCCAGTCCCCGCGCTACGGGCCCCTCGCCTGTTTTCAGGATGTGATGCCATGTTCAAGAAAGTCCTGATAGCCAACCGCGGCGAAATTGCCTGCCGCATTCTGCGCACCTGCCGCCGCCTGGGCATGGAAACGGTGGCGGTCTATTCCGAGGCGGACGTGAACAGCCGGCATGTCGCTGAGGCCGACTTTGCCGTGCCGATCGGACCTGCCAGCGCCAGCGAGTCCTATCTGCGCGCTGATCGCATCGTTGCCGCGGCCCTGTCCAGCCGCGCACAGGCGATCCATCCAGGCTACGGCTTCCTGTCCGAGAAGCTTGAGTTGATTGACGCCTGCGCTGAGCACGGCATTGCCTTTGTCGGTCCGAACCGTCGTGCCATCGAGGCCATGGGTTCCAAGATCGAGAGCAAGCGCCTTGCGCGCAGCGCTGGCGTCGTCTGTGTGCCCGGCTACGACGAAGACGAGCAGGCGCCCGAGCGGCTGCTCGCTGAGGCGCAGCGCATCGGCTTTCCGCTGCTGATCAAGGCCAGTGCCGGTGGTGGCGGCAAGGGCATGCGCCGGGTCAACAGGAGCGACGAGTTTGTGCCCATGCTGGCACTGGCGCGCAAGGAGGCGCTGGCGTCCTTTGGTGATGAGCGGGTGCTGCTGGAAAAGTACATCGTCACCCCGCGCCACATCGAAGTGCAGATCGTTGGTGACCATCACGGCGGCCTGGTGCATCTGTTCGAGCGCGAGTGCTCGATTCAGCGGCGTTTTCAGAAAGTGATCGAAGAGGCGCCGGCGCATCATTTGTCGGTCGCAGTGGCTGCCAGGCTGTACGAGTCGGCGCTGCGCATCGGCAGCACCATGAACTACGACAACGCCGGCACGGTGGAGTTTGTGCTTGATGCGGATGCGCAGGACACGCCCTACTTTCTGGAAGTCAACACCCGGTTGCAGGTGGAGCACCCGGTAACCGAAATGACCACCGGCATCGATCTGGTGGAGTGGCAGTTGCGTATCGCCAGCGGTGAGCCGCTGCCCTTGCAACAGGCACAGATTGGGCGCACCGGCTGGGCGCTTGAATGCCGACTCAACGCCGAACAGCCTGACTACGATTTCCGCGCCAGCCTGGGTCCTTTGCTTGGCTACGCCGAGCCGCGCCAGGTGGCTGGTGTGCGCATCGACAGCGGGCTGCATAACAAGAGCGAAGTCACGCCTTACTACGACTCCATGCTGGCCAAGGTGATCGGCTATGGCGCCACGCGCAACCAGGCCATCGAGAAGGCCTGCCAGGGCATTGAATCGCTGCGCATCGAAGGTGTATGCACCAATGCTGCCATGCTGCTGCAAATTCTGCGGCACCCGGGTTTTGACTCGGTGCTCACAACGCGCTTTCTGGAACTGCATTTTCCGGGAGGGACCCAGCCGGAGCCGGATGCTCGCCTGCTTCACACATTGGCCGTGGCGGCGGCCTGGGCAGCCAGCCAGCCCCTGGCGCCATCCGTCTGGGGTGGCTTGCGCGGCTTTCGGGTCACAGCGCCGGGCGGTCACAGCGCCTCGGTTGAGCTGCGTCTGAGCGACGCCTCTGCTGCGCCTGGCAGTGAAACGGTGCGGCTCACCCTGTCCGGTGGCGTTTATGGCCTGGCGGGCAGGGCCGAATTGTCTGCCAGTGTCCAAGCGGACGGACCGGACTGGATCGTGCAAGTCACAGACCTGCGCGGCCTGGGCACGTCGGTGTACATCAGGCACACGCAGGGGCGGCGCTGGTTCAGTTGGCTGCGTGGATGTAGCCAGATGTGGGACCTGGAGCACGAACTTGAGCACAGCCTGCACGGCAGCAGTCAGGAAACTCAGGAGCGCAATCTGTCGGCAACCTTGCCCGGCCGTGTTTCCGAACTCATGGTGCGAGAGGGGGAACTCGTCCTGGCCGGTGCCCCGGTGCTGGTGCTGGAAGCCATGAAGCTGTACCACACGCTGCTTGCGCCCTTGACCGGACGTGTCAGCTGCCTTCATGTGAAGGCGGGCGAGATTGTGGCGCATGGTCAGTTGCTGGTGGAACTGGAGCCGCAGGGAACGAACTGAAATCAAGGAGAACGAAATGGCAGGTTTGTATTGGGAAGATTTTCATGTGGGCCAGGTCTTTGAGCACCCCTGGGGGCGCACCATCACCGAGTCCGACAACATGCTGTTCTCGTGCCTGACGCTGAACGTCCAGCCGCTGCACATCGACGCCGACTTTGCATCCAGAACGGAATGGGGCAAGCCCCTGGTCAACAGCCTTTTCACGCTCGGGCTCATGATTGGCATGACCGTCAACGACACCACACTGGGCACCACCATCGCCAACCTGGGCATGAGCGATGTTCGCTTTCCCAAGCCGCTATTTCATGGTGACACGATCCGTGTGCGAAGCAGCGTCAAGTCTCTGCGTGAGAGCAAGTCCAGACCCAGTGCCGGCATTGTCGAGTTTGAACATGTGGCCAGCAATCAGCACCAGCAGGTGGTTGCCCTGTGTGTGCGCCAGGCGCTGATGCACAAGCGCATCGCGCACGCCAAATAAAGCTGCCGCGCAGGCCGAAATATTGCAGTGTTGGTGCTTTTTGTGAAGTAGTGGTACATTTCTCTCGGGCGCGAAAGCGCCTCCCGCTCGATCCCCCTTGAGCGGGGCCTTGATGTGTGACAACGGAAAAGGCTTTGCGCCCCGGCCCTTGAGCCGGGGTTTTTTTCCCCGTTCCATCGACTAACCAAAAATCGACCGTTGGGGAGCTAGCTCGGGAAACATCTTTTCGTGCTCAGAAGTCAGGTTGAAAATCGCCAGCATGATGTTGAGTGGAAAGCCCGCTCTGGGTTTGCCGTCCCTCTTCTGATGCTGCAGTGTGTCCATATATTCATGGAAGTCGCGGTGACCCCAAAATGCCAGAATTGCCTTTCCGATATGCGGAAAAGCATCGTCTATCACTTTGAACATACTGTTTTCTTCAATCATTTTTCCAATCGACCCCTTAGTGCTTCATTGCGTAAAAGATGACTTCGCGCAATTATCTACCATGATGACCCAAAGCGGATGGCCTACAGATTGATTTTTTACCACGCCAACAAAAAAGCCCGCTAGCAATTAAGTAGCGGGCTTTATAGTACCCATGCGGGTTGTACTGGTGGCTCTTCACGGATTCGAACCGCGGACCTGTGGATTATGATTCCATCGCTCTAACCGACTGAGCTAAAGAGCCAAGGCTGCGGATTATAACCAGGTCCTACTGGTGCTTGAAGTTGGCCTTGCGCTTGTTGACGAAGGCGTCCATGCCTTCCTTCTGGTCGGCGGTGGCAAACATCGAGTGGAACAGGCGACGTTCAAACATCACGCCATCGCTCAGGCCGCTCTCGAAAGCGCGGTTGACCGATTCCTTGACAGCCATGGTGGCAATTTGTGAAAACTCGCTGATCACCAGGGCGGTGGCCAGCGCCTCTTCCATCAACTTGTCCAGTGGTACGACACGGCTCACCAGTCCGGCGCGTTCGGCCTCCGCGGCGTCCATCAGGCGCCCGGTGAGTGCCATCTCCATCGCCTTGGACTTGCCCACGGCACGCGGCAGCCGCTGCGTGCCGCCCGCGCCGGGAATGATGCCCAGCTTGATCTCGGGCTGGCCAAAGCGGGCGTTGTCCGCTGCGATCATGAAGTCGCACATCATGGCCAATTCGCAGCCACCGCCCAGGCAAAAGCCGCTGACCGCCGCGATGACAGGCTTGCGCACGCTGCGGATGTGTTCCCAGTTGCGGGTGATGAAGTCGCCCTTGTAAACATCGGCAAAGCTGTAGCTGCCCATGGCGCCAATGTCGGCGCCGGCAGCAAAGGCTTTCTCGCTGCCGGTAATGATCATGCAGCCAATCGTCGGGTCGGCGTCGAAGGACTTCAGCGCAACACCGAGCTCGGTCATCAGTTGGTCATTCAAGGCGTTGAGCTGCTTCGGACGGTTCAGCGTGATGACGCCGACTTTGCCGCCTTCGGTGCGGACGTTGATGGTTTCAAAATTCATGGGTTTCTCCAGGTTTTCAGTCAAGCCATTGGCCAACAAGTTTCTTGTCACCGACTGCCAGACACCAGCGGGTCGCGGGTGCTGGCAGCTTCAGCGACAGTTTCAAAATGCGTTTGTCGCGTGCCACCAGAGCACCTACTTTGGTGGCGGCACCAGCGTAGAGAGGTACGTCGTCGAGTCTGGACAGGCGCCAGCTTGAGGCCTGCTTGCCAGTGCCGCTCTCCAGCGCCAGCCATTCGTCGCCGGCCGCAAAGCCGGCCTGCTCGGCAGCACTGCCGCGCAAAACGCTCTTGACGTGAACGCCTGCGCTTTCGGTCGCACGCAGACCCAGGCGCTGCGCGAGGTCGGTGCTCTCCTGTTGCACCAAGACCCCCTGGCGCTCCAGCAGGGTTTGCAGCGGCAACTCGGCGCTGCTGTGCACCCAGAGCGCAATTTCTTTCTGGAAAGAGCGCCCAGAGAGATGCTCCAGCACAGTCAACAAATCGGCCTCTGTCATCGGCCCGCCGCGGCAGCGTTGCCACAGGCCGCGCATGACGGCGTCGAGCGAGCTCTTTGCCTCCTGGCGCAGCGTCAGGTCAAGGCACAGCGCGACCAGCGAGCCCTTGGTGTAATAACTGATGGTGGCGTTGCCTGTGTTTTCGTCCTGCCGGTAATACTTGACCCAGGCGTCGAAGCTGGCTTGCGCCACGCTCTGAATTTCTCGTCCCGGCGTTTGCAACACCTGGTTGATGGTCTTGCCCAGCAGCGCCAGATACGTCGCCTGGTCTATCAGCGCGGCTCGGTGCAGCAGCAAGTCGTCGTAGTAGCTGGTAAAGCCTTCAAAAAACCATAGCAGTTCGGTGTAGTTTTCATTGGCGTAGTCAAAGTCGGTGAACTCTGCCGGGCGCAGGCGCTTGACGTTCCAGGTATGGAAATACTCGTGGCTGATCAGGCCCAGCAACGTGGTGTAGCCCTCAGACGCTTTTTTGTCCGTGGCGTTGGCCTGCGGTTGCAGGCGCGGCAGATCCTTGCGCTTGCAGATCAGGGCGGTCGAGTTGCGATGCTCCAGTCCGCCATAACCCTCATCGACTGCATTGAGCATGAACAGATAGTTACGATGCGGTGCCTTGTTTGCGCTCTTGCTGCCCGCCTTGGTGCCATGCCAGAAGTGAATTTCTGCCTCGCAAATTTTCTGCGTATCGGCCAGCAGACGCTTGCCATCAAACCCGGGGGGTGCACCAGAGACGACAAAGCGGTGTGGCACGCCACAGGTGACGAAGGAGCCGCTCCAGAACGCTCCCAACTCCACAGGAGAATCCACCAGCTCATCGTAATTGACGGCCAGGTAGCTGCCAAAACCACGCTTGCTGACTTTTTCGGGCGCCAGGCCAGTGGCTGCGTGCCAGTCTGGCAGATGCTGATGCGCCAGCAGCGTCAGCGCATGCGGCACATCTTCCTGACCCAGCACCCTAAGGAACACACTGGTGCCGTTGAAAAAACCGCGTGTACTGTCGAGCCAGGCGGTGCGCACCGAACTGTCGAAGGCGTAGATCAGGTAGTTCAGCACCAGCGGCTTGCCCTCGCTGCACTGAACCTGCCAGCTGCATTTGTCGAGCTGTGTGATGGCCAGCACCTTGTTGCCTTGGCGCGCCTGCAACTGCTGCAAGTTCTTGGAAAACTCACGTACCAGGTAGCTGCCCGGAATCCATACCGGCAGGCTCAGCTGCTGACACGCGGCGGGCCGCTGGATCGTCAGGCTCACCTGGAACAGATGGGCGTGCAGATCGGCAATCCGAACCTCGTAGGTGATGGCCGCGTTCGCCATCAGTTCTTGGCATCCGTCAGGTATTTTTCGACCTGGGCTGCGGTGATGGCGCCGGGCACGCGGGTGCCGTCGGCAAAGATCAGGGTCGGTGTGCCGGTAATCTTGTGCTTGCGGCCGATTTCCACATTGCGCTCGATGGCGCTGACGTCGCAACTTGCCGTGGCAGCTGCCTTGTCGCGCACCATCCAGTCCTGCCAGGCTTTGGCACGGTCTTTGGTGCACCAGATGTTCTTCGACTTTTCGGTCGAGTCAGCGCTCAGGATCGGATACAGGAACATGTGGATCGTGACGTTGTCCACTTTCTGCAGGTCACGCTCAAAGCGCTTGCAGTAGCCGCAATTAGGGTCTTCAAAAACCGCCAGTTTGCGTTTGCCGGTGCCGCGCACAATGGTGAAAGCGTCCTTCAGGGGCAAGGCATCAAAGCTGATGGCAGTGAGTTTGTCGACTCGCTCCTCGGTCAGATTGCGCCGTTGCCGGGTGTCTATCAGATTGCCCTGCAGCAGAAAGTTGCCTTCGCCATCGGTGTAATAAATCTCACTGCCGTTCACACGAATCTCATACAGGCCGGGCATGGCGCTCTTGCTGACTTCATCGATCTTCTGCAGTTGCGGAATGCGCTCTGCGAGGTTCTTGCGAATCGTGGCTTCCTGCGCCAGGACACAAGTGGCGGTGAGCAGCGCAGTGAGGGTGAAAACGGTTTTCAAAAAATTCATGTAGGTCCGATCAAAACGTCAACATCCCATGGCTTGTCGTGCTACCCAAAGCTTGAGCAAGCCGCTGCGCTCAAAGCCGTTCATGCCCCAGTTGCGTGCAGACTGCCAACTGCCGCCCTGGCGCGAGAACAGGCGCTGCAAGCCGTCCATCGTAGCGTCCATCACCATCACCTCGGCCTTGCGCGAGCGCTCGTAACGGCGCAGTAACTTTTCATCATCCACGCTGCGCCAGTATTCACGCTGACCCAGTGTCGTGCTCAGTGCTGCGACATCAGACAGCCCCAGATTCAAACCTTGGCCCGCCAGCGGATGCACATTGTGCGCCGCGTCGCCGGCCAGCGTCCAGGCGCCCGTGGCGTGTCTGCCAGCCCAGCGCTTGGCGTGTGCGCTTTGCAGCGGCCAGGCGCTGCGCGCACTGGTCAACGCGAGCTTGCCCAACTGCCCCTGGCTGGCCACCTCGAGTTGCTGACAGAACTCTCCAGTGCTCTCGGCCAGCAGGGACGGCACCCGCTCGCGCAGCACCGACCAGACAATAGCCACAGAACTTCCAGTTGCACCATCGATCGGCAGGAAAGCCAGGATTTCGCCCTGACTGAACCATTGGAATGCAGTCTGCTTGTGCGGCTTTTCGCATTGCAGGCGTGCGGCGATCGCGGTTTGCGGATAGGGCGTCACGTCGAAATCAATGCCGAACTCGGCGCGTGTGCTGCTTGAGCGGCCTTCGCAGATGACTGTCAGTGCAGCCTCTGGCGCTATGGTCAGCACTTCGATGAGCGGCTGAAATCGCACGGCTTCGGCCAGTCGGGCCTCCAGCGCGGGCACGTCGACAATCCAGGTCAGGCCCGGCACCTTGAGCTCGGCCGCCGAAAAGTTGACTTCACCGCCAGCGTCACCCTTGACTTGCATGGCCAGTACTTCGGTCGCGTGCTGCGCGTCGGGCCAGCAGCGCAGCGACTCCAGCAGCGCGCGCGATTTGGCGTTCAAGGCGTAGGCTCGTACGTCGCCATTCAAGCCCGGCTCGCTGTCAGGCAAGTTCTGGGCTTGCTCCACCAGGCCGATGCGCAGGCGTTCGCGCGCCAGCAACAGGGCCAGCGTGCGCCCCACAATGCCGCCGCCGCGGATGCAAATATCAAAGGCTTGACTCATGGCAGGGATTGTAGAAGGCGTCCAGACTTGCGTCCGATGCCAGGGCTCCGCGGTCCTGGCGCTTGCCTGGTGGATTCCCGGAATAGACCGGTAGAACGGCATCTGATCAATCGATTGATCTGCGCTGCCCGCGTTAAGGTACGGGTATCTGCTCGCGCATTTGCAAAGTAACTGGAGGTGTTGAAATGAAGTGTCTCAACAAGCCTGTAACTCATGCCGTTGGAGTATTCTTTGCTGAGGGCTTTGAAGGCGGGGTGTCACCATGACTCGCCTGACACCCGCGCAACAACAAATCCCCTTGGCTTTGCCCATGGACCCCACGTTGCAGGAAGAGCTGATGCTCAAAAAAGCCAGCGAGTTGTACCGACGCTCACGCCTATTGAATATTCGCTACCCGAGCTTCAAGCACTTGATGGAGGATCCCATAGCGGGACGGTGCATGCGCATGAGCGCCACCCACCTGTTGCGACTTTAGTGCTCAGCACATCCGGGTGACCGCCTGGTAAGCGATATCCGATCGCCTCTTAGGAGACTGTTATGACTGTAAGCTCGATTCGCGTCGCTCCTGTAGTGAACGGTTCAATCCATTGTGCCGACAAGGGATTTCTGGCCAAACCTGAAACCTACGATCAGATCTACGCCTATGCAAGGGAAATGGAGTGGATGGAAAAGCCTTTTCACTTTGTCGTCAGCCGATGGCTGGACCGCCGCAGCCCGTGCAGCTATGTACAGTCGGATCCAGCCCGACGCTGGTCAACAGTCCGCTGACCTCAGTTCAGCTTGGACCCCCCGCTGCGCGTGAGCAATCCCGGCAAGCTGACGCCCTTTGAAGCAGGGATGCACTGATTAGTACAATCGCAGCTGACTTCCCAGGACAAAACGAGGACAAAAACCGGTGTGTTTTCTTGTCCGGCGCTGGAGCGGCGCATGCCTTTGGGCTGCTTGATCCATGCGCGTGTCCGGCACCTCAACGATCCCGAAGTTGGGTTCAATGGTGCCGTTGGGGCATTGATTTCTAAGGATATTTAGATGAGTTTGAAATGTGGCATCGTGGGCTTGCCCAACGTCGGTAAATCGACCCTGTTCAACGCCCTGACCAAGGCCGGCATCCCGGCCGAGAACTATCCCTCTGGCTGGACGATTTAAAAAGGCCAATGGCCTCAAGGACTTCCGAGCATTCATAGATTTCAGGCCGCAAAATCAGGACAAAATTGCCACTGACAGAATCATCAGAAGGCACGGGCCATGATAGGAGAACGGCACTGGTTTGTCGGCTCCTTGTCGTTTGACTCAGCGGCTTACACCGGCTCTATTCATGTAAATGAAATTTTGCAATCCATTGGCCAATGTGTTCCGGCGACATGTAACGCGGGTCAATATGATTTGCCTGATTGACCGCCCAACTGCGCCAGTGTGCGTAGCCTGCAATTGGGTGCCTTGACGACTTGACCTTTTCGTCAAAGGCAGCAATGAGACTGCGTAGTCGGTCGGACTGAGCAATGTCGGTTGACGCTTTTTCCATCAAGTTCAACCGCTTCTGAATTAGTTCTTGAACTTCCTTTTCGTGTCGGCGTATAGCGGCGAGTCGTCGCTTCTCTCGAAGCTCAATTACTTCGTCTCTGCGTTCAACCAGTCGTTCGTAAGACGACTTGGCACCGCTACGGATATATTCCTCAACCCGCACGATCGATTCCTTTACCAGAGACCGGAGAATGTCAGGTTTAAGGTTGCTGTATTGACGGTAGGTCGAATGTGATCGAGGATCGTATTGCTCCTCTCGTTGGCAGTATTCCCAAGAGAAACCGTACTGGCCATTGTGCTTGTCTTTGATTTGAACTCTTGCACCCTCCCAGCCATAGTCAACGAAGCAAATGGGAAGCGAACAACCCAACACGTTCACGGAAATTGACTGCTTAGTGATGCCACGTACAGAGACCGTGGCACCAAGCGAGGCCCATGCTGCGAACAATTGGTTCAGTGCCGACAGCAAAGCTAGTCCCGATGCATGTCGAAAGCGTGGCTTCTCGGACGAAAAAGAGTAACGCGAGTTTCGACTTGCACGACGCATGTCGCCACGCAAAAGACTGGACGTCGCGGGATGCGGGTCTTTTAAAGTGTCTTTGAATTTGAGCGGCGCTGTAAGTAAGTCGGCTCGCACAGCCACATCTTCCATAGACTCCGTGAATACATGTGGTGGTGGTAGTGGCGGAATCGGCTGATCGTCCGTCGTTGGCGCTTCCCACTCTGGAGTTGGGTAGTAACTGTTTGACCATCCGTCGCCCAACAAGGCCATGTTGGTTGATTGCAAAGGCGGTTGGGGCGACAAGGCCGGATGCTTGACTAATTTCCCTGCTGCAAGGGCTTGCCAATACCCTGGCGGCGGCTTAGGAATGTTTGCCCGTTTGCAGACTTTGCTAATCCATACGTCTGACACGTCGAGTTGCTTGGCAACCG
>Ga0194057_10000817_pt1 | contig 16216 bp, 14 predicted proteins | sample SepL4415m_MetaG_FD_155474 | JGI IMG/M metagenome (GOLD analysis project Ga0194057, IMG submission 155474) | Anoxic zone freshwater microbial communities from boreal shield lake in IISD Experimental Lakes Area, Ontario, Canada - Sep2016-L442-15m | ecosystem: Environmental > Aquatic > Freshwater... | reverse complement strand
CAACACCGACGCTGCCGAATACGGCGGCACGGGTGTAGGAAATCTCGGCGGTGTTCACACCGAGGATGTGCCGTGGCACAACCGGCCGGTGTCGGCGAGCATCACGATTCCGCCGCTCGCCGCCGTGTGGTTCCAACTCACTCCGTAACCCCCACACTCCGCATCGGGGGCACCCGTCCCCCACACCCCACATCGGGGGCACCCAAGCGCGCACCTAGCGCGTTTCACCGCCCCAACCGACGGTCAGAAGAGCGCGTTAGCCAGTGCCACTCGCGCGGGAGCCAACGCGGGGTGCTCGGGACCGACCACGTCGAAGAGGGCCACCAAGCGCTCGCGCGCGGTATTGCGCTCAACGCCCGAGGTTTCGCGTACACAGTTGATGAGAAGCGCAAACGCGCCTTCGACGTCACCGGCGATCACCAGCGCGTCTGCCGCGACCGAGGCAGCCTCGACATCAGCGGGATCGCCTGCAGCACGGGCAATAGCGTCTGCACCGTCAATGCCGTCGGTGCGCTTCATGAGTTGCACCTGAACAAGCGCGGCCTTGGCCCATTCATCACCGGGTGACTGCGACAAAATCGACTCGTAGATGCCAATCGCCACATCCCACTCACCACTGTCGATCGCATCAGCGGCGTCATCGAACCGGGTATCGACAACTTCCTCAACCTCAGCAGCAGCCTCCTCCACCGCAGCCGGCGCACCGACCTGTCCGGTGACTCCTGACTCCTCTGCGGCCTTCAACAATTCGGCAAGAACGGCCTTGACCTGAGCTTCAGGCAAGGCACCTTGGAAGAGCGGTAGCGGCTGACCACCCACGACAGCGAACACTGACGGAATCGACTGCACCTTGAACGCAGCCGCCAGCCGCTCCTGGGAATCGGCGTCAATCGTGGCGAGAACCAACCGCCCGCCGGCCTCATTGATCAATTTCTCAATCACCGGCGACAACTGCTTACACGGCTCACACCACTCGGCCCAGAAGTCGATGACGACCGGCACAGTCATTGAGCGCTCGATGACCTCGGCTTGGAAGTTCTCCTCGGTGACCTCAACAATCACGCCGGCAGGCGCTGACTCACGGCTAGCGGCAGCGCGTTCGGCTGCTTCGCGCTGGGCGGCAAGGGCGGATAGATCGATACCGCCACCGGGAAAGAAAGGCTGGTTGCTCACGCGCTCATCCTCCCCCGACGCTCGGTACCGCTATCCCCCGGGTCCGCTGAGTCCACCCAATCACGCCAAGAATTCCAGAAGCGACCGCAAGCCCGACGTACACCCACGGATTCCCTGTGTACTGCGCAATGAGCGGTCCTACCACGGCGCCGAGCGCTACACCCAACGCCCACAACATGTTCCACAGTGAAAAGGAAATCGCCGGGGCCAGCTTCAACAGGTGACCCTGATGATCAACGGCCACCGATGACGGCGCGTACACGCCCGAGCCCACCGGTAAGAGAATTGCGAGCACCACCACAGGTCCGAGCGCCCCGGGAGCCACGACAAGCCCGAACGTCAAAATGGCTAACACGCTCAGAGTCAGCGACATCACTCGCACGGCACCCTGCTTGTCGGTGAGGCGCCCGATGAACGGCCCAAGTAACGCCTGTCCGAGACTCCCCACGATGAACGCGAAACCCACCACCGTCGCAGAGGCACCAAGTGACACAGCCTCGAGAGGAATCATCACACTCAATGCCGAGAAGAACAGTCCAATGAAGAACGTGATGGCCAGAGCCAATGCTGCCGTTGACAACAGGTGCCGCAAGCCATGATCACTGGGCTCAACAGTCGAATGGGACTCACCCAAGAACCAAGTCGGAACAATGAGCACCAACGACACGACCGCGATAAACACAAAGACCGGCGCACGACCGGTCACGGTGATGAGTGTACCCAGTACAGGCCCAACAAGGCTTCCCACGATCGCCGCAGAAATGACGGTCGCCAATCGCGTGGCCTGCGTGCTGCGTGGGCCGGTGGACGAAACCCACGCCATCCCCGCCGCCCACACCATGGCCGAGGCAGCACCCGCGACGAATCGCGCAGCCACCAGTTGCGACGCAGTTCCGGCAAATGCAAACCAAAAATTGGCTAACCCAATGAGCGCGAGTCCGACACCCACACCCACGCGTTCATCAATCCTTGCCGCCAGACGGCCTGTAGGAATGGCGAATAGTACGAGTCCTATCGCATACGCACTACTGATGATTCCGGCGCCCACATCGTCGATGTTGAATTCCGCAGCCAACTCTGGAAGCACCGGAGACAGCACCGAAAACTGCATGGTCTCCATGAAAATCGCCGCAGACACAGCAATCAGCACCAAGGTGGTGCGACGGGTCAGTACAGGATCGGAATCCTCGAGGCTCACGGCCTCGACTCCCCCAACAACCGATCGGCTGCGGCGAAAGGATCAAGAGTTCCGGAAGCGACGGCATCGGCAAGTCCGTCGAGTCCGTTGTCTCCACTCGCCCTTTCGAACCGTTGACGCACACGCGTGAGTGCAATCGCTTCGATCTCGTCGGCTGCACGTTGGTGTCGTCGCGTCAACCATGCACCCGAGCCCACGGCCCACTCACGATGACGGTCAAGCGCTTCGACCACACCCTCAACACCTTCGGAACGACTGGCGACAGTGAGCAGAACCGGTGGCTGCCATCCACCCTCGACTCGCTGACCCAGACTGATCATGTGGCGAATCTCGCGGGCCGTGCTTTCGGCGCCATCACGATCGGCCTTGTTCACCACGAACAGGTCACCGATTTCGAGAATGCCTGCCTTCGCCGCTTGGATTCCATCGCCCATCCCAGGCGCGAGCAGCACGATGACCGAATCAGCGACCGCGATGACTTCGATCTCGCTCTGTCCGACGCCCACGGTTTCGACCAATACGACATCGCAGCCGGCAGCATCCAGTACCCGCAACGCCTGGGGGGTCGCCCACGCGAGTCCGCCCAGATGTCCGCGTGATGCCATCGATCGAATGAACACGTCAGGATCAGTGGCGTGCTCTTGCATGCGAATGCGGTCGCCCAGAAGTGCGCCTCCGGAAAACGGCGACGACGGATCGATGGCCAGTACTCCGACCCGCTGACCACGGGCTCGGAATGACGCGACGATCGCCGAAGTGATCGTCGACTTTCCGACACCGGGCGAACCGGTGATGCCCACCACCTGTGCTCGGCCGGTGTGCGGCATCAGTGCAGCAGCAACCTCCGCCGCCTGTGGCGACGCATCTTCGACGAGCGACAGCAGCCGAGCGACGGCGCGAGCATCGCCCGCGACCGCACGCTCTACCAGCGAGTCGACGTCAATGGCCACGTGCCGCCTACGCCCCCGGCACGGTGATGATGAGAGCGTCGCCCTGACCGCCACCGCCACACAGTGCGGCAGCACCCACGCCGCCACCGCGACGCTGAAGTTCGAGAGCGAGCGTCAGCACGATGCGCGCCCCCGACATTCCAACCGGGTGACCCAACGCAATCGCGCCACCGTTGACATTGACGATGTCTTCGCTGATGCCGAGCTTGTTCGCCGAAACCAGACCAACTGCGGCGAACGCCTCATTGAGTTCAAACAGATCGATGTCGGAGATCGCGATGCCCTGCTTCTCGGCGGCCTTGAGAATCGCGTTCGCGGGCTGCTCGTGCAACGAGGCATCGGGACCAGCGACTACACCGTGCGCACCGATTTCGGCGAGCCACGTCAGACCGAGTTCCTCGGCCTTGGCCTTGCTCATCACGACCACTGCGCAGGCGCCGTCACTGATCTGCGACGAGGTACCAGCGGTGATGGTGCCGTCCTTTGCGAATGCTGGGCGCAGGCTACCGAGGCTCTCGGCCGTCGTGTCGGCGCGGATTCCTTCGTCTTCACGAAACTCGATGGGGTCGCCCTTGCGCTGCGGAATCATCACCGGCGTGATCTCGGCTTCGAACAGACCGTTCTTGGTGGCCAGCGCTGCACGCTGATGTGATTGGGCAGCGAATGCGTCTTGCGATTCACGCGTGAGGAAGTCGTAGCGAGCGTTGTGCGCCTCGGTGGCTTCGCCCATCGCACAGCCATCGAACGAACACGTGAGGGCGTCGTGCGCCATGGCGTCCTTCATCGTCCAGTCGCCGTACTTGGTGCCTTCGCGCGAGCCGATGAGTAGGTGCGGCGCGTTGGTCATCGACTCCATACCGCCGGCCACGACGATCTCGAATTCACCCGCGCGGATGAGTTGGTCGGCCAGGGCAATCGCGTCAATTCCAGACAGGCACACCTTGTTGATCGTCATCGCCGGAACATTCATCGGAATTCCAGCCTTGGCCGCCGCGGGACGAGCCGCGTTCTGGCCACTGCCGGCCTGAATGACCTGACCCATGATGACGTAGTCGACCTGATCGGGAGCCACTCCGGCACGCTCAAGGGCGCCCGCGATGGCGGCTCCGCCGAGGTCGGAGGCCGAGAGGCCCTTGAATGCTCCGAGTAGCCGCCCCATCGGGGTGCGGGCTCCAGCAACGATGACCGATCCAGCCATGGTGGTTCTCCTAGTCGCACAGTCCCATGCCACGATGGATGGGGACGTTCCCACGATACTCGGGGGTCGACCGCCACGCCGCCGCACTGCCACGAACGGAGCGACATGCTTGATCACTCGTTGATTACCCGAATTGACCACGTCGGAATCGCCGTTTCCGACCTTGAGGAGGCCACCGCTTTCTACGCCCGGGCATTCGGACTATCGGTGGTGCACGAAGAGTCCAATGAGGATCAGGGCGTACGCGAGGCCATGCTCGCCGTCGGCGACTCGGGTTCGTGCATTCAGATTCTGGCGCCGCTGTCACCGCAATCGACGATCGCGAAGTTCCTCGATCGCAACGGCCCCGGCATCCAACAGGTGGCGTATGGCGTCGATGACGTCGAGGCCGTGTGCGCGCACCTGCGTGAGCAAGGAATCCGCGTGCTCTGGGATGCTTCGAAACGCGGCACCGCGGGCTCGCTGGTGAACTTCGTTCACCCCAAGGATGCGGGGGGCGTGCTCATCGAACTCGTACAGGCCGCGTCATCACCGGTGGGGCACTAGCATCCATAGACCGACCGATCGTCCACCACGCAAGTGAACCGGAGTGCTCATGAAGGACATCCTCGACGCGATTCTCGCCGGCGAAACCGAGAGCGAATCGTTCGCCGCGTTGCCTCTTCCCGAGATGATGCGCGCGGTCACCGTGCACAAGGACGAGATCGACATGTTCGAAGGTCGGGCGTCACGCGATAAAGATCCGCGTGAGTCACTGCATGTCGAGGAAGTGCCTGTTCCTGAACTCGGACCAGGCGAGGCACTGATCGCCGTGATGGCGTCGAGCATCAACTACAACACTGTCTGGACCTCGATCTTCGAGCCGGTGCCGACCTTCGGTTTCCTTGAGCGCTACGGACGCACCAGCGACTTGGCCAAGCGCCACGACCTGCCGTACCACATCATCGGCTCTGACCTGTCAGGCGTTGTGCTGCGCACCGGCCCCGGAGTTCACACCTGGAACCCCGGCGATGAGGTTGTCGCGCACTGCCTTTCGGTTGAACTGGAAAGTCCGCTGGGCCACAACGACACCATGCTCGATCCCGAGCAACGCATTTGGGGATTTGAGACAAACTTCGGCGGGCTCGCACAGGTCGCTTTGGTGAAGAGCAACCAGTTGCTGCCCAAGCCAGCGCACCTGACCTGGGAAGAAGCTGCCGCCCCCGGCCTGGTCAATGCCACCGCCTACCGCCAACTGGTGTCACGCAACGGCGCGGGCATGAAGCAGGGCGATGTCGTACTCATTTGGGGAGCCAGTGGTGGTTTGGGTTCCTACGCCACCCAGATGGCCTTGAACGGCGGCGGCACCCCTGTGTGCATCGTGTCCAGCGATGACAAGGCCGACATCGTGCGCTCGATGGGCGCCGAACTGATCATCGACCGTCGCGCTGAGGACTACAAGTTTTGGAAAGACGAGCACACCCAGGATCCGCGTGAGTGGCAACGATTCGGTAAGCGCATCCGCGAACTCACCGGTGGTGACGATCCCGACATCGTCTTCGAACATCCAGGACGTGAAACGTTCGGTGCTTCGGTGTACGTAGCCCGTAAGGGTGGAGTGATCGTGACCTGCGCGTCGACGTCGGGTTTCATGCACGAGTACGACAACCGCTACCTCTGGATGAATCTCAAGCGCATCATTGGCTCACACTTCGCGAATTACCGCGAGGCGTACGAAGCGAACCGTCTGATTCAACGCGGGCTCATTCATCCGACTCTGTCGCAGACCTTCACGATGGACGAGGTCGGACAGGCCGCGTACGAAGTGCACAGCAATCAGCACCAGGGCAAGGTCGGCGTGCTGTGCTTGGCGCCGTCGGAGGGTCTGGGAGTGCACGATGAGGCCATGCGCGAGCGGCTACTTCCGCAGATTAACCGCTTCCGCGGCATCTAACCCCCCCTCTCCCATATTCCGCATGGGGGGACATTCAGCACGCATAGGCGCAGTTTTTCTACCCCAGCATGCCCTTGGTGATTCCTCTTAGAGCGAAGCGAGGAACTCCAGCAGCACGCCCGTCACCGCATCGGGCGATTCAATCGCCGTCAGATGACCTGCGCTCGGAATCATCGCGAGCTCGACGTCATCGAGTGCATCGAGCATCGGGTCTTGGTCGGCTCGATTGGTCAGAGTGTCTTCCTCACCCCACACAATGAGCGCCGGCCCCTCGTAGGCCGCGAGAGTCGTTACCGAGTCGGGTCGCAACGCCATTGCACGCTGCGCCCAAGCAATTCCGCGCGGATCGTTCGCTTCGATCCATGCGCGAACAGTTTCGATCACGTCGGGTCGTTCTGCCAGCGTCGTTTCTCCCACCAGCGTCGGAATGATGGCGCGGGCGAAGGTGGCGCGGTCAAGACCGGCCTCCAGTTCATCGGCGATCCGCCGACGATTCGCCGCTGATTCCTCGGAATCGGCGGTTGCGCGCGTGTCGGCAAGAATCAAAGCAGCCACTCGCTCGGGCGCGCGACGCAACACTGCCATCGAGGTGTAGCCGCCCATCGACAATCCACCCAGCACGAACCGATCGAACCCGGCGGCGTCGGCCGCTCCCAGAACTGCACCCGCGAACACGTCGAGATCGGGCTCAGTCTCGGCCACCGGCGAGGCGCCGAAGCCGGGTAGGTCGGGCGTACGCACGTCGTAGCCGGCCGCGCGTAGCGCTGCGGCCTGATCGGCCCACAGCGCGCAATTCAACGGGAAGGCGTGTAGCAAAATCACCGGCAGGTCTGTCATCGCAACTCCTGAAGTAGTGGGGTGCCTGAACGCGCTAGGTAGGCGCTTGGGTGCCCCCGATGTGAAAAAAGGGTGGATGCGGAAAAGGGTGGATGCGGAAAAGGGTGGATGCGGAAAAGTGTGGATGCGGAAAAGGGTGGATGCGGAAAAGGGTGAAGGGCTTACGGCATCACAGTGAGGCCGCCGTCGACGACCAGCACCTGGCCGGTCATGAATGACGACGCGCTCGACGCGAGGAACACAGCGGGCTCGGCGATCTCGGTGACCGTTCCCCAACGCTGCATCGGCACCCGCTTGATCAACTCGACCCCGGCTGCCGCGCCGTTGTCGTCGCGCAGAAACTCAGTGAGATCAGTCTCGATCCAGCCCGGAACGATCGCGTTCACGCGCGCACCGGTCCACGCCCACTCGACAGCCAACGTCTTGGTCAGCGAAATCAGCGCCGCCTTCGCCGCGCCATAGTGCGACATCAACGGAACCGCGGTGACACCCGCCACCGACGCCATGTTGATCACCGATGCACTGCCCGACGCCTGCAACGCCTCACTCGCAGCCTGCGTTGCGTGCACGACAGAATCGAGGTTCAACCGCAGCGTCTTCTCCCACCCGCTAAAGCGCATGGTTGAGAACGCGGTACTGAACGAATTACCACCGGCGTTATTCACCAGCACGTCTAGACCGCCGAGGCCTTCAACTGCCGCCGCCACCTGCGTGCGAACCGACTCGGGATCAAGCACATCACACGGAAGCACGAACGCCTTACGGCCATACGACTCGACCACCCCGGCCACCTCGCGCAGGGTCGCCTCATCGCGCGCCAGCAGTGCCACGTCGGCACCGGCCGCCGCGTACGCCTCGGCGATTCCGCGCCCAATTCCTCGCGACGCTCCAGTAACAAGTGCCTTGCGTCCGGTCAGGTCGAAGCTCATAGGTCGCTCCATCTCTCCATCGGGCCGTCGTAATCATCCGGCAGGGGTGACGCGGAAGGGGCAACAGCCCGAACCGTCTCGTCGAGTGCGATTCTGACGTACTTCTCCCCCACCCACAGGTGCCGGGCCTCCGGAACACCGATGACCTGCGCTTGCGGCACTCGCGCGAACCGCTCAGCGGCCTCGGTGGGCTGCAGGTAATCGTCGAGCGCGGGCACGACGGCCACAATCGGACGCCCGCTCTGCGCCCAGCTATCAAGGTCGGCATCGGTACTGAATCGCAGCGGCGGAGACAGCAGCACCGCGCCCTGTACCGGGTCGACATTGCCGTGTCGCAGAATCACATCAGTTCCGAACGACCAACCCAGCAGCCACGGATCAGGAAGTCCACGCCCAGCCACGAACTCAAGTGCCGCCGCAAGGTCAAGGCCTTCGGCATTGCCCTCGTCGAACACTCCCTCGCTGGTACCGCGCGCGCTTGATGTTCCACGCGTGTTGAAGCGCACTACCGCGAGACCAGCAAGGGCCGGAAGCCGCCACGCAGCTTTGCGCAGTACGTGGCTGTCCATCATGCCGCCGTGCGTCGGAAGCGGATGAACACACACCAATGTGCCCACCGGCTCGCGATCTTCGGGCAGCGCCAACTCGCCCACCAACAGCAATCCATCGGAGGTACGCAACTCAATATCGTCGCGTTGCGCGGGCAACACGGAATTGGCAACGATGGGCGGCATCGCTCTACCTCTTCGGCCTGCGTCGCGCGCGGGCATTCCAACACGGCGTGTGCCAGTGACGACGATCATCAACGGCGTCTTCGGAGGAAAGTCCGGAAGGCCACGCAACGACGTGCGGCGTGGCCGGACGGATTTCGTGATCGCAGCCCGGACAGCGATACGTCTTGGTCGCGCTCGACCCGGTGATCTTCTGCACGATCCACTCACCATCGGAATGAGTTTCGTACGTGCGCAATCCGTACACACCCGGAGCACGCAACTCCTGAGTGTCTTCCGGTCGGCGCTTGTGTCGTCGGCCCATCGATCGACGCCTAGGCGTACGTACGGAAACCGCGGCCGGTCTTGCGCCCGAGGTAGCCAGCGGTGACGAGGTGTTCGAGTCGCGGTACGGGCGCGAAGCCCGGCTCACGGAACTCGCGGTAGAGCGTCTGCTGTATCGCCAGACTCACATCGAGTCCGACCACATCGAGCAACTCAAAGGGACCCATCGGAAGACCACAGCCGACCTTCATGGCCGTGTCGATGTCGTCGGCGGTCGCGTAGTTCTGTTCAAGCATGCGAATACCGTCGTTGAGGTAGGGGAACAACAGCGCGTTGACGATGAAGCCAGCGCGGTCGCCGCACGACACCGGGTGCTTGCCCAGTTCACGACACACCTTCACCGCCGTCGCGACGACATCATCAGCGGTCGCAACTGTTGAGACAACTTCCACCAACTTCATCACCGGCGCGGGGTTAAAGAAGTGCAGCCCCACAACATCGGCCGGGCGCTTGGTGACCGACGCAAGTTCAACAACAGGCAGCGACGAGGTGGTGGTGGCCAACACGGCACCGGGCTTGCAGATTTCGTCGAGGGTCTCGAACAGCGCTGCCTTCACGTCGAGGTCCTCAATCACGGCTTCGACCACTAGGTCAACCTGCGCAAGATCGTCGTAGTCGGTCGATAGCGTCACTCGAGCAAGCGCACTATCGCGTTCCTCCTCGGTGAGCTTGCCACGAATGACAGCCTTATCCATGGAACGCTCAAGCGCACTGCGCACCTTGGCGGTGCGGTCGGTGCTGCGCGCAATCACGACCACGTCGAAACCGCTCTTAGCAAACACCTCAACGATTCCGGTAGCCATCGTTCCGGAGCCAACCACGCCCACGGTGCGCACCGCACGTGCCGCAGGGCCGCCCAGTTCGTCGGCATCGCTTGGCGTGAGTGCATCGGCGACCACGATGGGCGAGTGCGGTCCTTCGTAGGTGTAGAAACCGCGGCCAGTCTTACGACCGCGTAGGCCCGCGGTAACCAACTGCTTGAGAATCGGGCTCGGAGCGTGCAAACGATCGCGACCCTGCTTGTACATCGTGTCGAGAATCTCGTACGCGGTGTCGAGGCCGATGAGGTCGAGCAGCGCAAGCGGACCCATCGGGTAGCCGCAACCCAATCGCATGGCTGCATCGATGTCTTCACGCGTCGCGTACTTGGACTCGAACATCGACACTGCGTGATTGAGGTATCCGAAGAGCAGCGCGTTAGCGATGAAACCGGCGCGGTCGCTGACCACAACGGGAAGCTTCTCGAGTCGCTCGGCGACAACCACGACGTCGTCGAGAACTTCCTGAGAACTGACCACTGTGCGCACGACCTCGACGAAGTTCTGCACGGGTGCCGGGTTGAAGAAGTGCATTCCGACAACCTGCGCCGGGCGTCCGGTGGCCACCGCAATATCGGTAACCGACAGCGACGACGTGTTCGACGCGAGGATTGCCTCGGGGCCGCACACCTTGTCGAGCCGTTCGAAGATTCCACGCTTGAGGTCGAGGTCTTCCGAAACCGCCTCGACCACGAGGTCGCGGTCGGCGAGTTCGTCGAGGGACGTGACCAGGCGCACGCGGGCGAGGAGTTGGTCGCGCTCTTCCTCCGTCAGTTTGCCCCTTTTGAGCGCCCGACCGAGTGAAGTTTCAAGATGAGCTCGTCCGGTGGCTACCGCCTCTTCGGAGGCTTCAACGGCCACCACGTCAAACCCGTGGCGGGCAAAAACCTCAACGATTCCGGCACCCATCGTGCCTAGGCCAACAACCCCGACCTTCGCGATCTCGCGTGCCACGAGTCCTCCTCCGACAACTGATTCTTGCTTCCCCTAGCAGTCTCCCATGGGCGTGACTTACCGTGAGGGGTAGCCCAACCTCCCGGAGGCATCATGAGCATCGACGCACCCCAGTTCCAAACGACCGCGCCGTCCGATGGCGAGGTCATCGCGAGCTTCCCGATCATGACACCCGAAGAGGTGTCTGCAGCAGTCGATCGCGCACGCATTGCTGCCCACTGGTGGGCCGAACTGGGATTTAGCGGCCGTAAGACTCGACTGCTGGCGTGGAAGTCACTGCTGGCTCGTCGCGCCGAGCAGTTGGCGTGGTTGGTGCACCGCGAGGGCGGCAAGCCGGTTGAAGATGCATTGCTTGAGATTGCGCTGTCGATCGAGCATCTCGACTGGGCCGCAAAGAATGCGGAGAAGATTTTGGGCGAGCATGGGGTGCGTCCCTCGCTCTTCACGATCAACCAGCGCGCACGGCTCTGGTACGAGCCGCTTGGTGTCGTCGGCGTGATCGGTCCGTGGAACTACCCGGTCTTCACACCGGTGGGTTCGGTCGGCTACGCGCTTGCTGCTGGAAACGCCGTGGTGTTCAAGCCCAGCGAATACACCACCGCTGTGGGTCAGTGGATGGTCGATTCATTCGCGCAGGTTGTTCCCGAGCAGCCGGTACTGCAGTTGATCACCGGACAGGGCGCGACGGGAGCGGTGTTGTGCACCTCCGGGGTCGACAAGATCTCGTTCACCGGATCGACCGCGACCGGTCGCAAGGTGATGGCCGCAGCCGCGCAGAACCTGACTCCCGTTGTGTTGGAACTGGGCGGCAAGGATGCCTTCATCGTCGACGCTGACGCTGACATTGAAAAGGCGGTCGACGCCGCGTTGTTCGGTGCGATGGGTAACGCCGGACAGACGTGCGTCGCCGTCGAGCGTGTGTACGTACACGACGCCATTTTTGACCAGTTCCTTGAGCGCCTCGCAGCACGAGCACGCGAACTGCACCCCGGCAACGAGGCCACCTCGTCGTACGGTCCCATGACGATGCCCGCGCAGATCGCGACGATTCGCGAGCATGTCGATCACGCCATCGCGTGCGGTGGTCGCGCAGTTGTCGGCGGCCCCGAGTCGATTGGCGAGTCGATCGTCGGCCCGATCGTGCTGGCCGAAGTACCCGAATCGTGCCCTGCCGTCACCGACGAGACCTTCGGACCGACTGTCGTGGTCAATCGCATTCGCGATCTCAGCGATGGCGTCGACAAGGCCAACGCCAACAATTACGGCTTGGGCGCTTCACTCTTCGGCAAAGATCGCAAGGCGCTCATGGAAGCGGCCCACCGTCTGCGCACCGGCATGGTCAGCATCAACTCCTGGGTGATGTACGCCGGTGTTCCGGCCCTGCCCTGGGGTGGCGTGGGCGAGAGCGGCTTCGGCCGGATTCACGGACCCGATGGTCTGCGTGAGTTCGCCCGGTCGAAGGGTGTGGTCAGCGAGCGCTTCCCGTCGCCTCTGGTGCTCACGAGCTTCAGCCGGCGCCCTGACACCTCGGCGATCATTTCCAAGGCCCTGGTGGCGCTGCACGGCCGCCGCAAGTGGACCTCGTAACCCTCCACCCCCTCCTTTCCGCTTCGGGGCTCCACCTTCCCCCCTATTTGCATCGGGGGCACCCAAGCGCGCTCCTAGCGCGTCTCGGCGCCCCAGGGGGACTCTCATCGCTGCAACCAGTTCCACCCACTGGGTGCTGTAAGCGCGCTAGGTAGGAGCTTGGGTGCCCCCGATGGTTGGGGGTGAGGGGCCGTGATGGGGTGAGTGCGGTGCGACGGCCGTGATGGGGTTAGAGCGGGGAAATCCCGCGAATCAGATCGGCGGCACGCTCAGCAATGGCGATCGTCGGCGCATTCGTGTTGCCCCGCGTAACCACCGGCATCACCGACGCATCGACAACGCGCAACCCGTCGATGCCGCGCACACGCAGTTCCAGATCGCACACCGCCATCTCGTCGACGCCCATCGCGGCGGTACCCACCGGGTGATACAGCGTCTGCACGCGCCGACGCGCATGCTCACGCAGATCATCCTCGGAACGCAGCTCACCACGCGGCTGCACCGGATAGTCGAAGTGCTTCGCCAATGGCGACTTCGACGCAATGTCGAGCGTGATGCGAAGTCCCTCGACCATCGCGTCGAGATCTTCGGGCGCACTGAAGTAGTCGGGGTCAATCAGCGGTGCACTGCTCGGATCGCCATTGCGCAAACGAATCTGTCCACGCGAGTTCACGGCCACCAACGTGGGCGCCATCGTGAAACCTCGACCCGACGGATCGCTGAGCCCTTCGTTGTCGAACTCCGCTGGCGCGGCGTGCCATTGAATGTCAGGCGCCGGCAAGTCAGAGCGCGTACGCAGGAAGCCGCCGGTCTCAGCAACGTTGCTCGACGTCGGACCGCCGCCCGTCACCTGCCATTGCACCAAGCGCAGCGCGTTCTCGCTGTCGTGCAAGACGCGTGCGTCTTTGGTGCGCCAAATCAGCGGTACCACCGGGTGGTCGCTGAGGTTCTGACCGACTCCGGGAGAGTCGAGCACGACCCTCACGCCCACTTCGCGCAAATGGTGCGCCGGCCCAATTCCACTGCGCATCAACAGATGCGGCGTTCCGACCGCCCCCGCTGCCACGATCACTTCGGACTCGGCACGCAGCGTTGACGGAACTCCCCCGACCAGGACCTCGACTCCGGTGATGCGGCCTTCGCGAGCGACGAGACGCGAGACCAACACGTCGGTGCGCACTTCCACGTTGGGCCGCTTCGACGCCGGATGCAAGTACGCGTCAGCCGCCGACCAGCGCTTGCCTCGCTTCTGCGTTACCTGATACTGACCGAAGCCTTCTTGCGCCGCACCATTGAAGTCCAGGTTGCGCGCATGTCCGGCGGCGACGGCCGCGTCAAGGAACCGCTCACTCAGAGCGTGCACGTGACGCAGGTTCTCGACCCTGAGCGGACCGCCTGCGCCGTGGAATTCCGAAGCACCGCGCGCATTGTCTTCTGAACGCTTGAAGTAGGGCAGTAGATCGGAATAGCCCCAGCCCGTGCATCCGTACACATCGCGCCAGGTGTCGTAGTCGAAGGCGTTACCGCGAATGTAAATCATCGCGTTGATGCTCGACGATCCGCCGAGTGTCTTGCCGCGCGGCCAGTAGATACTGCGACTGTTCGCCTGCTTCTGTTCGACGGTGTTGAAGTTCCAGTCGCGTGAGGTGCGGAAGAGGTACGAGAACGCGGCGGGCGCTTTCACGAAGTCGGCGTTGTCGTCGGGGCCGGCCTCAAGCACGAGCACCGAAACCGACGGGTCCTCACTCAGCCGCGCTGCAAGAACGCAGCCAGCACTGCCAGCGCCCACGATGATGTAGTCGTACCCAATTCCATTGGCCATGGAGTGATTGTGCACGGGATTGGATCAGTTGGCACGGTGGGGCGGCAAGTTGGGGGTTGAGCAATTCGGAAGATGACTCACCACTCCACCCTTTCCTTCGCGAGAGGCACAGCCCTGCCGGATATCCTCAAGTCATGGCCTCCACCCCGCCGCCCGGCATGTACATCGATCCGGATAACCCGCATCTGCAGCGATTCTGGAATGGCACGGCCTGGACCGATCATGTACAGCCACTCGATGGCGCAGCGTCTGCGGGAGCCCCCATGTACGCGCCGCCTCCGCGGAACGCGAGCCCGCCGCCCATGCCCATGGGACCGCCCACCACTCCACCGCCGTACGGTGCGCCACCCCCCGATCCAACATCCGCCGCATTTCCCGCGCCTACGCCGTATCCATCCGGAACGTACGGCGCAGCCGGACTTCCGATGCACATGCGGCCGTTGTCTCAAGCAGCTGTGTGGTCGATTGTTTTCGCCCTGTTCTGCCCCCTCGTAGGCGTCATCATGTCGATAGTGGCGATCAATGCCACGGGTCTCAACGGTGATCGACGTGGGCGTGCGGTCGCGATCGTGGGACTCGTTCTATCTCTGCTCAACTTGGTGCTGGGTCTATTCATCGCTGCAGGAATGGCCTCACAGACCGGCACTGGCGGCACGGGCACCCAGTTCTAGTGAGTGCATCCTAGCGGCGGGCCGCCTTCACCCTGCCTCCATCCACAGGCCGTCCATACTCAGGAATTGGAGGGACACTCATGCACATGAAGGATCCAGTCGCCGTGTTCTACGCCGATCTCACTCTCTCGATCGATGAGTGGCAGTCGGCAGCCTCGTGGGACGAACTTGTCAACGGATCGCGCGAGGTAGCCACGGGCGCACCAGTCGTGGTTACCGACGACCACGATGCCTACCTTGCCACCGTGACCGAACTAACGCCCGACGGCCCGCACCTGGTCATCCACTGGGATCGCGCCGTGCCGGTGCCACCGGCACCGCCGCAGGCAGCCCTCGCTTAACCCAAGAACCCCAACACCGTCTCACGCACAGCATCCGGCCGATCAGTCCAGAAGATGTGACTCGCACCGCTCAGTTCCACGAACCACGCCCCCGCGATGCGCTCGGCAATGAACCGACCGTTCGCAATCGGAACCAGACGATCCTCGTCACCATGCAACACCAACGTCGGCGCCTCGATCGACTCCAACCGAGCACCCGACCCCTGCCACTGCGACGCTCCGCGCAACTGGGCGCTGTATCCCTCGGGCGACGTTGGCACTGACATGCGCACCGCAATGTCTTCATCAATCAGCTCGCGTGAGGTCGCCTTCGCGTAAACAAACGGTATCGACGTCTCGGCCGCTTCCACAGCACTCATCTCACCGCGCGATGTCAGCAATGCGAGCGCCTCTGCATCAATCACGAAGTCACCTGCGCCCGGATGCGTACAGCCGAGAATCACACGCCGCACGCGCTCGGGCGACGTCAACGCAATCTCCTGCGCGATCGTGCCGCCCATCGACACACCCCACACGTGTGCGCGCTCGAACCCTGCCGCGTCCAATACCGCCAGAGCGTCGGCCGCCATGCGTTCGACCGTGTACGGCTGCTCAGCACCCACACCTGTGCGCCCAACGCCACGGTTATCGACACGAATCGTCGTGAAGTGTTCGTTCAACCACGGAAGCACGCGCCACCACGTATCGCTCGGATATCCGAGCCCGGTGATGAGCAGCAGCGGATCACCCGCGCCCTCAACTTCGTAGTAC
>Ga0194057_10000812_pt1 | contig 16254 bp, 14 predicted proteins | sample SepL4415m_MetaG_FD_155474 | JGI IMG/M metagenome (GOLD analysis project Ga0194057, IMG submission 155474) | Anoxic zone freshwater microbial communities from boreal shield lake in IISD Experimental Lakes Area, Ontario, Canada - Sep2016-L442-15m | ecosystem: Environmental > Aquatic > Freshwater... | reverse complement strand
ACCGTTAAGGTGATTGATGCGTTGAGCCATAGGCTCAAAAAGTTGCTTCAGTATCATTCGAGATTCTTCGGCTACATTGGCAACCCGCAACTCGTTGGCCAATCCGGCGTATTGAGCCACCCAATGCTCGTGATGCCCCTCAATTATCTCAATCTCCAGCCACATATCGCGCTGCCCTTGCTCGTTGAGAATCGTTTGCAGCCCGCGCTCAAGCGTTGCTCCGTCAGTAAGCAGCTGGGCGACCGTTGCTTTGATTGAATCGGGCAACTCCGGCAAGTGACCGTAAGCGGTCTTTGCCTTCTTGCTTTCGGCTTCCGCAGCTTCCTCCATCAGCATCCCATAGCGGTACAGGCCGGGATACTCGCGGCACAGGTACATAAGTTTTTCATCAGAAAGCGTACTCCATAGCCATTGCAAATCCAGGATATGCCCGACCATTTGCTCCAGCAATGCAGCATCATCAATACCCTGTGCGTCCAGTTGACGTACCCGCTGATCAATCGCGGCAGCGAGTTTGTGTTCTTTGTTAACAGTCCGTCCACCGGGAACCTTAATTTTGCCAGAGGCAATGCCAGATGCGACCGTCTCCAAGATTTTGGCGTATCGAAAGAAGCCGGCATATTCCTCACACAAAGCATCCATCTCCGGGCCAGACGTGTTCATCATCAAATGGTGGAAATCGGACATATAGTAAGCCATCTCTGGAAGTATCTCGACTTCAAGCAGCCCCAGTGCTTCAAGCTGTTTCATTTTCCGGTCAATGCGCGAGGCCATGCGCCGATGCTTTGCTGTTACAGACACGAAAACACCCTCTCTGCGCTTTGCTTTAGCCATGTCACTGCTTCACCTATAGAAATATTATCTGCCATGATCTTCCCCTGAAATATGGGTTATGTGAGTATTCGCCGGCAAATATACGCCGGTATGGTCATTTTGCATAGCGATAGGAAATGCCATTTCTCCCAAAACCCTATTTGGCAAAGATGGCAGTTTGTGGCAGCTATGAGGTGACTTAAACGGGAGAATTTGGGGTAACCTAAGTTGCCGACTATTTGTATAAAAATATAATAATTTTCAATGAGTTAAATTATTTTACGGTATTGGCGATATAATTCTTATCCTGAACTCAGGTTAAACGTAACGTATCCCCAATGCGGCATACGTCGGCCAGAGTCGAACTGTCGTTGGTCATATGGCGTCCAAGCTTGTCGTGAAAAGAAAAGAGGTGGGCCAACTCCCCGCCCATGATGCCCTGGATAAAGTAGTGCAGTTGCGACAGTGTAACGGTCGCGTAGATATCGAAGTGCCGCCAGACCATCGGGCTGTGTCCACCAGAACAACCTTGATACGCCAAACGGGCGGGTGATTTATAGCCATGTGTGAAATTCCGTTCCTATTTCCCCGAAGTATTGTTCATGCCGTATACCGAATTTAATCATTAACTTTCGGTTTAACAACGGATCTGTGCAGCATTGAGCGCATATAGAGACAATATCCCGATAGATTGCTGCCGGAACCTTTCTTTCCCCCTGATAATTGATTAGAAGCTTTTCGCCTAATTGATCGCTTGTTTTACTTCCCCTTTGGAACATGAAAATATTGGGAAGTTGGCCGTAGGCCGCAAAAACAAGATATCGCCAACTCGGGTCTGGAGATCCCTTCTCGGGAAGAACCTCCACCGAATACTCAATGTCTCCACCATTACTCAGTTCGTCATAAGCAGTAGAGCACTTTTTCGGGCCTTCTGCGATCAACACACAGGGTCCGATTACATCGTAATCAACAAAATCCGTACTTGCTTCAATGCCCAGCAGTTCTGACAAATCGTCCTTTTCAGTCTCAGACAACGCCGCCTGACTATTCAGGAACCAAAGCAATTGTTTTACTGTGGTGCCTATAGCGTTGGCAATTTCGCCCGGCTTATTGGGCCAACAATCAACCAGTATTTTTGCTTTTATTGCAAAACGCTGGTCCCGATCCTCAGAGGTTATGTCATCCCTATTTCCATCCTCACCGCTTTCCAACCAGTAGCCGCCGGTATTTATCTCATTCCGCCGGAAATGCATTTTCTGATTTTGTGGAACATTTGATTCCCATGAGGAAAGCCAAGAGCCGCCAACCCAATCCAGTTTTGAGGAATCAAAAACGGCGTTACTTGCATTGAAAGGCAACTCTATCCATTCTGAAGCCCGTTCTTTGACGGATTTAGTGCTATGCATTTCCCATAGGCGGCTATTGATGTGTTCATTGTGGACATTCAGGGCATGATCATTCAACTCTTTTACGTTGTTGATGACATGCCCATCGCGATTACGCCAACCAAGTTCAAGCCCGCCTTGCTGAGCAACACGCAACGAGGCAGAAAATTGCTTATCTTTGCCATCTGCCACTACAAGCACTATGTCACCAATATGGCCTAGCGAACTGTGCAAGTGAGTGCATGCATTGGCAATATGACGATTGATCTTCAGGTTATCGGGATATCCGCGTAGACCGGATGCCTTTTGCCAGCCTTCCAGCAGAACACTAAATAATGATCTCGGCTCATCGAATAAAGAAAACGTGTGCCATTCGATTTGGGTGCCTGGAACAGTAAGCCCATATAGAAGCAGCGGCTTCAAATTGAATTTTTCCGCATCTTTTAATCGAATCGGATCGCCAACAAAAACAATACCTTTATCGGTATGTAGAAAAACGTGTTTTGCGATTGCGACATAGAAATGGTGTTCGCGAGTGTAAGCCTTTAAATTCATGGTGACATGTCAATTGTTGGAAATTTTGTAAAGTTCTATTTTTTCTTAATTATGGCGCTTAACATGGTCTAATTATTTTTATTTTCTGAAGTGACAGTATTTTACAATTGTTTGATCTGTTATTGTTGTTTTTCCTAACCATTTGTTGACGGTAACTGTTCATCAAACGGAGGTTTGATGAACACCCAAAAAACCACTCTTATTTGATAGTGAAAAAGTGGCAAAAATGTTAACATAGCCGTTAATCTATCAAAATAAGAAAAGCGTTCATGAATCAAAAGATTGGCTATGCCAGAGTATCGACTGACGATCAACATTTAGACCTCCAAATTGATGCCTTAAAAAAGGCTGGTTGTGCGGTTATTTACAAAGAAAAGGTCAGCGGTAAAAATACGGAACGGCTTGAACTTGAGCAATGCCGTAAAGCGTTAAGGGCAGGGGATACATTGATGGTTTGGCGGTTAGATAGGCTGGGCCGAAGTCTCCCTGATCTTGTGAGGATTGTCACTGAACTTGAACGTGATGGCATAGGCTTTGAAAGCCTGACAGAGAAGATTGAAACCACGAATGCCAACGGCAAACTGACTTTTCATATTTTTGCAGCTTTGGCTGAATTCGAGAGAAACCTGATTCGTGAAAGAACCCATGCCGGTCTGACTGCTGCGAGAGCCAGAGGCAGGAAAGGCGGAAGAAAACCGGCGCTTGACGACAAGCAAATTCGAGAAGTTAAGGCGTTAATGCGCGATCCGTCGGTCAATATATCCAGCGTTGCTCAACGCTATAAAGTTTCTCGTACCACACTCTATAAGTATGCAGGTGCCTCATAACTCACGACATTAATTTCAATTTCCCATCAATATTAATTGTTACCCGACACACTTACGCCATCGTCTCGTTGCTGGAGAAATACGTGCAATACGGGCGGATTTCAGGTGTTGCTCCGCCAAAAAGCCTTTCCAGTCTGTTCGAGCGCATTGACACCGCCATGCCGTGGTAATATGTGATAGTTTTTCCTACCACCAGCCATTTGCTCTTTGGCCATAAACGAGAATAAGCAATAAAACGATGACACAAAATACCAACAATTTGGCCGCTTTCATCTGGTCGTTAGCCGACTTACTGCGTGGCGATTTTAAACAAAGCCAGTACGGTCGTATTATTCTGCCGTTTACTTTGTTACGCCGCCTTGAAGGGGTATTGGAGGATAGCAAAGAAGCCGTACTGACTCAGGTTGAAAAAGTACAAGCCATGAATCTGCCGGAAGAAGCCCAAGAAAAGTTGCTGTTACGCGCTACCGGTGGTCTGTCGTTTTTTAACATCTCAAAAATGGATCTTGCCAAACTGGGTGAAGCCGGTATTGCCGCTAACCTGGAAGCGTATATTCAGGGTTTTTCCAAAGATGCCCGTGAGATTTTTGAACACTTCAAGTTTTCTGAATTTATCGGTCAGCTTAATGATGCCAACCTGCTTTACAAAATTGTTCAAAAGGTTCGGCAAACCGATTTAAGTCCCAAGGCCATTTCCAATCACGATATGGGTTTGGTGTTTGAAGAATTGATCCGTCGCTTTGCTGAAAGCTCAAATGAAACTGCCGGAGAGCACTTCACGCCGCGTGACATTGTGCGTCTGACGACGGCACTGGTATTTATGGAAGATGATGATGCCTTGACCAAACCGGGTATTATTCGCACCATCTATGATCCGACTGCGGGCACCGGCGGTTTTTTATCGTCGGGCATGGAATATGTGCATGAACTCAATCCGCAAGCAGTCATGCGCGGCTTTGGGCAGGAACTCAACCCCGAGAGTTATGCCATCTGCAAAGCCGATATGCTGATTAAAGGGCAAGAAGTCAAAAACATTAAACTCGGCAATACCTTATCAAACGATCAACTGTATGCCGATAAATTTGATTACATGTTATCCAATCCACCGTTTGGCGTCGATTGGAAAAAAATTGAATCCGACATCAAAGACGAAAATACCCTAAAAGGTTTTGATGGCCGCTTTGGCCCCGGTTTGCCAAGGGTCTCGGACGGCTCGTTGTTATTTCTGTTGCACCTGATCAGCAAGTTACGTGATTCAGCCGATGGCGGCGCTCGTATCGGCATTATTCTTAACGGCTCGCCGTTGTTTACCGGTGGTGCCGGTTCCGGTGAATCCGAAATTCGCCGTTACGTTCTGGAAGCTGATTTGCTGGAAGCCATCGTTGCCTTGCCTACCGATATGTTTTACAACACCGGAATTTCGACTTATGTATGGGTGTTGTCCAATAAAAAAGCGACTGAACGTAAAGGTAAAGTCCAGTTGATTAACGGCGTTAATCTGTGCGGAAAAATGCGCAAATCGTTGGGCTCAAAACGCAATGTGATGGATGAAAACGACATTGGCACTATCATCCGCACCTTTGGCAGTTTTGCCGTGGTCGATGCCCGTGAACTGGATAAACCCACCGAACAAAAAAGCAACCGTGGCCGCCAGTCAGCCAATCCAAAAACCGAAGCGCCCAAGACCTTTGCCAGCAAAATCTTTAACACTTACGAATTTGGCTACCGCCGCATCAGTATTGAACGTCCCTTGCGTGAATCCTACCAGTTCAGTGATGAACGCATTAACTCGTTACGTTTTTCCGCAGGCCCTTTAAACGCTGCCATGCAGTGGGTTTATACTGAATATGGGGAAGAAAATGCAGACGATAATGCAAGCAGTTGGTCGGATGCACCGGATTGTAAAAACTACGGTAACTTGACCGAACACGGCGATGCCATTCGTAAACATCTCAAAATCCACTTTAGCGAACTCAAAGAAAAACAGATCAAAGACCTGCTTGATCGTAAAACCTGGCTGGATCAAAAAAACCTGTTGCTCAAAGCCAGGCAACTGCAACAAGTGATCGGCACCGCGCAACACGATGACATGAACGGGTTTGACGACGCCCTTAACGCCGCTTGTAAAAAATCAGCTCTGACCTTGGATGCCAAAGAGAAAAAACAGCTTAAAGCCGCAGTCAGTTGGAAAAATCCGCTTGCCGAAAAAGTCATCAAGAAAATCCACAAAGGTAAAGCCAATCCACTTTACGGCTTGTTTACCGTCAACGGCCAAGTACTGGAATACCAAGCCGATAGTGATTTGCGCGATAATGAAAACGTCGCTCTTGATCCATCAAAAACCGTTAACGCCATTAACGAAGCCTACTTTATTAAAGAAGTGCAACCCCATGTGCCGGATGCCTGGATAGATGGCAATAAAAAAGACGATAAAGATCAGGAGATTGGTATTGTCGGTTATGAAATCCCGTTTAACCGGCATTTCTATCAGTATCAGCCACCCAGAGATTTAGTAGACATTGATACCGATTTGGATGCCGTCAGTGGCGAGATTATGAAGTTGTTGCAAGAGGTGCATTCATAATGTTTTATATGATTTGTTAATTGGGCAACAAGGTGTTGCCCAATTAACTTAGGTATCTTGGGTGCAATTGCGAAACAGCTTGTTGCGCAATTATGAAAAATTACTTGAGATCATCAGTAATAAACCATAACCTAAAGCGCAGAGCATTTAGCCAACAGCTTGTTGGCCAAATCCACCTTAAAAAATCACCAATAAGGTAACACGTAATGCAAACCATTGAATTTGAAACCACTGCTTTTCACCATACTGTTCGTATTCCCGATGATGTTCCCGATGGTGTTTTAGTTCGGATTGTCTTGTCATTTGATGATACAACAACAAAAACGCTGAGTAATAAAAGCCATTGGAAAAATTTACTCGGAGCTATGTCTAATGTAGGGAGTGACGAAGATTTTTCTCGATCTACTGATAATGACAAAATACGACTAGCGGAAAAGTTTTCGCCCCTGCCAGAAAAATTTAAATTAAGCCGTGACGAGTTGAACGACAGAAGACCTGATTATCTGACCATGACTGTCAATGACATAGAGATTCCCCCACGGGACGAGCGTTATGACCGCTAAGATATTTGCAGATACCAATGTGTGGATTTATGCCCATTTGCAAAAAGAAAGTGATTCGCGTTGCAAACAGGCGGCAGAGCTGGTTAGAAAGTTACCGTTGATTATCAGCAACCAAGTCATTAACGAGTATTACAGTGTGATGTTGAAAAATAAGGCCTCGGATGAATTTATTCAGGCCAATATCAAAACCATGCTTTGGCATTGCGATGTGTTTTGTCTTTCGCTTGAAACCTTGGCGACCGCTTTTGAAGTACGGGAACGGTATCGATTTTCATGGTGGGACAGTCTGATTGTGGCTTCGGCTTTAGAAACAGAGTGCGAGTTTTTATATACCGAAGATATGCAGCATGGGCAAGTCATTGAAAATAGTTTGCAAATAATCAATCCATTTCTTGAAGAATTAGGCTTATGAAATACCAGGCTTATGCTGACTATAAGGATTCTGGAGTTGAGTGGTTGGGAAAGATTCCTAGTCATTGGCAATATATTAGGCTTAAACATGTTGCCGATTTAGAAGGTAAAAAAATTGAGCAGGATTCAACGCTCAAATATGTTGGAATGGAAAACATTGCGTCTGGAAATGGAAAGTACATTGCTAAAGACGATACAAATCCTGAAGGACTATCTACATCCTTTTTAAAAGGAGACGTGCTTTTTGGAAAGTTAAGGCCATATCTAGCCAAGTCATGGTTGGCTGATTTTTCAGGTATTTGTTCCTCAGAATTTCTTGTTTTAAGAAACAAACAGGTTTGTCCGCAGTTTCTTAATTATTACACGCTAACTGATGAGTTTATTAATCAAGTGGATTCATCAACGTATGGATCAAAAATGCCTAGGGCTAGTTGGGATTTTATAAGTTTAATGGACGTTCCGGTTCCTTTAGATAATGAATCAGAAAATATCGCCAACTTCCTCGGCCACGAAACCGCCAAAATCGACACCCTGATCGAAAAACAACAACAGCTTATCAAATTACTTAAAGAAAAACGTCAGGCAGTGATTAGCCATGCTGTCACCAAAGGCTTAAATGCCAACGCCCCCATGCGTGACTCCGGTGTTGAGTGGTTGGGTGAAGTGCCTGAGCATTGGGAGATACCAAAAATAGGACATTGTGCATTTGTTACTAAATTAACAGGTTTTGAATATACTACTTTATGGAGAACTTCGGAGGATGGAGAAATTATTGCGCTTCGTGGTTTTAATGTTAAAGACGGAAAATTAGATCTTTATAAAGCCGAGAGGATTTCTGTTGATTTATCAAAAAAACTTGCAAGATCTAAACTTTCAAAGGGAGATATTGTATTTCCATGTACGGGAACAATTGGAAATGCCGCTCTAATTGAAAATGATGATAAATTTCATATAAATCAGAATATTGCGAAAATATCCTTTGAGGGAAAAGTTAGTCCAAAGTTTGCTGTCTACTGGTTAACTAGTTCATTTGTTAGAACGCTAATTGATAGAAATAATATGTCAGGAATGCAACCTGTAGTGTTAATTGGCGATATTAGAAAGTTACCGATACCTGGTATGAGTCTTGAAGAGCAAGACCTAATTACAGGCTATCTGGATATACAAATAAGTAAGTTTAATAAGATAATTGGTAGCGGCGAGCAGGCGATTGAATTGATGCAAGAACGCCGCACAGCCCTAATATCAGCCGCCGTTACCGGAAAAATTGATGTAAGAAACTGGCAAGCTCCTGAACCTTCTCATGGCAATATAGAAACCCACAAGGAAGCTGCGGCATGAGTTCGTCTTCACTTATCGACGGTACGCTGGTCGCTGAAGTTAAACAACTAATCCAATCGGCCAAGCAACGTGCGGTTGTTGCGGTCAATGCCGAACTGACCTTGCTGTATTGGCAGGTGGGCAAACGTATTGCCGATGAGGTTTTGGACGGTGAACGCGCGGAATATGGCAAGCAAGTCATCGCCGGTTTGGCTGAGCAATTGACGCTGGATTATGGCAAGGGTTGGTCGAAACGTAATTTGGCGCAAATGGTAAGATTTAGTGAAGTTTTTCCTGATTTGCAGATTGTGCAGACACTGTCTGCACAATTAAGCTGGAGTCATTTTACCTGTTTGGTGACGATTGCCGATCCGTTAAAACAAGAGTTCTATTTGGCGATGGCGTTGCAAGAACGTTGGTCTACCCGCACCTTGGCAGAGCGTATTGATAAACGATTGTTTGAGCGTACCGCCCTTTCCAAAAAACCTGAATTGACCATAATCAGTGAACTTGCCTTATTGCGTGAGCAAGGTTTGGTCAATGAAAATCTGATTTTAAAAGATCCTTATATACTGGACTTTCTTGAGCTGAACGACAGCTATCTGGAAAAAGATATTGAAGATGCCATCCTCCGTGAGTTACAGCAGTTTTTACTGGAACTGGGTAGCGGGTTTAGTTTTGTTGCTCGTCAATACCGTATTCAAATTGATGACGATGATTTTTATATCGACCTGTTATTTTACAACCGTAAGCTAAAACGCCTGGTCGCCATTGATTTAAAAGTGGGTAACTTTAAGGCCGAATATAAAGGGCAAATGGAGCTTTATCTGCGTTGGCTGGCAAAATACGAACAGGAAGCCGATGAAAATCCACCGCTGGGCATTATTTTGTGTGCCGGTAAAAAACAGGAACAAATCGAATTGCTGGAATTGGATGCCAGCGGTATTCACGTCGCCGAATACCTGACTGCATTACCACCCAAAGCACTGCTTGAGCAACGTTTGCATCAGGCCATGATTAATGCCAGATTGCGTCTGGACAACAAAAATGAGTAATGGCGATTTAATAAAAACCCTATCTGAAAATATGATTCAGATTATTCCCCGCCACTGGTTCCCAAGCTTCAGCTTGGGAACCAGCAACAAAGCAACAAAGCAACAAAGCAACAGGAGTATAAATCATGTTTGCCATTCGCCAGATTATTGAAGACCCACAAGACGTGATTGCGATTCCGCCTGAATTTCGTCACCGCCGTACCGAAGTTATTTTTATGGCTCTTGATTCATTATCAGAACAGCCTGAGCCGGCAGGTAAAAAACACACGCTGATGTCTTTAGCTGGTTGCTGGGAAGGTGAAACGCTAGAGCGAGCGCCTCAAGGCGATTATGAAACACGCCAGGAATTTGAATAATGTGGCTACTGGATACTAATGCCTGGATTGCTTATCTTGAACGAGAACCCAATCCGGTCAAAAATCGAATCGCCGCGCTGCCCGAATCAGCTATTTTGCTGTGCGATGTTGTTAAGGCTGAATTGATCTATGGTGCTTATAAAAGCTCGCGTATTGAGCAGAATCTCGCCAAACTGGAACTATTGTTTTCATTAATAAACTCGCTGCCTTTTGATGGTAATGCCGCCCGCGAATTTGGTGAAATTCGCGCCTATCTTGCGCGGCAAGGCACGCCAATTGGCCCTTATGATTTGCAAATTGCCGCCATTGCCAAAGTTCATGATTTAATTTTGGTCACACATAATACCCGAGAGTTTTCTCGCGTATTGGGCTTGCGCGTAGAAGATTGGGAATTGTGAGGCAAGACGGGAAGCTGGAGCTTTCGTTACGCGCACTTGGTCAGGTTGTTTTATTGAGGTCGGTAAACCGATTAAATAGCTGTATTGCTCGCGATATAAAAACTATAGGGAATGAAATATGAGCAGTAAAGCAAGCGAACTGATCTTCCAAAACGACATGATCAAGCAGTTGGTCGCCAATGGTTGGTTGTTGGGAAAACCTGAAAACTACAACCGTGAGCTGGCCTTGTACCCCGAAGATTTATTGGGTTTTGTGCAAGAAACGCAGGATGCCCAGTGGCAAAAATTCTGTGTTCTTTATCCCAATAACCCCGAAGAAAAGTTTTTGGAACGGGTTGCCAATCAGCTCAATAAAGCCGACCCCAATGCCGCCAACAAAGAAATGCGTACCTTTGGCACGTTGGGCGTGTTGCGCCATGAACTACGAGACCGAGGCACCCGCTTTAGTTTGTGTCAGTTTAAACCCGAACATGAGTTAAACCCTGAAACATTGGCCCGTTACCAAAAAAATCGTTGCCGGGTTGTGCCGGAATTGGTTTACAGCCCGTGGGCAACAGAGTCGCACTTAACCGAAACAGGCGTAAAAGCCAAAGCCTGGCGCATCGATTTGGTATTGTTTGTCAATGGCTTACCCATCGCAACTTTGGAATTAAAGTCAGAATTTAAACAGGCGGTACATAACGCCATCAAGCAATATAAAACCACCCGTTTGCCGGTTGATCCGGTGACCAAAAAACCGGAACCGTTATTAACCTTTAAGCGCGGGGCGCTGGTGCATTTTGCCGTCAGCCAATATGAAGTGTATATGGCGACTCGTTTGGAAGGCGATGACACCTGCTTTTTGCCGTTTAACAAAGGTACAAAAGACGGCGGAGCCGGTAATGATGTGCCGGAAGATATTAACCAATACGCCACCGATTATTTATGGAACGAGGTTTTGTTACCGGCCAACCTGCTCAATATTCTTGCCCGCTTTGTGCATTTGCAGATCGAAGAAAAAGAAGATTGGGAAGGGCGTAAATATAAAAAAGAAGCGCTGATTTTTCCTCGCTATCATCAATGGGATGTAGTCACCAAGCTGGTGGAGGCGGCTCGCACTGAAGGCCCCGGCCATAAATATCTGATTCAACACAGCGCGGGCTCCGGTAAGTCCAATTCCATTGCCTGGGTGGCACATCAGTTATCGTCGCTCTATGATGCCGCTGGCTGCAAACAGTTTGATTCGGTGATTATCGTCACCGACCGCACGGTCTTGGATGACCAGTTGCAAGACACCATTTATCAGTTTGAACATGTCGATGGCGTGGTGGGGCGCATCAATAATAAAGAGGGCGATGGCTCAAAATCCGAAAAACTGGCCGCCGCACTGGAAAATTCGCAACCGATTATTATCGTCACCATTCAGACCTTTCCTTATGTTCTGCGAGCGATTGAGAACAGTGTCAGCTTAAAAGAGCGGCGCTATGCGATTATTGCCGATGAAGCGCATTCGTCACAAACCGGCTCTACCGCCCGTCAGCTCAAAGAAGTCTTGATGATTGATAGACAAGACAGTGAAGATGAAGAAATAACGTCTGAAGATATTCTGGATGCCACTGTCGCCTCTCGGCGTGCGTCGAGTAATGTCAGTTATTTTGCGTTTACCGCCACCCCAAAAACCAAAACCCTGGAGCTGTTTGGTCGCTTGCCCAATCCTGATGCAGCACCGTCAAAAACCAATTTACCTCAAGCCTATCATGTCTACAGCATGCGCCAAGCCATTGAAGAAGGCTTTATTCTGGATGTGTTAAAAAACTACACCAATTACAAAGTGGCCTATAACCTGGCGTTAAAAATTGACGGTGCCGATCAGCCCGTTGAAAGCAAAAGAGCCAAGGTGAAATTGAATCAATGGGTGCGTCTGCATGATTACAATATTGCGCAAAAAGTGCAGGTGATTATTGAGCATTTTAAAGACAATATAATGGGGCTGTTAGGCGGCCAAGCCAAAGCTATGGTGGTCACCAGTTCGCGGAAGGAAGCCGTGCGTTATAAACAGGGGTTTGACAAATACATTGCCGCCCAAGGTTACCAACACATCCATGCGCTAGTCGCTTTCTCGGGCGAAGTCGAGTTTAGTGACAAAGACCCCAATGCCGAGGGCTTGCTGGACGAGAAGTTTACCGAAAATAAGATGAACCCAAATATCAAAGGCCGGGATCAGCGTAAAGCCTTTGATTCTGATGACTACCAAGTCATGATTGTCGCCAATAAATACCAGACCGGTTTTGACCAGCCCAAGCTCTGCGCCATGTATGTGGATAAAAAACTCGGTGGCGTGGAGTGTGTGCAAACATTGTCACGGCTTAATCGTAATTACCCCGGCAAAGCCGAAACCGGCACGTTTGTGTTGGATTTTTTCAATGACCCACAGGACATTCTTGATGCTTTTCAGCCCTATTACCAAACGGCAGAACTGGCTGAGGTGTCCGATCCGGATTTAATTTTTGATCTGTTTGAAAAGCTGCGTGGCACCGGTATTTTTACCTGGCAAGAAGTCGAACAGTTCTGCTCGGCGTTTTTTGTAAAAAACAAAAGTAATGCCGCCATTGCCAATATCTGCAAACCTGCTGTCGAGCGGTGGCAAAAGCGTTACAAATCGGCTATTGAAGCCTATAAACAAGCCAAGGAACTATTCGAGCGTACCCAAAAAACGGCTGATGCGGTGTTGATCGCTAATGCTGAAAACAGTTTTAAGGACTGTAAAAAAGAAAAGGATACACTGGAAATATTTAAAAAAGATTTAGGCACCTTTGTACGCTTTTATGAGTTTATGTCCCAGATTGTCGATTACGATGATAAAGCCTTGGAAAAACTCAGTTTGTATGCCCGAAATTTACGTCCCCTATTGCGTGAAACCTTGTTGGAAGAAGACGGTATCGATTTAAGCGGCATAGAGCTTAGTCATTACCGCTTGTCTGTTATTCGCCAGCAGGATTTGCAGTTAAAAGAAGATTCAGGCGAGTATAAGTTGAAACCCGGTGAAGGCTTGGGAACGGCTAAAGCCAAAGATAAACAGGAAGAATTTATCTCGCAGATTATCAGTCGATTGAACGAGCTTTTTATTACTGATCATTTGACTGAAAAAGACCTGGTCAATTATGCCTATACCATCAGGGACAAAGTCCTTGAAAACACAGTGGTAATGCAGCAAATTACCAGCAACACCGCTGAACAGGCGATGTTGGGCGATTTTAGCAAAGCCGTTGATGATGCCATCATGGACAGTAGTGATGCCCATAACAACCAGATGATGCAGCTTTTATCCAATCCGGATAAAGCAGCCGGTTTTGCCAAGGTGGTGTTTGATTTATTGAAATTGGCGGGGTGAGTAATTTTGTTTTGGCTATTTGAAACCTATAACCGGAAACGTAATGGCACAGAAGACGGGCACAAATGAAAAGGGACAACCTGCTGCTCAGTCACCGGAGCTCGCTGGCGGTGCTGGCTTCACGTTTGAGGATGCCGTTTCGGCTTTATTTCTTTCGGCATTGCTTGGGGAAGGCTATGCGCCCGGCGTTGAAAATCGCACGGTATGCCGTGTCGCGCTCCAGCAACGCAACTTCGGAGAACCACTTGATGACGTCATCATCGATTTCCGCGACACAAACGGTGAACTCGCTCGCCAGCGCGGCCCTGAAAGCTGTGAAGAAGGACGTCGTTACGCTGCTGGCTCACGCGAAGGGAAGTGCGTGTTCCGATACCCTGTATTACATTAATCCATGAATAAAATGCCCACATCAGCAATCATGACCGCCGAAAATTCCGTCCCCATCATCTCCGTGCGTGGTGTTAACAAGACCTATGCCGGCGGTTTCCAAGCACTCAAAAAAATCAACCTGGAGATAAAACGCGGCGAGATTTTTGCCTTGCTCGGCCCCAATGGAGCAGGCAAGACGACACTGATCAGCATCATCTGCGGCATTGTCAAGGCCACTTCCGGAACCATCATCGCCGATGGTCACGACACCGTGCGAGACTACCGTGCTGCACGGGCAACCATCGGGTTGGTGCCGCAGGAACTGCATACGGACTCGTTTGAGTCGGTCTGGGCCACGCTCAAATTCAGTCGGGGGCTATTCGGTAAGGCACCCAACACAGCCTACCTTGAAAAAGTGTTGCGTGATCTGTCCCTGTGGGATAAACGCAACGAGAAAATCATGACGCTATCTGGCGGCATGAAACGCCGAGTGCTGATTGCCAAGGCCCTCGCACATGAGCCAACGATATTATTCCTTGATGAGCCGAGTGCCGGCGTAGATGTGGAGTTACGACACGACATGTGGCGCATGGTACGTGAACTGCGTGCGCAGGGTACCACCATCATTCTGACCACCCATTACATTGAGGAAGCCGAAGACATGGCAGACCGCATTGGCGTTATCAGCAACGGTGAACTGATCGTTGTTGAAGACAAAGAGGTACTGATGCGCAAGCTCGGCAAAAAGCAACTCACGCTGACTTTGCGACAGCCGATGACCCGTATCCCGACCGGGCTAAGCACTTGGTCGTTAGCACTCTCCGATGACGGACACGCCTTGGTTTATAACTTTGACACCCAGAAAGAAGAAACCGATATTGCCGCGCTGTTGCGAGATCTAGGTGAACACAGAATCGAATTCAAAGACTTACGCTCCAGCGAGAGTTCACTTGAAGACATCTTCGTCAGTCTGGTGCATCAGCCCAAGGGGGCGCTGGAATGAATATCTATGGCATTCGCGCCATTTACCAGTTTGAAATGGCGCGCACCTTTCGCACCCTCTTGGAAAGTATCGCCGCACCCGTACTGACCACCTCGCTATACTTCATCGTATTTGGCAAAGCCATTGGTTCGCGTATGGGCGACATTGACAACGTCAGTTACGGTGCCTTCATCATACCAGGACTGGTCATGCTGAATTTACTGAATGAAAGCATATCCAATGCCTCTTTCGGCATTTACATGCCCAAGTGGGCGGGCACTATTTATGAACTGTTATCAGCACCGGTTTCATGGGTCGAAGTGCTGATGGGTTATGTGGGAGCGGCGGCGACCAAGTCGGTGGTGTTGGGTCTGCTCATTCTAGGCACCGCCCGCATTTTCGTGCCCTACGAGATTGCCCATCCCTTGTGGATGATGGCCTTTCTCCTGCTCACTGCGGTTACTTTCAGTCTATTTGGCTTCATTATCGGCCTGTGGGCCGATAGTTTTCAGAAACTACAGGTCGTTCCGATGTTAATCGTCACCCCGCTCACATTCCTGGGCGGCGCGTTCTATTCGATCAATATGTTGCCTCCCTTGTGGCAGAAGATCACCCTGTTCAATCCGGTGGTTTATTTGATCAGCGGATTTCGCTGGAGTTTCTACGGTGTTGCCGATGTGCATATCGGCATAAGTATTGGCATGACGTTGGGCTTTCTCACCCTCTGCCTGATTTTTGTATGGTGGGTGTTTAAGACGGGGTACAAGATTAGAAACTGAGGCGACGATCATGGGTCGTGACTTCTTCCCTAGGAGTCTGTCCGACTTAAGGTTTAATACTCCATTTTCTTTATAAAAAAGCCGAAAAAATAATTATTTTGCCCTCAAACCCCCTATTTACCGTACATTTTCATTATTCGCACACCATTTTCTGCCTTTTGGGCAAACCTATCCCGCTAACACATGGAGCCGCTTTAAATTGTAGGCAATACAGACCAGCGTCCATTCCCCAGTCACAGCGTCCAAGCCACGCAACAAGAACTGCCGAAATCCCATCACCTGCTTGATCACCCCAAATGCCGGCTCCACGGTAGACTTGCGTTTAGCGTAGATCTTCTTGCCCTCTGTGGTTTTTATACGACCTAAATCCTGCAAGCCCTAAAAAACAGACGGCAATCCCCGCTTTTTTTTATACTCAATTTTTTTTAAAATCCGCCGACGCGGTTCTGCCTATGTATTTATGGCATTTGATCCTCTACACATCCGA
>Ga0194057_10000811_pt1 | contig 16266 bp, 14 predicted proteins | sample SepL4415m_MetaG_FD_155474 | JGI IMG/M metagenome (GOLD analysis project Ga0194057, IMG submission 155474) | Anoxic zone freshwater microbial communities from boreal shield lake in IISD Experimental Lakes Area, Ontario, Canada - Sep2016-L442-15m | ecosystem: Environmental > Aquatic > Freshwater... | reverse complement strand
AACGTATTCCGAGCCTTCATATCCGTAGCGGGGACAGGATTTGAACCTGTGACCTCTGGGTTATGAGCCCAGCGAGCTACCGAGCTGCTCCACCCCGCGTCGATTGCTCCCCAAGGATACGGGTCACCTGCTCCTGCACCAAATCACCCTCCCGGCGGGACCAAGCCACGAGGAATCGGCAGCCAGCAGCGTCCGACTACTCGACGACGAGCGAGATTGGCACAGCCTTCAGCGCCTGGCTGACAGGGCAGCCTTCCTTGGCTGCCATGGCAGCCACCATGAAGCCCTCGTCATCGAGGCCCGGGACATCACCGCTGACCTTGAGGCGGATCTCGGTGATGCCTGTGCCGGGCTGGAAGTCGACCTCAGCCGACGTGCGCAGTTCGGTTGCGGGAGTGCCGGCCTGAGCAAGGGCATGCGCCAGCGCCATCGAGAAGCAGGTGGAGTGCGCTGCCGCGATGAGCTCCTCAGGACTGGTCACGCCGTCCGGCTCACCCGATCGGGCCGGCCAGGAAACCGGATGCGACCCGATGCCGGACGACACCAGCGTGACCTCGCCTCCGCCTTCCAGCAGGGTGCCGTTCCAAACCGCGGATGCGTGCCGGGTCGTTGCCATAATCCAGTCCCTTCTAGTGATGAGCGCGGGTGGGGCCCGCCGCTGCGGACGCAGCACCGGTGTATTCCACCAACGAATCGTCAGTGGCGCGAGTTCACCTCAGGAGGAACTGCCAGGGCGGTGTGGCTGAATTGCGCCGGCAGGCACCGAGCCAAGCCGTCCGGCCTGGTAGTCGTCGAAAGCCTCCATGATTTCAGCCTTGGTGGTCATGACGAACGGGCCGTACTGGATGACCGGCTCGCGCAGCGGCACGCCGCCGATGAGGAAGACCTCGAGGTTCGGCGAGCGCGACTCCTGCTTTGCGTCGGCCTGCAGCAGCACCGTGTCGCCCTCCCCCAGCACGGCCATCTGGCCGGTGCTGACGGGCCGGCGCTCGGCGCCCACCGTGCCCGAGCCGGCGAGCACGTAGGCGAGTGCGTTGAAGTCCGTACGCCACGGGATGTCGACCTGAGCGCCCGGCGCAAGCGTCAGGTGCGTGATCGCCAGGGGGGTGTGCGAGATGCCGGGGCCGGCCTGACCGTCGACCTCGCCGGCGAGCACGCGCAGCAGCGCACCGCCGTCGGCGCTGGTGAGCATGGTGGAGTCGTGCCCCTGCAGGTCTTGGTACTGCGGCGCGATGCGCTTCAACGCACGCGGCAGGTTGATCCACAGCTGCACTCCGTGGAAGAGCCCGCCGGACTCCACGAGGTGCTCGGGCGGGGTCTCGATGTGCAGGATGCCGTCGCCCGCCGTCATGTACTGGGTGCCGCCGTCGTTGATGATGCCGCCGCCACCGTTGGAGTCCTGGTGGATGAACTGGCCGTCGATCAGGTACGTGAACGTCTCGAAACCGCGGTGCGGATGCCACGGCGTGCCCTTGGGCTCGCCCGGCGCGTACTCCACCTCGCCCATCTGGTCCATGTGGACGAACGGGTCGAGGTCCGCGGAGTTCACGCCGAAGAAGGCGCGACGCACGGGGAAGCCCTCGCCCTCTGACCCGGACGGTGCCGAGGTCACGGACTTGACCACGCGCGGCCGAGCCTCGGGAGCGGAACTGAGGCGGGGCAGGGTCAGGGTGTCAGCGGTCTGTGCGGGCATGCTTGATCCTCCGAGGCGGCACTGTTAGTTGAAGATTTAACGATACGTGCGAGCCGGGAAATCGGCAAGCGGCCCCGCCCTCCTCGCCGAGTCCGACCACCGGCGTCGTTCCGGGGTCCTCTTTGTGACGGTGGTGGTCGGAGTCGGCGGAGGGTGGACGCCCTAGCCGGCGATGAGGAGGGCGGCGGACGGACACACTCCCCAGCGTTCGGATTCCCCGAGCGTCACGGTAACCGTTCCCCAACGCCGCTCCGCTAGGTTGGGGCGGCCGAGCGGTGGGGGAATCCGCTGCGTATGCCTGTCCGCCCGATCACTGGAGCACTGTCGTGGGTCTCGGAACAACCATTCGCCTGTCCCGACTCTTCGCCAACCCCTCGGGGAACCTGTTCGGAGTGGCCGTCGACCACTTCGTCGGTTACGGCGACGCGCCGGCGATGGGCCTACACGACCTGCCCACGGCGATCGCGCGCAGCATGGTCGGCACGCCCGACACGATGACCATGACCGCCGGCACCGCCAAGCACTGCTGGGCTCCCTACGCCGGCAAGGCGGCGCTGATCGTCGAGGCTGCGGCCTTCACGCCGGACGACCGCGTCGCACAGCTCCTGTCCACTCCCGCCGACGCCGTGCGCCTGGGCGCCGATGCGATCGCGGTCGCTATCCCCGTCCGAGGAGCAACCGAGGGCCGCTACCTGCAGTGGCTCGCCGACTCGGTGCGTGACGCGGCGCCGTACGACCTGCCCGTCGTCGCGCACATCTACCCGCGCGACTACGCCAACGGCGGCCAGATCGTCTTCACGCCCGAGCAGATCGCGTGGGCCGTGCGCTGCGGCATCGAGACCGGCGTCGACGTCATCAAGGTCGGCTACCCCGGCGACCCGCAGTCGATGAAGGACATCATCGCGTCGTGCCCGACGCCCATCGTGATCGCCGGAGGGCCGAAGGCCGAGACTCTCCGCGACGCCCTTGCCATGACGTATGAGGCCATCAGCGCGGGCGCCCGCGGGGCAGTCGTCGGCCGCAACATCTGGGGCTCCCCTGACCTCGAGCTCGCCGCGCGCGCCTACCGCGCCGTGATCCACCAGAACATGACCGCCGACGAGGCGCTCGCCGCGGCCACGCAGCTGGCCTAGGCGCCTCGGACCTCCCGTGATCATCGGACTGGGCTGCATCGCCTACGACCGCGTGCTTTTCACCAACGCGATGTGGGGGGACGGCAAGGGTCGCATCCAGCGCACAGAGACGCGCTTCGGCGGCAACGTGCGAACGGCCCTCACCGCCGCCGCTGGGCTAGATGCCGAGACCGCCTACCTGGCAACGGTCAGCTCGGACCCCGAGTGGGACAACGTCCTCGACGACCTCGTCCAGCACGACGTCGGAACCCAGTTCGTCGAGCGGGCACCCGGCGCGCATCCCGCATTGTCGACCATCGTCGTCACGCGAGACGGCGACCGGTTCATCGCGTATGACGACTCCAGCCTCGCGAACACGCCATTGCCGAGTGCCGACGTGGTCGAGCGGGCGCTGTCACAGGCCACGGTGCTGATGGTCGACGCGAGCACCGCACCGCCCGGCAGCATCGACGTCATGGAGAGCGCGCTGTCGCGCGGGATCCCCGTCGTTCTCGATGCGGAGCGGGAAGCACCGGGCAGCGACATCGTCGACCGGCTCATCGCCATGGCCGACCACCCGATCCTGCCGTTGAACTTCGCCCGTCAGGTGACCGGTTGCCCAGAGCCCGCCGACATCATCGCCGCGCTCTGGAAGGGCGGCCAAGGTGCCGTCGTCCTCACTGACGGCGCCAACGGCGCCTACGCACGGTGCTTCGACGTCGAGGACGTGGCGCACGTGCCCGCATTCGCCGTCGAGGCCGTCGACACGGTCGGCTGCGGCGACGTCTTCCACGGTGCCTACGCGGTGGGCCTGGACCGCGGGCTCGCGACCCTCGCCCGCATCAGGCTCGCGAACGCTGCGGCGGCCATCGTTGCGGCCACCCCGAGCGGGACATCGCGCATCCCTCGCGGCGACGCCGTCGCCGACCTGCTGAACGGCGGCGCTCTAGGCTGAGGCGTGCCCCGCCTGCGACTGCTCCTGCTGCTCGCTGCGCTCACGGCATTCGGTCCGATGTCGCTGGACCTCTACCTGCCGGCCTTCCCGGAGATCGCGCGCACGTACGGCACCGACACCGGCTCAGTCCAGTTGACGATGTCCGCCTGCCTGCTCGGGCTGGGCGCCGGTCAGGTCCTGTGGGGCCCGATCTCCGACCGCTACGGCCGCCGGCTTCCCTTGGCCGCGGGCCTGGCAATCTTCGTGATCGCATCCCTGCTGATCACGGTCGCGCCGACGTTCCAGGTGCTGATCGTCCTGCGACTGGTCCAGGCCCTCGGCGGCTCGGCCGGGATCGTGATCGCCCGAGCCTGCGTGCGCGACCTGTACTCCGGAGTCGAACTCGCCCGGGCGATGTCGGCGATCGTCACGGTGTTCGCGCTCGCACCGGTCGTGGCCCCACTGATCGGCTCGGCGATCCTGGCGGTGGCGCCATGGCAGTGGACGTTCGTCGCCCTCGCCGTCTTCGGCGTCGCCTGCCTCGTCGGCGTCGCCCTGATGCCCGAGACACTCACGGCCGAGCGCCGCAGTGACCACGGCTTCACCGGCGCGATGCGCCAGTACGGGACCATCATCGGCAGCGGCCAGTTCCGCAAGACGGCGGCAATCGCCGCCCTCGGGTCCACCGCGCTGTTCACCTATATCTCGGCATCGCCGGCCGTCCTCATGGACTCCTACGGGCTCAGCGAGGGCGGCTTCGCCCTCACCTTCGCCGGGCTATCGCTGTGCTTCGCACTCGGCGCCCAGATCAACATGCGACTGCTCAAGACGCACCGGGTGGTCGTGCTGCTCCGTTCGTCCGTCGCCGCTCAACTCGCGGCGTCCATCGTCGTCCTGGTCGCCGCGCTGCTGACCGCCGGGCTTGCATGGCTGATGATCCCGCTGGTGATCGCGCTGATGACGGTCGCCGGGGTCAACAGCAACGCGATGGCATTGTCGCTCGACCCCTTCCCCCGTTCGGCGGCGTCCGCCGCGGCGCTCGTGGGCGGGCTGCAGATGACCATGGGCGCGCTCGCCTCCGCCGTCTTCTCGGCCATGACGTTGCGTCCGGCGGTCGAGATGGGGTTGGGGATGACCATCGCCGGGGCCGTCTCGTTGTCCCTGATCGGGGCCGGGCTGCTCAGGGGTCGCTCCCACGCCGTGAGCCTGACCTGACGTAAGGACTGTGTAATTCTCGTCGTTCCATCGTGGAGCCTCTGCCTCAAACCGCCCCGGCGCGGTTAGGCTCAACGCGACGTCAGCAGCACTGGCTCGAGAGAACAGGTGGAGTTGCCATGAGAATGACCAAGGGCACAGTCGCGGTGGTAGCCGTCGGCCTCACGGCAGCAGGCATGCTGGCCGCGTGCAGCAGCTCCTCCTCGAGCGACGCGACTGCATCGGCCTCGTTGTCGACCTCGTCCCTGCCCACGGCATTCCCGTCCATCTCCGTGGCCCCTAGCCCGTCCCTCGTGGGTGGTGATCCCAGCACATGGGCGCCGATCAACGTGACGCAGGCCGACAACGGCACCAAGATCAAGCTCGTCGTCGGGCAGAACGCCATCTTCACCGACCTGCCGCAGAACGACGCCACCACCACGGTGATCGTTCGCGCGAACCCCAAGGGCATCGTCCGAGTCACCCAGCAGACCGTCGACAACGGCACTGCGACCAACGCCGGCTTCCAGGCGATCGCCACCGGGAAGACCACTGTCACGGTCTACGACGGCAAGCCCAAGAACAACAAGACCAAGGTGATCATGACGTTCACCGTTCGGGTCAAGCTTGCGCCGCCCACGGGCGTGAGCCCTGCGGCGAGCGCGGTTGCCAGTCCCAGCGCCGGCTAGTCCCCGGAGCCGCTCGGCTTGCGGTTCTTCGGCATCGCTGGCTGGACGATCGGCAGAGGTGGGCGTCGTGGCCCGCTCCATGGAGCAGGCACGGCATCGATCCGCATAGCCAGTGCATACGCGATTGCCTCGTAGTTGGCTCGCCACCCGCGAAAGTGCAGGTAAGCGTCCGCGACCGTGCGCTCCATGGGGTAGTTGAACCTCTGCAGCATCTCGCATGCGTCGGCGAAGTCCTGCGCCGAGACGTCCGACTCCGTTTCGGGTGATGGGTCGTCGTCGTACGGGATGCCCTGCACGATGGCGAGCTCACGTAGGCAGAGCACCCCTTGGCGGATCAGGAGCCGCGCGCGATCCTGCGGCATGCTCGGATTCAACGACACCTGCATCGCCGCGCCATCCATGACGCACAGCAGGGAGACCAGCCAGTTGCGATACGGACGCGCCGACCTCATCTGGATCAACACCGGGAAGTTGGTGTGGCTCTCGCTGATCTCCGCGGCCCACCGCTCCCAGACCGGCCACAGTTCATCGAGCCGGGCGAGTGTGCCCACCTGCGAATGGCGGGCGAGCAGTTCGGGACCCCAGTTGGGCTCCCCCGCGCGCGCCAACATCAACGTGACGTCGGCCTCGCGCTGCTGGTATGCCGCGTAGAAGGTGGGCAGATACCCGATCAGCAGGCCGATCGTGATCGGGCCAGTCGATGCCGCGAGGAAGTCCAGCGCCGTGAGGTTCGCCCGGTCAGTCGTGGCGTATCCCAGGGTGAACAGGCTCGACCCCGCCTCGCGCGCCGAGACAGCGAGCGTGAGGTCGCTGGTCGCGAAGATCAACAGCGCGTAGGCGAAGAAGAAGAACAGCAGCCACATCAGCAGTGATGTGAAGATCGCCATCGGGCTTGCCCAGGTCAGCACGCGGTCGCGCCCGACGTAGGTGCCCGTGCGATGTGCCACGAACCTGAAGCAGGCGAAGAGGACCTGGTTCTTGGCGTAGTTCAGCTGAGAACTCCCGCGCGGCACGACCAGTGTGCGCAGCACCGACCACGACGTGGCCACGATGAGCAGCAGGCCGACGATGCCGGCGAGGGGCCTCATCATTCGCGTGCCTTCCGATGCGGCTTCATCACGCGCTCACCGTACCCGCCGGTCGCCGAGCGCTACTCGGGATCGCGCGTGGACCGGCGAAGGTGCTTGATCGTCGACCGGCTCTTCTTCTCTTTGATGCGACGATCGACAGAAGCCTTGCTCGGCTTTGTCGGCCGGCGCTTGCGTGGAGGGGGTGCGATCGCTGCCCGGAGCACCTCCACGAGGCGATGCTCGGCGGCGCGGCGGTTCTGCAGTTGCGATCGATACTCCGACGACGCGATCGTCAAGGTGCCCCCGACCAGTCTCGGGGCCAAGCGCTCCAGCGCCCGGGCTCGTAGCGACTCGGGGATCGACGGTGAGCGTTGGACGTCGAAGGTCAGTTGCGCCCTGGAGTCGGTGGTGTTCACGCCCTGACCACCCGGCCCGGAAGATCGCGAGAACTTCCAGGCGAGTTCAGACGCCGGGACTACGACCGATCCGCGTACCACCAGGTCGTCGTCCATGGCTCAAGCATCGCGCATCGGCGCACCGCCGAATTACACGCGCTCAGCGACCACCCAGGTGAACGACTGCGACCCACCGCCGGGGGTGCGGTGCACCTCAGGGCAAGTCTCGACGACCGTGAAGCCAGCGCCCATCGCAGTGGCGAGCCCGGCGCTGCTGTAGCGCGCGACGGGAAGGCCCGAACAGGACTCAGGTCCGTCGAGCGCGAACGTCGCGATGACGACATGACCACCGGGCGGTACGGTCTCGCGCACGAGTTGCCAGTAGCGATCCTGGTCATCGGTGGCGGTGAGGAAGTGAAACGCCGCTCTGTCGTGCCAGACGTCGAAGGCGCGCGCCGGCTGCCAGTGGCGAAGGTCAGCCGCCACCCACGTCACGGGCGCGTCCCCCACGCGTTCCCTCGATGCCCGGAGTGCCTCGGCGCTGAGGTCGACGACCGTCAGGTCGCGGTAGCCAGCAGCGAGGAGGTGATCCACCAGTCGACTGGCGCCCCCACCGACATCGACCACGCTCGCCCCGGCGGTGGCGACATGCCCGATGAGCTCGAGGCTGGTCGTCGGCTCGGGCTGGAACCAGCTGACGTTCTGGTCGCCGATGCTTGCGTACCGGGCATCCCAGTAGTCGGAGCCGCCCGGTTCGGGCTCGGTCACGCCGCCGCGGTCGACGGGCCTGGGCTCGCCGACGGTGTGGCCTGCTGGGTCGGCAGGAGGTCGGGATTCAGCTGCGCCTCCGCCGCGGCGGCCGCATCGAGCGCCGCCTTCAGCTGCTCCATCGCCTGCCCGTACGCCGCGAAGTCGCCCTTGGCGAGTGCGAGCTGCCCGTCGTCGTACGCCGACTGCGCCAAGATGAGTGCTTCAGCCAGCGCTGTCTCCGGGCTCGTCGTTCCGCTGGGCGACGGGCTCGGAGTGGCACTGGACTCGCCCTGACCGCTTGGTGCGTTCGGATCGGCCAGCTGGTCGGTGGTGGAGGACGGACTCTTGCCGAACACCTTCGCCAACGCAAGATCGAGGGAGTTCTCCATCGAGACATTCGAGCCGTAGCCGACGAGCACCTTGCGGAAGAGCGGATAGCCCTCCTGGGACGCGCGGATGTAGACCGGCTCGACGTACAGCAGGCCGCCGTTGAAGGGCAGGCTCAGCAGGTTGCCGAGCTCGACCTGGGAGCCGCCCTGGCGCAGCAGCGACAGCTGCGAGGAGACGAGCGGGTCGGACTCGAAGTTGTTCTGCACCTGCTGTGGGCCGGGGATTGTCGTGTTGCTCGGGAGCTGGAGCACCCGCATGGTGCCGTAGCCCTCGCCCGGGGCAGAGTCCACCGCCATGAATGCCGCCAGGGTCTGCCGGCGCTGCGGAGCGAACGTCGTCGTCAGCGAGAAGACCGGCGCCTCCTGCCCTGGCATCTGCAGGGTCAGGTAGTACGGCGGCTGGAACACCTGTGCCGGCGAGACCGTCGGGTCGCTGGGCACGATCCACACGTCGGTGCCGTTGTAGAACGTCGACGCGTCGGTGACGTGGTAACGGCTGAGGATCGCGCGCTGGATCTTGAACAGGTCCTGCGGGTACCGCACGTGCTCGAGCACTTGCTGCGACATCGCCGAGACGGGCTCGACGATGCCCGGGAACGCCTTCATCCATGTCATGAGCACGGGGTCGTTGGGATCCCAGGCGTAGAGGGTCACCGTGCCGTCGTAGGCGTCGACGACGGCCTTGACGGAGTTGCGTACGTAGTTCGCCTGGTCACGCGGCAGCAGACCTGAAGGGATCGTGCGCGAGGACACCGAGTCGCTCGTGGCGTCGCTCAGGCTGACGCGACTGCTGTAGGGGTACTCATTGCTCAGCGTGTAGCCGTCGACCATCCACTTGATGCGGCCGTCCGCCACGATCGGGTACGGATCCTGGTCGAGGGTCAGCCACGGGGCGACCTTCTCGACCCGGGTCAGCGGATCGCGATCCCACATGATGCGCGAGTCGGGATTGACCAGGTCGGACAGCAGGATGTTGGCATCCTGGAACTTCGTGGCGAACACCACGCGCCCGAACAGCGAGCCCATCGAGACGCCGCCCTTGCCCTGATAGGTGTTGGTCTTCTGACCCGTCGGGCTGACGTCATCGGGGTAGTCGAGCTCGACCGGCGGGGTGCCCTTCGGCGCGCCGACGATGGAATACGCCGGCGACAGCTCGCCGAAGTACACGCGGGGCTCGGCCACGTCGAGCTTGCCGGCCGGCGGGATATCGCTCTCGAAGAAGTCTGGCTGGCCGTTGCTCTGGGCGGTGTTGTCGTACGCAGCGACGAATCCGTAGCCGTGGGTGTACACGATGCGGTCGTTGGTCCAGTTGCGCTGGCCATCGGGGATGCCGGCGAGGCTGATCTCGCGGGTCGCCACGATCGCTCCGCGCTTGGCCTGGTCGAGGGTGTAGCGATCGACGTCGAGCTTGCTGTTGAACGAGTAGTAGCCGCGGATTTGCTGCAACTGGTTGAACGTCGGCGACACGACGGCGGGGTCGAGCAGACGGATGTTGTTGAGCGTTCCGGCGCTGGCGTCGAGCACCGCCTGAGTCGGCGGCGACACCGTGCCCGCATAGTCCGCGACAGTGGAGTCCGCGATGTCGTAGGCCGCTCGGGTGGCCGTGATGTTGCGATCGAGGTACGGCTGCTCCTTGACCAGTTCGCTCGGACGGACCTGGAACTGCTGGACGAACATCGGGTACAGCGCGCCCACGACGACACTCGTGACGAGGAGCAGCCCCGCGCCCAGGACCGGCAGCACCCAATGACGTCGGAAGACGGTAATGAAGAACAGCAGCGCCACGAGGACCGACACGGCAGCAAGGATGTTCAACGCAGGAAGGACGGCGTTCACGTCGGTGTACTTCAGGCCGGTGAAGCCCGCGACCAGCTGCTGGCTCTGCGTGGCAAGGCCGAAGCGGTCATACCAGTACGACACGGCCTTCAGGAGGACGAAGAGCCCGATCAGGAGCGACAGCTGCGCCTGGGCGGCGTTGGACGCTCGATCGCCCTTGGGCTGGAGCCGGAGGCCGCCGTAGAGGTACTGAACGATGACTACGAGGATCGCGCAGAGCACGATGACCGCGAAGCCGAAGCCGATGAGGAACCGGATGAACGGCAGTGTGAACGTGTAGAACGACAGGTCCATGCCGAACTGCGGATCGGTAACACCGAAGGGCACCGCGTTCTTCCACAGCAGGTACGTGCCCCACTCGCCCGCCGCGGTGAGGCCGGTGATGAGGCCGAGTCCGAGTGCGATGAGGATCGTCATGCGACGGCGATACGGCTCGATGGCGATGCGGTAGCGCTCGAGGCTTGCCTGCTCCGGCGTCATGCTGATGAACGTGGGACGCGTGCGCCATGCGATCCACATGGCCGCTCCCACGGCGATCGCCATGATCGCGCCGAACACGGCGAACATGACGGCTCTCGTCAACAGGGACGTCGTGAAAACCTCGGTCTTGTCGACCGAGTCGAACCACAGCCAGTCGGTGTAGAAGCCCGTGAAGATGACGAAAGAGCCCACCAGGAGCGCGAGGATGATCAGGGTCGGCAGCAGCACGCCGCGACGTCGAGGCTCCACCTCGGCGGGTGCACCGCCGGAACCTTCCATGCCTGGCATCTCGAAGCTCATCTGATGAACCTACGACACCGGTGCCGGGCACGACGGAACGGGCTTGCCCGTCGTGTAGTTGTTGATCGCGTCGATCGCGTTGGTGAGCGTCTCGACCGGCACGACCGTGAGACCGTCGGGGATGTGGTCACGGGCCTCCGTGCAGTGCACCTTGGGCATCAAGAACAGCTCCGCACCGGCGTTGCGCGCGCCGGCCATCTTCTGCCGAATGCCACCGATGGGGCCGACCTTGCCATCGGGCGCGATCGTCCCGGTGCCGGCGATGTGCTTGCCCTGGGTGAGGTTGTCAGGAGTCAGCTTGTCGATGATCCCCGTGGCGAACATCAGCCCAGCGCTGGGGCCACCGACGTCACTGAGGGTGAAGTCGATCGGGAAGCCGGCCGAGTAGAAGACGCCGACGCCGATGCCGATGTACGGGATCTTCGGGTCTGCGGGGTTCGATGCCGACGTCACCTTCAGGGTCTGCTCGACGTTGTTCTTGACAGATCCGTCGACCTCCACGCCATCGCGACTGATCGTCACCTCGAACGTCGTGCCGATCGGCGCGCCGCGCACGGTCTTGGCGACCTGCTCAGGCGACGTGACGTCCTTGCCGTCGAGCTTGAGGATCTCGTCCTTCGGCAGTAGGACGCCGTCGGCCGGTGAGTCCCCGTACACCGCTGTGACGACGATCTCGCTGACGAGCGGCCGCTTCAGGTAGTTCATCGCGGCGGCGATCGCATCGGACTCTGAGGTGCTGAACAGCAGGGCCTGGTGCTTTTGCACTTCCTCGCCGGTCATGTCGTCGGGGAACAGCAACTCGCGCGGCACGACGGCGTCGGAAGGGTTCACCCACGACGCGATTGCATCGACGAACGTCAGGCCGCCGCGCGGTCCACCGCTCTCCAGGACCGTCGTCATGTCGAGGTTCCCCGTGACTGGAAAGGTCTCGGTGCCGGAGATGTCGATGACCGGCTTGCCGTCGTCCTCGCCGATCACGTTGAATGTCGGGCCGGGCGCGAGCTTGACGAACGGCACCGGGAGCCAGAAGGCGACGGCCAGCAGCAGGAGCGTCGTCAGCCCGCTGACGATGAGCATCCACCCGCGCCGGGTCGGGTGGGTCAGGGCGTGCCAGTAGCCGGTCGCCGGCTCGTTGGACACGTCCGAGGGGGGACCGGGCTCGAGGGCCGGCTCAGTTGTCTCGCTCACTCGCCATCCTGGGGTCCGTCGATTTCAGGGGATCCGGGAGTGACGGGCCGCACCGAGCCGGTGGGGGGTCCGTCGGAGGGCATCGGGCGCTCCATGGCCTGCTGCATCCGGCGCAGGCGGTCCATGCCGTCGGCCGGGGTCGCGGGCTTGGCGGGCCGACTGCGCAGGGCGACGAACGCCACGGCGAGGACGGTCGCCACGAGCGGGATCAGCCACCATGCCAGCGCAGACACCACACACCCCAATTCCCAGAATCCCCGATTCGACGAACGTGCGCCGTCTTCGGTTCCGTCCAAGGGTAGTCGCTACCCCATCGAGGCAGGTCGGCCGACCGCTCCGCCAGGGCAACGTTCCGCCAGCGGCGTAACAGTGGGAATCCGCCCTCTCCTTCCCATAACGGGCATGGTCACAAACCGTTGCATGTCAGCCGACTCCGCGGGTAAGATCCATACAGGGCAAAAGCCCTGTCCAACACCTGCCCAATCGAGACCCCGAACTAGGCCGCGACTGAGTGTGCGTCCAGAGGGGGTTGCCCGCGGTGTCAGCCGGGAATTCGCGAACCGATTCCGTGCAGCCTGATCGACGGCGCAAGCAGCGCCGCACGCCAACCACAGCGGTGCTCTACTCAACGGCCCCCCGCTCGGCCGTGTTCCCCGCGGACATCAACCACGAGGGCGGCCACCTCGCCCCCGAAATGGAACTGCTGCTCTCACGACGCCTCGTGCAGAGTGTCGAGTCCGACCTCGCCCGCGCCAGCCTGAACATCCACGACGGGGTCGCCCAATCGATGTCGAATGCCGCTCAGATCCTGAAGGTGGTCCAGTCGTCGTCGACCCTCGACGCGGAGGATCGCGAACGCATCAACCGCGTGATCGTGCTGCTACGTGAGGGCGTCGCGGACGCGCGCCTGATCAGCCGGGAGCTCCAGCCCGCCTCTCTGGAGCGGGTGGGGCTCGAGAAGACCCTGAAGTACGAGCTGGAGACCCTGGCGATGGTCGGCGTCGTAAGCACCTTCGCCTTCCACCTCAACCGCCCCATGTCGAAACAATTGGAGACGACGTTCTATCGGATCGCGTCAGAGGCTCTGCTCAACGTCAAGAAGCATTCACGAGCAACATTCGTGACGCTGAGTATCGCCGGCCGTAAGGACTCGATAACCATGACGATCTCCGATGACGGCGACGGCTTTGTCTCGGATACCAGGCGCTGTTCGGACCAGACCAGCCTTGGTCTGATGTCCATGCAGGCTCGAGCAATGCTCCAAGGGGGAAGTTTCACCATCAACTCCGCGAAGGGTGCAGGCACGCTCATCACTGTCGTCCTGCCGAACCCGGAAGCACGAGTTGAGGAGTCGCTCAAGAAGGCTGCCCACGCGAAGAAGGCGAGGCCGGGGCGCCGCAGCGGAGAGTCGCAGGCGTCGTGACTGCGGCCCCGATCGCCGTTGCGGTTGTCGACGACCATGCGCTGGCCCGCGAGGGCCTCGAGACGCTACTCACGCATACCCGAGGGATGAAGGTGGCCGGATCCGCGTCGTGCGGCGCGGACTTGAAGGCCCTGATGATCGAGTCCCCACCCGACGTGGTCCTGATGGATATCAAGTTGCAGGCCGAGAACGGCCTTGAGCTCACTCGATGGCTGAAATCCGAGCACCCCGATGTCCACGTCATCATCCTGTCGAACTACGACGAAGGCCCGCTCGTCATCGAGGCCATCTCGGTCGGGGCATCCGGGTACCTGCTCAAGGACTGCTCGAGTGCCCTGCTTCTGCATACGATCCATGCGGTCACTGACGGGGCCGTGCTCTTCAAGAAGGAACTGCTGCTCAGCGCATTATCCGTGCTCGATTCAGGAGCAAGCATTCCCGAACGCGACGGAATGGCCACGCTGACCCGAGAGGAGGTGCGCGTGCTCAAGATCATGGCGACCGGTGCCCGCAACCGAGCGATCGGAGCACAGATGCACCTGTCAGAGGCGACAGTCAAGAACCGAGTGTCGTCCATCCTCGCGAAGCTGAAGGTCTCGAATCGCACAGAGGCGGTCGCGGTGGCGGCTCGCGTGGGGTTTGCCAAGACGTGATCCTCGAGGTCGCAACGCCTCGGAAATCCAGCATCTATAGGCCATCTGGCTACTTCTGGTAGCCATGAGTCCATGCCGCTCATCTGGGACGACCGTGGCTCCGGAAAGCGACGACAATGTAAGAAGAACCCATGAGGAGGGCCGCTATGCGAACATCGATCCGCACCAGCAGCCAGGTCCGTAGATCAGCAAATATCCGCACGAGCCGCAGCGTTGCGCGCTCGACCAGCGGCGTGGACCTGCGCCTTGAGGAAATCGCGCGTGCCGTCGCTGACTTGAACATGAAGGCCAAGCGTGCTGAGCAGGATGTCAAGGATCGCATCGGGAAGGGTTGAACACCATGGACACAGCTGACTCCATCAGATGCGCCTTCTGCAAGGGATCGGGCATTGACACGTTTGGATTGCTCTCAGCAGAGTCCATGTGCCCCGTCTGCGGAGGCAGGGGAAAGAACGTCGTTCGCGAGCCTCGAGTTCCGTGCGCGTTCTGCCGACATACCGGTGTGCAGGCAACCAGTCGAATGACCTGCACCGGCTGCTGCGGGAAGGGCGCCCACACCGTCGCGAAGCCACAAGTGAAGTGCCCAGTGTGCGCGGGTGTCGGCAAGGCCCCCGGAAGCCTGGACCTGCCCTGCCCGAAGTGCGACGGCGCAGGCCTGATCCACTCGTCAATCACGAAGGCCGCCAGCTAGCCCTGTCGAGCGACGCGGACCCCTTTTCTGCAGATTATTCGCGTGAACCACGTTCGTCGGCGGCCGCCGACTGCAGTGCCCCCAAGAGCGCCTTGTGCGCTGCCCTGATGGCGTCCACATCGTCGGCATCCAGCGCAATGGCAAGGTCGTCTGCGACGGCTTCAAGCTCTCGGGCCAATCCCCCGATGCGGTCGCCGTGCTCCAGAAGCAGCTTCTCAGTCTGATACAGCGCAAGCTCGGCCTCGTTGCGCGCCCCCGACTCATCTCGGCGGCGGCGATCCTCGTCGGCATGACGCTCGGCTTCCAGGATGAGCTCTTCGATGACCTCGGGTGCCAGCGCTGACGTGCCCACCATGGTCAATGACTGTTCCGCCCCTGTGAGGAGGTCCTTTGCCGAGACGTGGACGACTCCGTCAGCGTCGATAGCGAAGACCACCTCGATCTGCGGCTCTCCTCGAGCCATCCGCATGATGCCGGTCAGTTCGAGGATGCCCATCGACCGGTTCTGGCTTGCCAGCGGCCTTTCCCCTTGAAGGACATGTATCTCGACGCTGGTCTGGTCGTCTTCGGCGGTCGTGAAGACCTTGGTGTGCCGCGTCGGGATGGTGGTGTTTCGCTCGATGAGGGGGGTCATCACCCCACCGTGCGTCTCGATGCCCAGGCTGAGCGGGGTGACATCCACCAGAAGCAGCCCCGATCGCTCGCCAAGCAGCACGCCAGCCTGAAGAGCCGCGCCGACGGCTACCACTCTTTCGGGGTCGATGCCGATCTGCGGCTCGCGCCCTGTAACCGTCCGGAGCATCTGCCGGACGGCAGGCATCCGGGAGGCGCCACCGACGAGGACGACGTGGTCAAGGCCAGCGAGGGGCAGCCCGGCATCCGCGAGGGCGGTGACGAACAGGGCACGGCAGTCATCGAGGAGATCAGCTGTGGCGGCTTCGAACTGCGTCCGAGTGACGATCACCTCGACTGGCGCGGCGGTGTCGAGTGAGGTCACGTTGACGGACGTCTCGTCCTGACTCGACAACGCTACCTTGGCAGTCTCAGCCTGCTCGAGGACTCTGCGCCACGCACCGGCATCTTGGCGCATGGCTTCGCCCTGGGATCCGAACGCCTTCTCCAGGAGAAGGCCGGCCAGTCTCTCGTCCCAGTCGTTGCCGCCGAGAGTGACGTTCCCACACGTCGATCGCACTTCGAAGACCCCGCCGGCGATGGACAAGACCGACGCATCACACGTGCCGCCGCCGAGATCGAAGACGAGCACCGTAGCTGCGCCTTCGCTGCCGAGCCCATAGGCGAGGGCAGCCGCCGTCGGCTCGTTGACCAGCCGCAGCACCTCGATTCCTGCGATCCGGGCAGCGTCAAGCGTCGCCTGACGGGCAGCGTCGTCGAAGTAGGCGGGCACTGTCACCACTGCCGACGGCACCGGACACCCACAGGCAGCCTCCGCATCGCGCACGATCTTCTGC
>Ga0194057_10000805_pt1 | contig 16365 bp, 15 predicted proteins | sample SepL4415m_MetaG_FD_155474 | JGI IMG/M metagenome (GOLD analysis project Ga0194057, IMG submission 155474) | Anoxic zone freshwater microbial communities from boreal shield lake in IISD Experimental Lakes Area, Ontario, Canada - Sep2016-L442-15m | ecosystem: Environmental > Aquatic > Freshwater... | reverse complement strand
AATCTGCGCTGTCCGGATAGAAAGGATCGGCGATCCCAAAGATGTATCTGATATGAAAATCATTTCCAACATGAATGATCCGTTTCCCGGAGAATCGTGACGCCTGCGAGAGAGAGGAGAGAGGAGAGAGGAGTGTTTGTTCAGTCGTATGTGGCTTTGAACAAATGTCCTTCATATAGTGATTTGAATACGTTTCATTCTTTAAGACCAGTTCGCTGGGCCAAGATATGTCCCGCAATAAGATTGGTTGCAGCCTTCCAAATTGGGAGCCGGCAGTGATCATTACTGGCACTGCGCTTTTCATCGAGCCTGGTTCGGATCGAACCGTCATTCAACAACTCAAGCAGTTTCCAGAAGTGACTTTTCACGTGCAGTCCGAATCCGGCACCGAGTTGGTGGTCAATCTGGAAGCTGAGGACCTCGAAGGGTTGGAGTCCCTGTGCAGCAACCTTAAACGAGTTATCTCAGAAATTGTTGATATAACTCATATTTACATAAACTTCGAAGAAGAGATTGAGAAGATTGAATGTGGAACCATTGAAAAGTCTCGCCTCTCTAGAACGCGGTTGGATCAATGAGGGCTTTGGTGGCTCCTTTCCTGATACTTCAAGAGATTTGCAGTAACGCGGGAGCTATTGAGAGGTATTGAGCACGGGCATAATAAATTTCCTGGAAAGGGTTTTCGTCCATGGGGAGAATCCTTTCATTGGCAATTACAGTTTTAATCGATTACGGCCTCCGGGCGCTCTTCCGGAAAAGAGGTTCATGGCCCTGTGTATCCGCTGTAATCGGTGCCTGGAGGTCTGTCCTTACAGCTCCATTAAGCGGGAAGGTATTGGTCTTACCATAGGGACGCCTTACGTACTGGCCGAGGCCAAGGCATGTTACCTTTGTATGGCCTGCTGCAGGCTCTGCCCGACCGGGGCCCTTGACAGAGAGTTGCGCCATCCCGATCAGGCAAGGATGGGCAGGGCGAAGATAGACACTTCACTATGCTACAGCCATCTCTTTCTGGAACATGATGTGCTTCCCCGCAATTCGGGGGAAAAAATCGGGGCGATGTGCAACACTTGCTATAATGTGTGCCCATTGCAAGACAAGGCCATTGTGCTCGAAAAGAATCTCTATCCAGTAATTCTGGACGGTTGCGTAGGTTGCGGAATATGCGTGGAGAGATGTCCCACCCGCCCTAAACGGGCAATAAATGTTTCCCCGAGCGGTATGGGACGTGTTGACGAGGCAGGCTTTTATTTCAGAAAGGCACGAGGTCATTACGACGCGACCCTTGACCCCGAAATTGTCGGGGAGTCAAAGGTTTTGAAAGGCGAAAAGCTTCTTGAAAAGAAGTCTACAATAGCCGGACCAAACGAGCAACCCGAATTCAAATTTCCCTATGATACGCCCAAAGCTCTAGAGGGTTGGGAATGATGTTCCGGCCCTTTAGGCGCGCAACTCAAGTCGGCGTTTTCTGCTTGATGTTCGTCGTTCCTGTTCTTAATCTGTACGAAATCTATTCCATCACCGGTACTTTTTACGCAATCAATGTTGGTGGATTGGGCATTTCAGACCCCGTGGTTATCCTACAGGCGATTTTTGCCTCTGGAGATTTGACCTTACCCATCCTAAGCGCCGCAATCTTTCCAATATTGCTTGCTTTATTATTCGGGCGGATATGGTGCGGCTGGATGTGTCCATATCATCTCCTCTCAGATGCCGCTTTCTTTCTACGGAAAGGGATCAGAGCCAAATTCGCTGCTGGGGGAAAGATCGAATCTTTTGTTGTGCCCAACTCCTTTAAAGCGAATGTCTTCCGATTCGGATTCCTCGTAGTGGGAACTATGGCAGCAGGAGTTGCAGGAATACCCATTCTCAATTACTTCAACGCTCCAGGCACTGTGAGTACCGAGGTGATGATTCTCGTCAAGGAGAGATGCGTTTCTATAGAGATCGGGTTCATCATTATCTTGGTGTGTCTCGAGCTAGTATTTTTCCCAAGGTTCTGGTGTCGACTTTTCTGTCCAACAGGATCTTTAATCTCTCTTTTTCGCAACCGTTTCACTCTCGGAGTGGGTGCCGGACTGAAGCCCCCCAGAACGCCTTGTTGCAAAGAAAACTATTGCTCAAACATTTGCCCCATGGGTCTGGCACCATTCAAAGAAGGAAACAATCTTCTTTGTACAAACTGCGGGAGATGCATAGATGCGTGCCGAACCCACAGGCTAAGGTTTGTGGGATTCCAGAGGGATGACGTGTGAGTCAGGCTCAATACATTTCGCGCTGACGACAACATGGTATCAGTCCTGGGTGGCTATCCCCAGTGCACAAGATCAAAGCTTTCCGAAAATGGCAGATTTGGATTTTCTGGTGTAATACTGACGACGTACCCGTAAAGACCTGTGTGACTCAATGGCATTCGCCCGGAGAAGAGGACATAATCATTGTTTTCGGGAGAAAACCCACGGGCCTGCAACAGGGTTGTGTGCCGCACTTTGAAGTTCTCCCATAGGTCAATGGGCCCGTGAAGCAACTCTAACCTTAGTTCATTGGGAGTGTGGCCAGCGGTGTCTACCGTGACGACAACCTCGACATCCTTTCCTTTGATCGCGTCTAACTGATTTCGCACCTCCACGTTCCGTATTGCAATTTTTTCCCAATCCTCTCGAATTTTTCTCTTCCACTCCACCATGTTTCTCAGGACCGCGTACCCCCCGGACTGAAGATCAGCGAAGTTCTTTGCAGCAGGCACATAACATGTTTCTACGTAATCGGAGACCATCCTGTGGGAATTGAAAACGGGGCATATTGTTTGAATGGATCTTTTCATCATTCCAATCCATCCTCTAGGAACATCGTCGATACTTCTTTCATAAAAGAGAGGAATTACACTTTCTTCCAGCAAGTCGTAAAGGGCACGACTCTCAATGTCGTCCTGATAAGCGGTATTCTCATATTCTTCTCCCGATCCTATAGCCCAGCCGTTGTCGCCTTGATACCCTTCATCCCACCATCCGTCGAGAATACTGAGATTAAGAGCCCCATTAGCCGAGGCCTTCATACCTGAAGTCCCACACGCTTCCAGAGGACGCCTGGGAGTGTTTAGCCAAACGTCTGCACCTTGTACCATATACCGCGCCACATTTAAGTCGTAATCCTCAAGAAAAACCAATCGGCCTCGAAAATTCTCTGTCTTGCCCATTTCGACGATCTTGCGTATGAGATCCTTGCCTAGATCATCTGCTGGATGAGCTTTTCCCGCGAAAATTAGCTGGACCGGTCGATCCGGATGAGACAGGATCTTTGCGAGCCGTTCCGGTTCTCGAAACAGAAGTGTTGCCCTCTTATATGTAGCAAAACGCCTGCCGAAACATATTGTCAGTGCTTCGGGATTCAGCAAGCTATCGGCAGCCTCAAGTTCTTCCACGGGCGCCTTGAGTGCTTTGAGCCTATTGATAAGACGTTTGCGCGCGAAGTAGACCAATCGGGTACGGCATCGATCGTGAGTTCTCCACAACTCCGTTGCCGGAATTTTTTCAGCTCGCTGCCATATCTTTTCATTATCCGGATCCTCACTCCATCCAGGTCCCAAATATCGGTCATAAAGTTTGCCTAAGTCGCGCGATATATACGATGGAATGTGCACTCCGTTAGTGACCGGGACGATTGGCACGTCTTCTCGGTCTGCATAGGGCCAAACCTCATGCCACATATCTCGGGTTACTCTCCCGTGGAGTTTGCTGACGCCGTTAGCCCGGGATGTCATCCTTAGGCCCAGTACGGGCATCCAAAATCCCTCGGATCGGTTCTCAGGATTCTTCCTCCCAATGCCGAGGAAAGTTTCAAAATCCATGCCGAGCTTCCCGAAAAGGTGTCGAAAATATTTGTCCATGAGTCCACGATCAAAAACGTCGTTTCCTGCTGGGACCGGCGTATGTATGGTGAGAATGCTTTGGCTGGTAACCATCTCACGGGCCTCTTCCAGGGATAATCCCTCTTCTTCCATGAAGAACCTCACTCTCTCAAGGAGAGTAAACGCTGCGTGGCCTTCGTTCAAATGGTATACGCAAGGCTTTATGCCCAAAGCCTGGAGAGCCCTACATCCTCCCATGCCCAAAAGAATTTCCTGACGTATGCGCATTTCCACGTCGCCGCCATAAAGTCTGGCAGTGATGCTCCTTAAACGAGACGGATTTTCAGGTATATCTGCATCAAGTAAATAAAGAGGAACGCGCCCCACGTTCAGCTTGAGAATTCGACACAGCAATCGATCACCTGCGAGATCGACCTCGATCAGAACAGTGCCGCCAGATGAATCGGTTTGCTTTTCAAGAGGGAGGGTATCGAATTCGGTTCTCGGGTAATATTCCTGCTGCCACCCATTGCTGGAGAGGCTTTGACGGAAATATCCTTCCTGGTACATGAGGCCTACCCCAACTAAAGGCAGGTTGAGATCGCTGGATGACTTCAAGTGATCTCCAGCAAGAACACCTAATCCGCCCGAATATATCGGCAGAGACTCTGTCAGACCGTATTCCAGAGAAAAATATGCAGTTACAAAATCCACTGGCTCGGCTAACCGATAATCGTAGGGTCGCTTCCGCTGCATATAGATCCGAAATTTTTGTCTAATCCGTTCAGCATGTTCCAGATAGCCTTCGTCTTCTCCTATTTCAATCAGCCTGTGGCTGGAAAGGCGGACTAAGGTTTGTAGGGGGTTATGGTTTGTATCCCTCCAAAGCTGCTCGTCGAGGTATTCGAATAGCTCGACTGCTTCAGTATTCCAGCAAAACCAGAGGTTTCCTGCTATTTCTCTCAAGCTTTCCAGGCGCCCCTCCATAGGGGGGACAACCACGTATTTCCTTAAAGACATTCAGACCTCTTCAAACTCATTTTCCCGGCTTCAAAGTTTGATTGCTACGCTCATTCAAGTTTGCCGAAAAACTTTTCGACCAGGTGATAAACCATAACATATTCCCCTTTGCGCCTGAAGCATCGAACTCAAATCGACCTGTGTTTACGGGCTGATTCATTTTAGCTGATTTCCGGCATGAGCGGTATATTTCCAAAGAATTTAGCGTCTATACTGGTTTTCAGGGTTTTTTGTGATTTGGAATTCTGAAAAAGTTGACTTCACAGCTCGGTATGAGTAAGCATTGACATGTGTAATTGGTTTCGCCCCTCCCTATGGAGCCCCACATTTCCGGCCCATAGAGGAGAAATCAGAAACTTTACATTTATCACTAATCGGGGAACGTGATTCGCACCCCCGTTGTTTTCTAAAACCCAATATAATTCTTGGGAGTTGGACTGCACCAGGTCCCGGAAGAAAAGGATTTCCGATGGCAAGTTCTGAAATCTTGAAAGACAAACTGATCCTTGCGGTGGACGACGAGGAGGATGTCCTGGACATTATCGAGGAGGAGATCTCAGAGGCCGCCAATGTTACTCTGCATACGGCGACAACTTTTGAGAAAGCCCAGCAGTACCTCGTTTCCTATACTTACGATCTGGTAATCCTGGACATCATGGGAGTTCGGGGGTTCGATCTGTTGCAGATCTCAGAAAACGCAAACTTCCCCGTTGTGATGCTCACCGCGCACGCGTTCACACCCGAGGCCCTCAAAAAATCCATCCAACTGGGAGCGCGGGCTTATTTACCTAAGGAAAAGCTGGGCTCACTCGTTCCTTTTTTGGAGGACGTTCTCAAGCTCAATTATCAATCTGCCTGGAGCAAGGCTTTGGATCAAGTAGGGACACTGTTCAACAAGAAATTCGGTTCAGATTGGCGAAAATCAGAGGAAACCTTCTGGGAAGAATTCGAAAAGAATTTATCAATAAACGAGGCGGCCATAATCAAATAGTCATCTTTTGCCGACGGGTGCATCTTGCTTTTCAGGGCGGCCTCTCAGATCGAATGTGCCCAGAAAATATCAGAGCCCGATATAGTGGGAGTGCCAAAACCTGCGCATATGCTCCCACCTAAAAACTCAAAAGTATATTGAAGAAAAGCTGGAGGAATTGATATGAGCGATGTAGTTATAGTTTCCGCTTGTAGAACGGCTATTGGTGAATTCGGAGGAACTTTGCGAGACTTGCATGCAGCAAATATTTCCAGTGTGCCCATGAAGGCAGCCATTGAAAGGGCTGGAATATCTCCTGATATCATAGACGATGTCCGTTTCGGATGCTGTTTGAATCCAACCGATGCGATGAACGTGACGCGAATAGGAGCACTCATGGCGGGCATCCCCGACACTGTTCCTGCGGTGACGATCAATCGAGTCTGTATATCAGGAATGGAGGCGGTTCTGTCCGGCGCGGCCATGATCAAAGCCGGCACAGCCGAAGTTGTACTGGCCGGTGGTGTAGAGCATATGTCCGGTGTACCATTTACCCTCGAAAAAGCCCGCTGGGGGATCCGTATGGGGAATGATACCATTACTGACGCGATGCAGACAGGCCTGCATTGTGGTTCTGACATCTTGCCCTATCCCCAGGATGGACCTATCGAGTTCTTCAGGGGCAAGCCCTACATTATGGGGCATACAGCTGAATTCGTCGCGGCAAAGTGCGGGATCACTCGACAGGAACAGGACGAGATTGCTCTACGAAGCCACAACAGTGTGGAGCGGGCTACAATTGACGGGTCGTTTTTGGATGAAATAGTCCCCATCAGGGTTCCACAGAAAAGGGGGGAGCCCAAAGTATTTGATAAAGACGAGCATTTTAGGCCAAGCCTTACAATGGATGCTTTGGCAAGATTGTTACCGGTTTTTATTCCGAAGACCGGAACCGTCACTGCGGGGAATTCCAGCGGTCTCAACGACGGGTCCGCAGCTCTCATAATTATGTCTGAGGACAGAGCGCGAGTGGAGGGACTGAAACCTCTAGCCCGTATCAAAGCGGTCGGAATGGGGGCATGCCATCCCACGATCATGGGCTTGAGCCCGATACCTGCCGTACATAATCTGATGAAGCGATCCGGGATGAGTCTTGGCGATTTCGAACTTATCGAACTCAACGAAGCTTTCGCGGCTCAATACATCGGTTGCGAGAGAGAACTGAAACTTAACAGGGAAATCACGAACGTTAATGGTTCCGGTATTGGAATAGGGCACCCCGTGGGCTGCACTGGAGCCAGGCTAATGGTATCCCTCATATATGCCATGAAAAAGAGGAATATGAGTTTAGGCCTCGCCACCCTCTGTGGTGGGGGTGGTGTCTCCATGGCGTGCGCGCTTGAAATGATGTGAAGGGATTGTGTCCTGCCTCGCCTTCAAGGGAGACTGGGTACAGTTTTTTTTCTTTATAAACGCGCCCGGGAAAATAGTTGCAACTGAAAGCGATTTTGTATTTTTTAAGAAACCAAAAACCCGAATTTGTCACAGTAATCTTTTCGACTGATTAGTTCACCACGACCGCGTTGCGTAAAGGACTATTCGCACAAAAAAAACAATGATGATTAATACTGCTATTATCCCGATCATCATGTGCATACGTCTGCCCAGATCTCGCCAGTTGTCCCAAAAAGAGTTCATCCCATTGGAACGGAGGTCCTTTAAAATGAACTCTTCAAGCAGCACCCACACAGCTAAACCGAAAACGAGAACAGCCAAATATTTCATTTCGCCTTACGTAAGTCGATTTCGTTTGAATAACAAGATATTATTTCATGATACATGATTGATTTTCAAGAGTGGAACCGCTCGAGTCGCGTAAAATGAAACCAACGATTAGTGACGAAGGAACATTGACTCACTAGATTGACCGGGACGGATTCCTCCTTGAATCGAGCCCGCCGGCAATTTTGGCTTGCCGGAGCAAATAAAACGGAATAATCTTATCTTATGGTTATCAATTTTCAAAAAATGCATGGGACTATGAACGATTTCGTCGTATTCCCAGACAAGAATGGGATGGTGGAGCTAACTGCACAAGAAGTTGTCCGCGTGTGTGACCGCCGTTCAGGAGTAGGCTCAGACGGAATCATTATCGTCAGACCATCAGCCTGTGCAGATTTCTTCATGGATTACATAAACTCAAATGGCTCACTGGCCGAGATGTGCGGAAACGGAATCCGATGTCTCGCAAAGTACGTCTATGATGAAGGCCTCACAGATAAGGAAAAACTCTCAGTTGAAACGAGAGCAGGTGTTAAGATGCTTGAGCTTTTTCCTGGGCCGGATGGGAAAATCGTCAGAGTGAAGGTAAATATGGGCCAGCCCGTATTCGACCCAAATCATATTCCCACAAGAATCCATACCCTCCGGATTCCTATTATAGATTATCCTATTGAAGTACAGGGCGTTACCTTTCTTGCTTCTATCGTGTCCATGGGTAACCCCCACTGCGTTATTTTCCTGGAAGGCGATATAGAATCCTTTCCCTCCCGATACGGTCCTTCATTAGAAAATCACTCTGTGTTCCCTTCTCGAACCAATGTTGAATTTGTTAAGCCGATTGCACCGGACAAGCTACTGATGAGAGTATGGGAACGGGGCAGTGGAGAGACTTTGTCTTGTGGCACAGGCGCATGCGCGGCGGCTGTAGCAGCAAGCCTCAAAGGTTTAGTAGATCATACGGTAACAGTACAACTTCTTGGAGGTGATTTAGAAATTGACTGGAGAGGACAGAATGCTTCAGTATTCATGACAGGGCCTGCCACAACGGTTTATAATGGCACTATAACCATCTGAATCTGCCTGTTAATCAATCTTGACATCAGGACTACCTTGGACTAGTAATGCAATCGCAATGTTGCCTCGAGGATGCGTGTCAGGACTGAATAGTTCACCTTCCTAAGAGGTCTGAGAGCTGCTTAACAATAGCCTTTTGGTTACTGGAAAGAACGACTCTGATCAAGGGACTTATCAAAATGAAGCAGGTTCGATCGACGCTTGGTTTCACTGGTGTGGAGATGGTTTTTGCCGTTTTAATAATAGCCGTCTTATCAACAATCTATTTCTTTCTTGTCGATTCCTACCGCAATCGAAGGATGAGCGAACAAGCAGCAAAAGTGTTGATGATGGCAGCGAAAGCCCAGGAAGACTTTTTTGCTAAGGAACATCACTATTTCGATGCTGAAGTCTCCGGTAATGGTGGGGATGGCCTTCTGGTTACTCCAGACGGTCACAAAACTTCAGTTCAGGTTCCGCCAAGAGTGATTCTGAGCCTCAAGTCAAAGGGACATGACAGGGCGGCTTTCGCCGGGCAGGCCTATTACACCGGCAGCAAGCTCATGCATAGATATGACTCCGAAACCGGTAAGATAACTACCGTTCCAAGAGTCCAGGATGACTCCGGATGAAACAGAAATTATTGGCGGCATTCAGACGACATGAAATATATCTTGTTGCAACGGCGATCTCTGTTGTCTTCGTAGCAGCCATGGGAATAGTTGCTTGGTTGCTTCAAAGTTCGATGGTGACTCCTCCATACGAGACTCTTAACGACTCTGACCTCAAACGAGTTTTCGTTACGGCGTATCTTCGTTTTCGAGAAGACGATGGAACGCCTTATTTGAAAGTTGAGCTGCACAACGGTACCTTGTGGTGGATAAAGAAGGCGGAGTTCGATTTCGAAGGGACTCATTACGTTCTCAGGGATTCAGAAGCGTTTCGTCCGCTCCATCTAGGCGCGGTGAGGTGTAGTCTAAAACAAACTCCTGCTTCCCGGGAGAACGTTGAATATGATCTTAAAATTATTAAAGCTTACGGTTATGCCCCTGCCCAGGTTCGGTGGGACCGTACTCCTGAAAAGATCTCCAGAGGACTGATCACGAACATTCCTGAGAATTAAGAATTATTTTTCCTTCATGCCGTCCCCATTTCTGAGTGTTCAGCTTTTGGGAACTCGTTATAAACTCGTTATAAAGATTGTGACCATAGACTCCAACCATTATACTATTGGGGGCTATGATCCTAACGGGAGACATGTCCCTAAATAAGGACGTTCAATTCGTGTCTCTTCGCTTTAAGAGAGGCCCGATATTCTCAGTGGTGATTCTACGGAGGGAGTTATGCAGGCTCAGCCTACTGTGTCGAAAAGCGATTTCGAGAAGGCCCTTTCCATAGGGCGTCCACCTAACATTGACAACTTGTTTCCAAATTCCAAGGCATTAATTGTGAGCGGTAAGGTTATCGACAGGGCTGCTTTAGTCAAGGGCCATTCTATAGCCATTGCTGCTTCGGTCCGTAACTCTTTTGTGGCTCGCGGGGCCCTCAGAGCTGCCCAAAAAGCAAATGCGGCCATTATAATAGAAATTGCCAAATCCGAAGGCGGAGCGGATGCGTACTGCGACGTAAGTCTCTGGAATATGGCAAGACTGGTAGACTCAATTTGTAACGAGCTGGACATTACAATTCCTGTGGCTATTCATGCTGATCACTACGGGATCAAGAAAGACTCGGACAAGCATTCTGCCAAAACAGAAATTCCTAGCATGTTTGACGCCGGGATAACTTCCATAGCTATCGATGCGTCTCATCTTCCGGATGCGGAGAACTTGCTCGTAAACATTGAGTTAAGCCCATATGTTCCGAAGTGGGCTGGCTATGAAACCGAGGTGGGAGAAATTAAGGGCAAGGCAGGGCTGTCTACTGTAGATGAGGCACTTTTTCTTATAAGGGGACTGAATGCTCACCATATCTTTCCTGATTGGATCGCCCTCAACAACGGAACCACACACGGTATCGAAGCTAGTGATGCAGGAATCCAGGTTGAATTGACTTCAGAAATACACAAGGCTCTCGAGAAATATCATGTTTCCGGCGCACAACACGGGACATCAGGCAACAGTTTCGACCGTTTAAGGGCGATAGCCCGCCAGACACTCACGACAAAAGCAAATGTTGCTACCGCTCTCCAGATGGTTTCTTGGGGGTTGAAAGTCAATGAGTATGGAAACGCCATTCAGGACCCAGACGGAGACTTCATTAAGATGGCCGATGCTGGTCCTTCGGATAACATGTGGAACCAGATGGTAAATTTCGCCAGAGAAAAAGGATGGAAAGGCGGGGATTATAAGAAACTCAACCGCCCCTTCGAAAATAGGCTCCTGGCACTTCCCATAGTTGAAAGAGAGAGGATGGTCAGTGGTGTTGAAGATTTCGTTTATCTATTAATCACTGAGGTATTCAACGGTGCCGATACTGCTCCTTTGGCTGTGGAGGCTATTCTCAAGGCCGGTTCGTACGACTTGGGGGCCAAGGCCGGCATTATCGAGGATCCGGCAGAATGGACGGAAGACAAACTGAGAAAAAGGGCTGAATCCTTGAAGGTGGAAAAGGGTCCTAAAGGGGACTTTGACGACTAGTTTAGCCTCGCTGTTCTTGGGGATTGTGTAACGACAAGGAACGTGATCCATGGGTACTGAAAAATGGGGCATCACGCGTCAAGCGGCGCTGGATTTAATGGAGCAGTATCTTGAGGCTGAGAACTTGAGAAAACACTCTGTGGCCACGGAAGCCATAATGAGAGCCTTGGCCCCCATGTTTAACGAAGACCCGGAAATGTGGGGAATCTCGGGACTGCTCCATGATCTTGACTATAATGAAACACGTGAGGCCATGGACAAACACGGACTGGTAACCGAGAGAATACTCTTACAGAAGGGCGTACATCCTGACATTATTGAAGCGATCAAATTTCACAATGCTGACCATTTGGGACTAACAGCGACTAAGCCGATCCACTTTGCGTTGAGCGCGGCGGAAACCATAACCGGGATGATAGTGGCCACCACGCTTGTATATCCTGACAAGATGCTGTCCAGCGTAAAAGCCAAGTCCGTCAGGAAAAGGATGGGCGCCAAAGAGTTCGCTCGAGCAGTCAACAGGGACCGCATTCATTTGTGTGAAAAGATCAATATCCCTTTGGATGAATTTATCAGCATTAGTATCGAGGCCATGAGAAGAATAAGCAATCGCCTGGGACTCTGAAGGATTATCTTGAGGAACGGGAGCATTGTCCGGTCAGTGCAATCAAGTGATTGTAAGCCTTTTCGTTTTTCTATGAAGCTACGACAGGTCCGCTCCTGCCTCTATTTCAGCGGCCTTTTTTTCGACCAACATGCTTTGTTCGGAACGATATTCCCGTAATTTTTCCTTCAGTGAAGGATCGAAGGCAGCCAAAATGTGAACTGTGAGCAGGCCGGCATTTTTTGCACCAGCAGCCCCCAATCCCATTGTTGCAACTGGCACCCCCCCCGGCATCTGGACGGTTGAGAGTAGGGCATCCAATCCAAGGAGCGGAGAGGAGTCAATTGGGACTCCTATGACAGGCACAATTGTGTGTGCAGCGAGGAATCCTGCCAGATGAGCCGCCCTCCCCGCACCCGCTATCAGGACTTTCCAATCCTCGGCTTCCGCTCTGCGAGCCAGAGCTGCAACCCTTTCCGGCGTGCGATGAGCAGATGCAATAGTCAGAAAGAAAGGGATTTCAAATTTTCTTAGGATCTCGGCAGCCTCTTCCATTACCGGGAGGTCCGAGTCACTGCCCATCAAAATGCCCACCTGAATTTTACCCATATTCATGTTTCCGTTCGTTATGTCCAGTAGGTAAAGTTTCCCCGGAAGTAGTTACTGATTAGATCTATTTGCATTGTTGGGATACGGATTCCAAGTAGCGCGTTATCGCCCCATCATATTCGTGGGTAAGACGAAAAACTTTGCAGGCTAGTCTGAAATTGGTCTCTTCAGATACCGATCCTCCCGATTGTTCCATTTCTGCTATAATTTCCGAATAGTCTCTTGGCTCGGTGATAACAGTCACAAATGGATAATTCTTGGCTGCAGCCCTCAATAGCGTGGGGCCACCGATGTCGATGTTTTCAATTGCTTCTGCCAGAGGGCAATCGCTGCGCGCGATGGTTTTTTCAAAAGCGTACAAGTTTACCACCACCATGTCGATGGGGACGATGCCGTGATTTTGCATGGACTGGACATGCTTAGGATTAGAACGAATACCGAGTATACCCCCATGAACCTTGGGGTGCAAAGTCTTGACCCTTCCGTCCAACATTTCGGGAAAACCTGTGAAATCAGAAACCTCCCTTATGGTGATCCCCGACTGTGACAGGGCTTTTGCCGTCCCCCCTGTCGACAGAATCTCCACGTTGAATGCGTAAAGGGCGTTACCCAATTGTTCTATGCCGGACTTATCGGTCACACTTATCAGGGCCCTTTGAATCTTGGGCATGACTCTCTCCTCTCTGCTAACATGTCATTACCGTACCAATTTTTTCCGGAAATCTTTCAATTCCGACTTGTTGATAAGGTTTATTTCGGTTTGGGCATCTTTTCCGTAAGAACCATCAGGATCGGCTTTCGCCACTGATTTGAGTTCATCCAGTCCTCTTTCCACATTCCCTGCCCGGACAAGAATTACGCCGGTCCTGTACCGTGCAGCCATATGATCCGGATCTATGTCTGTTACTTTCTTAAGTGTTTCAATTGCTTTGGTATGTTCTTGTTGATCTTCATAAATGAGCCCCATTTGATAGTAAGCTTCCTTAAATGTAGAATCCGTTGAAAGGGCCCTCTTATAGTACTCGATGGCTTTACCGTAGTTCTTCTTCTCCTGGTAACAGTAAGCTAGATTATAAAGCGTCTCTGTATAGTCTTCTTTGATAAGAACCGCTTTTTCGTAATGTTCTATGGCCTTATCGAGATCCTTTTTATTAAAATAAGCAACGCCAAGATTGTAAGCAGCTTTCTCCGGTGTGGAGTAGGCCGGGTCCTTAAGGCATTGCTGGAACTGATCTATGGCATCATCATGCATGCCCTTTCCCAAGTATACAGTGCCAAGATTATTCCTGGCTTCCGTCAGCTTGGGTTCCAGTTGTAGAGACTTCTTGTATTGATCCGCCGCTTGGTCATAGAGACCCTTTCTCTGATAAGCCAAACCCAGAGCATGCTCTATGTCGGCATTTCCCGATGACAAAGCTTGAGCTGCAAGAAGTTCCTTTACAGCCTGGGGCGTTTGCCCCTCAGTCAGATGGTTTATCCCCAACTGATAGTGAGCCTGCCACTTCTTTTCAACCTGCGCCGGCCCAGTCGTTTGTTGAGGAACGCAGCCCGAAATAAGGACCACCGCCAAAAGTAAGCCGAATACTGTGCCGGAACTCATGGCAACATTACTCCGAGATCATGTGAAATCAAGTTTCCTGAGTTTTGATGACTTATGGTGAACCTATCTGCTTTCTTATAGATTTCTACAAACTTTGGGGGATGGAAAGGAGGAACCTTTCCAGGAAAACGTCAATTCTCTTACTAAAGAAGTAAGAAAAGAATCTAGTTCTTCCGTAGAATTCCATAATTGGCAGTCATCAAGCTCCTGGCCTCGAATCGTTTGCAATTCGGCTTTTTGTTCCTGGAATATTTCCCATCTACCATCGGACGGCTCGCCTCTATCCTGCATCCTTTTTTCGAGTCTCTGACGGATTACGTAATCTGGGGCCCTGCATTCAATGATCCTGAACCGTGCGTTTTCTCTACGGGCTGTTTCTCTAGCCTGCATCCGGTGACGGAATCGCATGAAAGATGCGTCTATGATTACGGATTCACCATCTTCAAGCGCCTGACGGGCCTTTTCAAGGAGAGCCGTATAGGTAAGTTCCGTCGAGGTAGGTGTATAAATTCCCGCCCCGTAGTTGTCAAGTTGATGTTTGAGCGGGTGCATCCCCTGGATCTGTTTCCTGACCATATCGGATCGCAGGGGCTCCACACCGAGCCTCTTGCCTAGCCTAGCTGCCAGATAACTCTTGCCCGTCCCCATCATCCCCGAAGTAATCACTAACACAGGCGGGGGGGAAGGTAAGAGACATGCCAGAGATAAATCAAAATAGTTTCGAGCCGCCTCTACGGACGACGCTTTTTCAAATGGATCAATCTCAGGCTCGTCAAGAATAAAGCTCATAACTTTCGCTCTTACGAAGGCCCGATATGCTTTATAAAACCCAAGGAGCTTAAGGATTTGCCAATCCGTGGAAGATTCCGCATACCTTTGTGCTATTCGTTTCGCAAATGCAGGATATCCCCTGAAATCGAGATCCATAAGAAGAAATCCCAAATCTGCCGCCGTGTCCCCGTAACGGAAACGATCATTAAATTCGATACAGTCGTAAAGAATGATTCCGTTAAGTATGACCACATGATCGAGGTGAAGATCGCCGTGACAGTCGCGGACAAAGCCTTGTCGCATTCTTTGGTTGATTAAACTCTCATGAGTTCTGAGAAAATCGTAGGCAAGCGTGGCGATTGCTTTGTGGGTCATCTGATCGATGGTGCGATTCAAATAGGGGAGAGTTTGTTCAAAATTTTCCTTGAGGTTTTGATAGATTACTTCCGTAGAACCAAAGCTTGTAATCTCTGGACCCGTGTCTGCTTGGGAGTGAAAATAGGCAAGGCGATCTGCAAGCTTGTCAAGGATCTCCGGGGTGACTTGATCCTTTTCCAGTAGGCTGATCATAATTCTATCTTCTGGGATTCGCCGCATCAGTACAGCCGCATCAATTTCCAGGCCACGCCCCTGCAGGTTTACCCCGGAATCGTCCTCACAAATAGATACTACCCTGAGATAAATGTTTTCTGAGAAACGCGAATTGAGTTTTACCTCCTGATTGCAATAATGACGACGCTTTTCGAGTGTGGTGAAGTCAAGGAACCCTAAGTTTAGAGGCTTCTTGACCTTATAAACCATTTCTCCGGCAATAAAAATCACAGATATGTGCGTCTGAATAACGTGGACCGACTCCGGACAGTGGGGGTAAACTACCGGATCGGATAGTGCCTGAATCAGATCATCGAGGTGTCGCGTCAAGAGGGACTCCCGGCTCCACCGGCCAGTTGGCCGCAGGCGGCCGTAATGTCTCGGCCTCTTGATCTCCTTACTATTGCGACAAGTGAATTGGCCATAAGAATCTCCTGAAAACGCAGCACTCGTTCCGGCTTGGGAGTTCTGAAATTTTCATCGAGTTCGTCATTGAACGGGATCAAGTTTACCTTGGCGCGAATAGGATTCAGAAGTCGGACGAGTTGCCGCGCGTCAGCATCAGAATCGTTGAATCCATCGATGAGGACGTATTGTATTGTGATCCTGTCCCGCCTAGCCAGTGGATATTCCTTAAGGGCTCCAAGCAGTTCCGAAAGCGGATAGATCCGGTTTACCGGCATGATCGCGGTTCTCTGCTCGTCGGTAACGGCGTTCAAGCTCACTGCCAGTTTCGCCCTGATAACTCTTCCCAGTTGGAGTATACCGTGAGGCAGCCCCACGGTAGAGACGGTCAAACGCCTCCATGATATCTGGGGGCCGTTTGGGTGACTCATGATCCTAAGTGCCTTTACCGTCTGATCAAAATTGGCTAAGGGC
>Ga0194057_10000802_pt1 | contig 16410 bp, 14 predicted proteins | sample SepL4415m_MetaG_FD_155474 | JGI IMG/M metagenome (GOLD analysis project Ga0194057, IMG submission 155474) | Anoxic zone freshwater microbial communities from boreal shield lake in IISD Experimental Lakes Area, Ontario, Canada - Sep2016-L442-15m | ecosystem: Environmental > Aquatic > Freshwater... | reverse complement strand
CGCCACATGCCAGCCGCTCAAACTTCGACTCTAGCGTTTCAAGTTTATCGCAAACTTAATCGCCGACTGTTACCTTTTTTGATCTGCCTCTATATTATCGCCTATATTGACCGTGTCAACATAGGCTTTGCCAAGCTGACCATGTCGGCACAACTGGGCTTTAGCGATAGCGTTTATGGCTTGGGTGCGGGTATTTTCTTCATTGGTTATTTTCTGTTTGAAATCCCCAGCAATCTGATTTTGCAACGGGTAGGTGCAAAAATTTGGATTGCCCGAATTATGATTGTTTGGGCCTTATTGGCCGCCGCAATGGTTTTTGTCAGTACACCGCTGCAATTTTATATCGTGCGCTTTATGTTAGGTGCAGGCGAGGCCGGCTTTTTCCCCGGCATTATTTTGTATTTGACGTATTGGTATCCAGCGCATCGTCGCGCTAAAGCCACCGCCACTTTTATGACATCGGTTGCTTTGGCGGGTATTATCGGCGGTCCGCTTTCGGGATTTATTATGACTTATATGGAAGGTATTGGAACATTAGCCGGTTGGCAATGGTTGTTTTTAGTTGAAGCCTTACCGGCACTGCTGCTGGGCATAGTGGTTGCCGTGTGGCTGGAAAATGGCCCGGCAGAGGCGCGATGGTTAACAGACGAAGAGCGCCACTGGTTGCTTGCACAGTTACACGCCGATGCCGCGAAAAAAGAACAAGCCGGGCATATTATCCGTTTTAAGACAGCTCTTTGTAATATCAACGTTTGGTTACTTAGCCTGGTTTATTTTTCTATCGTAATGGGACTCTACGGAATTTCTTTTTGGCTGCCGCAAATAGTAAGCGATTTTGGCCATCAAAACCTCTGGCATACCGGACTGTTAACTACGATTCCTTATGGTGTGGCAGCAATCGGCATGATAATAGTCGGATATTCCTCAGACCAACGCAATGAACGCGCCTGGCATGTGGCCTTAAGTGCGTTGACGGGTAGTGCCGGCCTTATGTTAAGTGCCCTTAATCATGCTGATTTACCGTTGGCGCTGTTGGGGCTTTCACTTGCCAGTCTTGGCATTTTGTCAGCATTATCTGTGTTCTGGTCTTTGCCGACCGCCTTTTTAAGTGGCATGGCTGCGGCCGGTGGACTTGCGTTAATTAATGCCTGCGGTAATTTAGCGGGTTATTTAAGCCCGGTACTGGTAGCATGGATAAAGACAGAAACCGGTGATTTTACCAACGCACTCTATTTGTTAGCCTTATGGCTCATCGTTGCAGCAGCCATTGTACTCATTAAATTCCGTACGCCTGATTGGGACTCCAAGCCCTAATTCCATTAACTAAACAAGGCAAGAGTCTTCAATAGCCATTATTTCAACTTATAAAAATACCATTATGACTAACAACAGTTATCGAAAGCCATCACAGCAAACGCAAGAAGAAGCGTTGAAAATAGCCAAAGGAACTCAACGTCCTGCTCAAACCAAGGAGCAAACCCGACTGATTGCTCAAGGCATTCAAAAAGGCATTGATCTCTACAAAAAACAACAAAAGGAAAAAACCAGAGACTTGAGCAGAAAACTCAAGAAAACAGCAAGCCAAAAGGAGCAGTCGAGTGAACAGGATGACAATGAAAGACAAGAAGAAATAATTTATCGACAGCACTGGCTTCCTTGGCTACTGCTGTTTTTAACATGGCTGGGCGCAGGCATTTACTTTTTGGTTTGAATTAATTTCGATCATGGAACACGGCTATCCACTAAGTCGGAACAAGAAATTTTAGTTAACGCCGTCATACCGGCAAGGATTCCGGTATCGCTGCCGGAATGACGGACTTTTTGGCACTTAGCGAATCATTTTGCTGCTCAGTGTCCTGTCTTAAGGTAACTCGCAATAAATACCCTCCCCTATCGTTCCCACGCTGGATCATCACTGCCATTAGGTGATTTTTGGAGAATATTTTACCCATTAAAAGTAGAGCTTTCCCAATCAAGCAAGCGATTGGATTCGTCTAATCGGTAAGTTTTTTCACAGAAATCACCTTAAGTTAATTACAATGACACCGTAGGAGCGGGGCCATGCCCGCGATATTTTGGCTGCAATGCTTAGCTTTAGCTTCTTCATCGCGGGCATGGCCCGCTCCTACAATGTTTAACTTAATAGCAGTGACGCTGGATCATGGCAACGATAAAATAGATATATTTTAAATACCCCACCTTTGTTTTATTTAAAAAACTTAGCTATTGATTTTTTATCAATTTAGTGTATAAGACTGCAAATATTAACCTGTAAGTAGTTTGGTTTTAATGCTTGAGTAAGGTTACAACTATTTACAGTAGTTAATAAGGTCATAGCGGGGCTTACGGAGCATTTAGCAGTCATTAAGCCATATTCCGCAGCCATCAAGCAGCCCTGATCACTGACTGAGGAGGACTGATCAATGGCTGAGGAGGACTGCTCACCTACTGAGGAAGACTGCTCACTGACTGGGGAGTGCTCCGCAGTTACCAAGCTATTGCCTCAATCATTACGGAGCACGCCTTAGTCATTGAGCAGTACGCCCTAATAGTTGAGGCGCACGCCTCAGTTACCAAGCTGATGACTCAATCATCACGGAGCACTCCTCAGTTATTGCTCATTACTGCTTGGTCACTGAGGAGCACTGCTTGGTAGTTGAGGAGGACTGATCGGCCATCAAGCAGACTGATTTGTTATTAAGCCAAGTGCCTCAGACATTGATCAAAGCGGCTTGATAACTGCGGCGCATTGCCCCGTCAATGCGCAGACCGGCTTATCTTTAGTATAGGCCGTTCAGATTGTGGGTACAGATGACCCACTTAACTTTGTTAATTATACAAACAACCCTTAGGAGTAACAATCTCATGACTACCTCCCCTTATATGCCAAAAAGCGATGATGATAGAGCTGATCTGTTAGAGCATATCGTTGCAACCTTACCTAAATATATAACGCTATTGGAGATTAACGCACAAGATTTTGACGGACTACAGGCAGATTCCGCCGCTTTTCGCTATGCACTGCAAACCATGGGTATTATGCAAGCCTATTCTCAAGCCTGGACAACCACTAAAAACCATTTGCGTGATGGCGGTAGCATAGGTAGTGTCGATTGGCCGATGTTACCCACCTTGCCCCAACCCATACCGGCTATGGTTAAACCCGGCATTATTTCCAGGCTATCTGCGTTAGTGGCGCGTATCAAATCCCATAGAAACTACACCACCGCCATTGGTTATGATTTATGGCTGATAGGCGGAGAACAAAAAATCGACCCGACTACCTGGAAACCAGCTTTAAGCATTTATTTGCAAGCGGGGCATCCTGTTATTGTTTGGGCTAAAGGCAAGGCCAGTGCCTTGGAAATTTGGGTAGACAGAACCGACAACAATAATTTTGTCTTACTTGCCGTCAATAACGAACCCAATACCAATGACACCACACCACTCCCCCCTGCGGGCAGTAGTGCAGTTTGGAAATATAAAGCGATCTACCGATTGCATGATGAACCCGTTGGACAATGGAGTAATGTGATCAGTATTGCCGTTGGTGCGTAGATTGACAAACACCGCACACTACCGGTGAATGACCCGGCTGTTTATCCACCCTGCCTATTTTCAGATAAATAATTTCGATGCTAACGGATAGTAAGCATTCAAGCCCCCCTCGCTATGCTCTCCCCCTTTGAAAAAGGGGGATTTAGGGGGATTTATCTAATAAAATCTCCCCTAACCCCTCTTTGTTAAAGAAGGAGACTGAATAATTACAACGGATACCATCCCAATGTCGTTAAGTTAAGCATACAACTGGAGTAAAACCGCTTTAGCTGTTTTTACAGGCAATAGCTGAAGCGATTGCACTCCAGTTTTTTAAACAACCTGCGCTTAACTTAATGACATTGGATAGCATCCCTTTAAGGAATGGTATCCGTGTGAACTAAATCCTCATGTTATGGGAGTTTAATTTCTGAAAAACTTACAGCATGATTTTTCTATCGTTCATAGGCTCCGGCGTCACTCCCCACAGTTAAGAAAAAGCTCTCTCTCCGTAATTATTCACCTCCTCCTTTGAAAAAGGGGGATTGAGGGGGGCTATCTAATAAAATCTCCCCTAACCCCTCTTTTACAAAGAGGGGGACTGAATACTTACCTCTCTCCTGCTGGAGAGGGTTGGGGTGAGGAGAATAAAAAACAAGCAAAAAGCTTATGTGATCGTAGAGACGCGCTTTATCGCGTCTGTTTTGCAAAGTTTCAATTCGCTCCCGGCGGTTAAGCAGGAAGATACGAATACGAAAAAGAATTTTAAAATAATTATTTATCTATGAAACAAATGTCCGATAGAAGTAGAATAGCCCCTAAAAACATTTACGAATTTTGGGACAATTTAGATGAAATTAACAGCTTCTAGAAATAAAGCCATTTGCAGGAAAGCGTCTGAGGTTGTTGAAAAAATAATTGCTGACCAGGAAAAAGCCAAGGCGGATGCCAAGGCTAAAGCAAAAAAATACGAAGAATAATATGGCCACCATTACATTTGATACTTTAAAATTTGTAGAAAAGCTTAAGGCTGCCGGAATTTCAGATGCACAGGCTAAGGCCGAATCTGAAGCTTTGCAAGGTGTGTTGGCTGAGGCATTAGATTCACAGCTGGCCACTAAAAGTGACCTGATTAAATTAGATCGTCGGATGGACGGGCTTGATACTAAAATTGACCGCATGGATACCCGGATTTTTGGGGAGCTCACCTTGCTAAAATGGATGATGGGTATATTGATTGCTGGCGTTATGTCGATTGTCATTAAAACATTTGTCTAATTTGTTTCAATCCACTCCCAGCGGTTAAGCTGGGAGATACTTAAATCCAAAACGGCTTTAGCGCCGATATGTTCGTTTCAATCCGCTCCCAGCGGTTAAGCCGGGAGATACCCGTTGCGTTGGCGATTCTGGGGGCGACGTGGATGTTTCAATCCGCTCCCAGCGGTTAAGCCGGGAGATACCGCCGATATTTTTAAACGCCTCGTCGATATTTATAAAGTTTCAATCCGCTCCCAGCGGTTAAGCCGGGAGATACTTTGAGGATTTTTATTTATGATTGCGAATTTATTGTTTCAATCCGCTCCCAGCGGTTAAGCCGGGAGATACCCAGCAGGTATTTTGCCAGTGTGCGCCTGCGTCTGTTTCAATCCGCTCCCAGCGGTTAAGCCGGGAGATACAGATTTGTGCGAGGCGCATGGGCTTAGCTGGCAGGTTTCAATCCGCTCCCAGCGGTTAAGCCGGGAGATACGGTTCGATTAACTGTTTACCCTCGGTGCTATCATGTTTCAATCCGCTCCCAGCGGTTAAGCCGGGAGATACTCTATTATTTCGCTGTCACGCAGCCGTTTAAACGTTTCAATCCGCTCCCAGCGGTTAAGCCGGGAGATACACCATTGCGAATGTTAATGGCGGTTTCCATAAGCGTTTCAATCCGCTCCCAGCGGTTAAGCCGGGAGATACCTACGCCATAACGCTTAAGCGTGTGGATGTCGATGTTTCAATCCGCTCCCAGCGGTTAAGCCGGGAGATACTTAACCGCTTTGGTTATCGGTATATCTGTTTTTACTGTTTCAATCCGCTCCCAGCGGTTAAGCCGGGAGATACAAATCAAATCAAGCATCTCTGGCCATAATTGAAGTTTCAATCCGCTCCCAGCGGTTAAGCCGGGAGATACGTGCAGATGATATCGGTTGTCGCGGCGATTTTGACGTTTCAATCCGCTCCCAGCGGTTAAGCCGGGAGATACAAATGAAACCGGAGTTCCTAATTTTATATACGTTGTTTCAATCCGCTCCCAGCGGTTAAGCCGGGAGATACATCGAGATCCGCTTTTACTTGAGCGACCATTTTTGTTTCAATCCGCTCCCAGCGGTTAAGCCGGGAGATACCCATTGCGGGTATTTATTGCCAAAGAAATTGACATGTTTCAATCCGCTCCCAGCGGTTAAGCCGGGAGATACGCAATGTTCCGGTATCGTGTCATACAGCTCGATGTTTCAATCCGCTCCCAGCGGTTAAGCCGGGAGATACCCCCTTGCTGCCGTAAATCCGAGGCTATATCATTGTTTCAATCCGCTCCCAGCGGTTAAGCCGGGAGATACCGCGCAGTTGGTGGTAGGTTGCGTTCATTTGGCAGTTTCAATCCGCTCCCAGCGGTTAAGCCGGGAGATACGCTGTTTTTTTGCCAAGTCTAAACCATCCTGGATGTTTCAATCCGCTCCCAGCGGTTAAGCCGGGAGATACTTCCTGCAATGCTTGACGCTGCTCCTTTTTCAAGTTTCAATCCGCTCCCAGCGGTTAAGCCGGGAGATACTTGGTTTTCAGAGCGTGGGTTACTGGGTGTAACCGTTTCAATCCGCTCCCAGCGGTTAAGCCGGGAGATACTAGGATGATTCGATTAGGGATATTTGAGCTGATTTGTTTCAATCCGCTCCCAGCGGTTAAGCCGGGAGATACCGTGTTGCGGCAACAAGTACATAGAAGCCAAGCAGTTTCAATCCGCTCCCAGCGGTTAAGCCGGGAGATACATATACCATTGTCGATGTCTCTGGCAGAGATGGTGTTTCAATCCGCTCCCAGCGGTTAAGCCGGGAGATACCTTGGGGTGTGGGCAAATCCACCCCGTCAGGGAGTGTTTCAATCCGCTCCCAGCGGTTAAGCCGGGAGATACGTTTTGGTAAGAGCCATTCCGGTATTTTTGGAATGTTTCAATCCGCTCCCAGCGGTTAAGCCGGGAGATACAGATAGGTCTTTGTTTTAAATTGGGAGGTGGCATGTTTCAATCCGCTCCCAGCGGTTAAGCCGGGAGATACCAACCGGAGAAATCAAGGAAACATCAAACGGAACGTTTCAATCCGCTCCCAGCGGTTAAGCCGGGAGATACCGATTACTTGGTGCTCTACAAATACGCCACTAGGGTTTCAATCCGCTCCCAGCGGTTAAGCCGGGAGATACAGGAAACCACCGCCAACACTCATCAATAATAATGTTTCAATCCGCTCCCAGCGGTTAAGCCGGGAGATACCAGGATCAGGAACACTTGCCGCGTGGACAATCTGTTTCAATCCGCTCCCAGCGGTTAAGCCGGGAGATACCGCCGTTGCCAAGGTGATAAGAAAATTTATCTTTCGTTTCAATCCGCTCCCAGCGGTTAAGCCGGGAGATACGTGATAATTGATGCTAATCAAGGCGATTTATTTTCGTTTCAATCCGCTCCCAGCGGTTAAGCCGGGAGATACTCTTCTTTGAATCACCTGCTCTACTCCTCTTTTTGTTTCAATCCGCTCCCAGCGGTTAAGCCGGGAGATACGAGTTCGCGGCATCTTTAAGCGCCCTAACTGGGAGTTTCAATCCGCTCCCAGCGGTTAAGCCGGGAGATACCAGGCTCGTTAGAACACACGTAACTTGACGGCTGTTTCAATCCGCTCCCAGCGGTTAAGCCGGGAGATACGGCTAAAGTTTAAACGCCTAACGACTGATTCTTTAGTTTCAATCCGCTCCCAGCGGTTAAGCCGGGAGATACTCACGCTTGTTTAGAATACTGGGCATCACTGAAGTTTCAATCCGCTCCCAGCGGTTAAGCCGGGAGATACTGTTCGACCGCATCCAATATATGCCCGATAAAGCGTTTCAATCCGCTCCCAGCGGTTAAGCCGGGAGATACACGATTTTATGGCTGAGGCAAACATTGATCGTTAGTTTCAATCCGCTCCCAGCGGTTAAGCCGGGAGATACCTGATAAAGCCGGATGCTTGTTGCTGTCTCCAGACGTTTCAATCCGCTCCCAGCGGTTAAGCCGGGAGATACAATGGAAGTTGGCTATGTTAATCGGGTAGCGTCTGTTTCAATCCGCTCCCAGCGGTTAAGCCGGGAGATACATTGAAATTGAAAATCTGTACAAGTTTTAAACCGTGTTTCAATCCGCTCCCAGCGGTTAAGCCGGGAGATACAAGCGTACCGCCATACCGGTCACCCGATCACCGAGTTTCAATCCGCTCCCAGCGGTTAAGCCGGGAGATACTTTTTGGCCGTCGGAAGCGGCTTTTAAGGCAATCTGTTTCAATCCGCTCCCAGCGGTTAAGCCGGGAGATACAATTGCTAACTGTCACGCTTAACCCGTGCTTTAAGTTTCAATCCGCTCCCAGCGGTTAAGCCGGGAGATACTTGATAATAACTGATTTATAGCCGGCAAAAATGCTGTTTCAATCCGCTCCCAGCGGTTAAGCCGGGAGATACCAGGCGCTTTGATAGGCGTACCATCCAACTTGATCGTTTCAATCCGCTCCCAGCGGTTAAGCCGGGAGATACGATGATAAAACGATTGAACCCGCATCTTGCACATGTTTCAATCCGCTCCCAGCGGTTAAGCCGGGAGATACAAATTTGGCATCCAGCACATCAACTTCTTCACACGTTTCAATCCGCTCCCAGCGGTTAAGCCGGGAGATACAGCCTTGTCGTAAGGCCATGATGATTATAACTAATATGCGCTGTTAACGCGAAGGTTATCCATTTCAACGCCGAATCCTCGTTGCGTGTTGGTAAAATAATGGAAGTTCGTTTATGTTTCATGTGATTACAGAGGCTGCGAACCTAATGGGTTTTTTGGCATCACTTGGGGTTCGCATTTTAGTCCCCCGTTTATACAATAAGTGTACTTTCAAAATCAACCGCCTGACTGTTACCAAATTCTTCACGATTTTTCTCCAGCGGCTCAATAATCCGGTAGATTCTAAGGCTGTCTTGCGCTTCGTTAATTTCATTGAGTAGTTGGTCTTTTAATCGAGCCATTTCCATCGTGTTAACCTGGCATTCAAATACTGATTTTTGTACCCGTTGGCCGTAATTCAAACAGGTTTTTGCAACCCGTCTTAAACGTCTACGACCTTCACGGGTTTCGGTTGATACATCGTAGGTAATTAAAATCATCATAACCGCAGCTTTATTGTTGAAGATAAGGGAGATAAGTTTCAATATCGCCGCGTAAATATCGCGCTAATAAGCGGGCTTGAATCTGGGGCAATAAGCCGATGTAAACGGCTTGCTGTAATACCGGATGGTTAATTTCTTCTTGTTTCCTGGCTTGAAAAGCCCCAATGACGGTTTTTCTCCCCGCATCATTCAACATGACGCTGCCGCCATCCCGGCAGTCAAAATCTTTAGCCTGTAATTGCTCACGGTTAATGATGGTCAAGGCTAAACGGTCGCATACGGGAGCACGAAATTCTTCCAGCAGGTCTAATGCCAGAGATTGCCTGCCCGGTCTAACCGTATGCAGAAAGCCGAGTTGTGGATCAAGTCCGACGGTTTCCAGCGCAGATCGGCAATCGCCCAAAACCAGGGCATAAATAAAAGAAATCAGGGCATTAAAACAATCCAGTGGTGGCCTGCGGTTACGGGTAGTGAAAGCAAAGGTTTCTCGCGCCGACGGGCGAATAAGTTTGGGTAGTGCCGCAAAATAAATGCGTGCGGAATCCCCTTCTAAACCACGTACCGTATCGGCTGATTCTGCCAAAGATAATTTACCGAGATTACCGGCCAACAACCGAGCCGCTTGTACCAAGGCTGTTTTTTCTTCCTCATTTTTGCTGTCGCGTGCGCCGCGCATTAAAACCTGTCGGCTATTGCGAATTTTACCGGCAATAAAACGCTGGGCAATTTTTAAGCTTTGTCCTACATTATCAGCCGCCCTATATTGGGCTTGGCGCAATAAGATGTTGCCATTTACCGGGCCTTCCATTCGCGCCATAAAGCGTCCGGTGCGATTAAGCCAAATCACCGAACGGCCATCGGCAGCACAGCGCCCCATCAAGGCAGGACTCATCATGGTGTCAAACAGAACAAAAGCGTTTAAATGATGCAGTGGCACTTGCAGGCGTTTTTCTTTGTCAATCATGACGCAGACGGTTTCGCCTTCCAGTCTGAGGTAAGCATCCGGAGTCGTAACATACAGCGTATTGAGAAGTTGTTTCATGCTTCGTCCGTTTCCAGGTTAAATAATTGGGCTGATAGTTGCTGTAATCTGGATTTTTCGTTAAGCAGTTCCGGATTGCATAGTTCATTGAGCGAGCATTGTGGACAGCGTTTGATGTGCTCCGTAGGCGGCGGACAGTGCTGGCCGTTGAGTAAATTTATAACGGCTGTTATGGTGGCTATGACTTGGTTGCGTAGGTCTTGATCAATAGGCACTTCGCGTCTTCGGCGCGTTTGGATGTGATAAATGGCGGCGTTTGGAATGTCTGTTTTTAACATTTCTTCCAGGCATAGGGCTTGTGCGGCAACTTGTATGTCGTCATTGTCCCACTGTTTGCGCTTGCCATGTTTATATTCAACGGGAAATACTGTGCCGTCCGGGTGAAATTCCACGGCGTCACAACGTCCACTAATGCCGAGCTTATCTGACCATACCGGTAAGGCAAACTCTACCCGAACGCCTTTTTTGATGTCATGCGTCAATTGATCGACATGCTCATGTTCGCGCGTACCGCTTTCAGTATGAAGGTTGTCTTTAAATTCACCTTCGGCATGGATCAGATAGCAACGCCGTGGGCAGTAGGCATATTGGTTAAGGGCAGATAAAGGGATTTTGTCAGGTGGATTGGTGTCATTTAATGAGCTGTCAGTACAATCGCTGGTCACTTATGCCTCTTTTCGGTGCTTTATTATTACAAGCAACATTTCCACAGAGATTGTGGAAATGTGCTATTTTTGGTTTCTAAATTGTGCCGTCTTGATATTTGGTAAGCAAGTAGCCCGGATGGAGTTAACGAAATACCGGGCATTCGTGCCACACATAGCCCGATTACACTGTGTTTCATCCAGGCTACTTGCTGTTAAATAAAGCACACGACCATCCTTTTGCAAATTTCAATCCGCACCTAATCATATCAGGTGAACTATTTCATACCTGTAAAGCTGCTCCATTTTTTGCATTTTCTGAGGCTAATCCTCCTCTCATATATCCAACGAAATTATCATAATCTAAACCATAAAAAAGTTCAGGATGATTGGGTATTTCAGTTAATCCCCAATCTTCTTTTTTATAAGCCCAAATCTGTACGCTGTTTTTTTGAATTTCATCACGGGTTACTGGTAACCAGTTTTTTAGACGATCAATGATATTATCATCAACTAATACTGTGATGGTATAGCTATCAATGACTTTGAAAAGCTGTTCAACTTCTGGAAAATCTAAATTTTTCTCAGCTTTTTCTAGTTGTTTCACTATTTCTTTAGAGGCGCTTTGTCGAATTTCTCTTTTTAAAGCTTCAGAGCAGAACTCAGGCGATACTTCATCACTTGCAAATAACTCACCTAAAATACGCGCTGAATCATCAAAAGCGGGATGTTTTTTTAAGTTGTCTTCAAATTTTAAAGAAAAGTCCCAAATAGTGGCTTCTGTTTCAAGATTTTCCCGATTAATACGTCCCGCTGTTTGTAACAAGCTAACCAAGCTACAACGCTCTCGAAATCCTGTTTTGAATGACAGGTCAACACCGGCTTCTACACATGAGGTAGCCACTAAAATCCAATTGTTATCTTGTTTGTCTTTTAGTCGGGCTTTAACTTTTTCTAAAGTTTTATTACGGTCTAATGGCGTTAATGCCGTCGAAAGATGTTCAACTTTTTCTCTGCCAAAATTTTCAGAAATATATTGAGCTACAACGGCAGCTGATTGCACGGTGTTTAAAATAAGCAATCGTGGGCCAGATTTATCAAAAACCCATTTAACCAAATCCGTTAAATTTAAAACATCATGGTTAGTTTCAGGTTTAACTCTAGTCTGTTCAAGCTGCAAACATTGTTCGCGTATCTTTTGTTTTATCAATTCGGGTAATTTTACGGGAGGATTGACAAAATCCTCTAATTCCCAAAATCGTGTTAAGGAACCGGAAGCCAATACGATATGACACCCCCAATCTTTACTTAATTGTGTTAACCATTGCCAAGCTTGCGGCCATAAATGGCTTGGCAAAGCCGCATGGGCTTCATCTATAAAAATGGCTGAACCTGCCAATTGATGGAGCTTACGCAAAGCTGCGGGTTGATTACTTGCTAAGGTTTCAAAAAATTGTACAGCGGTTGTTACGACAATCGGCGCTTGCCAAAGATAAGTGTATTGACGTGATTCAGGACTAGAAAAATCAGCTTTGTGGTGATGGGCGGCTATGATTAGCTCTGGGTCTTCGTCTTTTAAAATCAATGCTTTTCTATAGGTATCAACCGACTGGTCAATAATATTAGTAAAAGGCAGAACTACAAATATCCGTTGCAATCCTTTGGCTTGGGCTGCATTGAGTAAATGCGCCATAACTGCGGTAGTTTTGCCTGTGCCAACGGGGCTATCACAAGCATAAAGCGAGGGTTCGGTTGATGCTTCTTTACACGCCTCATAAACCGAATTTCTTAACTGAGTACGAAGTTCGTTAGAATTATCTTTTGCTAAACCAGCTACATAAATATCCAGTGCTTTTAAGCGTTCAACCGGATTTAAAAAAAAGGTTTGATTTGTTTGTGGTTCGCCGTAATGCCTTGCCGTATCGCCATGATCGGCATCGGCAAGGCAAGAAAGTGCGAAACGTAAGAATAACGCCATTTGTTCAGGTTTTGGTAGAGTGACTTGTTTTTCGATCTGCCATTCATCAATGACCGATCTATGTTGTTCCAAATAATGCGGTAATTTTTTTGTGGTATATTCAATTAGCTTTTCATCTCTGCATTCCTTAGAGCCTTTAGCACCTTCTTTTGCTTTACTCTGCAAACCGATATGATGTGCATAAGCCACCATTGCCGCTAAAAAAGCGGGTAAATTATTTTTCCTCAGTTGCCAAAGGTAGGCGACACCAGCATCCACATGATTTATTGGCAATTTCTTGCTTTTTTTTCGCCCTGTTAATACTGCTTGGTTATCATCATCAACTTTACCCATGTCGTGATATTCAGCTGCCAGTGCAGCAACTTGAGACAGGAGTTCTTTTAAATCAGGTGCAAACTTACCCGCCCGCGTGGCTTTTTCAAAAGCCTTTTGTCGAGCATTTAAAATATGTTCTGCGTAAGATTGAGCGGGTATGCCTTTATCAATTTTTGCGCTATGGGCGAGTAGTTCCATTTTTTAACCTATCAAATCAATCAAGGGCTTTACTTTTTGTTGCAGATTTTCTGGTAAGGCGGTGGGTACATTGTAATCAGCCCAACTGGTAGAGGCTTCATCTGGATTGGCTTTCTTGGTTGGTCTTAACGCATCCAGTAAAGCAAAATCCGAGCATGAACCAAGCGGGTTATTATGTTCAATGAACCAAGCATGGCGCACTTCCACGGAAGGTCTGGCATGTGATCGCGTATGTGCATAGGCATAAGCAATGACTCTTTTCATTAAATCAATATCCTGAACGGTACAGCCTGTTTTATGAGCCTGGCTAGGATTTACAAAAAACGGCATGCAGTAAACGCCATGAGGAACAAAGCGATAACCCATTGGAGCCATACCGCGATCTTTGCCCTCTTGTACGCCAGACATATTGGTGTTTGTATGGCGTTCAATATCTACAGGTGCGACAGAAACTCCTAAACCGTATTGAACAACACCTGTTTTAATAGTTGTCGACCCACCGCTTTCTAAAAAAGTATTGCCAAAAACACGACCATCCCAGTATTTTTCTTTAAATACCTTGGCATCATCTTTTAATTCAGCTTCAATTTGCTTTCTATCGCGTCCGCGTGATTCCAGAATATAAAACTGTTCCTGTTCTAGTTGTAATTCTTGTTGTAACGCTTGCCAAACCACACCTTCTTTATCGGCAATCAAATCACGCAATTTACGTTTAAAGGAAACGGGGGAAATTTCACCTCTAAAATCGTGGCGTTGCCTTGGGTCGCTTTCACGGTCTGGATCACCGTTTGGATTTGAGTTGACAACTTCGATGACCAATAAACCTGTCGCACGTAACATTTGATTATTTTGACTCATTAGATTCTCCTGATATTGATGGTTCTGGTTTGTCTTTTTTTGTAGTGCTGGCAAGATAACCCAGCAACATAGCAGCTTTGTCGGTATCTTTACATTGTGGAGGTATTTCAAGCTCTGCTAACTGCCTGCAAATTGCACCCCATTCGATTAAAAAAGAATGGATAAGCCCAGCCCCTTCACCTGAATAAGTTTTTGCCCATGCCTGATAAGGTAACATTCGCTGGGAAAATAATGCTAATGCTTGTTCAGGGCGTTCTAATGCCGTTGCCATTAGCGCATTACCTAGCAACTGCGGTGGTCTTGAATCTTTTCTTACATATTTACAATATTTATCATGTAACTGGTCGGCAATACTGAGTAAGCGTCCAATAAGATACGCGGGTGATTTCATATAAACCTCATTGTTAATATCTGATTTATCTAGTAATAAAGCCAAGATGCTGGGTAGCAATAATGCCTGTTTGTTGTAGCTCTTTGGTATGCTATGAACTCTACCAATATGATGGGCATTACCTAAAGCCAGTAAAAAAGATTGGTTGTTTTTGAGAATGGCAGTTAATAAAGCTTTAACGGTATGTTTTAGCTTTAACCCAGAATCCAGTAATAAATCTAACGCATCACCCATGTTAAATTGTTTAATAAGACTGGCCTGTGTACCAAAACGCACCCAAACAGTATTTAGACACCAAACGATTTCTTCCGGGTAAGGTGTAAGTGGCTCACTCAAAATCGGTTTTTTATCTTCGCCAAAAATACGGATGGTTAAAGTCGGTAAATTACGACACCCTGATTGCCAGTCTTGCGCCGCCTGAATAAAGTGATCAATAGAGCAGTTATGATTAAATTGAACTTTGGTACGGAAACCATCGGGTTTGGATAGCGCAAAAATTTGCATTTGTGCTTCGATGTTGCATGGGATCTGACTCAATGATTTAAGAACTCTCTCAGCACAGGCTTCAAATTTAACGCCATCTTCATCAACTGTTCCACCGAATAGTTGGGCGTATTCGGCTTCTTCTTCCGGCATAACAGATGGGTAAGCAAACAATAAAGCACTTTCACCTTTACTGCGTGAAATATCAGTCCAGGTTTTTCTTTTTCGATCTGGGTGAGAGAGCCAGCCTAATGCGCTAGACATACCCTCACGCGTTTGTAATCCAACCGGATTACCCGTCGCATTGATTTGTCCATACCGATATTGGCAGCGTGATTCATCATTCATAGCGCGTAAGGTTACATCCCCCAGTATATTCATTCTGGTTGCGCCAAATTTTTCTTGCCAGCCATTATTGACGGCTCCATAAGCGTCTTTATCAGAAGATGCTGCCGCATTTTTACCAACAGAAAGTAAGCATTGGTTAAACCAACTTTGAGCTTTGGTGTGATTAGCTGGGTATTCAAATTTTGATCTGTCATCAACTTCAAGAACCAAACAAGTATTTTTAGGTTTTGCGCCTGTGTAAAAAAACAGCAAATCAAAAAATGGCAATAAGTTTGCTTGGTTTAAAAGGCAATCCGTTAATTGTTGGTGAAATTGTTGTGGAGTGGTTTTTAAAATACGTTGCGTCAATGAAAAAAGAGCCTGGTTTTCTGCTGTAGATTCAGTTATTAATTTTCCCATATCTTGAGGAATCTGATTTAAGCATTTAGCTAGTTTTTGTTGACCTATCCAAAGATTAGTTGATTGCTCAATGATATTTTTTAACTGTTCAGCGTTGATGGGTTTATTTTTATCAAGTTGTTTTTTGAGTTCTTTAGCTTGTTCAACAAGTGTTTCTTGTGCGGTTAAATCATATAAAGGCGTGACATTAAAAGAAGGGAAAGAATTGCCGTTGGATGTTTCCCATTTCCTGGTCGCTGTTTTCGCCTTTTCATCGGTGATAGCTTCTATATCTGCAATGTTTCCTTCATCGTCAATTAAGATGCAGAATGTGATTGTTTTAGGGTTAGGTACAAAATTCTTATGCCATATTTCTGTTTTAATACCTGTATTATTTAGAACGCTGGATAATGCATAAAGCTCATTCAACATAATCTAATACTCCATTGACTATATTGACGTTTTGTCGATAAGTTGGACTGTATTCACTGTGTAAACCTTTAGAAAAAGTCTGGTGTAGCATGCTGGGTAACGTTAGATTAATAGTTGTGCATGGACTATTTTCCTCTCTTAAAACGCCTATATAATCAGGGGTAAACTCTTTCCAGCCCAGACAGGGAATTGAAAAGCATTGTCCGCGCTTTAATCGTCGCTCAAACATATCTTTATAGGCATGAGTTGAATTAGTTGTTCTGTAAATTTGCGTTAAGGCTTTATTAGAAAATTGTCCCTGATTCATTGGGTATAAATCAGCATAGATTCGATAACATACATCGGTTAACACGGTTGCAAGTAATTGATAGCCCGC
>Ga0194057_10000800_pt1 | contig 16417 bp, 15 predicted proteins | sample SepL4415m_MetaG_FD_155474 | JGI IMG/M metagenome (GOLD analysis project Ga0194057, IMG submission 155474) | Anoxic zone freshwater microbial communities from boreal shield lake in IISD Experimental Lakes Area, Ontario, Canada - Sep2016-L442-15m | ecosystem: Environmental > Aquatic > Freshwater... | reverse complement strand
AAATAACGACCGACAGCGCGTCCTCGCAAAACGCATGGAAAATGCGTTACGCCTATGGTCTGCGCGGCTGGTGCTGGGGCCCGTTTTCCTAAGTCCTTGCGCCGCTTACGGCAGTGCCATTCGTGGCTGCCACCTTTTCTTTCCCCAAAGAATACGCTCGGAATTGCGATTACAGTTCATTCTCTGCAACGGGGAGTGTCAGCGGTTGGCCTCCCTGCGATGGTTCTGAATTCTTCGGGATGCGAGTCACGATTCGTTCGGGATGTTCTCGCTGCCGTGATTGAGCTGCGGCGGCGATCAATCGGATGTCGAAGCCGTATGCTGCGGCATTGTCTTCCTTCAGACAGCGGACTTCCCGAATGATCGAATCAAGCTGTTGATCAGTTATTGTCTTCATAATCGTCTCCAATGAATTCTTCAGGAGTGCAAATTACCGGCATGGCTATTTGATGTCGAGCAAAACACCGCTCGATGCGGTGTCTGTTGTGGGGGTTGGCGATGTGGGTGCAGTTCCAAGTCAGAAGAAAATTGACACGGTGGACCCCCGCGCAGGCGATATGAAACGCGTCGTCTACCGCCTTTTGTGGAACGACTCCATCCCGGAGCAATTCCTCCGCAATCCTTATCACTGGCTCGCTGATCACAAGCAAAGGAATGTCCGCCATCAGTTTCAGTCTTTGCTCAGCCAGCGTCTTGTCTCCGCGCGCCAGCTCATCCAAGACGATTTGAGATGAAAGCAATTCGTAGCGAGAACGATGAACATCCCACCACTCTAGAGTTAGTTCCTGCCTCGCCGCCTGCACGATGTCGCGCGCCCTCCGAGCGACATAGTAGCTGGAAATCGTCGTTTCGATGAATACTGTTTCGAGCATTTTGGTTTCGGGCAAGATTCCACAAAAGCTATCCTAGTTCATGGCAGTTGCTGCCGACGATTTCCGCGTTGAGTTATGTGATACGGCAAACCGGGAACGACCAATCTTGTCAATCTATACTGCTCGCGGTTGAGACTGACACTAACCCGAAGCACGAAAGGATAGGAAAATTGATTCTCTGAAGCTCTGAGTCTAGCTAGTGCATATTGACAAATCAAGGGGGGCCATGCGGGGAGTGCGGCAATTTCCGCACTCCCCGCATGGCAAAACGCTATCCTCGGTTGAAGTATTTCGAGCGAAGTTTTCTGCCGGTCGTACCACATCCTGGCAGGGAAATTATGGCTCGTCTGGGGGTGCCTCCCACAGTATGCGCGAATATCGTGATGTCCCAGTTCGGAAACCACCTGACCGAACTCGGGAAACGAACGGATTCGGTCGACCGATGCGCGAAGGCGTCGCACAAAAGGCGGCAGCCGTAAGCGGAGCGTCCCTCGCGATGAAAGCTCGAATCTCGCGAAGATCCTCGCGGGCTTGTCTCGTCCAATGCACCTTAACGGACATCTTCTTGCTCAAGTTCTGCCATGAACTTATCGTGGTCCATAATGTCACCCGCATCGGCCTGCGCGATCCCAAGCTCGATCTTGCGCACGAGATAAAGGCGATCAATCACCTCATCCAGAGTGGCCTTCTCATCCAGTAACTCAATCACGGACAGGACTTTTTCTTTCGTGGTCATATCTTCGTACAGGTCATCTTCGCTTGCCAATGGATCACAGAGTTATTCTACCCTAAATCGCGGACCGTTTCAAAGGCGGGCGCGCGAGCGTCAATTGGCCGCGAGAGAGCGGGATCGTTTGGGATGCCGGATCTCGGACCGGTCCTAAAGGACTTGTCCGTACCCACATCTTTCGGCCGGCCAAGCGTCTTTATGGCCATTTTCGGACACTTTATTGGTTTTTCTCTTTTCGAAATCCGAAACAAAGTCAAATTTCAAGGGGAAAGGTTCAAAACCGGAGGGACTCTGTGTTTTGGTCATTCCGAATTTCAAATTTCCGATTTGTAATAGGCTTGGCTTTTCGTGCCAGCAATGAGCTACCAAGTCGTTAACCACCGTCGCGATTAACCGACTCGTTGGCCGGAACCACATTTTGCTCCGATGCCGCAGGCGTACCTGCACCGTGATTTGCCCTTCCCCTGGCTTCGATGATGAACTTTGACAGGATAATCAGGAGCATTACCAGCAGATAGACCCGCAGGAGATATAGGGCTACGGTCACGGTACGGGTGGTTTTGATGCGTGGCATGGCGATTGTAGGCACGTCAGGCTTTCCAGCCTGACCTTGTCCAGTTCATTATCAGGCTGGAAAGCCTGACCTACTGGGTGGGGGATTGTTATTTTTATTGCAAGGCCGCTCGGGCAACGAGGCCTTTCATGATGTCTTTGAAATGGATCACGCCCAGCAGGTGATCCCCCCGGTCGACGACGGGAATCATCCGATAATGGTACTTGGCGAACAGCTCTTCGAGGTCCTCGCGGGCATCGTCCGACTCGGCCGCCACGACCGGCGCAACCATCACCTCGCCCAGCGGTAGGGCATCGTCGGACAGGACTAGCTCGCGGAGATCGACCACGCCCTGCAGTACTCGGTCCGGTTCACTCACGACGTAGACATAGGAGATCATATCGTGGTCGTAGTTCGACGTGCGGAGCCGGTCGATCGTCTGACGCACGGTATCGTCCTTGCCGGCCGTCACGTACTGCGATGACATCAATGCCTGGGCAGTCACCTCGCGCCGCGAGAGAATGCCCTCGATGCGATGGGCCTGGTCGGGTGGGAGCAGTGGCAAAAGCTGCATCTTGTCGTCGTGCGGCAAGACCGAGAACAAGTCGGCCAATTGCGGTATCGACATCTCGCCGAGGATGGTGCGAGCCCGCTCTTTTCGCAGGTTCGAGATGATCTGCCGCTGTGCACGCGGCTCGGCCTCCATGAGCGTCTCAGCCGCTTTTTCCGAATCCAACACCGAGAAGACGGCCTGTTGCTCCTTTTCAGAAAGCTCCTCCAGGGCGTCGGCCAAATCCTCGCTGGGCAGTTCGTGAATTTGTGATCGCGTGACGCTGAGTGAAACGCGATCGGTGGCCGCCACGTCTTCCAGCGAAAGCGGTTGCACGTACTTCCAGGAAATGAACACGTCCTTCAAAATGCGAAAACGGCCCAGGCCCCAGCGACGCAAGAAACCGTTGAAGGAAATATCGACGTGTACCAACACCATGCGGCCCTTCGACTCCAGCAGATGGATGTCGTTGACCACTTCGGTCCGCCGGCCGTCCATGTCCAGGATCGTCTTGCCCACCAGATGTTCGTCGAGCATGAGCCAGCCAACCTGGTCGACAAAAGGTGGATATAGTTCGCCGCTTTCCGGCGGTTGAACGAAAATGGCGTCGGCATCGATCTTGATCAGGCGACTGAAGGGAATGAACTCGGTCGGCTTGCCCCAGCCATGTGCGAGGTACAGGCCAACGGCCTCGGGATAGGGTTCGCTGAGTCGGAAGACGATGTCTGTCAGCTTGCCAAGGCGATGGCTGATATTACCCTGACACACAGGCCGGCCCACCAACTGCGAGTAATAATGGAAGCGGAAATCTTTCCCGGCGGCGGTCAAGTCGGAATGAGCAACTGCGGATGGATTGGATGGCGTAGACATGGCAGCACCTTACGACCCCTTGAAAACAATTTCTCAGCCGAAAAGTTGGAAAACTGCGTAAATTGTGGATACGATGATCACAAACAGAACGATTCCCCAGTTGGCGACGTTCTCCCAAAGCGTGTTGACGTACTCGCCCATCAGGTGCTTATCGTTCAACAGCAGGATGAGGAAGGTCAACGCGGCAGGCAGCAGCGTGACGGCTACGACTTGGACGAACTTGGTAATCTGATCCTGAACTTCCGTGGTGGAGATCAAGACCACCAAGCCGGCCGAGATCAACATGCCCAGGTAAACCACATAGAACCAGGGAGCCTCGCGGACGCTCTTGTTCAACGAGTGGGCCCAGCCGAACACTTCTCCCACGGCCCAGCTTGTGGAGAGCGAAATACAGAGGGCACCCAGCAAACCGGCGTCAAACAGGCCGATGGCAAACAGCACCTTTGCCCATTGGCCCAAATGTTCATTGGGCATGATCTCGGGATTGGCCATGGCCCTGGCCGTTTCGGCGGCCGAATCGACGGCGATCGCCCCGCCGGGATGGTTATAGAACAGGGCTGCCGTGGCAATGATGATGAATGCCGCCACGATACAGGTCACCAGCGATCCGACGAACGTGTCGATCTTGCCATAGTGAATGTCGCGGACGTCCATGCCCTTATCGACCACGGCCGATTGCTGGAAAAAAATCTGCCAGGGGGTAATCGTCGTGCCGATATTCGCCATAACCAGCGTGATCCAGGCGGCTGCCGGCAGGGCTTCCGTAACATGGAATTCGGGACGGTAGAATCCTCGCCCCACGGCCAGCCAGCCATCGGCCACATTACCCGTCTGCATGGCCCAGATCGCCGCGGGAATGTAGACCAGGTTGAATAGGCAGAAGACCAGAGTGAGCTTCTCAAAGGTCCAGTATTTTCCTGTGATGACGATCGCGAACATCAGGAGCGTCACCCCCAGGAAAGTCAGAACCGGGTGAACGCCAAAGATCGACATGGCCTGCATCATGCCGATGTATTCCGTGATCAACGTCAACCAATTGATCAACGCCAGGTCGAAAATGGAAAACCACCCCCAAAATGGGCCGAATGCGTCAAAAATAGCCTCCGCATGACCACGCTTGGTGACCGCACCCAATCGCACGGTCATTTCCTGGACGAAATAGGCCATCGGCACAAGAATAATGAATGCCCAAAGCAGGTTAAAACCAGTCTTGGCCCCTGTTTCAGCATACGTCGAGATCCCACCGGCGTCATTGTCGGCAACCATCGTGATGATTCCCGGACCGACAACCGCCAAAAGAATCAGCGCGCGCCGTCGGAATCGACCCATCCAGTGAATGCTTTTGCTGAGCCAATACATGAGGGGTGTCCGGGAGGTTTGCTACCTGGAGATCAAAGTGCTTTTCGCTTTTACGGTCAAACAGGGCAGGGGGGTGGCAGCAATGCAAATTGGCAGGGAGGCGGTCCCGAGGGGGATTTGCGTCAAGAATAGCGGGAAATATCCTGGAGGACAAGGGGCCTTTTCCGACAACAGGCCTTTTCCGACCGGCCGCCGATCACACCTGCTCACGCCGCCCGGACAATCGACGGCCGCGATTTGGTCCGGTAGACATCCTTGATGACCAGTTCGACGAGTTGTTCCGTTGCCTCGGCGAGGATTCGCTGCCGCAACGACTCACGAACTCTGCGGCGCTGTAGAACCGAATCGACTTCCTTCAGGAGAAATTCCGGAGCAAATGCCCGAATGTAGCCACGAGCTTCCCCACGGGACATTCCGCGGGCTTTTTCACAAGTCACTTCCCAAACGGCGACGTGACATTCCCGGGCCAGTTCGCCGGCTGCCTGTCGCACTAGCGAGAGGTCCAACCAGGCGAAGAGCCGATCCAGGATGCCTTCCGCAGGCGGATTAGGTGTGCGGGCCGGGTGGGTGGATTTTCTTGGCTTATCCCTTGTGTTCATTGATGCTAACCCGGGGTGCTTGAGGATGTTTGTGGAGCGCATGCGTCTCGCCTGCGTACCTTGATCATAACCTTGCCAACTGCTGTCATTGCTAGCTCGACGTAGGGTGCGTGGAGCACGGATGCCCGCGAAATGGTGCGTTACGCGAACCGGTCTATTTCAGGATAGACGTTCTCGAAGTATTGAGTCCGTGCGCAACGCACCATTTCCCGGGTGTTGGTTCGCTTCACGCACCCTACGGGTTGCCGTCACTGCTGGCAGTTGGCAAGGTTATGATCAAGTCTCGCCCGCGTACCTCCATGCTCGTAGCCTAGGCGTCTTGCGTAGGACAGTTTTTGACAAACAACAGGCCGCAGCCGACCCTGAGAGTGGCAGGTGCTATAGGAATCGTGTGAAGAATAGGATGATCTTGACCGATTCTTGGTTAGGCCGAGATTTTGTCTGGATTGTGCGGTTTCCACGGCCTCGACAAGGGTTACGTTGTCGCTGTTTGAGTTTTCCCTGATACTTTCCCCACCTGGTAAATCATCCAGGCGATCAGCCCCAACCCGAGGACGAACGCGACCAAGAAAATCACGAGCGGAGTCCACTGTGTTTCCGTTGGCTGCCTCGATATGTCGAAGTAAGGGGCGAATGCCAGGTGCTGGACCACCTGGCGACTGGCCGCATTGACGCCCAGCACGCCGAACTGTGCCAGCCCGATGAGCGAAGCCCAACCGCGACTGATTTCACCCTCGCGTTGTCGTGCAAACCAGAGCAGTGCCAGAACGGCACAGGGAACAGCGGCCGTTACAACGGTCAACACGGCCCACGGGCTGAGGAACATCGCCTGCTTCGTTTCCGCCGGCCATGTGCCGAAACTGTACCACGCGCCGGCAACCGCGAACCACACGGCACCCACCAGGTAAAGCTTCCAGGCAAAACCCTTTGTCCAGGTGCGGTAGGCATCGCTCTCGCGGCCTGCAAACCAGGCCGAATCAAAGGAAATCCAGGCGGCAGTGGTCGTCAGTGCCAAGCCGAACATCAGAAGCCAGCGGGGCCAAAGCCGTGGATCGGCGACGTTCAACGCCGTTCCCAAAGTCGCCCCATGGAAGCTGTGCTGCTGCCAGAGATCCGGCCACGCCTTCACGTTCTCCATCAGGCTCATGGCGTTGGCGAAGACAAAGCCGATCGTGATGAACAAGAGTGCCGAAACCCAGCCTACGGCCCGCTTCCAGCGGGGCATCTTCGGGCCTTGCTCGGCCTGGCCGTAGGCGTACAAATAGACGCCGTAGTAAGCCAGCACGAGCATCGCGATAATCGAGAGCCAAAACCATGCCATGAGAATCGTAGCCGGATAGAAGACCTGGCCAAAGCCAACCTGGATGAACAGCAGCGGCACGATTCCAAAATTGATCCCCAAGGCGATAATGACCGGCATTTGGGCCATCAGCCGCGAGCCGAACTGCCGGCCATGCTCACTCCCGAAAACATACAATAGCATTGAGACGATGATTCCGGCATACCAGAGATTCATTGGCACTTCGTGGAGCGTAAATCCCAGCCATTTGAATAGCTCGACAAACCAAATGGGGGCCGGCATTCCGCCAGGCAGTGAAGTATCGAATAGGTTTTTGGGGTCCATCATGGGGTTCCTGTCTTGAGATCCTTGGGAAGCATTCCAGCCGGACGTGCCGGAGACACGTCCGACAGGTAGGATACAAGCAACTCCGCCTCCTCGGGCGTGCCTGCCCAAGGCGGCATGGTGAAACGAGTCCGGTCGAGATCGTTGACCAGCGCACGAATCATGCCGGGAGTCCATCCTTGCACTAGCGGGGCCACCGGCGAGTACCCTTTCTGGATGGCGTGACAATCATTGCAGTGGTATTGGAAGATCATGCCTCCCAGCTTGATCCGGTCGGATGGGGGAAGCGCGAGCAGACGTGTGCGGTCAACGTGACCGTCGGCCGACATAACTTGCGGATAGTTGGCCTGGACGAACGCTTTGGTCCACGTGCCACTTTCCAGAAAGCCCTTTTCACGGATCGCGGCGACCTCATCGGTCAGCATCTGGCTGCCGAGGACGACGTTGTAGCAGATGTACGGCTTTCGCACGGCCTCGCGAATGAACTCGGCCGTACTCATGCCGATGATGCCGAATAGCAAGACCGAAGCGGCAAAGCCGGGTGTCTTGATCCAGCCGGGGTTCCGGTAAGGCCCCAGAAAGAGCAGTACGAAGACGATCCCGGTCGCCACGAACAGCAGGGCCATGAGTACATTGAGCACGGGTGCCGCAACCAGGGCCGCCTGGGCCGATGGCGGCAGAAAAACATACCACAGGATTCCACCCAGCGCGATGAACACCGCGCCAAGCAGTGCCGGCCGGGTGGACCGCGACTCAATCAAGGCGTGCAATTTGGCGTCCTTGATCGTGATGGCCGCGTGCAGATAGACATAGAGCGAACTGAGCAGCAATGCCCCGCCTGTCCGCGAAATGATCTGCGGCAGGGCCTGGCGATTCAAGAGTGCGCTCCAGAAGTCGTGGTCGGCCCGCCAGTTGCCTGGGTCAAGCATGAAGGCCGTAATCGCGGCAATGATAACCAAGCTCGCCCAGGCCGAGATACCGTAGATCCAGACAATGATTGCATGAATTTTCTCCGGCAGGCGACCCCAGTAGTAATAAAAGACGAAGGCGGAAACGATCTCGGCGAGGAAAAAGACGTATTCCGTGGCCCAAGCAAAGACAAAGGTGCGGATCAAGACCTGCGTTGCCAACGGTGAGGCCAGCCCGATCGTCCACCAGATTCCCGCGCCGGTGATCGCGCCGAAGGCGACCGTCAAAAGGACGAAGAACTTGGCGTGCCGTTTCAAATAGGCAAGGTAATCGCCGTTCTTTGTTCGATAGGCGTAGGTGGTCTCTACGGCCAAGAACAGTCCGCCTCCGACGGCATAATGCGCCACCAAGACGTGAATCACTGAAATCGCGGCGATCAACATCGGCGCGGTCAATTGGTCGACATACCACCAGGGAAAGTGCATCGTTGAAGCTCCGTGAATTGCTCGGTAACCGGCAGGAACGGCCGCCTGCGCAGTCTCTCAGTCGGGTTGCCTGAAGTTGAAATGTACACTCTGGTTGAGGAACGTCAGAGGATTGTCATGGACAATCCGACGAACCAGCGACTCTGGGTGACCACGGCGGCGCATTGCGGCCATGAATTGCGGCACAGCCAGCGGATCGGATGGGCCCCAATCGGCCGATGAATTCACCAGAATGCGTTCTGGACCGTACATCTCCACCATGTCGGCTGCGCGTTCGGGCGTCGCCTTGGTAGTTGGATAGAGTGTGATTCCCGCCCAATATCCGCCGTCGAGGACCAGGCGGATCGTGTGCTCTTCACAGTGATCGATGCACACTCGGTTGCGGTCCGTACGACTGTCGGCGTGGAGCAGGTCAAGGATCATTCGCGTGCCCTGGTATTTGTCAGCTAAATGCGGCGTGTGAAAAAGCATCTGCTCGTTGCGGTTGACACCCAACTCGATAAGTTCCAGCAGCGTGCATACCTCGTTTTTGGTATTCTTGTGCAGGCCGACCTCGCCGATGCCCAGAACATTGGGCCGATCGAGGAATTCAGGGAGCAGGGCGATCACTTCCCTGGCGAAGGCGACGTTTTCGGCCTCCTTGGCGTTAATGCCCATCCAGGCGTAGTGCTGAATGCCATGGTTGGCCGTACGTTTCGGCTCCCATTCGGTCAATTGACGGAAATAATCATAGAAGCTGCTGGTGCCGCTACGATCGTATCCCATCCAGAAGGCCGGCTCACCCACGACCAGACACCCAGCCCTAGCCAAAGCCTGCAAGTCATCGGTGGTTCGGGAGGCAATGTGAATGTGAGGGTCGATAAAGTGCATGGTTTGGGTCTCCTATCCTTCACGCTTGTTTTGCCAGTTCTCGACGTAAGGCAGCGAGAACGTCATCTGCACCCGTTCGGCGCGGTTGCCGTCTGGGCTAGTAATTACCCCGATGGCCTGCTGGAGTTGTTGCCAACGCGGGTCGTCAGCCACTTGGCCATCGGCTCGACCGACGCGGTCGATCGCGGCCGCGAGATCGAGCAAGCGACAGCGCATGGTGAGAAATTCACAATTAAACACTTCGAGGGCAGTTGAGTTAGGCATGGGGTAATCCTCGCAGGGCATTCTTGATTCTCCTTCGAGTTTGTAATTTTTACGTCTGACTGGTTCAAAGTCAAGTGTGGTTCTCACATGGCATGCGACACACCGAAAGAAATGTTCAATGTTTTAAGGAACGGCGCAGAAATAACTGTCGCAAGAAAAGTAGCAGGCACACTCCGTGTGCCGTCTGCCCCCGCTCGGCGAGTGGGCAAAACACGACAGTTATTTCTGCGCCGGTCCTAAGGTTAATGAAATACCCGGTGGGTCTGCCGGTTTATCCGCACGGCAGTCTTGATCGGCGTACCCCCCCCTTGGTATTCCAGACAAAAGACTGCGACAGTCATCGAATGGGGGTTTGGTAGTGGGTTCGGTAAAACGGTCGCCGTACGCCCGGAATAATGATACAGATTGTTTCGTCACGGGTAGCAAACCGGACGCTGTGTGGTAGACTTGGGAAGTTGTACTTGGCCAAGAGGAGGCTACTCCGCTCGGCCGAGAGCGGTTCGTTGTACTCTGAGTCAGGGCGTTGCGCCAAGGAGAAGAGCCGCAACTGGTGGATGCGCGATACTCTGCGTGACGGAGCCTGCATGATGAAAGCCGATCGATTTGGACCGCGGAAAGCCGCCATCGCGGCAGTTCTCGTCTTCTGCACGACGCTCTCTTCGGCGCGGGCAACCCATGCCGAGGGCATTCCTTTCCGCGAGGGCGCGCCGGTGAAGATCGCTTTCTCGCTAGATACGCGTCTGGACAACGCATGGAGCGTGGATCCGCTTGCTCCTTCCGCGCCCCGCCGCACCTCGTCCTACCTCCACTTCGTCGTGACCCCATTCCGTGATCGGATCCATGCAAAAATCGAGCTCTGGCGTAGCATCAAGAAAGACGGGCTCACCCTGAGCGTAAACGCCCAAGGCGAGGCGGAAGGTGCCTTCGACCGGCGCACCGGAGCGATTGCTCCGCTTCCCGTCTCTTTGAAGTGGTCGGAAAAGTGTTCGGGTATTCTTGAATCTTGGACCTATGATGAGGCGGTCCCGGAACACAAGAAGTTAATCGAGGAAATGCGAGGAATGATGGGCGCTACGGCCCGCGATCTGAATTGGACGGCGAACCTTTCAGGCAATCTCGATTGGCAAGGCGGTGGCGGTACGGGCCGGTTGGACGTTAACGTCCTCTTCCGGGGAGAGTGGCACGTCGCCGCGAGCGACCATGCTTACATTATCCCTCCCGACCGTGTGTTTCCAGGTATAGGCCTCATCAAGACTCTGGAAGTGTTCACGGATGCGACCGCCGCGAAGAAAGCCTTCGGTCCTGGCAAAGCTGCATGGGCGATTCCAAACCTCGGTGACGAGGCGAAGTTCCGCCATGGTATGCGGAACGAGGTGCTGGTTCGCAAGGGTTGCTGGCAGGTCGCGTTCGTGAACCAGAACTCAAAGCTTCAGCCCGGCCGTCCTGAACCGGGTCCGGAATTCATCGAGCGTGTCGAGATATTGGATCGCTATGTGCAATCGTTGCTGGAGCAACCGGGTTCGGCCATCGGCAATCCGCCGGTCGTGCGCGAACAGCCCCCGATGCCTCCTGCCGATCCACCGGGTGGCCCGCCGCCCGACAGCGCGGAGCCGCCCGGGGCAACGCAGTCCACCGTGGTTGAGCCGCCTTCTCCGACCTCGCCGGAGCCGGGTGGCGATGTGACCATCCAGCCGCCGCCCGCCGACGATTCGGCAACCACTACCGATACGCCCGAAACTTCACCAGACGATTCGCTCACAACCATGATTTCCCCGGAAACGGCGGCAGGCGGGGCAGCGGTGCTTGGCGGGTTGGGGGTGATCGGGGCTTGGTTGACAATGGTATCCAGCGGCGTAGGTTGGAAAGACGTTACCGACGGGGCTCGCGAGTGGCTCGGCGGAACGCCGCCGACACCGGTCGAACCGCCGCAGGTGACCATGCCCCCGCGAGGTTACGACGGCCAGACGAACGAACAGGGTGAGGTGTGGAGTAACGAGGATCACGGCTGGGTCGGCCGCAACCTCTACGAGCAGGAGAAGTCGCGGCGAACCTGGCTCGACCAGAAGGCCGAGGACGATCTGCACGCCGGGCAGAGCGAAGACGTCAAGCGCGCCTACGACCAATGGCAGAAGTCGGTCAAAGACCGGGAGGATTCGCGGCAGGCCTATATCGATCACTTGCGACAACGTGTCATCGACTGGCAGCGCGAGAAAGTCGAGCGGCTGGAAAAGCAGTCGGATCGCGGGGTCGTCGTCTCGGGGGAAGTGGCCGACTTCGTGCGAGGCGTGGTCAAGGACGTCAAGGATTTGGGCGCAGCAGCCATTGACGGAGAAACCTGGAACTCGGCCTGGGAATTGGGCCACGACACGCTAAAGGCCGCCGGCGAGACCGTGGAGGAAGTCGTCGGCAGCCCGATCCAGAGTTCGAAGAAGATCGGGGGATTCTACGGCACGGTCGGCAAGGAACTCTTAAAATGGCAGGCCACCGCCGCCGAGAACCACAAGGAAGGTCTGGTCCAGGCCGGCAGGTTCTTCAGCAAGACCCTGGTGGAGCCCGTGTACAACGGGGTCCATGACCTGTTCGACTCGCACAAGCCGATCACCGACCGGATCAAGGTGATCGGCCAGGTGGAGGTCATGCTGGCCATGGGCGGCTTAACGCAGTACTCCACTGCCCAACTGGCTCGTTGGACCGAGGCCGGAATTACCAAGGTCGGCGGGGCGTTGGGAGTGGATACAAGCCTGCTGACCGGCAAAACGCTTCCGGTGCCCGGCGGAAGAACGATCGACACCGGTCCCGGCAGGCCTCCCACCGGCAAATTCAAGCCGTGGGGAACGATGGAACGCGAGGGTTTTGCCGAGACCACCAAGATCTTCGAGCAGAAGACGAAGATGATGCAGAATATGAACCGGGTGGCCGACGATCTGCTCGATCCGGCGAAGAAGCAGCAGGCGATCGCCGATCTGGTGAAGCTGAAGAAGTCAGGCCCAGCCGTCTTCAATCTCGTCAAGAAGGAGCTGAACAGTTCGACACTCAAGACGATCGAGAGCGCCAGCGGGGAATTGAACCGCAAGATCCTCAGCAAGACGGCTCAGGAGTTGGAGGCCGCCGGATACAAAGTGAAAGTCAAAACGGCGGGGAATCCCGGCGGGGCCGACTGCGACGCCCTCTGGGAGGTTCGCACGAAAAAAGGCTATCTGCTGAACGACAAGAACACGGCCGATCTGGTCGAAAAGACGATGGGCGACGTCGTCAAGAAGGATTTGGGTCATCTCGGCGCGACGCCCGAGGATCTCGGCCACAAGGTCATGAACGGCAGCCCCGAAAGGTTCGCCGCCACGCCGGACAAGCTGGGAATCCCTGCGCATGAGGGCACGCTAACACCTGATGGGCAGTTGCAGTTCAAAGAGGTTCCGCGCGAGGGCGCCCACTGGGCGAACCAAAAGACCCCCTACCGGGTGCGGCCTGGCGAGTTGATCGCCGGCGACGTAATGAACCGCGAGATGGCCCAATCGCTGGGGAATGTGTTGAAGACCAAGACCGACCATCTCATCGCCTTGGGCGCCGACGCAACCCCGGCCGACCTGCTCGACGCCGCTCGCGAAATATTCAAGACCCACCTCAGGACCGGGATGCCGATGCTTGACCGGGCTGGGGTTGCAGCAACCCAGGAGTATCAGGAGTTGATTCGCAACCTGAGGCTCGCGCAGAACCTCAAGCAGGGCACGAGCGCGCTCCCGCCCGTCAGCGAGTGGGACCGGATCCTTCAAGACCAAGTGCGCCAAATCGGCGATGCATTGCCGCCGATCCAGTAGAGTTCGTTCGGAGAGGGTTGGATACCATGTTCACGATCAAACTGTTGCCGTCCTATTTCCTCGAGTTGCAGAAGCGGCTGGGCCTGATGCCCAACAGCATCTCGCCGCTGGAGCGGCTTAGTCAGGTCTTTGCCGGCGCGGCGCCGGAAGAAGATTCGCAGGCCTCGCTGCCCGTCGCCGAGGACGATCTGCGGGCGGCGATGGTCGCCTTGTGCCAGCCGACACAGCGCGTCCATATCCGCATCGGCGGCAATTTCGCGGTGCCGGAACAGTACCTGTTGGCCCGCGCCGCGACCGGGCCGGCCCTGGCCGGAGTCGAGGTCGCGGCCGATGGGCAACTTGTCCTTCAGGCGTTCGCTTCGGGGGAAGAACTGATCGAATGGCTCATCGACGTCATCAATCCCCAAGGGCTGATGCACGCGGCCCCCTGCCGGATTCCGCGGCAGATGACCCATTCGCAACTCGTGCATGCCTTGCACCTGATCGACATGTACCGCCGCTGCTATTATCAGTCAATGCTCGACTATACCGTGGCCGGCGAGCCGGAATTTGGCGAGGTCCAGTTTGCCGGAACGATGGGCGAGGCCCTGACCTCGGTCGATTACCGCTGGGTGCTGCCGTCGGCGCGGATCATGGCGCCAACCTCCCTCCCGCTGTCGATGGAAACACAAATTCCCTGGCTTGTTGCCAACAACCTGATCCAGCCGGCCACGGACGCCGCCGGTGCGGGTCTGTGGACCTTCGCCGAGGACGGCGAGCAACTCGGCCTGGAGTTCATGACCGGCTGGCTGGCGGCGGCGGGAGTCGAAGTCGGCGTGTTGGATGGGCAGTTCAAGCGGTGCGACGGGAGCGTCCTTGTACTCAGCACGGTCCGCAGCATGCATACCTTTGCCATCTCCGGTCGCGGCGCGGAATATCAGGCGGCAGGCGACGAGGGCCTGCGGCAATCGCTGCAAAACACCTTGGCACAAGGCCCCAGCTCAAGGGTCGTCGCCGCGCCAGCGGCAGGCCGCGACCAGCCGCCGGCGCAGCGGTTTTGTTCCCAATGCGGCGCAAAGATTCAGCCGGGCGATAAGTTCTGCTGCTCGTGCGGCAGGCCCGTTGTCACATTGGTTTCCTGAAAGGGCAAGACGATGTTGCGAAGCAAGAAGTTCTGGATCGCGATAACGGCAATCGCCATCGCCGGAGTCGTTCTCTTTCTTGTTTCCCGGCCACTGTTCTTCCACGTGGTCTCAATCATTGGCATCGTCATGCTTATCGGCTCCGCGCTCATCATGGTGCTGACCTTCAGGAAAGCCCGGCGGGTGTCGATCTTGGCCTTGCTGATCTCGATTACCGTGAGCCTTGTTTCGTTTCTGGTTTACCAGGCTATCCTTCCGGTCAAAGCCCATGGGCTTGTGATGTTCGTGGCCATGCTGGCTGGGTGCTTGCTCGGAACGGCTTGGGCGCAAACGCCCGAGTTGTTCGTGGAAAAGGGCGCGGTGAAAATGCGGGGAAACCTATGGTATCTTGCCGTCTGGGCACTAATCTTCTCGATCACACAGATCGTTACGCTGGTTGCCGGTCGGCCGCCGCGGCTGGCGCTGCTGCTGCTCTGTCTGGGTACAGGGCTTGCCTTGGGCAATGGGGGTAGCATGGCCTTGCGGGCATGGAGAGCGAACCAAACGAACAAGTCTTGAACAAGAAAGGATTTCCCATGTCCTACTGTACGCGTTGCGGTGCGGAGAATCCGCCGGAGGCACGGTTTTGCAGGAGTTGCGGAGCGGGCATGGAGCAAACGCCCCAGCCCGAATCGCAACCGCCAGCGGCCACTTCACCTGACACGATATTGTGGCGGCGAAGAACGCCGCGCAAGTGGCCGGTGGTGGCCCTTTTGGTTGTCATCGCGATGCTGCTTCTCGCGGTGGCCGCCGTGCTGATGTGTTCCGACGGACAGCAAACAGCCAAGAACAATGGGCCGGCCCCCGACGCTCCGTGGCGTACGGCGTCTGCCGGCGACGATCGCGGCCAACCGCCCTCGGCGACGACCGCGTCCAAAACTTCCCCGACATCCGAAAAGCCACCATCGCCACCCCCGACTGCCGCCGATCCGCCGAAGCCCCCGGCGGATGACGATTCCGGAGAACTCATCGGTGGCGTAACCGTCTTGGGATCCTTGCTCAACGAATGGCGGCAGAAGACAACCATGCCCATGCGGGAAGACGCGGCGGCCGGATGGACCAAGAGCCGCGTCGACCCGGTCAAAATGGTGGAGGCTTTTGAGCTTCTCAAGGTAAAGAAAGGCTTTGCACTTCGGGCGTACCAGTTCCGCGAGGGCGTTAATGGAAACGGGGTCGTTTGGGCCATGCCGGAAAATGCCGGCTTCCCCGACCCCAAAGATTGCCCCGTGCTGGCGAACCATCCCTTCAAGGCACCCAAACCCGCCGCGGCCCTGGAGGACGCGATGGAAGCTATTACGGGAAACGACGAGCCTTTATCGTACATGGCTGCCTCCATATTGCGGCGAGAGTTCTCGGAATTCGGGGCAGCCGGGCACGGATGCGATTGGGGCCTACGCGCTATCCTTGAGAATGATCCTTGGAAGGCAACTCCCGCAAAGGATGGCCCGCCTCCGCTGGACATTTCGCCGGGCGATCGCAGTGCGTGGAAGTGGTCTGAAGCGGAGCCTAAGTACTGGCCGCCACAGGTTCGCATGGAGAAAGATCGGGTGAAGGTCACGTTCTACACCTACACCAACCTGGAGAAACAGCGGATCTTCCGACACACCGACATATACCAACCCGGCAAGTACCATCCCAAGAGTGAAGACAAGCCGATCGCAGAAGGACCTCCCGGCCGGATGCCCTGAGAACCGGACCTATGCGGAGTATCCGTCATCCCTTGCGCTCTTGGTACTCTCTCGCGGTGAATCCTAATC
>Ga0194057_10000795_pt1 | contig 16470 bp, 7 predicted proteins | sample SepL4415m_MetaG_FD_155474 | JGI IMG/M metagenome (GOLD analysis project Ga0194057, IMG submission 155474) | Anoxic zone freshwater microbial communities from boreal shield lake in IISD Experimental Lakes Area, Ontario, Canada - Sep2016-L442-15m | ecosystem: Environmental > Aquatic > Freshwater >... | reverse complement strand
CAAGCCAGCCGAGCGGATTGCGGCCGACGCGACGCAGTTCGTCTGCACGGGGCAGATGGCCGCTAAGGTGGCCGAGGCGGAAGCAAAGGCATCCCAAGCGGCGAGCATCGTTTGGAAAGAAATTGGCGAGGCCCCCGGCGTAATTGGGATGGCGGCCGTCAACGGAAAGCTCTTTGCCTGCACGCACAAGAGACTTATGGTGTGCGATCCGGCCGCCGTGAAGGTCGTTTGGAAGACGATTAGCGATGACTTTACGGGCGTCGTTACCATGGGGGCGGCGGATAAGAAGCTCTTCACCGCCGGCGGTGGTGAGCTTTATATGAGTGACGATGTCAATTCTAGTGCCGCTTGGAAAACGATTGGCCATGCCTGGTGCGTCGTTGGGATGGCGGGAGTGTCTGGGAAGATCTATGCCGTCGTGGATACCAAGCAGGACGTGGCGATCATGGTGCGCGACACGGTTGCAGCCAATGTTCCCTGGAATGGGACGGGTTGCCGTCCGCCGGTAGGCACTCTTGCGTTTACGGCGGTGGATGGAAAGTTCTTCGCCGCCACCAAGGAGGGCAAGATCTTCGTGGGCGACGTTACCAAACCGGATGTCAAGTGGCAACCGGCTGGCGATGCCCCCGATGTGACCTGTCTGGCAGGTGGTGATGGCAAGCTTTTTGCCGCCACGAAGAGCGGGAAGCTGCTGATGGGGGAAGGGAAGTAGAAAGAAAGAAATTGAAAATTGAAATTGAAGACGGAAGAGGGTGTAGCAAAATGGATTATCCGCAAAAGAACGCAGGGAACGCAAAAGAACAGGCATCTTTCTATTGCGCACTTTGCGGTCTTTCGCGGTGAATTAACGAAGCAAAATGGAGTATCCGCAAAAGAACGCAGGGAACGCAAAAGAACAAGCATCTTTCTATTGCGCACTTTGCGGTCTTTCGCGGTGAATTAACGAAGCAAAATGGATTATTCGCAAAAGAACGCAGGGAACGCAAAAGAACAGGCATCTTTCTATTGCGCACTTTGCGGTCTTTCGCGGTGAATTACCGAATTAACGTGTGGCTCGGTCAGGAGACCGGCCACAACAAGGATGACCGGCCACAACAAGGTACGGAATGAATTCCGTGCTACGAAGATTACCAACAACCCCATCAAGAAAGAACTTCATGCGATTTGAAAAGAAATTTGTCTACCGTAGTGTGCTGCTTGCGACAATGGCCTCGCTGTTGATTGTCTGGACGGAGCTAACATCGACCGGTTTAGCGGCAGAAGCGGAGTTTGTTCTGCATGACGGCGACCGCGTCGTCTTTCTCGGCGACAGCATCACCGAGCAGAAACTCTATACCACGTACATTGAGGCCTATACGGTAACCCGGTTTCCGAAACAGAGGTTCAACTTCTGGAACTCCGGCTGGGGCGGCGACACCGCCTGGTTGCGGATGCGGACCTTCCCCGACGAAAAGGCACTATTTGCCGCTGAAGGGGATGCGCAGCAGAAACTGGTCGAGGCGGCCGTGGATGGCCCGCTAACCCGCGACGTGGTGTCGCTCAAGCCGACGGTGGTGACGGTCAATTTTGGCATGAATGACCACAATTACGAAGCATTTCGCGAAGACATTTTCAAAGCCTATGTTCGCAGCCAGACGGAGATTGTCAAGGTACTCAAGAAGAACGGAACGCGGGTGGTGTTGATGACGCCGCAGCCGATTGAAAATCTCAGCGGCGATCCTTCCGCGGATGCTCGCAACAAGGCCATTCGCAAGTTCGCTGACGGACTGAAGGATGTGGCTGCCAAGGAGGGAGCAACCTTCGTCGATCAGTTCGATCCCTACATGGCGATCGTACGTCGCGAACACGCGATCAAGGTCGATACCAGAATCGGCGGGGGTGACGAAGTCCATCCCGGTCCCGCGGGCCACACGCTGATGGCCGCGATCATCCTCAAACAACTGAAGGCCCCCTCGCTGGTTTCGAGCGCGGAGTTCGCCCTGTCGGACGACCAAGGGGGCAAGGTGGTAAATGCCACGCAATGCGCCGTATCGAACGTCAAATTCGACAAGGGCATGCTCAGCTTCGACCGTGCCGATGACTGCCTCCCCATGCCCATCGACGAGCGGGCGATGGCTGCCTTGAAACTGGGGCCGGTGCTGGAGGACGTGAACCGCTATGAGTTGAAGGTTGCCGGCCTGAAAGAGGATCTTTATGACGTCCTGATCGACGGCGAAGTTGCGGCGACCGTCACCAAGGAAGAATTGGCCAAAGGCTTGAACCTGGCGGCCGCGGCCGGGCCGATTACCCGGCAGACGCAGGAAGTCTTGTCGCTCATATTCAAGAAGAACCTGGTCGGCCAGACGCTTTGGGAAGCCAAACTGCGTGCTTGGAGGAAGAAGGAAAGGCCCGGCTTGCAGAAACAGATTGACGATTTCGAGGCACAGATCACCGGTGCCTGCCAGCCGAAGCCGCACCGTTTTGAAGTGAAGCCGAACCACAATGCCTTGGACGCCGCCATCAACGCGGGCGATTTTTCCGGGTACTTCACGAACATCTCGACCTGGCTGAGCGAGAAATTGCCCGCTGACTCGGCGAGCATCTCCGAGGCGGCCATGCAGTCGCTGCTGAAGGATCCCGCCTTTGCCAACACATTGAGCCAGAGGCAATTGCTTTTGAAGGTGGGCGCGGTGAATGTGGAAGCGTTTGCCAAGGCGGACAAGGAGAATAAGGCATTCTTGACCTGGCTCCTGCGGAACACGCAGGCCATGGACCTTTATTTGGAGGCCGCAACTCCGACGGGAATCAAGGCCAGGGAGGCGAACAATTGGGTGATCTCGCCCGCCTCGCTGGAGCTTTGGAAGAAGCTCTATTATGCCGATCCGGATTCAAGGCAAGGCATCTATCTGAAGCTGGCCATCGCCACGGCCCTTAACCCGCCCGGCACAGTCAACATCGGTGCTGGTGGTTCACGTACGCCCGCGGATCCGCTGGTCCGCTACAAGTACTACAAGGCCGCGCACCAGAACAAGGAACTGGTCCCCGGTTTCGACAAGCTCACGGTTTGGGACTACACCAAGATCGTTTCCTCCGGCGCATCCGACGAAGATCTGAGCTGGGGGCGGGAGATGGTCAACAGTTTCCGCCCCGATCTTCGCGTCACGGAGATGGTGGTGGATATGACCGGTCTGGTGTGGCGAAGGAACTCGACGGTCCCCTATACCAATATGAAGACAGTGCTGCAAGGTGGCGGGAAATGCGGCCCCCGCTCGTCGTTTGCTGTCTTCATCAATCACGCGTTCGGCATCCCGGCCATCGGCGTGGGGCAGCCGGCGCATGCCTGCGTCGCCTGGCGCGGGGTCGATGGCGTCTGGCGGGTGGGGTATGGCCGCGGATGGGCTGCGTCCCGACTCGATGGGCTGACCGGTCCTGATTTCGTCGAGGGGAGCCTGGCGAGGTCGCGCGGGACCCAGTTCTCGCAAGTGGAGCATCTGCGCTGGCTTGCAGCATCCGCCACCGCCTCCCACGGACAGGCGAGTGCGGTCCTGGCAGTCGCCCAGAAGATTGCCCAGGCAGCACCGGCATCGGCGGTCGATTTGAACGCGTCGCTCAAGCCGGACGAGGCGAACGCGGACCCAGGCGTCGAGGCGGCAAAAGCTGGACAACCGAAAGTGAAGGCAACCGCCAAGCCCGTGGAACCTGTCAAAGCAGGGCCTGTGAAGGCAGTTCAGGGCGTGCTGCACGTCGAGGCTGCGGGCTTTACGGCGACGGACGGCCAGGCGTTTTACACCGCACAGAAGGGGGTCATGCGGATGGATTCTCCCGCCGGCGGAAAGCAGGTCTATTTCCAGCAGCAACAGAACCATTGTTGGGCCGACTATGCCATTGATGCGCCCGCGAAGGGAACCTATGAAATCGTCATGAGCGTTGCGGCGATCAACGATGGCCAGTTGCTGGAGGTTGGTTCCGACGCATACAACGCAGTTGCCTTGGTTCACGTTCCCATGAGTCACGGACTGTGGGCGACGACCAAGCCCGTCGATGTGAAGTTGGAGAAGGGAATTCAGAAGGTGCGCGTTGCCGTGCTTCCGAATGAGCGCGGGATTGCGCTGAGGTGGTTTGAGCTGAAGCAGAAATGAATTTGTGGAAGCCGAGGTTTTTAATAGCTGGGGTGTCCTGGCTGGCCGAGGTTTCCAAACTTTGTTTGCCCGAGTGGCAGAAGGAGTGTTTGTGATGAAACGTTTTGTACTATTGTTGGCGGTTACTGCAATCGCGGGTCTATCTGCCCGTCTCCATGCTGAAGAAGTGGCTTGGAAAACGATTGGCGAGGCCCCGGGCGTCGTTGGGATGGCGTCCATTGGCGGGAAGATCTTTGCCTGCACGGCAGACCAGAATCTTCAGGTCTGCGACCCGGCCGCAGCGAAGGTCGAATGGAAAACGATTGGCGGTGCCCCCGGCCCGGTCGTGGCGATGGGAGTGGTTGATGGGAAGTTCTTCGCCTCGCTCAACGCTCGGGCGGGCGGCCGATTATTGAAGCGCGACGCCGTTGAAACGAGTGCCGACTGGCAGGATGATGGTCATGCTTGGTGTCTGGTCGGAATGGCCGGAGCGGCTGGGAAGATTTTTGCCCTCGTGGACACCAAGGAAGCTGGCACGGAAGCGACGATCATGGCGCGCGAAGCCGGTGCCACGCCAGAAGCACTTGCTCAACTGCCGCCCGCACAAAGGGGTCTGGACGGCCTTCCATGGAACGCCGCTCGCATTGATCGCCGCCCTCCGGTGGGTGCCCTTGCGCTGACGGAAGCTGGCGGGAAGTTCTATATTGCCACCAAGGAGGACAAGCTTTTTGTGGGCGACCCAACCAAACCCGACGTCAAGTGGCAGGAGATCGGCGATGCCCCCGGCGTTACAGTCTTGGCGGGATGTGATGGATGGCTCTTTGCCGCCACGAAGAGTGGCAAACTCTTGATGGCGAAAGTGAAGTAGTCGCTGGGCAAACTCGGTTTGCCTAACGCCGTCCGGACTGATGAACTCTCCGTAAAGGTGGCGCCGCCGAGAACGCCGCTTTACGGGGAAGTCCGGTTTTGGCAGGTGGCCGAGGCGGCGTGAATCCACCCCGGAACCAGCCGATCCCATGTTTGGATCCATCCGCTCTTGAAGAACATCCAGGACTGGTATAGGAGCGAGCGTGGGATGCAAAAGTACTTGGATGAGGATAACATCGCGCCGATGTCGGCGAGTCCCAAGTGACAGGAATCATTCAAACATGCAAATGAAACGAAGCATCAAGATCATTACTGCGAGCCTGCTGGGAATGGTATTAACCTCGGCGGGTTTCTCTGCAAGCACGGTCCAAACCGAACAAATCATCGTCGTCTGCAAAACGCATTTCGACATCGGCTACACGCATCGGGTCAAGGACCTGATGGAGTATTACCGCACCACGATGATTGACCGGGCGCTGGATGTCATGGACAAGTCGAAGGGTCTGCCGTCCGAACAGCAGTTCGTGTGGACTTCGCCGGGTTGGGTGATGGGAAAAGTGCTTGAAGACTGGCAGGGTCAAACGCCTGAACGCCGCCAGCGGCTGAACGCGGCCATGAAATCCGGCAAGTTCGTCACCCATGCCCTGCCATTCAGTATTGAGGCCGAGTTGTTGGAGCCGGAGGAGTTTGCTCGCGGCTACCTCTTTGCCGACACGGTCTCGCGGCAGTATGGCCTGCCGTTGGCGCGCGGGGCAAAGACCACGGATGTGCCCTCGCAGGGACGCGCGCTGGCCACGGGCTTGGCACAGGGTGGCGTCAAGTTCATGCACATCGGATGCAACTGGCCGTCGGGCTATATTCACAACCTGCCGCCACTGTTTTGGTGGGAAGGCCCCGACGGCTCGCGCGTGCTGACCATGTATTCGAGCATTTACGGAACATGCACTGCCTTCTGGCCGTGGGAGGGCCGCCGCGACTCTTGGATTGGCCATAATCTGTTGCCCCCGCCAAACTGGCCATACAAGACTTGGGTCGCCATCATTGTAACGGGCGACAATTCCGGTCCGCCGAGTGCCGATGGTGTCAAGTCCATCTTTGCCGAGGTCGCGGATAAGATGCCGGGCGTCAAAGTCCGCATGGGAACCATGGAAGAATTCGCCGCCGCCATTCTCGCTGAGAAGCCCGACATTCCGGTCATTAAGGGTGAGACGCCCGACACCTGGATCCACGGTTCGATGTGCGATCCCGGTGGCATGCGCACCGCGCGCAACGTCCGCCCGCTCATGCCGGTTGTTGAGGTGCTCAACACACAACTCCGCGCTTGGGGCGTGCAGGCCGCCGACCCCGCCAAGGAACTTGCCCGCGCCTACGAACAAAGCCTGCTTTACAACGAGCACACCTGGGGCGGCGCGGCCAGTGTGAATGCCTACGGGGACAAAAACCCACCCGCCAACGCCGAACTCGAAGGGTCATGGGAAGACAAGACCGACTACATCCGCACCACCGGCAAGATTGCATCGTCACTGCTCAAGACCAACCTCGCCGCGCTCGCCCAAGCCGTGAGTCGCGCCGGCCCGCGTGTGGTCGTTTACAACCCATTGCCGTGGACGCGTTCTGACATCGTCGAACTTTCTGGCCAGGCATCGTTCCTCGCCGATCGCGTTCCGGCCTGCGGCTACAAGACATTTCCCGCAACCCCGGCACTCAAACCCGCGACAGGCGCGGGCGACACGCTGGAAAACGAATTCTTCAGAGTCAAACTCGATCCCGCCCGCGGCACGATCAGCTCTCTGGTGGATAAACGCACCGGCCGCGAGTGGGTGGATACCGCGGCAGCGCAGGGTCTCGGCCAGTATCTCAACGAACGTTTCTCCTTCCAGCAGACTGCCGACTATTGCCGCGACTATCAGCAAGGCCGTTGGGGTGACATGCTCCACCCCGGCATGCACAAGCCCGGCATGCCCAAAAATGTTCCCCACCGCGCCGCCTCGCCGGCCAACGGCTCGCTCACAATTACCCGCGACAAGCTGGTAGAAACCGCCGTCATGAATCTTCCCGGCGATACCGCCATACACCTGCCGGGTATCGCCATGCGTGTCACGCTGTACCGCGGCCAGCCCTACGTGGATTGTGAACTCACCATCAAAGATAAAGCCAAAGATAATTGGCCCGAAGCCGATTGGCTCTGTCTGCCGTTCAAAGTCAACGCCCCGCAATTCCGCGTGGGACGTAATCTTGGTATCATGGACCCAACGAAGGACATCCTCACCGGAGCCAATCGACACCTCTATGCCGTCGGCACAGGTGTCACACTCACCGACGCCGATGGTTCCGGCATCGCTGTTTGTCCGCTCGACCATCCCCTCATCAGCCTCGACCGGCCCGGGATGTGGAAATTCTCCCTCGACTTCGTGCCGAAAAATCCGGCGGTCTATCTCAACCTCTACAACAACCAGTGGAACACCAACTATCGCTACTGGTATCCCGGCACGTGGAGTTCGCGAGTCCGCCTCTGGACGTTCGGCAAGGACGCCACGGCGGAATCGGTACTGGTCACTCCCTCGCTGGAAGCCCGACTGCCGTTCATTGCCGTCATCGCCTACGGCAAGGGTGGCACTCTGCCCGCCGAACAGGCTGGCATCACCACTTCTCGCAAAGGCGTCCAGATAACCGCCTACGGCAGCGACTTCAACAGGAATCCGGGCACGCTTCTGCGCGTCTGGGAGCTGGGCGGTGTTTCCGGCGAACTGACCATCACTTTCCCCGCCGGTGCGACATTTGCGAGCGCAGTACCTGTGAATCTTCGTGGCGAAAATACCGGCAAACCGATTCGCGTCAACGCCGGCAAACTGACCTTTAACCTCGGCGCATACGCTCCGGCTAGCTTCCTGCTGACTCCATGAACAAAACACCTAGATTCTTTCCCAATCGCATGCGCATAAAAAGCTTGTTCAATCTTGTTGTCATCCTGGCACTCGGGGCCGGATGGTGCAGCGCGCTACAGGCCGCGACGTTTCATATTCTAGTTAATCATCTGGGATACGATACCGAAGGGAGCAAGCGCGTCGTGGTCCAGAGCGGCGAGGATATCGCACTCGCCAATTTCCAGGTCCTCAATAGCCAGTCGCACATCGTTTTCGAGGGACCACTCAAGAAAGTCGGCAAGGTCGATGGCTGGAAGGGCCGATTCTTCCACCAGGGAGACTTTTCGTCACTCGTCCAACCGGGCACGTATCGCATCCGGGCGCAGGATGTGCTTTCGGAGCCGTTCGTCCTTCGCGAGTGGTTGCTGCCAGAATCCTGCCTGGCTGACCTGGTCTACTATTTCCGCATCCAACGCTGTTCGGGTGTCTATGACAAGGCCGATCGCAGTGTTCCGATCTTTGGCGAGCCTCAACGGCAGCGTATCGACGTGCATGGCGGTTGGTACGATGCCTCGGGCGATATGTCAAAATACTTGAGCCACCAGAGCGAAAGCAACTACATGAACCCCCAGCAGACGCCGATGGTGGTTTGGTGTTTCTTGCAGAGTGAGGAACTACTGCGGACGCAGAAGAGCCAACGGCTGCGAAAGATGATACCTCTGCTTCAGGAGGAGGCATTGTACGGCGCGGATTTCCTGGTTCGGATGCAGGATCCGAGCGGATATTTCTACGCTTCCGTCGCGGACGGCTGCACAAGGGATCCCGCAAAGCGGGAGATCTGTGGATATAAGGGGCTGGCACATGTCAAGCACGGCGAGGTCCAGGCGGGGTTCCGGGAGGGTGGCGGCATGGCGATCGCGGCCCTCGCCCGGGTCAGTACGCTCCGGGAGAGCGGGGATTACTCGCCACAGCGCTACCTCGCGGCGGCGGAACTCGGCTTCAAGCACCTCGTAGCCCACAACCTGGAATACGTGGATGACCACCGGGAGAACATCATCGACGACTATTGTGCGCTGCTGGCGGCCACGGAACTCTACCATGCCACGACGAACACGACCTACCTTGACTCCGCCCGGTTGCGCGCGGAGTCGCTGGTGAAACGCATTTCCAAGGACGACAAATACACGGGCTGGTGGCGGGCGGACGCGGACGGCGCGCGGCCCTTTTTCCACCCGTCCGACGCGGGACTCCCGGTCGTCGCCTTGCTTCGTTACCTGAAGGAGGAGAATGATGCCCCGCGAAAGGCTTCCGCTGAAAAGGGGGTGATGGAATCGTTGCGGTTCGAGCTTGCAATCACCAGGGAGGTGGCCAATCCGTTTGGTTACGCCCGGCAGTATGTCAAGGAGGTTGACGGCGGCAAGCATTGCGACTTCTTCTTCCCACACCGCAACGAGAGCGGCTACTGGTGGTTTGGCGAAAACTCTCGGCTAGGTTCGTTGGCCGCGGCCGCGCTCATGGGCAGCAAACTCGCCTCGCCCGCGGTGGCCGCGGAGTTGAAATCCTATGCGCGGAACCAGACCAATTGGATTCTTGGGCTGAACCCCTATAATATGTGCATGATGCAGGGCAAGGGGCGGAACAACCCGGACGACTATGAGGCCGGAATCCCCAATCCGCCGGGCGGCATCTGCAACGGGATCACGTCGGGCGTGGAGGATGAGCAAGACATCGCCTTCCTTTCCCCGCCCCATGGCACGCGGGCCGATTGGAGCTGGCGATGGAAAGAGCAGTGGATTCCACATTCGGCATGGCTGATTCTTGCGTTGGCAGCCGAGGCAACGGCGAGGTGAAGGCATGAAGGTTAGGAGTTAGGAATACCGCAAAGGATGGACACTATGAAATCAAAATCAATGAATTTGACTATCGCCTTGATAGCCCTGACAGCGACCCTTTGTTCCGGCGCGGAAACCAAGGAACAGCGAGACACCCGCATGGCGTGGTGGCGCGAGGCGCGTTTCGGGATGTTCATCCATTACGGGCCGGTGTCTCTCACCGGAAAGGAAATCAGTTGGTCGCGTGCCAATACGAATCCAAAATGCCCGAACAAAGGTCCGACGCCCGCCCTGGTTTACGACAACCTTTACAAAAAATTCAACCCGACCAAGTTCAACGCCGCCGACTGGACAGGCATCGCCAAAGCGACAGGCATGAAATACGTTGTGCTGACCGCGAAGCATTGCGACGGTTTTTTGCTTTGGGATTCCAAAGTGGACTCCTATAACATCACCGCGACGCCGTTCAAGCGTGACCTCTGCGCGGAACTGGTGCAGGCGGTGCGCAAGGACAGCCTGCGACTTGGCTGGTATTTCTCGCCGATGGATTGGCGCGACCCGGATTTTCGCACCGACCGCAACGCCGCGTTTATTGCCCGGATGCAGGGGCAGTTGAGCGAGTTGCTCACCAACTACGGGCAGGTTGATTTGTTATGGTTTGATCATGACGGGCACAAGGCGGTCTATGACCAAGCAAGCACCTATGCGCTGGTGAAGAAAGCCCAGCCACAAATTGTCATTGATAACCGGCTCGACCTCAGCACCGGCAACGAAAACACCGAGATGCTGACCCCGCAGGCCGACTACTACTCTCCGGAGCAGCGGATCGGCGGCTATGACGACCAGCGCCCGTGGGAAACCTGCATGACGCTCGGCACGCAGTGGTCATGGTTGCCCAATGACACGATCAAATCAGCCGGTGAAGTTATCCGCATCCTTGCCTACACCGTTGGAGGCGATGGCAATTTGCTTCTCAATGTCGGCCCGATGCCGGACGGGCGCATCGAACCGCGCCAGGTGGAGGTGTTGAAACAGGTCGGCACCTGGGTCGAGAAGAATGGTCAGAGCATTTATGGCACGCGTGGTGGGCCATTCAAGCCTGCGGACTACGGTGCCAGCACGCGGAAGGGCGATACCATCTATGTGCATATTGTGAAATGGCCGGATGGCCCGGTGAAGCTGCCTAACATTGCAGCAAAGATGGTCAAGGCGGAATTGCTCGAGGGCGGCAAGGCGGACGTTCGCCAGACGGAAAACGGAATTGAAATCTTCGTTGCACCCGCCCATCGCAATACCAGCAACACGGTGGTTGCTCTGAAGTTCAATTCCGCCGTCATGAAGATTCCTGCGGTCAGCGCTGATCGGCCTCAGCCGAAGAAACCAGTGCTGCCGGAGACGTCGCCCATCAAGTTTGTCCAGCACCGGATCGGCAGCTTCCGCAGCGAGGCGTTCGGCGTGGCCGACTTCAATGGCGATGGAAAGCTCGACATCGTTGCCGGCGATTTCCTCTACCTAGCCCCCGAGTTCAAGCCGCTGAAGATCCGCTCGATCAAGGGCAAGGTGGACGAGCAAGGCAAGGGCTACTACAATGACTTCATGAACGGCCCCGTGGACATTGAGGGCAAGGGCCAGCCCGGCATTGTCAGCGTCGATTGGTTCACCAAGAGCGTCTACTACTACCGCAACACGCTCGGCGCGCCGGGCGATTGGCCTGAGACGAAGGTCGATACGGCCGACAACTACGAGTGCGGCGACCTGGTGGACCTCGAAGGCAAGGGCAAAGCCAACGTCATCCTGACGCACACCACCGGCACCATCTGGTTCGAGGTGGGCTTAAAGGATGGCAAGCCGGGTCTCGTCAAGCACGTGGTCTCGACGAAGAAGATGGAGTTCGGTGCTGGCGTGGGCGACGTCAATGGCGACGGCCGACCCGACATTATCCGCCCCAACGCCTGGTTCGAGGCCCCGGCCGATATCCGCAACGGCCAATGGAAAGAGCATCCGCTCTCACTGGGTGACAAGGAAGGCCACCTCGCTCACACGCCGCAGATCCTCGTCTACGATGTCAACGGCGACGGCCTGAACGACCTCATCACTGCCAACGCACATGGCTACGGTATCTTCTGGTACGAGCAGGTCCGCGACGGCGAAAAAATCACCTGGAAACAGCACATGATCGACGCTACGTGGACGCAGGCTCATTCGCTCGTGCTGGCCGACCTGGACGGCTGCGGCGTGCCCGAGCTGATCACCGGCAAGAGATTCATGGCCCACAACGGCGGCGACCCCGACGAGTATGGTAAGCTGGGTGTCTACTACTACAAACTGATTCGCAAGCCGGACAAGATGGTCGAGTGGAAAAAGTACGTGATATCGTACGACGAGGGGATCGGTGCCGGGCTGGCCATCTGGGCGGGCGATTTCCGCGGCGTGGGCGCGATCGACATCATCGTGACTGGCAAGTTCGGCGGCCCGGTGTGGTTTGAAAACAAAGGGAAATAAGAAAAAGAACATGAGCATAACGAGAATTGGTTTGTACCTGACCGTCAGTGTCGGAATTATTGCTTTGGCGTTCGGACAGGCGCACAGTGCGCGGGCTGACAAGCAAATGCAGGCGGAGGCCGAGCGGATCGTTTCGCAGTACAAAACCGTCTTCAATGCGCCGCCGGGCGGAGTCCCTTCCCGGGATTCAGCCAGGGGGCCTCTTCTAGGCAATGGCGATCTCGGTGCCGTGATCAGCGGCAAACCGGAATCCCAGCGGTTCTGGATCAGCAAGAACAATTTCTGGCGGATGAAAGACGGCCATCGCATGGGCGGCCCGCGTCTTTTCGGCGGCATAGAAATCAACATTCCCTCGCTGGCCGACGGTACGTATCTGATCGAACAGCAACTCTACCCGGCCATCACAACGTCCCGATTTGTCAAGGGTGAAAGTACGGTAACCATGCGTTCCTTGGTCGCGGCCACGGAAGACGTTCTGCTTGTCGAGCTTTCCGTGACGGGCAAGCCTGTCGAGGTGGAAACCAGGTTATGGTCGGCACCGGGGCGAGGCTCGAAGGAAAGTCTCGGCCGCAAGGGCAGGGTTCTCTGGGCCACGAAGGCGTTTGCCGAAGAGAAAATCCCCACCGCGGCAGCCTGCGCCCTGACGGTCATCGGCGGTAAGGTGACGATCCCGGAATTGGAGCCGGTGGTCGAGGAAACCATACTCAATCCGCCGCCGAAGAGACCGAAGCCACGGAAGGCCCAATCGCAACCGGGCCCGAAGTTTACGCTGCTGCCGGGGCAGAAAGTCACGGTCGCGGTGGCAATGCAAAGCTCTTTGGATGCCAAGGATCCGTTGCTGGCCGCGCAGGAGATGGCCACCGCTTTGACCAAGGAGAAGGTCAGCGATATCGAGCAGAAACACGCCCGCTGGTGGCGGGAGTTTTGGGCAAAGTCGCTGGTCACAATCGGCGATCCGATCCTGGAGCAGCGTTATTACCTCTCCAATTACGTCCTGGGGAGCGGCAGCCGGAATCCGGACTTCCCCCAGGGCCTTTTCGGACTATGGGTCACGGATGACGATCCGCGCTGGGCCGGTGATTACCATCTCAACTACAACTACCAGGCGCACTTCTATGGCCTCTATTCCTGCAATCACCTTGAGCAGGCGGACACCTTCGAAGCACCGGTTCTGGCCTTCATGGATCGCGGCCGAGCCTACGCGAAGGATCTGCTGAAAATCCGCGGCGTGTACTATTCCGTGGGGATCGGCACCAAGGGGATCGAAACCTGTAAGCCAGGCACCTTTCTCGGACAGAAGAGCAATGCGGCATACTGCCTGGCGAACATGGCCATGCGCTGGTATCACACCTATGATAAAGAATACGCGACGAAGGTCTACCCGTTTGTACTCGAAGTCGCGAATTTCTGGGAAGATTATCTGAAGTTTGAAAATGGCCGCTATGTAATTTATGACGATTCCGTGCATGAGGGTTCTGGCCCGGACTTTAACTCCATCGTGTCGTTGGGCCTGGTGCGCACGACGTTTGAACTGGCCATGGACATGAGTACTGAGTTGGGCGTCGATGCCGCCCGGCAGGAGAAATGGCAGCACATCCTGAAGAACCTGAGCAAGTTTGCCACTCAGGAGCATGATGGCGCGACGGTTTTTCGCTACACCGAGAAGGGCATGGCCTGGTGTGAGGGCAATACCGTAGGGATTCAGCATATCTATCCGGCAGGGGCGATCGGTCTGGACAGCGACCCCAAGCTGCTTGAAATCTCCCGCAACACGATCCGCGTCATGAACCGCTGGATCGACGGCAACGGAATGAGCAGCATCTACGCTGCGGCGGCTCGTGTGGGATACGATCCCGAAATCATCCTCAAGGAGATGCGTGGGATGATCGAGAAAGTGGGGGATGTCAACGGTTTCACGCGTGACAATGTTCACGGTGTCGAGAACTGTAGCATTGTACCCAATGCCATCAACGAGATGCTTTGCATGGGGCACGGGCACGTCTTACGAGTTTTTCCCGTGTGGCCGAAAAATAAGGACGCGAGTTTCCGAAATATCCGCGCGTGGGGTGCCTTCCTGGTTTCCAGTTCGCTCAAGGCCGGCGTCGTGCAGTATGTGAAGATCACAAGCGAGAAGGGCCGCGACTGTATGCTGGTCAATCCATGGCCCAGCAAGGCGATGGATGTCTATCGCGGCGGCAAAAAGGCTGAGACGCTGAAGGGCGAACGGGTCGTGCTGAAGACGGAAGCCGGCGCGACGGTTGTGTTGGTTCCGGAAGGCGAGGGAGGTGGGGATTAGGGATTAGAAAAGAAAGAGTTCCATGAATCGAAAGACAGGGTTCGTTGTCGTCGGCGTTCTTTGTGCCGTGTGCGGGGTGGGACGCGCCGACGTGCGCGTACCATCCATCATCGGCGAATATATGATATTGCAGTCCGGCACCAATACGCCGCTCTTCGGGTGGGCGGACCCGGGTGAACCGGTAACCGTAACCGTGGGTGATGCCAGCGCGAAAACAACGACGGGGGCGAACGGGAGATGGAAAGTCGTATTCACGGACCTGAAGGCCACGGCTACGCCGGTGACAGTGTCTATTGCCGGAAAGAACATCCTGACTTTCAAGGATGTGCTGATCGGCGATATCTGGGTTTGTTCCGGACAGTCAAACATGGCGCTGCCGGTGCGACGAATTCTCGGGCGGGATGTCAACGACCCCAAGGGATTAGGCCAGGCCAACTATCCGCAGATACGTCTCTTCAAGCTGCCTAAGGAAACATTTCTCGAACCGCAGACCGACTGCAAGGGAAGCTGGGCGGTATGCACGCCCGGTGCATCGAAGGAGTTTTCTGCAACGGGATATTTTTTCGGAAGGGAAATCCATCGGGCTGAGAAGATTCCTGTCGGCCTGATCAATGCCTGCCGGGGCAGCAGCTCTGGTCAGATGTGGACCAGCTTGGAGGGACTCAAGTCGGAAGCGGTACTCTCGAAGTACTTGAATCAGGCACTTACGGCCAGAGCGGATTTCCCACGGCACAAGGAATGCTATCTTCGGGATCGGGCGAAGTGGAAGGAAAACACCGCGCGGTGGCCGGAGACTGCGAAACGCTGGGAAACCGAGGCTGCCAAAGCCCGGGCGGAAGGCAAGGAGTCTCCCGCAAAGCCTGAGCCGCCAGGAGCGGCGCCCGCCAAACCGGTCGGCATGGACGCATGGGAAGACAACATTATTACTGCGCCGACATCGCTCTTCAACGGCATGATCGCTCCCCTCATTCCATTCGGGATCAAGGGCACTATCTGGTATCAAGGCGAGGGCAATGCCAGCGAGGCGGAGCTTTATCGGACGCTCTTCCCGGCCATGGTCCGTGACTGGCGGACTCGTTGGGCTCGGGGGGATTTTCCAGTCTACTTTGTACAACTGTCCAGTTACAGGGCACCCCGAGATCAGCCCGGCGAGAGCAATTGGGCCGCATTTCGTGAGATACAGTCGATGCTTCAAAAAGCCGTCACTAATTCGGGCATGGCCGTAACCGTCGATATCGGTAATGCCAACGACATCCATCCTCTCACCAAGGAGGAGGTCGGCCGTCGTCTCTCGCTGGTGGCACTAGCCAAGACATATAACCACCCGATTGAGTACTCCGGCCCCATGTATGAGCGCATGGAGATCGAGGGCGGCAAAATCCGGCTTCACTTTACCCATGTGGGCGCGGGACTTGTGGCAAAGGGCGGGGAATCACTGAAACGGTTCGCGATTGCTGGCGCGGACCGGAAGTTTGTCTGGGGCGGAGCCAGGATCGATGGCAAGACGGTGACCGTTTCAAGCTCGACGGTATCACACCCGGTGGCGGTCCGCTATGCTTGGGATATCAATCCCGACGGTTGCAATCTGTTCAATGCCGTTGGATTGCCGGCGTCTCCGTTCCGGACGGATGACTGGAAACTGGAATTTGCAGAACAATAGAATGGCAGGGAGTTCGTTTATGAAGACGCAATTCTCCGATCGTCGTGAGTTTTTGAAGACGGCTGCGGCTGCCGCTGGGGTCGTTGTCGCAGGAGCCGGACTTACCTTGCCCATTGCACGGGCGGACGAGAAACACACGGTCAAGCCGGCGTTTGCCATTCGCGGAACCTTGCCGTGGCATAATTTCCTGTCGGGCCCCAGTGCGTGGAACGAAAGCGATTACCGAGCGTATATGGATGACCTCGCGGCAAAGGGCCTGAACTTCGTCGCGTTCCACTGCTATACCGGCGGAGAGGAGCGGTATGCGCCGTACGTTGAGCCGCTGATCCAAGTGAAGTATCGCGACGTGTTG
>Ga0194057_10000789_pt1 | contig 16531 bp, 10 predicted proteins | sample SepL4415m_MetaG_FD_155474 | JGI IMG/M metagenome (GOLD analysis project Ga0194057, IMG submission 155474) | Anoxic zone freshwater microbial communities from boreal shield lake in IISD Experimental Lakes Area, Ontario, Canada - Sep2016-L442-15m | ecosystem: Environmental > Aquatic > Freshwater... | reverse complement strand
GTCGTACGCACGACGATTCGGATACGGAGTCGTCCGCGATTTCACCGGTCACGGAATTGGTACCTCATTTCACTCCGGACTCATCGTTCCCCACTATGAAGACTCGTCCTACGACACCCCACTTGAGCCCACGATGACCTTCACGATCGAGCCGATGCTGACCCTGGGCGCCATCGACTACGAAGTGTGGTCTGACGGTTGGACGGCCGTGACGCGCGACACCAAACGCACTGCTCAGTTCGAACACACACTTCTCGTGACCGATTCAGGGGTCGAGATCTTGACCCTGCCCTAGCAACCTCGACAGTGCTTACGTCATCATGGCTTTAAGCGCCTACCCCGTCCGAGCCCAACAGGAGTCTCCATGTCGAGCAACACCACCACTGTCTGGCCCCCAGAAGTTCTCACTCTCGCAATCGACGTCGGTGGCACCGGGCTCAAAGCAGCAATCCTTGATGCCCAGGGTCAGATGCAGACCGAGCGCACCAAGATCGCGACGCCCTACCCCTGCCCGCCGCCTCTTCTCGTCGAGAGTCTCGTTGGCCTCACTGCTCCACTTGGCGAGTTTCACCGAGTGTCCGTCGGGTTCCCGGGCCTCGTCCGTGAGGGTCGGGTAATTGAGGTTCCGAGTTTGTCGCGAAGCGTTTACGGCGGCGCAACCGACCCTCAACTACGGGGAATGTGGCACGGTTTTGACCTCGCGACCGCTCTCGCCGACGCGTACAAGGTGCCGGTGAAGGTCGCCAACGACGCTGACGTGCAAGGTTGCGCGGTTGCGCAGGGCACGGGATTCGAATTCGTCATGACCCTCGGAACCGGAGTCGGAACCGCGCTGTTCAATGAGGGCCGACTCCTTCCTCACATGGAACTGTCACACGCACCCTTCCTCAAGGGTCTCACCTTCGACCTCGCGCTGGGTAACGCCGCCCGCAAGGAGATTGGCACCAAGAAGTGGGTCAAGCGAGTTCACAAGGCCATCAGCGCATTTGATGACTTCCTTTTCTTCGACCGCCTGTACATCGGGGGCGGTAACGCGAAGTTCCTGATCACCGAGCCGCTCGGGCCGAAAGCCGAAATCGTCTCGAACACCGCAGGAATCTTGGGCGGAATTCGCATCTGGGACCTCGAAAAGTAAGCACGGTCGGCATTAGTACGAGTTTCAACTAGACTGATCAGATGACTAGTTGGCTCAGCGACGAAGAGCAAGCGTCGTGGCGACAGTGGATCACCGCGACTACCTTGCTCAACGCGCGCTTGAGCCGCGAACTCACGCACGACCATTCGCTGACACTCGCCGACTACGAAATCTTGGTACGCCTGTCCGAAACCGAAGGCGGCTGGATGCACATGAGCGAGTTGGCCGACCGCACTCTGTCGAGCCGCAGTCGCCTCTCGCACCAGATCGACCGGATGGAAAAAGCAGGACTCGTGCGGCGCGAATGCTGCCCGCACGACAAGCGTGGCCAGCATGCCGTGCTCGCCGACCACGGCTGGGATGCACTCGTTGCCGCAGCCCCGACACACGTCGAGGGCGTGCGACGCTACGTCGTTGACTCCATGACTGCTGAGGAGTTTGCCGCTCTTGGTGCCGCGTGCGCCAGGATCACCGCTGCTCTTGATTCGAACAATGTCGTCGATTCGAACAATGTCGTCGATTCGAACAATGTCGTCGATTCGAACAGCGCCCCCTAACCCCACCACCTGCATCGGGGGCACCCAAGCGCGCACCTAGGTGTACCCGGCCATCACTTTGGTAGCCGGCTGATGGGTGGGAGTCCGCCCAGGGAACTGTGGCGTCGTTCAGTGTTGTAGTGGTTGAGCCATTGTGCAAGGGCGTCGGTGCGTTGGTCGTTGCTGGTGTAGGCGCGTCGGTAGGCCCATTCGGCGAGCAGGGTGCGGTTGAGTCGTTCGACTTTGCCGTTCTGCCATGGGCAGTGGGGCTTGATGAACACTTGTGTGATGTTGCCGCGGGCTGCGCAAACCTCGCGTAGGGAGTACTTGTAGGCGAACGCGTTGTCGGTCATTAATCGCTTGACGTCGGTGATGCCGTGGGAAGCGAAATAGTCCAGAGCGCGGCTTAGGAATGCGGCGCAGGTGGCGCCGGTCTCGTCGGGCAGGGCTTCAGAGTAGGCCAGCCTGGAGTGGTCATCGATGAGGGAGTGGATGTAGTCGAAGCCGATCCGTTTACGGTTGTGGGGACGCAGGTGAGGTGCCCCGGGTCCCTGGGCCCGCCAGCCACCGCCGTCGGGGATACGCCCAAGTTTCTTCACGTCCATGTGCACCAACGCTCCGGGCGTGGGGTGTTCGTAGCGCACGGTGGTGGCCCTGGACGCGCGGATCAGCACACCGGTGATCGGATCGAGCATCGACAGTGGGGGTATGCCATGGCGGACCAGAACCCTCGACACCGTTCGGGCCGGCACCCCGAGCCGGACGCTGATCTCATCACGGCCCACACGTTCAGATTCACGCAACGCCACGATCTGCCCCTCAACTTGCGCACTGGTGCGGGTCGGGGTCGAGCGAGGCCGTGAGGAACGGTTGCCCAGCCCAGCCTCACCTTCAGCTTCATACCGGTCGATCCACGTCTTAACGCACTTGCGCGAGACACCCATCGCTCGAGCGATATGGGCTTGGGGCCAGCCCGCTGAGTGTCGCTGAACAATGAGCAGTCGACCGTGAACCGTGGTGCGAGCACTACCGTGAGCCATGAGAACCTCCGAGTGAGTGGGCCGTAGACAAGCCACACCCCACTCGGGGGTTCTCACAATTTCAAGCCGACACGCTGCTACCCACCTGATGGCCGGGTACAGCTAGGTGCGCGCTTGGGGACCCCCGATGGGAAAGGGGGAGGGGAAGCGTGCTCGGTCGGGCTCCCCGCGAGCCCCTGGGCGACTCGCCCTCCTCGCATAAGGGCGTGCTCGGTCGGGCTCCCCGCAGACCGTGACCGGATCGTCACCTACGATGGGCCAATGGCGATTCTCGACAGGCTGCTGCGCGCGGGCGAAGGGCGCACCCTCAAGAAGCTCACCGGGCTCGCTGCCCAGGTGAACGCACTTGAATCCGACTTTCAGGCGCTGACCGACGATGAACTACGCGCGCTCACCGACGAGTACAAAGAGCGCTACGCCGCTGGCGAGACGCTCGACCAGTTGCTGCCTGAGGCCTTCGCTACCGTGCGCGAAGCTGCGCGCCGCACGCTGGGCCAGCGGCACTACGACGTACAGATCATGGGCGGGGCTGCTCTCCACCTCGGCAACATTGCCGAAATGCGAACCGGTGAAGGCAAGACCCTCGTCGCGACTCTGCCCGCGTACCTCAACGCGTTGGCCGCCGAAGGTGTCCACGTTGTCACCGTCAACGACTACCTCGCCGAGCGCGACTCCGAGTGGATGGGGCGCGTTCACCGCTTCCTGGGGCTCGAAGTTGGCTGCATCCTTGCCTCGATGACTCCGGCAGAGCGCCGGGTCGCCTACTCCGCCGACATCACATACGGAACCAACAACGAATTCGGCTTCGACTACCTGCGCGACAACATGGCGTGGAGCCAAGAAGAACTGGTGCAGCGCGGGCACTTCTTCGCCGTGGTTGACGAGGTCGACTCGATTCTCATCGACGAAGCGCGCACACCGCTCATCATCAGTGGCCCCGCCGACGAGGCAAACAAGTGGTACGTCGAATTCGCACGACTCGTCGATCGATTGAAGATCGACCGCGATTACGAGATTGACGAGAAGAAGCGAACGATCGGAATCCTCGAGGTCGGAATTGAGCGATGCGAGGACTGGCTCGGAATCGACAACCTCTACGAATCGGTCAACACGCCACTCGTGGGTTTTCTTAACAACGCGGTCAAGGCCAAGGAGCTGTTCAAGCGCGACCGCGACTACGTGGTCATGAACGGTGAGGTGCTCATCGTCGACGAGCACACCGGCCGCATGCTGGCTGGTCGTCGCTACAACGAGGGAATGCACCAGGCGATTGAGGCCAAGGAAGGCGTCGAGATCAAGCAGGAGAATCAGACTCTTGCGACGGTCACGCTGCAGAACTACTTCCGCATGTACGACAAGCTCAGTGGGATGACCGGTACGGCCATGACCGAGGCCGCGGAGTTCAACCAGATCTACAAGCTTGGCGTGGTGCCGATTCCGACCAACCGACCGATGGTGCGCCTTGACGAGGCTGACCTCGTGTACCGCACCGAAGGTGCCAAGTTCGACGCCGTCATCGAAGACATCGCCGAGCGCCATGAGGCAGGGCAGCCGGTATTGGTCGGAACCGCGAGTGTCGAGAAGAGCGAACTCGTCTCGACGCTGCTGCGCCGTCGTGGAATTCCGCACGAGGTACTGAACGCCAAGTACCACGAGCGCGAAGCTGCGATTGTTGCGCAAGCCGGACGCCGTGGATCGGTGACGGTAGCGACCAACATGGCCGGCCGCGGAACCGACATCATGCTCGGTGGAAACCCCGACGCGATGGCGCAGGCAACCCTTGCCCAGCAAGGTCTGTCACCCATCGAAACGCCGGAAGATTACGAAACTGCCTGGCCCGACGCGCTGCATGCGGCCGAGAAGTCGGTGGCCGCCGAGCATGAGGAAGTGGTCGGTCTCGGTGGCCTTTACGTGTTGGCCTCCGAACGGCATGAGTCACGACGCATCGATAACCAGTTGCGCGGTCGTTCCGGTCGTCAGGGTGACCCGGGTGAAACGCGCTTCTACCTCTCACTCGAAGACGACCTCATGCGCCTGTTCAAGGGCGACGTCGTCGATTCATTCCTGCGCCGATTCAACGTGCCCGACGATGTTCCGATTGAAGCCAAGATGGTCTCCAGCGCGATCCGGTCGGCTCAGACTCAGGTGGAAGCGCAGAACTTCGAAATCCGCAAGAACGTGCTCAAGTACGACGATGTGCTCAATCGCCAGCGGCAGGTCATCTACGCCGAGCGCCGACGCGTGCTTGAGGGTGAGGACGTCTCCGACCAAATTCGTGGGTTCCTCGACGACACCGTGGCCGCCTACGTTGACGCTGAGACGGGCGAGAACGCCGGTGACGAGTGGGATCTCGAGCGGCTCTGGACCGCACTGCGCACTCTCTACCCGGTGTCGCTCGACATCGATGAGCTCGATGAAGCGTCCGGTGGCGCACTTACTCACGAATTCCTGACGGCCGAATTGCAGACCGACGCCGAGGCTGCGTATGACCGCCGCGAAGCCGACCTTGGCCCTGAAGTGATGCGCGAGCTTGAACGTCGCGTGGTTCTCAGTGTTCTCGACCGCAAGTGGCGCGAGCACCTGTACGAGATGGATTACCTGCAAGAGGGCATTGGTCTGCGGGCGATGGCTCAGCGTGACCCGCTTGTTGAGTACCAACGCGAGGGCTATGACCTGTTCAACGCCATGATGGAGGGCATCAAGGAAGAGTCCGTTGGCTTCCTGTTCAACGTTGAGGTGCAGATTGACCCGCAACCGTCGATCGAGGACGAGCTCGCGGAGATGGGTCTGGCCGATGCCACGTCACTCGATGCCACGTCGGCGATTGCGGCGGCTGCGTCAGGTCGGCCCGCTGAAGCCAACCCGGAAATCGCGGTGAAGGGTCTAAGTCCGCAGCGCCCGGCTCAACTGACCTACACAGCCCCAAGCGATGCGATCGGGTCGGAGGTCAGCGAAACTCGCACCCTGGCCACCGGCGCTGTGCCAGCCGAATTCGCCGACACCACGCGCAATGCCCCATGTCCGTGTGGTTCAGGCAAGAAGTACAAGCGCTGCCACGGAGACCCCCGCAACCGCTAGGCCATTTCGAGGGCGGTGACCCGCCAACGCCCGTCGTACATTTGCAGTTGAAGTGCGACGGCTCGGCAGCGCCCGGCGACGTCAACCACCGCTGACGCCTCCACACGCCCGGTGCTGATGACGGAGGTGCGTACCGACCGCACCGTGATGCGAGGTGGGGTCGATGTCGAGCGCGCGACGCACGCAGACCGGCTCACGAGGGCAGCGTGCACCGGCGCCGCGAACCATTTGCGTAGTTGCATGGGTGACCGAGCGCCGTGCAGTGCCTCAAGGGTGGCCTGAATCAGACTCTTCGCCCACTGGGCAAGTTCGGGTTCGGGTTCGCGCATCCGTGATGATGGAAACGCGAGGATCGTCGCGGAACTCGCCGGCGGGCGCAGATCGAATTCAAGTTGACGATCGTCGACAGGTTCAGGATCAGCGGCCGAGTCAAACTCGAGCGGAGGTTCGTACGCGGGGATCGCACGAGCCGTGCTGTGCACCACGGGTGCCTCGCTGTAGGCGCTTGCCACGCTGACAGCGATGATGGCGTGTGACATGGAATTCCCCCTTCCAACGGTGCGCCTTGGCGCGGATTCTCGTTGTCGACCGTTTCTTCTGGCGCCCGGCGTAATGTGAACCACAAGAGCGGTTCGCGGATCCACCGGATGGCTGATGTAACGCTATTAACGGCACCTAGGTCAAGACCCCCTGTGCAAACTGTGGATGACGGATGTGTGGGGGGCGAATGACGCGCTCCCCGCGAGTGTCGCTCACCCCCGGCGGGTACGGTGGAGTAATGGCTGGTGATCTCGTAACGAGCACGCTGCGTGTCCGTGTGATGGCAGCATGTGAGGGCAGGGTGCACGGTGAGTAAGCCCACTGCCCTCATCGTTGATTGGGGCGGCGTTCTCACGGTCGATATGCGCAGCGTGGTTGAACGCTGGGCCGAGATCGACGGTATCGATCTGGCGATGTATTCCGATGTCATGCGTCAGTGGCTCGGTGAGCCGGCGGGGCAAGAGGCGCTGCTCAACCCGGTGCATGCGCTCGAACGAGGCGAGATGACACTGCCCGACTTCGAAAACAAACTTGCCGCCGCACTTTCTGAGCGCAGCGGTACCCCGATCGCTGCCGAGGGCCTCATGAAGCGTATGTTCGAGCATTTCGGCCATGCCCATGACATGTCCGCCCTTGTTCGCCGCACCCGAGCGGCCGGATTCCGTACCGCACTGTGCTCTAACTCGTGGGGTAACGACTACCCGCGCGACGGGTGGAACGACATGTTCGACGCGATCGTCATCTCTGGTGAGGTGGGTATGCGCAAACCGGAGCGTGCGATTTTCGAGTACACAGTTGATTTGGTGGGTGTGCCCGCTGACCAGTGCGTGTTCGTCGATGACATGCCACACAATGTGGCCGCTGCTGTTGACCTTGGCATGATCGGCATTCGTCACGTGAATTACGAGGCCACGGCGGCCGAGATTGACGCACTGTTCGGGATGACTCTGTCATCATGACGGCGCACCGTCACGTGCGGCGGTGCAAAGAGAGGGAGGTGCCATGTCAGACCGGTTGAGTGCTCTCGACGTCTCCTTCTTCTATCTCGAAGGTCCCACCACGCCCATGCACGTCGGCGGTGTGCTGATTTTCGAAGCACCCGAGGCCGGTTTTGACTACGACCGACTCGTACGCCTCATTCGCAATCGCATCGCCTACGTTCCGCGCTATCGCCAGCGGGTGCGCTGGGTGCCGGGACACCTGTCGAATCCGGTCTGGGTTGACGACGAGAACTTCGATGTGACCTACCACGTGCGACGTTCGGCACTGCCCAGGCCCGGAACCGAGGCGCAACTGCGCGAACTCGTCGGTCGCATCATGAGCCGACCACTTGATGTGTCGAAACCACTGTGGGAGATGTACCTCGTTGAGGGGCTCGAAGGCGGGCGCTTCGCCATTCTGACCAAGACCCACCACGCGATGGTCGATGGGGTGAGTGCGGTCGACATCGGACAGGTGATCCTCGATGCCACGCCCGAACCTCGTCAGTCCTCAACGTCCGCGTGGCGGCCCGCGCGCGAACCGTCCGATCTTGAACTCGTCGCGGGTGCGCTGACAGACATGGTGCGTAGCCCGGCGGCTGTCGTCGACAGCGTGCGCCGAGGCTTGGACGATGTGCGGGCCGTCGCGACGCGCGTGGGCCAGCAGGCAGTGGGTGTTGTCAGTGCCGCGCTGACGGTTGCTCGACCCCCGTCGTCCAGCCCGCTGAACGCTGAAATTGGTGTCGCGCGGAGGTTCGGCACAGCGGCCACGTCGTTGGCTGACTACAAGACGATTCGTACCGCTCACGGCGGCACGGTGAACGATGTGGTGCTCGCGGTCGTGGCCGGAGCGTTGAGGCAGTGGTTGCAGTCTCGCGGCGAGACAATCGATAGCAGTTCCACGGTGCGGGCGTTGGTGCCCGTGAGCCTGCGCTCAGATGAGGCCACATCGGGCGGTAACCAGGTGGCCGCGTATCTCGTTGATCTTCCGGTCGGTGAAGCCAATCCGGTGCTGCGACTGCAGCGCATTTCCTACGAGATGGGTCAGCACAAGGCCAACGGTCAGATGATGGGGGCGCAGGCCATCGTGGCCCTCGCTGGCTTCTCACCTCCCACGCTGCATTCATTGGGCGCCCGGGTGGGCAATGGCCTCTCGCGTCGGGTGTTCAACACCGTCGTTACCAACGTGCCGGGTCCGCAGTACGCGCTCTACGCGGGCGGTTCGCACATGCTGGCGGCCTATCCGGTGGTCCCGCTGGGTCGGGGTCAGGCGGTGAGTTTCGGGATCACGTCGTATGACGGTGGCGTGTACTTCGGGCTGAACGCCGACCGTGATTCGATGTGGGACGTCGACGAACTGGCCGACGACCTCGTGGGTGCGCTGACTGAACTCCTGCGTACCACCCGCAAGAAGCGATCCACGGCGACACGGGTGAAATCGGCCACTCGACGCTGAATCACCCCCCGTCGCAGGGATGATGGGGGGAGGGGTTCGTTCTCGTCTGAGAGGGGTGTCCAGAGTGGCTCGTCGTCGAACCAGAAGAGGCATCGTTCTCGGTGGTGGGGGAGTCCTGGGCGCCGCATGGATGACCGGCGCGCTCTGCGCCCTTGAGCAGGTTCACGGATTTGACCCGCGTGAGGCTGATGTCATCGTGGGAACCTCTGCTGGATCGGTGGTGGGGGCGTTGCTGGCGGCCGGAATCACGCCACTGCAGATGCGCGACCATCAGTTGGGCAAGTCCATCAGCGAAGGGCCTCTGGCGGGATTCTCCTGGGATTACGAACGTGCGACCGGTGGACAGCGCCCCAAGATGCCCAAACTGCGCGGACCCGGCTCGGGGGAACTGCTGCGCAATTCCTTGGGCCGGTTGCGCCACATGCCAACGACGGCATTTCTGTCGGCACTGATGCCTGAGGGGAACGGGTCACTTGAGCGGGTAGGGCACCTCATGGATGCCATCACGCCGATGGGCGAGTGGTCGTCGCACCCCAACTTCTGGGCCGTGGCCATGGACTATCAAACCGGTGACCGGGTGGCCTTCGGCCAAGCGACAGCACCGGTGGCGCCCCTGTCGGAAGCGGTGATGGCCTCATGTGCGATTCCTGGCTGGTTCAGCCCGGTCAGCATCAACGGTCGGCGCTACGTCGACGGTGGGGCCGTATCGGCGACCAATGTCGATCTGGTCGCAGCCGCGGCCCTCGACGAGGTATTTGTGCTCGCGCCTATGGTGAGTTTCGCCCTCGATGAGCCCGATTCGGTGCTCGCGCGACTTGAGCGCCGGTGGCGTATTCAGGTGACGAAGCGCTGCTTGAGCGAGGTCGAGAAAGTCCGCGATGCCGGGGCAGACGTCGTGGTGCTTGGCCCAGGACCTGCCGACCTGGAAATGATGGGCGGAAACGCGATGGATCTCAGTCGCCGTGTAGCGGTGCTGAAGTCGAGTATGCGCACGAGCGCCAAGGCGCTAGCAGACCCTGAGCAGATGCCCGGCTACGCCGACGCCGGCTGAGGGGCATCGTGACTGGCTAGCGTTCGAGCCACTGACCGCCGAGTTCTTCCTCGCGGGCAACGAATCGCAAAAGTTGATCGCGCGCAAACTCCTCAAGTTTGCCGCCCACAAACGGAATTGACGCCTTCACGCGGCCCGAGACTGACAGCCGTGAGCCTCCATCCTCGTTCTCCAATGTGAGGTCGCCGGTGATTTCCATCGGTGCACCATCGAAGCGAACCCGCAGAGTGCCACTGCGTGAGCCGTCATCGGCGGGGGGCTGCCACGATCGAGACTCGCGCACCGTGATGTGGTCGCCAACCATCGCGCGTGCGAAAGACGGCACCTCGGCGGGCAGAGAGCGGTCGAGGGTCACCACGATGGTTCCGTCGTCGGTGTCGGTGTCGGTGTCGGTGTCGACGCCGAGTCCGGGATCGATGCCGCCTGAATTGGCGATGAGGAAATCAAGGTAGTCGGGGTCGCACATCATGGTGAATACCTCCTCGACGTTGGCCGAGAAGGTCTCTTCCGCGCTGAATGGCCGTGACATGCCCAGTACCTTCCACTTGAAGTGAGTGACCTGCCCAAGCATGCCCCATGAATGCACCTCCGAGGGATACGGTGGTCAGAGTCGGTACTGACGCGAGGAGAGGTGCGTGGACGAGGATAAGTCAGCGATGTTGGCGCGGGCTGTGTCACTTGCTGCGACGCCACTTGAGGCGGAGATTATTCCGCTCTATTACCGCACCGTGGGCTCTGACGACGTTGAGTCGCGCACGCCTGAGCAGTTGGCCCGCATCGTCAGCGAGCACGTGAGGGTCGGACGAGAGCGGCGCGTGGGCGAAGACTGTGTCGTCGTGAACTCCCCAGGTTCGATTGACATTGTCACCGATGACATGCCTTTCCTGGTCGACTCGATCACCGGTGCGTTGCTGCGAGCTGACCACGACATTTCCCTACTCATCCACCCGCAAATTCTCGCCCATCGATCGGCTGATGGCGTCATCGAATCAATCGGCGAAGGTGGAATCGCCGAGTCGTGGACGCATATCGAGGTCGAGCCTCTCGATGAAACGGAACTCACGGCGTTGCCCGTGGTTCTTCGCTCGGTCTTGGGCGATGTGCGGTTGGCGGTGAGTGACTGGACAGCGATGCGCGCGCAGGCGCTGGCATTGGCTGACGAACTCGGTGCGCATCCTCCGGTTGGTCTCGACCCCGGCGAATCCGAAGACGCCCAAGAGTTGCTGCGGTGGATGGTCAACGACAACTTCACTTTTGTCGGCTATCGCGAGTACGTGTTGGCGCCGCAGGGTGACTCTGACGTGTTGCGAGCCGAACCCGACAGTGCCCTAGGAGTCATGCGTCATGACTTGGAGGATTCAACCTCGTTCGCGAAGTTGAGTCCCGAAGCGCGTCTGATTGCGCTCGAGCCACACTTGCTTGTCCTGACCAAGGCGAATCGCCGATCAACTGTGCACCGTCCGGTGTACCTCGACTACGTAGGAGTCAAGAAGTTCGACGGCGACGGACGTGTTGTTGGCGAGCACCGCTTCCTCGGGCTCTACGCCGCCACCGCCTACTCGCAGTCGGTCACCGAAATTCCAGTGGTACGGCGCAAGGTGCAACGAGTTGTCGACAGCACAGGTCTCCTTCCGCACAGTCATGATCAGCGCGATTTGTTGCAGTTGCTTGAGACTTACCCGCGTGATGAACTCTTCGAAATCCACGTCGAGCGGCTTGAGGAAATTGCTCGCGAAGTGGTTCAGATTCAAGAACGTCGACAGACTCGTATGTTCTTGCGATACGACGACTATGGCCGATTCGTTTCAGCACTTGTCTACTTGCCGCGCGACCGCTACACCACGACGGTGCGCGAACGAATGCAACGTGTCTTGCGCGACGCATTCGATGCCACGAGTGTCGACTTCACGGCACGGGTGAGCGAGTCGGTACTGGCCAGGCTCCACTTCCTCGTCCGGGTCGAGGTGGGCCGCTCGCTTCCGCACATTGTCGAGGAAGAACTTGAGCAGGCGATCGGCGAAACGACCAAGTCGTGGGATGACCGATTCCATGAGGAACTCGTCGACTCGCACGGAATTCGGCGAGCGGGCGAACTTCGCGAGCGCTTCGAAGATGCGTTTCCTGAGGCGTACAAAGAAGACTTCGAGCCGGCCGATGCGTTGCGTGACGTTGCCACACTGCTTGACCTCCAAGGCGAACGCGCGCTGTCTGTTCGCCTGTACCGACCGACTGCTGAAGGCGACAGTCGTGAACGCCGCCTCGCGCTCACGATGAGGGGTGCGGGGGTGTCGCTATCGGAAGTGCTGCCCGTGCTTCAAGCCTTGCGCGTGGGAGTGATCGACGAGCGCCCCTACGGCATCGATGACGCGTCAGGGCAAGCCTGGGTCTATGACTTCGGCATCACGCTGCCCGCCGCCGGCGACGATGAAGAAGAATTGGCGAGCCGCTTCGAGAACGCTTTCCTCGCCCTCTGGCAGGGCCGACTCGATCACGACGGATTCGCAGCCCTGGTTGTGGTGGCGGGTCTCACCTGGCGTCAGGTGGCACTTGTTCAGACGTTGATGGAGTATGCCCGGCAACTCGGGGCGCCGTTTAGTCGGCGTTATTGCGAAGATGTACTCGCATCACACGGACAGTTGATTGCCGAAATCGTCGACGTGTTCGAATCCCGTCTCGATCCAGATCGCGTTCCTACGAGTGACGCCCACGCGCTTGCCGCGATCGAGAGCAGTCTTGATGCGATCGCCAGTCTCGACGAAGACCGGATTGTGCGCAGTTTGCTCACGGTGGTGCTGGCGGTTGTCCGCACGAGTTATTACCAACGTGCCGATGACGGATCGATGAGTGATGTCATCGCTGTGAAGTTGTTGCCGACCTTGATTCCGGAGGCGCCTCGGCCACGCCCTGAATTCGAGATCTGGGTCCATTCGCCACGTGTCTCGGGCGTGCACCTGCGTTTTGGAAGCGTTGCCCGTGGTGGCTTGCGGTGGAGTGATCGACGCGAAGACTTCCGCACTGAGGTACTCGGACTGGTGAAGGCGCAGATGGTGAAGAACGCTGTCATCGTGCCCGTCGGCGCCAAGGGCGGTTTCGTCTGTCTGAATCCGATTGATCCGACCGACCGCGAGGCCGTGCAGGCCGAAGGAATCGCGTGCTACCGACTCTTTGTTTCTGCACTACTCGAGATCAGTGACAACCTCGTCAACGGTGCGATCGTTCCGCCCGAGCGAGTCGTGCGACTCGATGGCGATGACCCCTATCTGGTGGTCGCAGCTGACAAGGGCACGGCGACGTTTTCCGACATCGCCAATGGCATTGCACTCGAACACGGGTTCTGGCTGGGTGACGCCTTTGCATCAGGAGGTTCAGCGGGTTACGACCACAAGGCCATGGCCATCACCGCTCGCGGTGCCTGGGAGTCGGTGAAGCGACACTTCCGTGGACTCGGGGTCGATGTACAGGCCGATGACTTCACCGTCGTGGGCATCGGCGACATGAGTGGTGATGTCTTCGGAAACGGAATGCTGTTATCCGAGCACATCCGACTCGTGGCCGCGTTCGATCATCGGCACGTCTTCCTCGACCCCTCACCCGATGCTGCGGTGGCGTTCGTTGAGCGACGTCGACTGTTCGATCTGCCGCGGTCGTCGTGGGCCGACTACGACAGTGCGCTGATCTCTGCGGGCGGAGGTGTCTACCCGCGTTCAGCAAAGTCGATCGTCATCAGTGAGCAGGTACGAGTGGCTCTAGGACTGCCTGAGGGCGTCGATGAGATGGCCCCGAATGATCTGTTGCGCACCATCATTCACGCTCCCGTCGATCTGCTCTGGAACGGCGGTATTGGCACCTACGTGAAGGCCACGGCGGAGTCGAATCTGGATGTGGGCGACAAGTCCAACGACGCCATTCGTGTCAATGGCGACGATTTGCGCTGCCGTGTCGTCGGAGAGGGTGGCAATCTCGGGCTCACCCAACTTGGTCGAATCGAGGCGGCGCGCAATGGTGTGTTGCTCAATACCGATGCAATCGACAACTCGGCCGGCGTTGACACAAGTGACCATGAGGTCAACATCAAGATTTTGCTCGACGCCGCGGTGCGAGATGGCGTGTTGGCCGTGGATGAACGCACCCCACTTCTGGAATCGATGACTGATCAGGTTGCCGACCTCGTGCTGGCCGACAACTACGAACAGAACCTCGTGCTCGCGACAGACTTCGCCCAGAGTCCAGAAATGCTGTCGGTGCATCGGCGCCTGCTCACTGCGCTTGAACAGCGAGGTGCCATCGATCGCGCGTTGGAAGGACTCCCTTCCGAAACCGAACTTGAGAGGCGAGCAGCGCTCGGGCAAAGCCTCGTTCTGCCTGAATTGTCAATGCTGTTGGCGCACGTCAAGATCGGAATCACCGCCGAGTTGTTGCCAGCGGCAATGGCCGGTGAGCCGTGGTGCGCCCAACTCCTGCGCTCGTACTTCCCGACTCAGCTCTCTGAGCGCTTCGCTGATCGGCTTGGTACCCATCCGCTCGCCAACGAGATCGTCACCACCATGGTGAGTAACTCGATGGTGAACGATGGAGGCACCACGTATTTCTTCCGCATTGTGGAAGAGACCGGTGCAACGGCGATTGAAATCGCCCGCGCCTATCAGGTGGCAACCGAAGCGTTCGACCTGCCCGATGTGTGGTCGCGCATTAGGGCCCTTGACGGAGTCGCGCCGCCCGCGGTGCAAACCGAGTTGCTTCTGGAAACGCGTCGATTGCTTGATCGGGCCACGCGGTGGATGCTGCAAACTCGCGGACGCACAGTCGACGTCAACGCGGAGGTTGCCATACTGCGTCCCGAACTTCGTCGATTGGCGCCCATGGTGCCGGGAGTTCTGCGGGGCGGGGAAGCGCAGCGCTTTCGCACGCACATCGAGCGTCTCGTGGCAGCTGGTTCACCCGAGCCCCTCGCAGCTGACGTGGCCGTATTGCTTGACCTGTTCTCATTGCTCGACATCATCGACGTGTCGCGGCGGGTTGGCAGCGATCCGGTCAAAGTTGCCACGCTGTACTTCGCTGTGTCCGAGCGATTTGGAGGTGACCTCCTCTTGCATCGCATCACCAATCTGCCGCGACCCGATCGCTGGGCCACCTTGGCGCGTGCCTCGTTGCGTTCTGACCTCTACACCGCTCTTGCCGCGCTCACAGCGCGCATCAGTAGAGCCACGCCCGAAGAACTTGATCCGCTGGAACGAATTGATTTGTGGGAGGCCGGCCAACCGGAGGGTGTCACGCGTGCTCACGGAACCCTGTCGGAAATCACCGCACTCGACACGGCCGACATTGCCACCTTGTCGGTGGCGCTGAGGGCACTGCGCGCCCTCGTGGCTCAAGGCGGGCAGCAGACCTCGATCGAGGGTTAGGCCGTCTGGGAGTTCGGGTCAGTCTGGTTGATCAACATGCTGAGCCACTCGGGTCGGACTGTAGGCCAAATGGGTCACGCAGGGGTGATTTGACTAGCCCGGGTGGGTATTGCGGAAACGCTGCGCACTTGCGCGCTGACCGTGAGTGAGTGAGTGAGTGAGTGAGTTTCGTCCACACATTCGCTAGTGAGATTTCCCCCCGCTCACGGGTTGCCCTAGCGTCGGGCCACCGGTCGGCGGTGCGAGCGTCGGGGGAACGCTGGGGGATCCACCGCCGACCGTAGCCGCGCCACTGCGTAGGCTTGAGCAATGGCCGCACCTGAGATCTCTGAATCGCTGGCCGCCCTCGACACCACTTTGAGCAGCGTTGAGCAGGTACTTGATGTGACCACGCTCAATGCTGAAGTCGCCGAACTTGAGGTTCTGGCGTCTGTGCCCAACCTGTGGGACGACCAGGCCAATGCCCAGAAGGTCACGGGTCGTTTGTCCTTTGTACAAAGCGAATTGGCGCGAGTGCGGTCATTGCGTGCCCGGCTTGACGATCTCGCCGTCATGCTCGAGTTGGCCGAGGCCGAAGACGATGCCGACACTCTGGCAGAAGTGGGCACTGAACTGGCGTCGCTCACCACCTCGATTGGCGAACTCGAAGTACGCACCCTGCTGTCGGGAGAGTACGACGCGCGCGAGGCCCTCATCACGATTCGGGCTGAGGCGGGAGGCGTCGACGCCGCCGACTGGGCCGAGATGTTGCTGCGCATGTACACGCGCTATTGCGAGCGCCACGGCTGGTCGTTCGATGTGTACGAAACGTCCTACGCAGAAGAAGCGGGCATCAAATCGGCGACGTTCGCGGTCAAGGCTCCCTTCGCCTACGGCACGTTGTCGGTCGAACAGGGCACGCACCGGCTCGTGCGAATCTCGCCATTCGATAATCAGGGACGCCGGCAGACTTCGTTCGCAGGAGTCGAGGTCATTCCTGTGGTCGAGCAGACTGACTCAATCGACATTCCCGAAGACGAACTGCGCATTGATGTGTACCGCTCGAGTGGCCCCGGTGGGCAGGGCGTCAACACCACCGACTCGGCAGTACGCATCACCCACATTCCTAGCGGCATCGTGGTGTCGTGTCAGAACGAGCGCAGTCAGATTCAGAACAAGGCCACGGCGATGGCGGTGTTGCAGGCCAAATTGCTCGAGCGCACCCGCCAGCAGGAGCAGGCGAAAATCAACGCGCTCAAGGGCGAAACTGCCGGATCGTGGGGTAACCAGATGCGCTCGTACGTGTTGCACCCCTACCAAATGGTCAAAGATCT
>Ga0194057_10000786_pt1 | contig 16554 bp, 11 predicted proteins | sample SepL4415m_MetaG_FD_155474 | JGI IMG/M metagenome (GOLD analysis project Ga0194057, IMG submission 155474) | Anoxic zone freshwater microbial communities from boreal shield lake in IISD Experimental Lakes Area, Ontario, Canada - Sep2016-L442-15m | ecosystem: Environmental > Aquatic > Freshwater... | reverse complement strand
GGCGATCATCGATCCACACCCTGTTGAACGGCCGCTGGGGCCGCCCGGGCGTGAGCCTGCGGGGACGCCCGGCGGGGTAGTGCAAATCGGTACGTTTCCCCGGCGGCTTCGCCACCCGCGGCGAGTGGAAACGAGCGTGGAAGGGCTGTGTTCCCCTCAGACGGTCGCGTCAACGTCGACGTTCGCGCTCAGCGGAGGCGGCCCGCCGGCGGGGGCATAGTCGAAAGCGGCCGAAGCCGTTGACGGGACTTCCAACGATACCGTTGGAAGTCCCGCCAGCGGTACCGCCAACGGCATACGCTCGCACGGCGCCTATGCCGGGGGCGGCGACCACCCGCGCGGTCTTCTGCAGCCGCGGCCGCCGGAAGACCGGGCCGCGGCTGCCGGAGCCGCGCCGCCTGAAGCGCGGTGCGCCGCGCGCGGGCAAGCCACCCGGGCGGCTGGTGAAGATGAGAGAGGAAGAGCTCTCTTCCCAGCGGCAACCGGCCTTTACCTGTCTTCCCCCGGCGAGCGAGCCCGCGGACGGCCGTGCGCGGCGAGAGAGTCGAGGATGCGGCCTTCTCCACAGGGTCAGCGGCGCCCGCCGGGAGCGTCGCCCCGCGGAGCGTTGCCCGCCGGGAGCGTCGCCCCGCGGAGCGCCGCCCGCCGGGAGCGCTGCGCGCTGTGCACCCGCCGGGAGCGCCGCCCGGCGGGAGAGCTGCCGGCTATGCACCCGCCGGGCGCCCCATTCGTGGCTCACCGGCGCCTGAGTGACGGGGATGGTCACGTGGGGTGATACACTACCCTGCCGCTTTGCGGCGGGCGGCGCGGCGCCCCGCGGCGCCCCGGCCGGCCGGCGCTGGGGCGTAGCCAAGTGGTAAGGCACCGGGTTTTGGTCCCGGCATCCGGAGGTTCGAATCCTCCCGCCCCAGCCACTTCCAGACGCGCGGACGGCGCCCGCGACCACCACTCCCGTCAGGTGAGACATATGACCGACAGACCCACAGGCAAGCGCCCGCCGCTGGCCGTCGTGATCCTCGCGGCGGGCCTCGGCACGCGCATGAAGTCCGACGTCCCCAAGGTGCTGCACGAGGTCTGCGGCCGGCCTATGCTCGCCTACGTCATCGACGCTGCGCTCAGCATCTCGCCGGAGCGTATCGTTGTCGTCACAGGCCCCGACCAGGAGCGCATCGCCGATATCCTGCCCGTGGGCTGCGAACGCGCGGTGCAGGAGGAGCGCAACGGCACCGGCGACGCCGTGCGCGCGGGCCTCGAGCCGCTGGCCGGCTTTGAGGGCGACATCATGGTGCTGTACGGCGACGTGCCGCTGGTGCACGGCGACTTTGTCGCCGGCCTCTTTCAGCGGCACCTCGACGCCGACGCCGCGGCCACGCTCACCACGGTGCGCCTCGACGACCCCGCCCATTACGGGCGCATCGTGCGCGACGCCGACGAGCGCCTGGCGCGCATCGTCGAGTTCAAGGACGCCTCGGCGGGCGAGCGCGAGATCGACGAGATCAACGTGGGCCTCTACGTGTTCCGCGGCGACGCCCTGCGCCCGGCGCTGGCGCGGCTGGGCGGCGACAACGCGCAGGGTGAGCTGTACCTCACCGATGTCGTGCACCTGCTCATCGACGCCGAGCACACCGTGGTCGCCTTTGAGAGCGACGACGAGGAGATGTGCATGGGCGTCAACTCGCGCGTCGAGCTGGCCCTCGTCAACGCCGCCATGCGCCGGCGGCTGCTGGAGCGTCTCATGCTCGCCGGCGTCACCGTCGAGGACCCAGGCACGACGTTCGTGGACTGGGGCGTGGAGGTCGGCCGCGACACGTTGATCCGCGCCAACACGCACCTGCTCGGACGCACCACCGTGGGCGCCGCCGGCGAGATCGGCCCCGGCGCGTTTCTGCGCGACGCCTTCGTCGGCGACCGCGCCCGCGTGGTCGGCTCGCACCTCTGTGAATGCGTCATCAGCTCGGGCTGCAGCGTCGGCCCGTTCGCCTACATCCGCCCCAACACGGTGCTCGCCGAGGGCGCCGAGGCCGGCGCCTTCGTCGAGATCAAGAACAGCCGCATCGGCGAGGGCAGCAAGGTACCGCACCTCAGTTACGTGGGCGACGCCGTGGTGGGCCGCCACAGCAACATCGCCGCCGGCAACATCACCGCCAACTACGACGGCTACGAGAAGCACGCCACGACCATCGGCGACAACGTGCGCACCGGCAGCGCCACCACCATCGTGGCGCCGGTCGCCATCGGCGACGGCGCCTTCACGGCGGCGGGCTCGGTGATCACCCGCGACGTGCCACCGGGCGCCCTCGGTGTGGCGCGCGGCAAACAGGAGAACATCGACGGCTACGCCGCGCGCCGTGCGGCGCGGCGGCTCGACGAGCAGTCGCGGGAGCACGCCCATTAGCCGCCGCACGTGGGCCCACGAGGGGCGCGCCGCAGGGGCGCCGCTCACTGAGCCCTTCGGGCCGGGCGTCCCTCGTCTGGTACAATCCCGTTTCGGCCGGAAGCCCATCAAGGAAGGGGACGTGGTGGCTGAGTCTTCCTGCTGCGTTACCTCCCCGCAGAAGCGCCTCATGGTCTTCTCGGGACGCAGCAATCCCGTGCTCGGCGCGAAGATCGCCGAGAAGCTGGGTATCAACCTCGGCGGCGTGCTGCTCAAGACCTTCGCCAACGGCGAGATCTACGCGCGCTACGACGAAAGCATCCGGGGGGCCGACGCCTTCATCGTGCAGTCGCCGAAAGACCGGCTCAACGACGAGGTCATGGAGCTGCTCATCATGATCCAGGCGGCGCAGCTCGCTTCGGCGCGGCGCATCACCGCGGTCATGCCGTACTACCCCTACTCCCGGCAGGACAAAAAGAGCGCCGCCCGCGAGCCCATCACGGCGCGCCTCATCGCCACCCTGCTCGAAGCGGCGCGCGTCGACCGGGTGCTCTCCATGGACCTGCACCAGGGCCAGATCCAGGGCTTCTTCGAGATCCCCGTCGACCATATGACGGCCGTGCCCATGCTGGCCGACTACTTCCGCTACAAGGACTTCGGCGACACGCCGCTCGTGGCGGTCTCGGCCGACGCCGGCGGCGTCAAGCTCGCCAAGCGCTTCATCAGCCGGCTGCCGGGCACCGGGCTGGCCGTGCTGACCAAGATGCGCCCCGAGCACAACCGCGCCGAGACCATGCACTTCATCGGCGACGTGCGCGACAAGATCGCCGTCATCGTCGACGACATGATCGACACGGCCGGGTCCGCCACCGCCGCCGTCGAGACGCTCTACGAGAACGGCGCCAAGGAGGTCTACGTCACGGCCACCCACGGCGTCTTCAGCGGGCCCGCCTTCGAGCGCATCCGGCGGTCGCCGGTCAAGGAGGTCGTGGTCACAGACACCGTGCACGTCGAGGTCGGCCCCGAGGACACCAAGGTCAAGGTCCTCAGCGTCGCCGACATCCTTGCCCTGACCATCAAGAACGTGTTCGAGGACGAGTCGGTGAGCGAGCTGTTCGCCGGCGAGAATCAGCTTTTCTAGCAGGAGACGACCAATGGATAAAGTCAGCCTCGTCGTGCAACCGCGCGCTGTCACCGGCAGCCGCGCCGCCCGGCGCCTGCGCAAGGCCGGGCTCATCCCCGGCGTGCTCTACGGCCACGGCACAGCGGCGACCATGTTCGCCGTCGACCCGCGCGCGCTGCGCGGCGCGCTCTCCACGGGCGCCGGCACGCACGCCGTCCTCGAGATCACCGTCGAGGGCCACAAGCGCGCCCACCACGCCATCATCAAGGACATGGAGCTCGACCCCGTCAAGAGCACGCTCACGCACCTCGACCTCCAGGAGATCCGCCTCGACGAGACCATCGAGACCACGGTGGCGGTGAGCTTCGAGGGCGAGGCCAGGGGCGTCCTCGCCGGTGGCATGCTCGACGAGTCCACCCGCGAGGTCACGGTCCGCGGCCTCGTCACGGCCATCCCCGAGCACCTTACGCTCGACATCAGCGAGATGGACGTCAACGACACCGCCAAGGTCGGCGATCTGGTCGTCCCCGAGGGCCTCGAGATCGTCGACGACCCCGAGCAGGTGCTGTGCTCGGTGCTGCCGCCGCGCAAGGTCGAAGAAGAGGGCGAAGAAGGCGCCGCCGCCGCGGAGGGCGCCTCCGAGGCCGAGCCCCAGATCGTCGGCAAGGGCGAGAAGGAGGCGGCGGACTGACCGCCGCCTCACGGCGGGCCGCCTGAACGGCAGGCGTCGTGGCCATCTTTCGCCCGCAGCGCAACGTGGAGTATCTGATCGTCGGCTTGGGAAACCCCGGGGCGATCTACGAAGGCACCCGCCACAACGTCGGCTACCAGGTGGTCGAGGAGCTGGCCCGCCGCCACGGGTTTTCGCGGGCGAAGCGCGGCTTCGACGGCCGCTGCGCCGACGGCGCCATCGACGGCCGTCCCGTCCTCGCGCTGCAGCCCACGACCTTCATGAACGACTCCGGGCGCAGCGTGGCCGCCGCCGTGCGCACGCTCAAGCTGCCGCTCGCGCGGGTGCTGGTCGTGCACGACCATATCGACCTGCCGTTTGGGCGCCTGCGGCTCATGGAGGGCGGCGGCAGCGGCGGTCACAACGGCCTCAAGAGCATCACCGGGCTGCTGGGGCCGGGTTACGCGCGCCTGCGCGTGGGCGTGGACCGGCCGGCGAGCTACGACCCGGACATCGTCGCCGGCTACGTGCTCCACCGGTTCGGCGAGAGCAAGGCCGAGGTGGCCGCCCTTGTGGGCGCCTCGGCCGACGCCGTGGAGCTATGGCTGCACGACGGCCTGGAGGAAGCCGCCAACCGGGTTAACGGCCGCGAACGCTGACAGCGGGTGCTGGCGCAGCATCGGCGTCACGCGGATCTGCCGCGCCCCCGAGAGGCTGGTGGCCGCCAGCATCGCGACGATGTCGTCCTGGGCGGCGGTGGCGTTGCCCCAGCTCACCGCGCCGCCGTTGACGAGGATCGCGTAGCCCACGAGGCGGTCGTTGGCGCTCGTCACGTACCCCGAGAGGCAGACGGCGATGTTGAGCGTGCCGGTCTTGGCGTGCGCGTTGCCGGCCGCGGCCGTGCCGCGCATGCGGTCTTCCAGAGTCCCGTCCACGCCGGCGATGGCCAGCGAATCGTAGTAGTCGTCGAAGTCGAAGCGCCGGCGCGCGGCGCCCATGATGCGCACCAGATCCCTGGCGGTGAGCCGGTTCTCGTAGCTCAGGCCGCAGCCGTCGAGCAGGCGATACGAAGCCGGATCGAGCCCCATGGCGGCGAGGTTGGCGCGCGACACTTCGAGGCCGGCCCGCGTGCTCCCCTCGCCGTTGAAGTCCTTGCCGAGCCCTTTGAGCATGATCTCGGCGAAGAAGTTGTCGCTGTGCTTGTTCATGCGCTTGAGCAGCGCGCTCAGGGGCGCCGAGAACTGCTGCTTGAGCAGCCGGGCGGTCTCGGGGACCTTGCCCGCCCCGGGCTTGCCGGTGACCTTGACGCCTTTGGCGCGCAAGGCCTCGGTGAGGAGCCCGGCGGCGTAGGTGGCCGGATCCTGCACGCGATTGCCGTTGGCGAGGCTCTCGTTGCCGGAGAGCGCCGACAGCAGCCCGCACTCGAGCTGCAGCCCCGGCGTCCAGGTCGGGCCGCCGCGCTTCACGTCGAACCAGCTCTCGTCGCCCAGCACGCTGCCCTGGACCTTGCGGACCTTGAGCGTGCGCAGACGCCGTGCGAACGCCTCGAAGGAGGCCGTGGTGAGGTGCAGCACTTCACGCTGGTACGAGAGCGTGGACAGGCTCGGGTCGCCGAAGCCCTTGAGGTAGAGGTCGCCGTAGAGGACGCCCTCGTAGACCGGTACGTCGGGCCCGTAGAGCTCGGTCTTGAAGCGGTGCCGGGGCCCCCATCCGCTCAGGGCCGAGGACGTGGTGACGAGCTTCATGTTGGAAGCGGGAGCGAGGCGCGTGTCGGCGTAGCCGGCGAAGACCTGCCGGGCGGCGTCGAAGTCCCAGACGTAGACGCCCGTGCGGCCGCCGGCGACGCCGTGCTTCTGGAGGATGGAGGAGATCGTCGAGGAGACGCTCGCCGCGGCCGGCGCCGGCCGCAGGCCGGCGCTCGCCGCGGCGAGCGCGACGAAGCACAGCATCGCCGCCGCAAACCGTCGCCGCTTCAAGGTGAGCCTCCCATCCGCTGACCATCCTACGCTGAGTCGCGCCCCCGACGGAAGCGCCGACGACGTTGCGCCCCCGGCCGGGTTGACTCGCGGGCCGCGAGCGGCGATAAGAAGGGCGATGGATGGTCTGCTTCACTCATCGAGGACGAGCGCAAGGGTCGCCGCCACATGAGTCTGCGCGCGCCGGCGGCGCTGCGTTGGCTGGTCGTGGCGCTGGTCGTGGCGCTGTGCGTCGCGCTCCCCGGGGCCGCGCCGGTGGGCGCGGCGCAGGGCGACGCGGCGCCTGCCGGCGTCCTGCCGTGGGAGGCCGCCGGCCCATACCCCGCCTCCTACGACCTCCGCGACCAGGGCAAGGGCACGCCGGTGCGCTCGCAGGACAGCTACAGCACGTGCTGGATCCATTCCGCCATGGCCTCGCTCGAGTCCTGCCTGCTCCCGGGAGAGCCGTTCGACTTCTCCGAGAACAACATGGCCAACCACATGGGCTCGCGCCTCGACTTCGAGGGGCGCTCCGACGCGCGCCTCTCAACGGCCTACTTCGCGCGCTGGGACGGCCCCGTGCTGGAGCGCGACGACCCGTATCCGCGCAAGGGCTGGTCGCCGGAGGGGCTGCCGCCGGTGCGCCACGTGCAGGAGGTGCTGTACCTGCCGAATCGCGGGGCGCCGCTCGACAACGACGCGCTCAAGTGGGCCGTGAGCACCTACGGCGCGGTGGACACCGCGATGGCCTTCGAGGGCGAGTACCACAACTACGACACCTTCGCCTACTACTCCACGACCGCCGGTCTCGAGCTCGGCCATCACGTGACCTGCGTGGGCTGGGACGACGGCTTTCCGGCGGCGCGATTCAACGAGGCGCCCCCCGGCGACGGCGCCTTTCTCATCGAGAACAGCTGGGGCCTGGACTGGGGCGACGCCGGCTACTTCTGGATCTCGTACTACGACGCCAACTACGGGCGGGACATGGCCGTGTTCAACGGCGCCGAGAGCGTGGACGATCACGACGCCATCTACCAGCACGATGCGCTCGGCTGGTCGCGCAGCCTCGGCTTCGGCTCCGACACCGCCTGGTTCGCGAGCCGGTTCAAGTGCGCGGGCAGCGGCGCGATCGGCGCCGTGAGCTTCTACACGCCGGCCCCGGGCAGCTCCTACGAGGTGCGCGTCGCCGGCCGCGTCGTCGATATCGACGCCGCCGCGCCGGTGGGGGCCGGCGTCGTCGCGGTCGGCGGCTACCACACCGTGCGGCTCGAGACTCCTGTCGCGGTCGCGAACGGCGACGTGTTCGTGGTCGCCGTCAAGCTCACGGCGCCGGGCGGGGACGAGCCCATCCCGCTCGAAGCTCCGGCGGAGCTCATCTCCCCGCGGGCGGCCCGCGGCCAGTCCTACGTCAGCGCCGACGGCGAGGCTTGGGAGGATCTGACGATGAGGCCGGGCTTCGCCGCCGCGAACGTCTGCCTCAAAGCCTTCGTCGATTCTCCGTCGGGCCCCGACGTGCTCGCCCCCAAGGCGCGCGTGTGGAGTGCGCGGACACGGGCGCGCGGCACGGCGCAGGTGCGCTACGGCCTCAGCGACCCCGCCTTCTCGTGCGCCAGCGCGGTGGTCACCATCGCGGTCACGCGGGCGGACGGCGCCGTGCTGGCGAGCACGCGCATCCCCGCCCTTCAGGTGGGTGAGCAGGGCGTGTGGAGCTTCCCCTGCAACGTGCCGGCGGGCAGCTACGCCCTGGTCGCACGCGCCTACGACGTGGCCGGCAACAAGCAGCCCGGAGCCACGCGCGCCGTGCTGCGCGTCGCGGCGAGCAGGGCGCCGGCCGGCCTGGCCGTGAGGCGCTAGCCGGCTCCCTCGCGGCGGCGGCCTGGCCGCCGGCGTTCGGGTACAATCCCCGGCGGCCGCCCCGTCGCCAACGTGCTGGGGGACCGGCTCGGATGTCGAAGACCCGGCGCACGGGGCTTTCGGCGTGCGCGAAAGGATCCTGTGTTTGTCGAGTACCTGATGCACAGCGAGGCCTTCGAGACGGCCGCGCCGCGGCTGCGCCGCGGCGCGGCCGTCTACGCCCCGAGCTTTTACGCGCCCTACGTGCTGGCCACGGCGCTCCGCGCCGGCGGCGACGTGGGGCGCCTCGTCGTGGCCCCCGACGGCGAGGCGGCCACGCGTCTGGCCGCCGACCTCTCCCTCTACCTCGATCGCGAGGTGCCCGTGCTGCCGGGGCGCGGCGTGCTCTACGGCGCCGACGTGGCGCCGGCCGCGCACGTGGTCGGCGAGCGCCAGCAGGCGCTCGCCGCGCTGGCCGCCGGCGGCGTGGTCGTCGCCGCCGCCGCGGCTCTGCTCGAGCGCTTTCTGCCGCTCGCGGCGCAACCGCGCCCGCTGGCGCTCGCGCCCGGCGACGAGGTCTCCCTGGACGCCGTCGTCGCGCGGCTCGCCGCGCTCGGCTACGAGCGCGTCGAACAGGTGCGCTCGCGGGGGGAATACGCCGTGCGCGGCGGCCTCGTCGATGCCTACCCGGCGCTGGGCGACCCGCTGCGCGTCGAGCTATGGGGCGACGAAGTGGAGAGCCTGCGCACCTTCTCGGTGTACTCGCAGCGCTCCAGCGGCCACCTCGCACGGACCACGGTCTACGCTTCGTGCGAGGCCGATACGACCCTGCCGGAGTACGAGACCGGCCGGCGCCAGGCGATCGCCGCCTGGGAGCGCGAGGGCAGGGAGGAATCTCCGGACGAGCTCTTTCGGCGCGCCGGCGTGCGTGCTCTGACGGCGCTCGCCGGCCGTTTCACGAGCCTCGCCGACGTGCTCGCCGCCGCCGGTCTGGCGACGGCCGTGTTCAACCCCGACGAGACCTACCGGGCGCTGGCCGAGCTCGACGCCGAGGTCGGCATGGCGGTCGAGGGCGCGGGGGTGCGCGAGCGGCTCTACGTGCCGCTCACCGAGGCGCGCGCCCTCCTTGCCGGCGCCCTGCGGGTGGACCTCGTGCAGCGCGACCAGCCCCTGCGGTTCCACGCTTCGCGGCCGCGGTTCGCGGCCCGCGACATCGCCGGCGCCGAGCGCGACCTCGCGCGCCTGGTGCGCGACGGCTACCGCGTCTTCATCGTCTTCCGTCACGAGGGTGAGGCCGAGCGCGCCACGTACCGGCTGCGCAACCTGCGCGCCGAGGTCGTGAGCCGCGAGCAGCTCGCCCGCGGCGGCGAGGCCGCCGCGGGCCTCTACTTTCTCGCCGCCCCCCTGCGCGAGGGCTTCGTGGCCGCCGATCTCAAGCTGGCCGTGGTCAACGAGCGCGCCCTGCTGCGCGGCGCGCCGCGCGAACAGCGCTTCGCCGCCGGCACGCGGCTCACGACCTTCTTCGACGTGAGCCCCGGCGACTACGTCGCCCACGACGATCACGGCATCGCCCGCTTCGGGGGCATCGAGACGCGCACGGTCGCCGGCGTCACCCGCGATTACCTGCTCCTGGAGTTCAGAGGCGACGACCGCGTCTTCGTGCCCCACGACCAGATCGGCAAGGTCAGCCGCTACATCGGCGCGAGCGGCGCGTCCCCGGCGCTCGACAAGCTGGGCGGCGCGCACTGGCAGACGGTCAAGACGCGCGCCCGCAGGGCGGTCGTGGAGATGGCCGGCGAGCTGATCGAGCTCTACGCCTCTCGCCAGGCCATCCCGGGCTTCGCCTTCCCGCCCGACGGCGAGCTCACACGGCAGCTCGAGGACGCGTTCGCCTACGAGGAGACCGAGGACCAGGCCGAGGCCATCGATCAGGTCAAGAACGACATGGAGGCGGCGCATCCCATGGACCGCCTCATCTGCGGGGACGTGGGCTACGGCAAGACCGAAGTCGCCCTGCGCGCCGCCTTCAAGGCCGCCGAGGCCGGCAAGCAGACGCTGGTGCTGGTACCTACGACGATCCTCGCCGAACAGCACCACATGACCTTCAGCGAGCGCTACGCCGACCTGCCCGTCAAAGTCGGCATGGTCTCGCGCTTCCGCACCGGCGCCGAGCAGAAGCGCATCCTCGCCGACTTCAGCGCCGGCAGGCTGGACGTGCTCGTCGGCACCCATCGCCTGCTCAGCACCGACGTGCGGCCGCACGACCTGGGGCTCGTCGTGGTCGACGAGGAGCAGCGCTTCGGCGTGCGCCAGAAGGAGCTGCTGCGCAGCCTCAAGCTTCAGGTGGACGTGATGAGCCTCTCGGCGACCCCCATCCCGCGCACCCTGCAGATGTCGCTCACCAGCATCCGCGACATCTCGGTGATCGAGACGCCGCCCCGCGGGCGCCACGAGATCCGCACCTACATCGGCGAGTACCGCGACGACCTCGTGCGCATCGCCCTCGAGAAGGAGCTCGCCCGCGAGGGCCAGGCGTTCTACCTGCACAACCGCGTGGAGACCATCGACCGCGCCGCCGAGCACGTGCGCGAGCTGACGCCGTCGGCGCGCATCCTCGTGGCTCACGGGCAGATGCACGAGCGCGCTCTGGAGAAGGTGATGCTCGCCTTCCTCGCCGGCGAGGCCGACGTGCTGGTGACGACCTCGATCATCGAGAGCGGCCTCGACATCCCCAGCGCCAACACCCTCGTCGTGGAACGCGCCGACATGCTCGGCCTGGCGCAGCTCTACCAGATCCGCGGGCGCATCGGGCGCAGCGACGCGCACGCCTACGCCTATCTGCTGTACCCGAGCGATGAGCTGCTGACCAGCGACGCCGCCGCGCGTCTGCAGACGCTGAGCGACCACACCGAGCTGGGCGCGGGCTTCAAGATCGCCATGGCCGACCTCGAGATCCGCGGCGCCGGCAACCTGCTCGGCGACGAGCAGAGCGGCCACGTGGCGGCCGTGGGCTTCGAGATGTACGCGCAGATGCTCGAGGAGGCCGTGCGGGAGCTGCAGGGCGAGCAGGCCGCCCTGGCGGCGCCGGTGCGCGTGGACCTGCCCGTGACCGCGTACGTGCCGCCCGACTACATCGCCTACGAGGCCAGCAAGATCGACGCCCACCGGCGCATCGCCCGCGCCCGCGACCTGAACGCGCTCGGCGACGTCAAGGCCGAGCTCAGCGACCGCTTCGGGCCGCCGCCGGAGCCGGTCGAGAGCCTGCTGACCCTGCAGGCCATCCGCCTCAAGGCGGCGGAGCTGGCGGCCTCCTCGGTGGCCTACCGCGGCCGCCGCCTGCAGCTCGAGGGCGTCGACCTCGACGACGAGTGGGCGGCGCGCCTGCGCGCCGCCCGCGAGCGCATCGTCTACTTCAAGCAGCAGCGCTCGCTCAGCGCTCACCGCGAAAGCTCCGATTCACATCTCTTAATGTGGGTCGAGGCTACTCTCGATGCTATACTTGAAGCCCGTGTGTCTCACGACCCGTCCTCAATCCCCGGGAGAGAATGTCTATGAAGAAAGTCATTGTGGCTGCGGTCCTGCTCGGCCTGCTCGCGTCGGCGTTCGTGTTCGCCGCCTGCGGCGGCGCCGGCGTCCCGGCCGGGGCTATCGCCTCCGTCGGCGACGCCACCGTCACGCAGGAGCAGTTCGACCAGATCTGGAAACAGGCCGAGGCCCAGTACGCCTCGCAGCCGGGCGCTCCTCCGTTCCCTAAAGAGGGCACGGCGCAGTACGACCAGCTCAAGGTGAGCATCATCGACTACCTGGTGCAGAACGAGATCATCAAGCAGCAGGCCGCCAAGATGAAGGTCACCGTCACGCAGGCGCAGCTCGACGAGCGCGTCAAGCAGGTCACCGAGCAGGTCGGCGGCCAGAAGAAGCTCGACGATCTGCTGAAGAAGCAAGGCGTCACCACGGAGCAGCTCAGGACGCAGCTCGAGTCCCAGATGCTCCAGGAAGCGGTGCGCGTCAAGGTCGGCGAGAGCGCCAAGGTCACCCCGGCGCAGATCACGGCATACTACAACGACCCCAAGAACAAGCAGCAGTTCGTCGTGGCCGATGCGGTCGACGCCCGCCACGTGCTCGTCAAGACCGAGGCCGAGGCCGAAAAGGTGCAGAAGCTGCTGGCCGCCGACAACAGCGACGCGAACTGGAAGAAGGTCGCCAAGCTGTACTCCATCGACCCCGGTACCAAGGACAAGGGCGGCAGCCTCGGCAACTTCCCCAAGGGCCGCATGGTCCCCGAGTTCGACAAGGTCGCGTTCAGCATCAAGCCCGGCACGATCTCCGTGCCCGTCAAGTCGCAGTTCGGCTGGCACGTCATCGAGGTCACCAAGAAGACCCCGGGGTCCTCGAAGACCGAGGCCGAGGCCAGGACGATGATCGAGCAGTCGCTCAAGATGCAGATGCAGGCGAAGGCCTGGGAGACCTGGCTCGCCGACGCCGAGAAGCAGGCCGCCATCAAGTACGCGACCGGCTTCGATCCCAAGACGCTCACGGCTTCCCCGAGTCCCAGCGCTTCGGCGCCGCCCCCGAGCCCGGCCCCGTCGCCGACGAGCTGACGGAGCCCGCTCACACAGGCCCCGCGGCGGCGCGGTGAGCCTCACGCTCGTGTACATCGGCGCCGCCGCCGGTCTGGCGCCCGCGGCCTCGCTGCGGGCGCTCGCCGGCGGCGGCGCCGTCTTCGTCCCCGCCGGGCTCGGCGGCGCCGTCTTCGTCCCCGCCGGGCTCGACGCCGAGCTCCGCGACCTGGTCGCGGAGACCGTCGCGCCCGGCGGCGGCCGGATCCTCGAGATCGACCCGGCCGACGACGAGTGCCTCGACGACCTCGCCCGCCGCGCCGTCGATGGCGAGGTCGTGGTCGCGCTCGCCGGACCGCACGGGCCGCGCCTGGCGCGCGCGCTGCGGCGGCGCGCCGCCGGCTCGGCGCGCGCGGATGTCCGCGCCCCGACGCTGGTCACCGTGCCTCCGTGCGCCGCCTTCGACGACGCCCTGCTCGGCGAGGAGCTGGTGTCGCTCAAGCGCCTCGTCGATGTGCTGCGCGTGGAGTGCCCCTGGGACCGCGAGCAGACGCCGCGCGACATCATCGGCTACACCGTGGAGGAGGTGTACGAGCTCGCCGACGCCGTCGCCGACGACGACCTCGCGGCCCAGCACGGCGAGCTCGGCGACCTGCTGCTGCAGGTCGTGCTGCTCGCCCTCATGCTCAGCGAGCGCGGGGCCGGCGACCTCGCCGCCGTCGCCGCCGCCATCGAGGTCAAGCTCATCCGCCGTCATCCCCATATCTTCGCCGACGGCACGGCCGGCACGCCCGGCGAGGTCAGGAGCCGCTGGGAGCGCATCAAGGTGGAGCAGGAGGGCCGGGAGGGCATCTTCCACGACGTCCCGGCCTCGTTCCCCGCTATCCTGCTGGCGCGCAAGCTGCAGCAGCGGGCGTCGAGCGTGGGGTTCGACTGGAGCTCGGCCGCCGAGGGCTTTCCCAAGATCGCCGAGGAGCACGCCGAGCTCGCCGAGCTGTTCGCGGAGGCCGCCGCGGGCGCGCCGCCGACGCCCGGCGCGCCATCCGTCCGCGACCCCGACCGTCACGACCCGCGCGTCGCCCACGAGGTCGGCGACCTGCTGTTCGCCACCGTCAACGTCGCCAGACTGCTGCACATCGACCCGGAGCTGGCCCTGCGCGAGGCTTCGCGGCGCTTTGAGCGCCGGGTCACGGCGGCCGCCGAACTGGCGGCCGCCGAAGGCAGCGATTGGTCTGCGTTAGACTTGCCGCGGCAAGAGCAGTACTACCAGCGCGCCAAGGCCGGCGAGACCGCCGCGGCCTCCGGCCACGAGTGAGCGAGAGGGAGACCCCAATGACCACGATCATCGACGTCACCGCCAGGCAGATCCTCGATTCGCGCGGCAACCCCACTGTGGAGGTCGAGGTCGAGCTCGAGTCGGGCGCGGTTGGCCGCGCCGCCGTACCCTCCGGGGCGTCCACCGGCGAGTACGAGGCCGTGGAGTTGCGCGACGAGGGCGGCGAATACATGGGCAAGGGCGTGCGCACCGCCATCGACAACGTCAACAACGTGATCGCCGAGGAGATCGTCGGCTTCGACGCCACCGATCAGCGCCTCGTCGACCGTATGCTCATCGAGCTCGACGGCACGCCCAACAAGGCCAAGCTGGGCGCCAACGCCATCCTCGGCGTGTCGCTGGCCACGGCCTACGCGGCCGCGGCGGCGCTCGAGCTGCCGCTCTACCAGTACATCGGCGGCTGCAACGCCTACCAGCTACCGGTGCCCATGATGAACATCATGAACGGCGGCAAGCACGCCGACAACAACGTCGACCTGCAGGAGTTCATGATCATGCCCGTCGGCGCCGCCAGCTTCGAAGAGGCCCTGCGCATCTGCGCCGAGGTCTACCACAGCCTCAAAGGCGTGCTCAAGGCCAAGGGTCTGTCCACGGCCGTCGGCGACGAGGGCGGTTTCGCCCCCGATCTGGCCTCCAACGAAGCGGCCATCCAGGTGATCATGGAGGCCATCGACGCCGCCGGCTACGAGGCCGGCAACGACGTGTTCATCGCTCTCGATCCGGCCGCCTCGAGCTTCTACGAAGGCGGCAAGTACGTGCTCGAGAGCGAGGGTCGCAGCCTCACGTCCGCCGAGATGGTCGACTACTACGCGTCGCTCGTCGCCAAGTACCCCATCATCAGCATCGAGGACGGTCTCGCCGAAGACGATTGGGACGGCTTCAAGCTGCTGACCGACAAGCTCGGCGACCGCGTCCAGGTGATGGGCGATGACCTCTTCGTGACCAACACGGAGCGCCTCGCGAAGGGGATCGAGCTCGGCAGCGCCAACTCGATCCTCATCAAGCTCAACCAGATCGGCACGCTCAGCGAGACGCTCGACGCCATCGAGATGGCCAAGCGCGCCGGCTGGACGGCGGTGTGCTCGCACAGGTCCGGCGAGACCGAAGACACGACGCTCGCCGACCTCGCCGTGGCCACCAACGCCGGCCAGATCAAGAGCGGCGCCCCGGCGCGCAGCGACCGCGTCGCCAAGTACAACCAGCTCCTGCGCATCGAGGAGATGCTCGGCGAGGTGGCGCACTACCCGGGCGCGGGGGCGTTCTACAACCTGAAGAGGTAGGATACCCAGCACCTTGGAGAGGGCGCGGGCGGTCGGCTGATCGCCCGCGCCCTCTGTTTCGGCTCACGATCAGGCCACGACGCGGAGGAAGCGCGAGCATGTACTGTCCCGAATGCGGTAACGACGCCGACGACGCCAAGTTCTGCCCCGAATGCGGCGCCGACCTGGCCGGTGTGAAGAGCGCCCTGAAGGGCAAGACGACCGGCAGGCAAGGCGCCCAACGCGGTCAGGGCGCCGCGGGCGGGAGCCGGCAGACGCCTGCGGCAGCGGCGCAGCCGGCCCGCCGCGGCCTCTCCCCGGCGGTGATCTGGGGCGGCTTCGGCGCCGTCGCCGTGATCGTCATCGTCGTCGTGGTGATGCTCTCGGGCGGGTTCGGCAGCAAGGACGCGCCCACCAGTGCCGGCACGCAGAGCGGCGGCCCCGTGACGTCCGTGACCGCCGACACGAGCGGCAGCTACCGAGAGCTCGTGACGCGCGCCAACGATCTGTACGATCAGGGCGCTGCCGAGATGCCCGACGGCATCCCCAACGAGCAGGGTGCGCAGTACTTCGCAGCGGCCGCCAAGGTCTACGCGGCCGCGTGGGCCAAGCAGCCCGGCGACCCCAATGTGGGCACCGACTGGGCGATCGCGCTCTTCTACAGCGGCGACGTGAACGGCGCCGTCAAGCAGGTGAACGTCGTCCTCGCCGCCGATCCGCACTTCCAGCCAGGGCTGTTCAACAAGGGCATCTTCCTTAGCCACCTGTCACGGCTCACTCAGGATCAGGCTCAGGCGCAGAAGTACGTCGACCAGGCGCGCGCAAGTCTGGTAGCGGCGGTCGCCGCGGACCCGTCCTCCGAGGTCGGCAAGCAGGCGGATGCCGCGCTCAAGGGCCTACCGACCCCCTCGCCGACAAAGTGACCAGCGTGCAGGGAGCCGGGTCGCCGCTCGCGAATCTCTAGGGATGACGGCCGCCGCGCGTACGGCGTCCGGCCGACGGACAACGGGGGGCGCAGGCTTGGCCCAGGCAGCGACAGTCGAGCGGCGGTCGGAGGCGCCGCGCCGCGGCGGCAAGCACGCCCGCCGGCGTGGCGCCGCTCCGCGGCTGCACCTCGGGCGGCTGGTGATCCTCGTCCTCGTGCTCATCGGCGCGTCGTTCTACGTGGCCCCGCTACGCGCGTTCTTCGCGCAGCAGGACCGCTACCAGCATGCTGCCGATGCACTTCAGGCGGCGCGCGCCGACAACGCCGCCTACGACTTTCAGGTGCAGCTTCTCACCACCAACACCTACGTGGCACAGGTTGCGCGCGCCGACTCCATGCTGGTGCCGCCGCACACTCAGGTGTTTGTCATCAAGGGCCTTCCCGAGGACGACGCCGCGCCGGTCGCCCGGGCCAGCACCGCACCGACGGCCGGCTCCATCTCGGTGCTCGACCGCGTCGC
>Ga0194057_10000784_pt1 | contig 16566 bp, 4 predicted proteins | sample SepL4415m_MetaG_FD_155474 | JGI IMG/M metagenome (GOLD analysis project Ga0194057, IMG submission 155474) | Anoxic zone freshwater microbial communities from boreal shield lake in IISD Experimental Lakes Area, Ontario, Canada - Sep2016-L442-15m | ecosystem: Environmental > Aquatic > Freshwater >... | reverse complement strand
GCCTATACTGGTGGTACTGCTGCTGTAAACGTGACATCAGCTACTTACTACAATCTTACGGTTAATAAAGCTTCGACTACTTACACAGCAGCAGGTGCTATCACAGTTACAAATGTCTTTACGATTACAGCTGGCACCTTCGACGCTTCAAGTCGAACAATAACACTTAGTGGTGCAGTCGAAAGTCCATTTGTGGTCACTGGTGCTTTTACTGCTAGTACTTCGAAAGTTAGTTTCACAGGCTTATACGGGCCAGGAAATGTTGCTGTACCCGCTCTCACATATGCGACGCTAGAAATAAACAATTCCAGCGAAACTTACTCTCCAGCTGGATCGTTTACCGTTGGTACAATGTTGCTAACGGCCGGTAGTTTTGCTGGGGATGGTATAATAATTACAGTTACGGGTAACTGGACAAATAACGGTGGGACATTTCTATACGGTACTGGTCAAGTTTCATTTACTTCGACTACTGCTACGCAGAATATCAACGGCACAGCCGCGACCCAGACTTTTTATGATGTAGTTGTTAACAAAACTGGACAAGTGATTGCAGCAGCTGGCAGTACGACAAGCATAGTAGTGTCCAGAAACTTGACTATGACCGCGGGAACATTGAACGGAACTAGCTCAGTGAGAGTAAATGGAAACCTAACTGGAAATGGAATTATCGCCATGACTGGTGGCGTATTTATGATGGATGGCACTGGTAGCTTTACGAGTAATACGGACTGGTCTTTCTATAATCTGACATTCGGAGATGGATCAGGTGTTTCCACTACAACAAAAGCAAATGCTGGGAATATTACCGTTTCGAACATAATGACAATAGCCGCTTCGCAAACTCTAAACGCAAACAGTGCTGTCTGGACATTATCAGGTACTGGTACGCCATTTGTCGTTACGGGTACCTTCACTCCGTCTACTTCCACTATCCTATATACTGGCAACACCTCTGGTGTAAATGTAGCTGCTGCCACTTATTACAATCTTACTTTGAACAACGCAGCAACAACTTTTACTGCAGCAGGCGACATCACAGCTACGAATGTCTTTACGATCACCGCTGGTACCTTCAACGCTTCAAGCCGAACGATCACTCTAGAGGGGACGACTGGCACACCTTTTGTTGCTACGGGCACACTTACACCTAGCACCTCCACCTTTGTTTATACTGGTAATTATGCAGGCGGCAATACGACTATCACTGCAACGACATACAATAATCTGACGATTAGCAGCTCGACAGAGACCTATACTATTGGCTCTGCCACAGTCACGACAAATGGTAACTTTGTTGCAAACTCGAGACTTATTGGTACTGGCACGATGAATGTAAAAGGCGGAGGCGTTACTGGTGGAGCCACTAGCTACTGCCAGATTGCGATGACAGGCGGTGCTTTCGTGGTCAGCGGAACCGGTAATTTCGGCGGTCCTTCAGTTGATTGGACTTTTTATGATCTGACCTTTGGCGATGGTTCTACCGTTGGTACAACGACCAAGACTGCTGCGGGACAGGTTATCGTAAATCATGTAATGACGACAACAGCAAGCCACACCTTGAACGCAGGCATTTCTACTTGGACTTTGGCTGGTGCTACGGGAACACCTTTTGTAAACAGCGGCACATTTACTGCTAGCACTTCTACTGTAAACTACTCAGGTGACAATCTTTCAGGTAGCACTAGTGTGGTTGGTACAACATATTACAATCTACAGCCAAACAATGCTACTGAAACATTTGTAGCTGCTGGCGATATGACAGTTTCTGGTCAGCTAAATATTGCACAAGGTATCTTCGATGCTTCAAATAAAACTATTAACTTGTCCGGTACGGGTGGCACTCCATTCGCAGTATCAGGCACTTTCACTTCAAATACATCTACCTTCGTTTATAGTGGTGACAATCTTTCTGGTAATACAAGCATCACTACAGCCACATATTATAATTTGACTGTAAATAACGCTACGGAGACATTTGTCCCATCAAATGTTCTTACAGCCACAAACAATCTAACGGTCACACTAGGTACCTTGAGTGCTGCTACATACAATATTACAGCTGGAAATGTGATTCAGTCAGGTGGCGCTTTTACTGCCCCTACTTCAGGCAAGACTTTCACCGTTTCTGGCGGCTGGAATCATAGCTCAGGAACATTTACTCCAGGTACTGGCACGGTTACTTTTACTGGCGATACCCTTATCCAAGGATCTACAACATTTAACAATTTCACACACGGAACCGTGGGCAAGACTATTACAGTAACGGCTGCCACAACGCAGACAATTTCTGGCGCACTCTCGATTAACGGTACTGATGCATCACACAAAATCACACTTGTTTCGACAACTCCAGGCACTCGTTGGAACATTGCACCAAATGGTACGAAGAGCGTATCTTGGGTAACAGTATCTGATTCGACTTCATCTTCACCAATCATGGCAACGGATACTACTGAGGGCATAGCTGGAAGTACGACTAATTGGTTATCTCAAGTCGCTCCGACTGTAACAACTCAAGCCGCAACATCTATTACTGATACTTCTGCAATTTTGCACGGCACCATTACTAACGGGGGCGGAGCAAACGCTACTGTTCGAGGCTTTAAATATGGCTTGACCGAGGCAGATACTTGGAGTGTCTCTGATAGCGGAGACTTTGTTGCCGAAGCATTCGCACACTCTGCAACAGGTCTGACTTACGGAACCACATATCATTTTCGTGCTTTTGCGACCAATCCTGCAGGAACCTCTTATGGAGCTTGGATGACGTTTGATACTACCGTTGTCTCTGCTGATTTGGATGCTTCGATAAGCTCTGGCTTAGAAAATGAAGCAACTTATACATTATCCGTGAACTTGTCAGCAGCTTCTACTAGCATAATTACTGTTCCTTTTACGGTCACAGGTACTGCAACTGGTGGCGGTACTGACTATACAATGTTGACTTCATCTCCACTCACTTTTATCGCTGGTGAAGTCACAAAGTCGGTAAGCTTCCACGTAGTTGAGGATACGCTTTTTGAAGAAGACGAGATGATAATTCTAACATTGGGCACGGTCACAAATGGTACTGCTGGCTCGACATCAGTATTTACTCATACCATCCTAAACGACGATACTGCTCCTACAGTAACTCTCTCACGAAACAACGCTTCAATCTCTGAGACTGGCGGTACTTCTACTATTACTGCGACATCAAGCGCAATCTCTGGTAAAGATGTTACCGTCGGTCTTAGTATAAACGGTTCAGGTACAGCTGCTCTAACCGATGACTTCACACTTTCCTCCACGACTATCACAATTCCGGCTGGATCGACTACTGGCACTGCTACTTTGACTGCTGTCCAAGATATCCTAGACGAGGTTGACGAGACTGCAATTATCGACATTGCTTCAGTCGCAAATGGTACTGAATCTGGTACTCAGTCAGTCACAATTACAATCCTTGACGACGACGCAGCTCCTACAGTTACACTTTCTAGAAACAATGCTACCGTAGCCGAAGCCGCTGGTACTTCTACTGTCACTGCTACTTCAAGCGCTATTTCCTCAATGGATGTCACAGTTGCTATCGAGCGAAACGCTTCAAGCACTGCGACTTTGACTTCAGACTTCACGCTTTCTTCCGCGACAATCACTATCCCAGCTGGCCAGACGACTGGCACTGCTACTTTGACCGCTGTCCAAGATATCCTAGACGAGGTTGACGAGACTGCAATTATCGACATTGCTTCAGTCACAAATGGTACTGAATCTGGTACTCAGTCAGTCACTGTGACTATTCTTGATGACGATGACGCGCCAACTGTGAGCTTTGCTGCCAGCTCAGCTTCTGGTTTGGAATCCGTCTCAAATAGATCTATCGCTATCAACCTTTCTACAGCATCTGGAAAGACAATTACTGTCGACTATGGATTTTCTGGCACCGCATCTGCGGCCGATATTGACGGCTCACTTATTCCAGGGACAGTGACATTTACCCCAGGGGTTACCACACAAACATTTGTTTTCCCTGTGAACAATGACACTCTTAATGAGGACAACGAGACATTTATAGTCACTTTATCGAATCCTGTAAATGTTACGCTTGGTGGTACGGATGTCTATACATACACTATTCTTGACGATGATGATGCTCCAACTATAACCTTGTCTACAAACTATGTTTCCATCTCTGAAACTGGTGGCGTCTCTACTGTTACTGCCACTGCAAATACGGCTTCAAGCAAGGAAATATTGGTTACAATCGAGAGAAACGTTTTGAGCACTGCTACTTTGATTTCAGATTTTACGTTATCTTCCACAATCATCACAATTCCTGCTGGTCAAACTACTGGGACTGCCACTCTTAGCGCAGTTTCTGACACTCTTGACGAAGCTGATGAGACCGCAATTATTGATATCGCTTCAGTCATCAATGGTACTGAGTCTGGAAGTCAATCAGTTACAGTTACCATTCTTGATGATGATGCAGCGCCAACAGTAAGTTTTGCTACTGATGTAGCTTCTGGTGCTGAGTCAGTTTTATCTGGCTCGGTCAATGTGACTCTTTCTGCTGTTTCTGGAAAAACCATTACCATAGGCTATACACTTTCTGGCACTGCAACTGGCTCTGGTTCTGATTATACTTTGGCTCCAGCCACTCTGACTTTCGAACCAGGTGATACGACCAAGACCATCAATTTCACTATTACAAATGATACAACTGACGAAGTTGATGAGACTATGATAGTCACTTTGGGCACTCCAACAAATGTTACTCTTGGAACGCCTTCAGTATATACATACACAATTCTAGATAATGATAATGAGCCTATGGTCACGCTTGGCGCTTCATCCAATTCGATTTCTGAGAACGCTGGTAATTCGACACTGACAGCAACGCTCGATGCACAATCAGCAAAAACAGTAACTGTGAACTTATCATACTCTGGTACTGCAGTTCGTGGAGTTGATTACAGCGCTGCAACCTCAATAGTAATCAACCCTTATACGAGCTCAAATGGTATTACATTAACCGCGATTAATAACTCATCTTTCAGTGGTGATAAGACAGTTATCGTTGAGATCAGCTCGGTTACAAATGGCACAGAGACGGATGTTCAGCAGCAGACTATTACTATCGTCGATGACGAAGGTAAGCCAACAGTTACTCTGACTCCAGTTACGAACTCTATCGCAGAAGACGGCAGCCAGATAATTACTGCTACCTTATCAGGAACAGTGGCCGATGACGCTACAGTCACTCTTTCTGCGGCTGGAACTGCAACTATAAATACTGACTATACTCTTTCGTCTAACACCATCACCATTATAGCCGGCCAGACTACAGGCACCGCTACACTATCTTCAATAAATGACTCAATAGACGAGGTGGACGAGACTGCTGCAATTTCGATTGCATCCACTTCGAGCAATATTGCAGAATTTGGCGATCAGGTTTCGACAATTACAATTCTTGATAATGACGCTGAACCTACAGTCTCCTTGTCAGTGTCTCCAAGCTCAGTCGCAGAAAATGCTGGTTCTTCAACTATCACAGCTACCTTGTCTGGCGTCTCTGGCAAAGCTGTCGTCGCTCATTTATCCTTCACTGGTACTGCTACAAATAACTCTGATTATTCAGTCTCAGACACAGTAATTACGATTGGGCAGGGGACAGCTTCAAATTCTGTTACTCTCACTGGCTTAAATGATCTTCTAAATGAAGATAGTGAGACAGTGATTGTTTCTATGTCTTCTGCTGACAATGCAACATTTACTGGCGGTGACAAGACTATCACAATCCTTGATGACGATGACGCGCCTACTGTTACACTTTCTCGAAACAACGTCACTGTTGCTGAGGCCGCTGGAACTTCTACTATCACTGCTACTTTGAGCGCTGTTTCAGCTAAGGATGCGACTGTCACAATTGAGCGAAATGCTTCAAGTACTGCTACTCTAACTACTGACTTCACTCTTTCTACAACCACGATTTCTATCCCAGCAGGCCAAACTACTGGCACCGCCACTTTGACCGCTGTTCAGGATACTCTTGACGAGGTTGACGAGACTGCCATCATCGATATCGTTTCTGCTACAAATGCTACTGAGTCTGGTACTCAGTCAGTTACTGTTACTATTCTAGATGATGATAATGCACCTACGGTTGCACTTTCTCGAAACAATGTCACTGTTGCTGAGGCTGCTGGAACTTCTACTATCACTGCTACTTTGAGCGCTGTTTCAGCTAAGGATGCGACTGTCACAATTGAGCGAAATGCTTCAAGTACTGCTACTCTAACTACTGACTTCACTCTTTCTACAACCACGATTTCTATCCCAGCAGGCCAAACTACTGGCACCGCCACTTTGACCGCTGTTCAGGATTCCCTGGACGAGGTTGATGAGACTGCGATCATCGATATCGCTTCTGCAATAAACGCTACTGAGTCAGGTACTCAGTCAGTTACTGTTACTATTCTTGATGATGATAATGCACCTACGGTTGCGCTTTCGCTCTCAGGTTCACCGATGGCCGAAGCTGCTGGTGCTTCGACAGTGACTGCGACCCTATCGGCTGCATCTGGTAAAGACATCACAGTTACTCTTGCTTTCACAGGAACTGCTGCAAATATTACTGACTACACAAGAAGCGACACATCTATCGTTATTGGCGCAGGCACAACTAGCAACGCGATCACTCTTACAGCAGTCCAGGATTTGCTTGACGAAGATAACGAAACAATCGTTGTCGATATTGACGGTGTGACAAACGGAGCTGAGTCTGGCGTACAGCAGGTTACTGCTACTATAGCTGATGATGACAACGCGCCTACGGTAACTCTCTCACTAAACAATGCTTCGATCTTAGAAGCTGGAACAACAACATCTATCCTAACAGCTACGCTTAGTACTGCCTCAAGCAAAAATGTAACTGTCGATCTCACGCTTGGTGGATCTGCTACAGTTAATTTTGACTACAATGTTACTGGAGCTTCAGTCTCTATACCTGCCGGGGCAACAACTGGCAGTGTCACATTTACTGCTATCGATGACGAGCTTATTGAGGATCTTGAGAATATTACGATCTTGGCTAGCGCAAATAACGCAACACTTACAAACAACAATTTGTCGATTGATGTAGTTAGTAACGATCTTCTCGATGTAACAATTACAAAAGCTGGAAACGGTGCAGGCAGCCTAGACCAAGTTACTCAAACTGTTGTTTATGGTACGGATCTAACAACGACAGCTACTCCTGCATCATCATCTGTCTTTACAAGCTGGACAGGCTGTGATTCGACTACAGGTTCTACTGGCGAAGTTTGTCATCTGACAAATATCACTGATCGAAAGTCTGTTATCGCTACTTTCACTTTGAAAGCTTACACGGTCACTATTACTTCTGCTGGCACTGGTACTGGTACTCTTGATCAGGCCACACAAACAGTAAATTATGGCGGAAATTTGACTGTAAATGCAACCCCAGCTGCTTCTTCGACCTTCACTGGCTGGACTGGTGATGCTAATGGTACTGGAAGTGCTGCACTTACAAACATCACTGCTGACAAGACAATTACTGCAAACTTCGCAATCAAGACCTACACGGTCACTATTGCAACTGCTGGCACAGGTACCGGCTCTCTTGATCAAGCTACACAAACAGTAAATTATGGTTCGAACCTGACTGTAAATGCAACTCCAGCTGCATCTTCGACCTTCACTGGTTGGACCGGCGACGCATCTGGAACTGGCAGTGCAGCTCTTTCAAATATCACTGCCGATAAGACTCTTACTGCAAACTTTGCTATTAAGACTTACACGGTCACTATTGCAACTGCTGGGACTGGCACTGGTACTCTTGATCAGGCTACACAAACAGTAAATTATGGCGGAAATTTGACCGTAAATGCAACCCCTGCCGCTTCTTCGACCTTCACTGGCTGGACTGGTGATGCTAATGGTACTGGCAGTGCAGCTCTTTCGAATATCACTGCTGACAAGACTCTAACTGCAAACTTTGCTATTAAGACTTACACGGTCACTATTGCAACTGCTGGGACTGGCACTGGTACTCTTGATCAGGCTACACAAACAGTAAATTATGGCGGAAATTTGACCGTAAATGCAACCCCTGCCGCTTCTTCGACCTTCACTGGCTGGACTGGTGATGCTAATGGTACTGGCAGTGCAGCTCTTTCGAATATCACTGCTGACAAGACTCTAACTGCAAACTTTGCTATTAAGACTTACACGGTCACTATTGCAACTGCTGGGACTGGCACTGGTACTCTTGATCAGGCTACACAAACAGTAAATTATGGCGGAAGTTTGACCGTAAATGCAACCCCTGCCGCTTCGTCTGACTTTACTGGCTGGACAGGTGACGCTAACGGTACTGGAAGTGCAGCACTCTCGAATATCACTTCAAACAAAAATATTGTAGCCACCTTCACTTTGAAATCCTTTGTTGTAACAATTGGGACTTCAGGAACTGGTACTGGTACACTCAGTGAGTCAACACAGAGCGTGAGTTACGGTGGAAGCTTGAGCGTGACTGCTACTGCAGATATTTCTTCTGACTTTGTTGGTTGGAGTGGAGATGCATCTGGAACTGATAGTGTTTCACTTACGAATATAACTTCTAGCAAGACTCTGACTGCTACATTTACGCTTGTTACCTTTACTATTACTGCTACCAACTATGCTTTGGCTGATACTATTTCTCCGGTTGGTGTCGTGACTGTTTCTCGTGGAAGTTCACAAACTTTTAATTACAGCCCTGCAACTGGCTATTATGTCTCAAATGTAAAAGTTGATGGTAATTATATTCTTGGTATACTTGGCAGTTCATACACTTTTGCTAATGTAGTACAAGATCATACTATTGATATCTATAACAGAGCCAACAATACTGTAATCTGGGATGGTCAGGCAGCTGACGAAAATTGGTCAAGCGCAGACAACTGGACAGGGAATGTTGTACCAACTGAAAACGATGATGTGTATTTCAACACTGCATCAACGAAAAATTCTATAATTGATACGAATTTTGATGGTAGAGTAAGATCGATAACAGTAGCGGAAGGATATACAGGAACTATCACATCAAATATTAATTTTGCTGCTTCTGGCGACTTTACCTTGGCGCAGGGCACATTCGATGCTAATAACTTCAACATTAGCGCTACAAATTTGATGGCAAACGGTTCAATTGCAAGATCATTGAAACTCGGCAACGGAATTTGGACAATCTCTGGTAATTGGGACACTAGTGGCACAAACCAAACAGTTATTCCTGGAACTTCCACTGTTGATCTTATCGGCAGCGGTGAATTGAGATCACGTGGATTTGCCAGTGCTCCTTATGATTTCTACAATCTGAAGATGGCTCATGAAGGTAAAACCATTAAAACTGTCACATCTGTTACTACTTCAAATATTCTCTATACATATCTTGGGGGAACGGTCGACAGCACTGTTGGCACAGCGATAAGAATGTACAAGACAGATGGTGATGCAGTGATAAATACAGGAGCAAACTTTACTGCAGCATCTTACCTAATCTATCGACCGGCAAACGACCTGACCATTTCAGGACAAAACTTCGGCGCTGGATCTGTGGCTTACTCAAGTGTTTCGAATAGTATCTCAATTTCACTTTCTTCTGACACAACAACTACTGGTGAAATATATGTTTACTCGATCACTGCTAGCAAGAGAGTTACACTAAACACACTTACTCATAATTTAGTTGCTAAGAACCTGTATTTGTCTTATCCTGTCTACGGTATTGGTACTGCAAACTTAGGTTCAGGAACACATTCATTTTCCAATGGCATATTTAGATACACTGGCTCGACAGCTACGACAAATTTCTTGAATCTAGAATCTTCTACGACTTCAATTGGTGGAGGAGTAAATTTTGCAGGAATTACAGTCGACCCAGGAACTTCTACGGTTATTCTAAATGGTGTAGCAAATCAAAACATTTTAGGCTCGAATACCTTTAACAATCTGTCAGCTACAGCAGCTTCTGCCCGAACTATTCGCTTCGCCCCAGGTACGACTCAAACTGTAAATGGCGTCATGAACCTAAATGGTAGTGAAGCCGGTAATCTTACTCTAAACAGACTTGACGGCGTTGATCCAGAGCTATGGTACATCGATCCAAAAGCTGCAAAGAGCGGATCGTATCTTTCAGTCGGCAATTCGAAGAATCTAAGCGCTACAGTGATCAATCCTTCAAACTCGATCAATCTTGGTAACACAGATAATTGGTTCTTGCCATCAGGTACAGTTGCTTTTTCAGCAGCTAAGACTAACCAAAAAGATCAGACTCTCGCTCTGACTACCGACACTGGCGTTCAGATGAAGATTTCAAATTCTTCAGATTTTGCAGGTGTAGAGTATGAAGTGTTCACATCCAGTAAGGCTTGGACACTTCTCGATCCTACGGTTGACGGCACGAAGACGGTTTATGTGAAATATAAAGATATATATGGCAACGAGTCTACTACACTTTCAGTAACAATTGTTCTGGATACGACTGCGCCAGCAGCTCCTCTCGATCTTGCGGCTATCGCTGGCAATACTTCAATCTCACTTTCATGGGTAAATCCTGTTGCTGCTGACTTTACTACGATGAATCTATATCGAAGCACGAAGGCTGACTTTGTCCCAGCTGTAGATAGCGCTCTTGGCCGATATGACGAGACTGCAAACAACAAAATTGCAACTTTCGCTAAGGATGTCCAAACGTATCTAGATGCTGATGTCTTAAACGGCACAACATACTACTATAAGCTAAGAGCAATAGATAGTTCTGACAATTATTCTGTTGAATCAAACCAGACATTTGCTAAGGCAGACAATGATCTTCCAACAACTGCTACTAATCTTACTTTGTCGAACAAGACAAACTCAAAAGACGGCATAGAGTACGTAAACACCAAGAACGCAGTAATCTCATTTACTCCAGCCTCAGATATAAATTCAGGTATAAAGAATTATATTCTATCTGTTGGTAGCACTAGTAACGGTGCGGAGATTGTCGATAGCAAACAGATCCTCGTTTCTGCTTTCGCTGATCAGCTCGCTCCAAGCATCGCTCTCTCTTCGGTTCTTGCAGATGTAAATGCATTAGCCGATGGCACTTACTACGCAAGATTGCAGGCAAAAGACAACCTAAACAATCTAGGTAGCGTTTCTTCTGAGCTTAAGTTCATGATAGATACTGTCGCCCCAGTCATTACTGGTGAGGTAAATGCAACTGATGTCTCTAACAGATCTGCAGGTCTATACAAGGCACTGATCACATGGCCTGAGGCTACGGAGACTGGCAGTGGTTTGATCGGCTATGCAGTCAAGCGCGGTAATGAGATTCTTGGTGGTAACGATCAAGGCGTCACTGCAAATATCCAATATGATGCAGTTAATAAGATGTATTCATACCTTGACGATCTTGGCGCAGAGAAGTCCGCTTCTTATACCATTTCGGCTATCGACTTTGCTAAGAATCAGTCTACTGCCTTGAAAGCAATGTTCGAGGGTAAGGATATTGTCATAATCCCGATCGACAAACCAGGTGAAGGAACTCTGACAATTACTGAGCCAAAATCGGTGCCAAGCGACTCTATAGGTGAAAAAACAATGGCAACAATCACCTGGAAAACTTCCGTTCCTGCTACTAGCCAAGTACTTTATGGTGAATCAACTGATTACGCGCTGAAAACTGAGCTTGATTTGGGTCTTAATTCTTTCCACACAGTAGTTTTGAAAGATTTGAAATTCAATACAACATACCATTTCGCAATTATCTCTAGAGACGGCAACGGTAACGAAGTTCGTTCAAATCAAATTGCCGAGTTTAAGGATCTAACGTTTGTTACAAAAGATGTTTTGGCTGATCAGGGTGTTCTTGATACAGTAATCCAAAATCTTTCTGGCTCTTTCATGAAAGTTCGAGATATTATCTCAAATCTTCTTGGATCGAATTCGATTGCTGGAGTAAATCAATCAATTGCAAATTCACTTGGTATCAAAGCAGAAAATGTTCCAGCTGCGTCCTCAACAGTTGCGATTTCTATTGCCGCTGCTGCCGCCGCCGCTGCGCCTATTGCAAATGCAATGACCCTATTCTCGCTTCCTGAGTATATTCGCGCACTTATCTACTCAATGCTTTCCCTTGGTACAAAGCGCAAGAAGAGAGAGTGGGGAAGAGTTGCTGAAGAAGGCACTGATCTTCCTCTAGTCCAAGCGAAGGTTTCCCTATTTAAGCTTGAAAAAACAATGGGTTCAGATGTTGTGAATAAGAAACTGATCGAGACAACTTATACCGACAACGAAGGCAACTATGCATTTATTGCAGCACCTGGCGAATATGAGATCGTTATAGAAAAGGATATGTACCATATCACAGATAATAATCCAGTTTCCTACAAATCCGGCGCAGTCATCGTAGTACATGAGGAGAACGAAGGCTTGATAGTTCCAACAGTTCTTATGTCGATGACGAGTGATGATACGAAGAAAAAACTCTTTTCGCTGAAGAGATTAGATAATATTGAAAGAGTCTTGGTTTATATCTCCCTGGTCTTCCTGATCTTCGGAACATTTACAGTGATTTCCGGATTGCTAAAAGATTCTCGCTCAATTAGCAATATCGTTCTGATAATCGTTTATCCTTTCCTTTGGTATCTAAATGTAAAATCTCTCAGAAAATCTTCCCCATTCGGCGACGTCGTAGATAAGCAGAATTCTCAGGGAGTGCCACTCAGCTTGGTCCGTGTGATGAGTGAAGACGGCAAGAAGCTGATCAAGACGACAGTAACAAATCAAACTGGTAAATTCCAAACATTAGTCTCAAAAGGACAATATCAGGTAAAAGTTGCAAAGTCAGGATACCTACAAGCTGAGCCAGTCTTACTCGACACTGAGCAAAAAATCGAATCCCTGCATGAAAGAATAGAGATGGACAAGGACACAAGAGAGTAAAAAATGTTGGGAGATATCTGCATAGCATTTATCTCCCTTCGGTGATAAAATAGTAATATAAAAATTGAGGGAAATGTTGATAAGAAAAATATTCATAAGTATGATCGCATCATTTTTTCTCTTGGCTCCACTGTCAGTAATGGCAGCAGCTGAGGATACACTTAGCGTTTCGACCGTTTCTGGCGCTAAGCTTGGCTATTCACTCTATTGGGGTGCCAATCAAGGAAACGTGAAGGTAGAACGCTCAACAGATGCAACTAATTTCACACAAATAAGCGAAACCACGCTAAACTATTTTGTAGATTTCAATGTTGAGAAGGGGGTTTCATACACATATCGAGCAAATGTTGGTGGCAAATATGTCACATCAAACGCATCAGATCTATCTGCAGGCGCCTCGGTAATTTCCGACATTCGTGTAGAGTCTGGCGCTGCTAATAAGTCTGAGGCCTCAGTCGTTATCTATTTTAAGACTGACAAGCTTGCAAAAAGCCAAATATTTTACGGAGAGTCTGCAGCGTATTCTAGCCAAACTGAAATAGATAGTTCGCTAAACCAATCTCATACAATATTGCTTGAGAAACTAAAACCAAATGCTACTTATCATTTCAAGGTAAGTACAATAGATAAAAATGATCAAAATATTATTGAGAGTGCTGATCAGCTTTTTACAACTCCAACGCCTGTAAACGAAACATCAATACTTCAAATTATCATTAAGGCGCTGACCGATGCCTTCGCAGGCTTTGCCAGCTGGTTTACGAGCTAACTATGAACAAAAGACCAATCATCAAAACCGGTGCTTACATCATTCTTATTATCGGTATCCTACTGATTCTTGCACTTTTTCTCGGAGGATTACTCTTATTTGTAACATTTCCTGAGGCACCGTTTACGAAAAAAATGATGGTACTAGGAGCAATTTTGATAGTCGGCTCCGGAATTATTCTTATTACGTTGTCACTTTTCGAATCGATGACTGAAGTCGTCAAGCTAGAAAATGAGGTAAAAACGCTTGAAGATGAGATCGGTGACACTAAATTGGTAAAGAAAAATGACTGATTCGGCAATAAAAGCCGTTGGTCTAAAAAAGCAGTTCTTGATCGGGCACAATATTGTCGATGCATTACGAGGTGTAGACTTGGATATCAAATCTGGTGAATTTGTTGTTATCTATGGTCCTTCTGGATGTGGCAAAACCACACTCCTAAGCCTTCTAGCTGGTCTTGATGTACCAAGTGGTGGACAAGCATTCGTTCGTGACACTAATCTTGCAAATCTTTCGAGTGATGAGCTAGCACACTATCGACGTTCGAAGATAGGTATGGTCTTTCAACAGTTTAATCTCATTCCAACACTAAATGCCAAAGAAAATATTGAATTACCGCTGATTTTGTCAGGCGTTCGAAAGAAAGAAGCAGGGAAACGGGCGGCGGATTTGCTAAAGATTGTTAATCTTGAGGACAGGGCTAACCACAAGCCTAGCGAGCTCTCTGGCGGTCAGCAGCAGCGTGTTTCTATCGCACGTGCTCTCTCGTATAATCCATGGATTCTTTTTGTTGACGAGCCAACGGGGAACCTCGACGTTGAAACTGGTGATGAGGTTATGAAAATCCTTCTGCAGATCAACAAGTGGGGGAGAACCGTGGTGCTTGTGACCCACAATCCTGAATTTCTCACCTTTGGAGATCGTGTCTTTCATATGGCTGATGGTCGAATCGTAAAAACAGCAGTAAATCCGCAAAAGCATTCCGAGAAGGACTCAGAGAAAGCTGATTTTAAATATTTTATCGCTTCCAAGATTCGGTCTGGCATGCCTTTCTGGGAGTCACTTCGTTTGGCAAAAAATCATTTCCTCAGCAAGAAAACTCGTACATTTCTTACAACGCTTGGGGTTTCTCTCGGTGTTAGCTCGATAGTGACGCTTGTGTCTCTCGGTATGGGTCTGCAACAAATTACGACCAAGCAGTTGGCATCCTTAGATACTTTAGTCACAATAAATGTTTCCGCAAATGACAATTCCGCTGAGCCGCTTGATGATAAAGCTGTGACAAAGTTGCAAAATATTCCAGATGTGTCTTTGGTCAGTCCATCGCAGTCGTATCCTGTCAAATCAACATATGATAATTCTACAGCCTCTCTGCTTCTCTATGGCGTAAACAGCGAAGCACTCACTTTTGAGAGTATTATTGTTACAAAAGGAAAACCTTTCAACGCTCCAAATGAAATTATTATCTCAAGTGCGGCGGCAAAGAATTTCGATATCAAGGATCCATCTTCTGCGATTGGCAAGTCTGTTGATCTTGAATTTTATGTATTTTCTTCGGATAGCACCAATGGTCTGAAGACCAAAAAAGTTAATATTTCCGGTGTAGTCTCTGGAATATCTAGCGATGAATTGATCGCTGCGATATATATGCCCCTTACAGAGCTAAAAAAAGTCTCTGCTCAGACGAAATATAACGGTATCAAAGTCAAATCTAGCGACCGAAAAGACGTAGCCGAAGTCCGAAATAGCATCGAGGCCATGGGTTTCTCTACAACCTCCGTCGTAGATCTGATCAAACAAGTTGATAAGATTTTCTATGTTGCTCAGATTATCCTTGGCGTAATTGGTGGCGTGGCACTAATAGTTGCGCTCATAAGTATTGTAAATATTATGACCATTTCTTTGCTCGAGCGCACTCATGAAGTCGGAACGCTGAAGGCGATAGGGGCTACAAATAAAGATATTCGAAGAATATTTGAATACGAAGTAGCTTTTTTCGGCTTGGCAGGAGGTCTTGCTGGGGTTGTCGGCGCTTGGGGTTTTGGAATTCTTATAAATTATGTTATTCATTTATTATTGGTCTCAACAAATACAGGTAACTATATGAATGTTTTCGTAACGCCTGTTTCATTTGCTATCGAAATGGTAGTTTTGACGCTCCTTGTGTCCATGATGGCTGGCTGGTATCCGGCAAGACGAGCGTCTAAGCTCTCACCGCTTGAGGCTTTGCGGTACGAATAGTGAAGATCTCTGATAATTCACATAGACAATATGCTCTTTTTTTGTTATAAACATATTTACTGTTGATTATACGGAGGGAACAATATGCAATTTCATTTATTGAATGAAGACGGCATGAATAGCTTAGTCCACACTAAGCTAAAGTTTACAAAAGCGTTTGGTGACGCGTATTCGCGTTACCAAAATCAGGTTAGTCTCCATCAAGGGACAATTGTTGAAAAAGGTGTTGTTCGAAACGTATCTCAGATTGTACAGGGTACAGTAAGAACATCTGAGACTTCGATTGGAGTTTTCTTAGCTCTTAAGTATGACGATTTGAACACAATAGTAGGTCAATCACTTTGGTCGGGGGACGATCTCTGTCAGCAGTTTTCGTACAATCAGTACGCAGCCGTTTAGTCTCTGGGAGCCTCCTTGGCTCCCAATTTTATTTTATTGACATTATCGAGCAATTTTGCTATATTATTTGTATTCCATAGACCACTAGCCATTCGTAAGTTGCGAATATAAGTCTCGTGCAGGTAACAATTCATTTATTTTTAAATTTAAAATTTTAAAGTATAAATTGATTA
>Ga0194057_10000774_pt1 | contig 16744 bp, 15 predicted proteins | sample SepL4415m_MetaG_FD_155474 | JGI IMG/M metagenome (GOLD analysis project Ga0194057, IMG submission 155474) | Anoxic zone freshwater microbial communities from boreal shield lake in IISD Experimental Lakes Area, Ontario, Canada - Sep2016-L442-15m | ecosystem: Environmental > Aquatic > Freshwater... | reverse complement strand
GACCGTACTGCCGCCGACTGCACCGCTACCGACCGTACTGCCGCCGACTGCACCTCTGCCGACGGTATCACCGCCGACGGCGAGGCAACAGCAGTCGCCGCGGCGTCTAGCCGGCTCGGTGCAGTTGCCCTTGGCCCCAATGCCGAGTGCTAAACCACGGATAAACACGCACGTCGATAGGTCGCCGGTTTTGCTCGACATTCCTCAGGCGACTGAATTGCCCGAAGCCCCGATGCCACCCAGAACTTCGGCAGCCGCGCAACGGGAACAGCCGGTACTGTTGAAGCCGGTTCCAAGAGTATCGCAAGATCTTGGCATTGCCCCAATGCCGCCGGGCGTTTCTGCAAACATCCTACTGACGTCCGTCTCCATGCCCCAACGGGCAGCGCGGCATAGGGAATATTTTGGCATTGCCCCAATGCCACCAAGCGTTTCTGCAAACATCGTACTGACGTCCGCCTCCATGCCCCAGCGGGCGATGCGGCATGAGGAGGATCTTGGCATTGCTCCGATGCCGCCGGGTCTGCCCTGGGTCGCTCACGTTCCTTCGGCCCCGCCAGCCAAGCGAGTGCTCAAGTCGTCCGTCGAGTTTGATCTGGCCCCAATGCCTCCGGAACTACCGCGCCTGACCCAGCGATAAGACCCGAACCCAAATTAGTAACGGATCACGCGGCGCAGGAGCCAGACGCCCCAGAGCATCAACATGGCGTTGCCGGCCCAGACGAAGATGGTGGGAAGATTGCCGTTCTTCACGCGATCGGCACCGTAGATCATCAGCGGATAGTAGATGATGAGGATGGGCAGGAAGCAGAGAAAAAAACTGGTGAGGAAGTCTCGGTTGCGCAGGCAAATCGCCATGGGGACACCGACCATCGCAAAACATAAACAGGCAAATCCGCCCGCCCAACGTCGCTGCGGCACGGAGACCAGGCGATAGTATCGCGACCACAATTCGTTCTTGTCGTTCTCATACACCCTCCACTGGTCGCTCGTGAGTTCGTCGAAATCGCCACACGTCATTTGATACGCGGCCCGGGCGGCCATCATCTGCTCCTGCTGCTCGATCTGCGATTGCGCCATGGCGATCGCGTCGGGCAGGCTCCGCAGCGGCAGATTCGTCCAGATATTGGCACTACGGGCGCGGCTGGCGTCGGCCAAGGGGATTTCCCTCTCTTGCACATCGGGAAAAGCCACGCTGAGTTTCCCGCCCACGTCGATCACGCCGTTGCGTAAAAACACCTTGAGCACGCCTTCGACCCGATCACAACGCAATTCGGCATCCTCGGCGGTAATGGTCATCTTGGGCGAATTGCCGCGTCCCATGATGATCAGGGTGACGCCTTGCAGCTTGCGGCCGTCGATGTTCCTGACGTTGATGGAAAATGTTGTGGTGCTATAGCGGCGCTGCGACTGCAACATGCTGTAGGCGATTTCCTCGACGGACTCGATGACCACGCGCTGGATATTGCTGCGACCCCAGGAGTCGGCCAGGTCGTTGAGCCAGACCGTAACTAGGCTGATCATGAAGGCGAAGATGAACACCGGCCAGAGCAAGACCATCGGCGAAATACCCATCGCCTTGACGGCCACGATTTCGTTTGCTCCGGAGATCCGCGAGAAGACGGTGGTGCAGGCCAGCAACAGAGTCATGGGCACTGTAACGCGCAATGTCTCCGGGAGAAAATAAGGAATCAGCCGTAGGGTCGGCAACAGCGGCAGACCTTGCGCCGTGGCCTCGCGGCCGACAAAACCCAACACGACCATCAAAGTCAGCGCAGTGACGGACACCACGAAGACTTTGATGACTTCGACGAGAACGTAGCGTGGCAGGATCGCCATGGACGATTGCACCGCGAGGATCGTGAGAGGGGAAAACGGCTCTCCGCAAAGTTTGTGGTGCGGGCGCCTCGCCTGCCTGGTTCAACCACAACATCTTGGGCAGGCGGGACTCCCGCACCACTAATTATCCGCAAACCCGGCGGAGAGCCGGAAAAACGCATTATCCAGGGGGTAGTTTCACGCCGAATCGGGTGTGGGTCAAGAGCAATCCGTTCCGGCTCTGCCCCGAGGCTAGCTCGTGACGACAGATCGGCTTTACAAAATTCCGACGATCCTCCATACTAGGGCTTCTCTTTCCTGGAGCCGACACGGATGGCAATCTTGTCCCTGAATGAAACCACGACCTTTCGCTGGTCGTTTGAAGACGATGTGGCACATTATGCCGCAGCGGGCATTGAGGCTATCGGCGTCTGGCGGCAGAAGCTTTCTGATTGCGGGCAGGACCGCGCCCAACAACTGATCCGGCAGCACCACCTAAAGGTTTCGCATTTATTCTGGGCGGGGGGGTTTACGGGCAGCGAAGGTCACAGTTATCGCGAAAGCGTGGCAGACACAGCGGACGCACTGCGGACGGCCGCAGCCTTGGAATCCGGGTGCTTGGTGGTGTGTAGTGGTGCCAGGGCCGGCCACACCCTCAATCACGCACGGCGACTCGTGCAAGAAGCACTCAAAGAACTGGTGCCGCTGGCCGAAGAGCTTGGCGTGGTGATGGCCTTGGAGCCGATGCACCCCGGCTGTGCAGCTCAATGCACTTTCCTCAACACTCTCGACGACGCCTTGAGCATTATCCAGGCCATCGACCATCCGAACGTGAAACTGCTGCTGGATACCTACCACTTGGGTCAGGCCCCAAACCTGTTGGAGCGGATTCCACGGGTCGCCTCGCAGATCGCCTTGGTCCAACTTGGCGACGCGAAACGCCCTCCGCAGGGCGAGCAGAATCGCTGCCGCCTGGGCGATGGCGTAGTGCCGTTGCGGCAGATCGTTTGCGCGTTGCGCCAAGCGGGATACGACGGTTTCTTCGACGTGGAACTGCTGGGTGAAGACATCGAGGCATTGGACTATCACGAATTGTTGGCTCACGCCAAAGAAGCATTCGCCGATCTGACGACGTCCATTTCCTGAACGGGGTCCGCGCTGATGCTCATTGTCACCCGCCAAATGCAAATCCCGCTCGCGGAATTTGAAATCACGTTCACTCGCAGTAGCGGGCCGGGAGGGCAGAACGTCAATAAGGTCAACAGCAAGGCCATTTTGCGGTGGGCCGTTCGCGGCACTCTTTCACTCCCGGAAGCGGTGCGAGAGCGGTTTTTGCGGAAATACGCCAAACGGCTGACAACCGAAGGCGAGTTGCTCATGACGAGTCAGCGTTTTCGCGATGCGCCGCGCAATTTGCGAGACTGCCTGGAGAAACTCCGCACGATGCTGCTGTGCGTCGCACATCCACCGAAACTGCGGCGGGCAACACGTCCTACGCGGGGTTCGGTGGAACGCCGGCTCCAGGGAAAACGCCGAATGTCGGCCGCCAAGAAAAATCGCAACTTACAAGGGGATGTTTAACCACAGCACTTCCGGTTCTGGGTGCAGACGTAGGGGGGGAGAGTGAAACGAGCCCCACCAAAAGCGGACCGCAACAGAATTGGTGGGGCTCGCTGCGCTCTCCCCACCCTACAATTATTCGCATCGCGCACCCAGAACCGGAAGAGCCTTAATAACCGGCTCTTCAGCGGGGTCGGGATCCCCGAGCCGAATGGGTGAGACCCGCGTTGAACGCCGAACGGGGGGAGCTGTTTCTGGCGGGCCATACCAGTTTTTTCAGCCGCTCGCTATAATATCCTGGATTGTGCATGTCGATCCTGTAGAAAAAGTACGTTTCATGGTCCAAAATCAGGATATTGATTTTATTTTCCGAGACTGGCCCTATCAGACTGGGGTGATCAGCGCACGGATCGTGCGTGCTCCAGGCCGCCGCAAGGTGCTTCAGATGCGGATTGAGCTGGGGTTGCTGCAAATGGAATTCACCGGCCGGCCCGATAGGGAACGTCCCGGTGGCATGGACACATATCTCGATTTTCTAAGAAGCCAATTTGGTGCCGAGCAGGACGATCCGCAGGTTCTGACGGACGAACAGTGTTTTGAGATCGACCGCGAGTTTGTGCAGTATTATCACCGGCGGATATGCTGTCTGGCGTTGCGAGAATTCGACTGTGCCGTGGCCGACTCCGATCACACGCTGGCCCTGATGGATTTTGTCGCGGCCCATTCACCCAATGAAGATTGGACGGCCTCGCACGAGCGCTATCGGTCGTTTGTCTACTTCCATCGCACCCAGGCCCAGGCACTGGCAGTGCTGGAACGGTCGGGGCCGGAGGTGGCAATCGAGGAGATCAATAAGGGCCTGGAGGAGATGCAAAAGATCTTCGCTCGCGCCGAGGCGGGAGAGCAATTCGAGTCGGACGAACTGGTCAACCAGCTCCGCGAGTTGGAGGAATCGCTCCGCAAGGAATATCAAGTCGGCCAGACGCTGGCCGAGCAGTTGGCCGAGGCCGTGGCCGCCGAGGATTACGAACGTGCCGCCCGGCTGCGCGATGAGATCGCACGGCGGCATGTTCCCTGGGAAGGATCGAAGTAACTCATGGGCCGCTCACTTTCCGGCTAGAATCCTCTCCAGCTCGCTTTCTTTCCTATTTTTCTGCCCCTCATATTCCTGTCGAAAGATTTTATGGCTCTCCGCCAAGTTTGTGGTGCGGGCGTCTCGCCTGCCTGGTTCAACCACAACATCTTGGGCAGCGGGACGCCCGCACCACAATTATCCGCAAACCCGGCGGAGGGCCGAAAGATTCTATTGTCAGGGGACTTGTAATATATTCTCCGGGACATTAGACTAAGGGAACTAGCCGTACATTAGGCGGCTTGTGATCCAAGCTGTCCCGCCTAGTTCGGTTTCCTGCCTTTTTATCCTTCCAACTTCACGGAGTCTGAAACATGCCTAATCGTCGTGATTTTTTGTTAACTACGGCTGCGGCCGGAGTGGGCTACTGGGTGGCCGGTGGTGCCCAAGCCAAGGAGAGCCGTTCGCCGAATGAACGTATTGCCTTCGCCAGCGTTGGCATCGAGGGCAAGGGCCAGAGTGATTCGGACGATGCGAATCGTTCGGGCGACATGGTGGCCATTTGCGATGTTGACGACCGCAAGCTAGGTGCGGCCGGTGATCGCCGCTTCAAAAAGGCCAAGAAGTTCAACGATTACCGCCAGATGCTTGACGAAATGGGCAAGAGCATTGATGCCGTGACCGTGAGTACGCCTGACCACTGTCATGCCTTGGTGGCCGCAATGGCATTGAAGATGAAGAAGCACTGCTTCGTGCAGAAGCCACTGACCCGCTCGATCCACGAGGCCCGCGTTCTCGGCCAGTTGGCTCGTGAGAATGGTGTCGCCACGCAGATGGGCAACCAGGGAACGGCCAACGGCGGTCTGCGCAAGGCAGCCGCCGTGGTTCAGGCCGGCGCGCTGGGGACCGTGAAAGAGGTCCATGTTTGGACCAATCGGCCGGTCTGGCCCCAGGGCGGAAATCGTCCCCCAGCGGCCAAGCCGCCCGAGAACCTCCATTGGGATCTGTGGCTCGGTCCCGCGCCGGAGCGGCCGTATGCCAATGGCGCCTACCATCCGTTCAGTTGGCGTGGCTGGTGGGATTTTGGCTGCGGTGCGCTGGGCGATATGGCTTGCCACACCTTCAACATGCCCTTCGCCGCGCTCAACCTCCGCGATCCAATTTCGGTGCAGGCTGAGACATCCGGCCATAACAAGGACAGCTACCCAAAGTGGTCTTCAATCGCCTACGAGTTTCCGGCCATCGAAAAGCGTCCGGCGGTCAAGGTGTTTTGGTACGACGGCGGCAAGCGTCCACCCGTTGGACTGTTCCAAGGTCGTAACCCGGGTGGTGCCGGTGCTCTGCTCGTCGGCGAGAAGGACAGTATCTTCTCCCCCGGCGACTATTGCGATCACTTCGAGTTTATCAGCAAAAAACCCGTACCCGATGTTCCGTTCGTCAAATCGCCCGGCCACTTCCAGGAGTGGGTCCGCGCGATCAAGGGCGGCGAGCCGGCCATGTCGAATTTCCCCGACTACGCTGGTCCGCTCACCGAGACCATCCTGCTGGGCAACCTGGCCGTGTGGGCCGCTGCCTCGGGCAAGGGCGAAAAGGTCGAGTGGGATCCCAAGGAACTCAAGGTCAAGAACCTCACTGGGCTAGAGGAAATCGTCCGGCCGGTTTACCGCAAGGGATACTCGCTGTAAGAACCAACTGCTTTTCGCATGACGGAAGCAATTGAAAAACCAACCGCTCTGCGTTTCCCAGTTTGGGACGCAGAGCGGTTTTGTTTTGGGAGGACTAAGAATCTATCTCAGAACTCACCGCAGAGGACGCAGAGAATCGCAGAGGCCCTCAATTAGGATTCATCCTCTGCGTACCTCCGCGTCCTCCGCGGTGAAAAAGATCTTTTGAGATAGTTTCTACGGCGTTACCGCACGAAGCACATTCCGCACCGGCTGACCAGGTACAAAGACCCTGGGTTGAATGACTACAGGCCAGCCATAGGCCGGGGCAAATACCACGGGAGGCGGGACGTAAAAGGGTGCCACCACCGGCGATGCCACAAAATAGGGCACGGGGGCTGCGGCATAATAGGGTGCCGGGGCGTAATACGACGTGGTTACGACCGGGCCGTAGCTCGCCACGGGAGCTGGCGCAAAGTAGGTTACCACGGGCACGGGCCCGACAGGTGCGCAGGTCCTACATTGGGCTAGCACGTTGGAACTTGCCATCAGGACCGTGGCCAACGTCAACGCCATCACGAAACTCTTCATCGCATGATTCCTTAGTTAGGGGGTGAATCGTAAAAACCGCTAAAGGAAATACCCGAAACTTTGGGAATTCTACGTCGCGTTTCCCTACTCGGCAAGCGTCGCACAGCCGGAAAATACCATTTTTTTGTTCGTAGAACGGAATTTATTCCGTTGTTTTGTTGTTTTCAGGCAAACGGAATGAATTCCGTTCTACGAAACGGATTATGGACAATCGTCTCCCACATTGGTATAAACAGAGTTTGCACATAATGACTTGCCTCGGGTGAAAGAAACGTGACTACTACTTTCCGCTACAAGCCGGCCCCACGCCAAGACGACCCTCCCTACCGGAAGGGCGAACCCGTGGCGATGTTCATCCCCTGCTATATCGATCAATTCTATCCGGGAATTGGCGAAGCGATGGTCCGCATCCTGGATCGCCTCGGCGTGCCGGTGGTGTTTCCGGCCGAGCAAACGTGCTGCGGGCAGCCGGCGTTCAACTCGGGCTATTGGGAAGAGTCGCGGCCGGTGATCCGGCAATTCTGCAAGGTGTTTGCCCCCTATCGATGGATCATCAGCCCTTCGGGTTCCTGCACGGCCATGTGCCGGGTTTTCTTTCCGCACGTCGATTCCAGCGAGGAAGTGCTCACGGTCAGCCGCCGCGTCTTCGAGTTCAGCGAGTTCCTGGTCGATATGCTCGGGGTGACGGATACGGGGGCCACCTTTCCGCATAAAGTCACAATGCACATCGGGTGCCATGGCCGGCGGGAGTTGGGTGTCTTCGATCATCCGCTGAAGTTGCTGCAATCGGTGCGCGGCCTGACCTACTGCGAACTGCCGAATATGGAAGAGTGCTGCGGCTTTGGCGGCACCTTCAGCGTGAAAATGCCCGGCACGTCGCTTGCCATGGGGCAAAGCAAAAAAGAGAACATCGTCCGCAGTGGGGCCGAAATCGTGGTTTCCGGCGACATTAGTTGCCTGATGCACATCGGCGGCATGTTGAAACGCGACCCCGCCACGCGGCACATCCGCATCATGCACCTAGCCGAAATCCTCGACGCGGGAATCCAGCCAGGAGTTAGGAGTTAGTTCGAACTCCCAACTCCTAACTCCTAACTCCTAACTCCTAACTCCTAACTCCTAACTCCTAACTCCTAACTCCTAACTCCTAACTCCTTTTCCCCCCCATGCTTGATTCTACCAGCCATCTGAACGGCGCTCCGTTTCTGAAAGACGAAAACCAGGGTCTCTACGAGCCTTCGCCGCGGTTCAAGAACCTGGCCAAGGTTTGCGAGTATTCCAGCAAGAGCAACACGGCCGTGGCTGCGGCGATTCCTTATTTCCAAGAGTGGCGTGAGGCGGCCCACCAGATCAAGAAGTATTCGCTCGCCAATCTCGATAAGCTGCTCGTGCAGTTCGAGTGCAACATGAAGGCACGCGGGGTCGAGGTTCTTTTCGCCCAGGATGCGGCCGAGGCCAACCGCTTGGTGCTGGAAATCGCGAGGGAGCATAATGTCAAGAGCGTGGTGAAGGCGAAGTCGATGGTTACCGAGGAGATGGAGTTGAACCATGTCCTCGAAGGGGCCGGCATCCGGGCGATCGAGACCGACCTGGGCGAATATATCGTGCAGCTTGCCAAGCAGCGGCCGATCCACCTCGTCACGCCCGCCATGCACTTCTCGGCCGATGAAGTCGGCCAGTTGTTCCATGAAAAGCTCGGCGAACCTTATAGTGCCGAGCACGCTGCCTTGACGGCCATTGCTCGAAAGCGTCTGCGAGCCGAATATCTGGCTGCCGACATGGGGGTCTCCGGATGCAATTTCGCCGTGGCTGACTCGGGCACGGTGGTCGTCGTAGAAAACGAAGGAAACGCCGGCCTCTCAACGTCCACGCCGCCGGTTCACGTCGTGCTGGTAGGCATCGAAAAGATCATTCCCAAGATTGATTACCTGCCGCTCTTTCTGAATTTGCTCGGCCGCAGCGGTACCGGCCAGAAACTGACGACCTATACCCATTTGATCCACGGTCCCGCCCCGGGCAAGAAGCTCTACGTGATCTTCCTGGACAACGGCCGGACAAAGGTTCTGCAAGACCCACATGCTTGGGAGTCGCTGTTCTGCATTCGCTGCGGTGCGTGCCTGAACGCCTGCCCCGTCTATCGTCGCGTGGGCGGCTGGTCGTATGGCTGGGTCTATCCGGGGCCGATCGGCTCGGTGCTCACGCCGCATCTCGTCGGCCTAGAGAAGGCGGGCAAGCTGCCGTTTGCTTCATCGCTTTGCGGGGCGTGCGGCGAAGTCTGCCCCGTGAAGATTGATCTCCCCCATCAACTGGTCCATCTCCGTCATCGTGCGGTGAACGAGCCTTCGCCCATGAACTCGACTTTCGAGCGATTGCAATGGAAACTCTGGGCCTGGGCGATGGGCGGGCCGCGTCGCTACGGCCTGGCCATGTGGGCGGTCCGGATCGGGGTGCGGATGGCAAAATTCCTCCCATGGCATCCGGACAAGCTCGGTGCCTGGACCCGCGGGCGCGAGTTGCCCAAAGTTCCCTCACATTCCTTCCGCAGTTGGTGGCAAGAACGATCTTCCAAGAAAGGCAAATCATGAGCAGCCGCGACGTTATCCTCCAGCGCATCCGCAGCGGACTCACCAACGCTGTGGCGGCCGGTTTCGGCGATCTCCGTGAGCCACCCGTGCCCGAAGTGTGGCCGCGCACGAATCCGGAATCGGCAACGCTCGTTTCTCAATTTCGCACAGAGATGGAATCCCTCAGCGGCGAATCCATCCTTTGCCCAACGATGGCTGACGCCCGCTGGCAGCTTGCCCAACTCATGCAAACAGCCCCCTGGCCGCGCCTCGGCAGCCTGGACCGCCCGCTGACGCGAGAACTCACGGCTGACCTTCCGGTTGATCGTGTTGACTGGGTAACATCCGACTGGACACCGCCGCAGATCGAGCAGCTTCCTGCCGGGCTGATTACAGCCGACGCCTTGCTGGCCGACACCGGCTCCTGCGTTGTGCATTGTTCAAAAGCCACGGAGCGGCTGATGTGCTACTTGCCACCGGTCTGCGTAGTCGTCGCTCGAGTGAACCAACTTGCCGAACATCTGCCCGCCGCCTGGGGGCCGATCTCAAAGACTTGCGCGGCGAAAGATTCCCAAGGCGAGATCGTACTCATCACCGGCCCGAGCCGCACCGCTGATATAGAGAAGATTTTGATCCTCGGCGTCCACGGGCCAAAGCGGCTGGTAGTGCTGCTGGTGGGGTAGGCAGCCGTTCAAGAGTGACTCTGCGGTTTTGTGGTGCGGCTGTCCCGGCTGCATACGCAGGCGAGACGCCCGCGCCACAAATTGTTATTGGACGGTGGCTAGGTCGTGGTGGCATCATCTTACAATTCACCATTTCGCAGCAACTCGATTCGCATTTCAAGTCACGGTTCTTCGTTCATGTTGCACAAGTCGCAGATGGGGTCTGCCCTCGCTCCGAGACGCCCCAGATGACGAGCCTCGGGAACTCACCTACGTGGACGCCGATACGTTTGAGGCAACCTTCTAATTCTCACCGACGCCAGTCGGCCCAGGGACAGTACGCACATACTGCGGGAGGCACCCCAGACGAGCTATATTTTCCCCACCAGGATGCAGTGTGATCGGCAGGAGACTTCGCTCAAGAGACTTCAACCGAGAATCGGCGGGGGGCCATGCGGGGAGTGCGGCCATGGCCGCACTCCCCGCATGGCCCCCCTTGTCTTACCAATATGCACTGGCTAGACTCAGAGCTTCAGAAGATCAATTTTCCTATTCTTTACCAGGAAGTGGAAGGTTCAAATCCTTTCGCCCCGCCTGATTCGGAGATATTGCAATGGCATGGAAGGGCGATTCGGGCGCGGCTTTTTCTGGCGGCAGCGGTCAGATGGCCGTAATGGGCGAACTCTTGCATCGGAAGTGCAACGCCGCTATCCCGCTGGTAGATGTAGGTACGGATGTGTTTGCGTTTCGGGAGGATCGCGAAGAAGTCGCTCGTATCCAGGTCAAGACCGAAGCCGGAACGTGGTACAAGAGAGGGGAGGGTTACCGCGCAAAGTTCGGCGTACCGATGAAGCAGTTAAGTCGCACCGACTCTCCGCCACTTTTCTACGCTTTCGCCGTCCGGCTAGACAACAGTTGGGGCAGTTTTATCGTGATTAGCCGTGCGAAGCTTAGGGAGCTTTGGAACGACGGCTGTGGCTCGGAAAACGAAAAATCGGGCGATCTGGAAATGCACATTCAGTTCCGCCCGGATGAGAAATCCAAACGGGATGAAGCGAGGAAGTACCGCGAACTCACAGCCGTCTGTGGAAAGTTCGATTTGACGGATTACATCAATGCATGGGAGACGTTGCCGCCGCTAAAAACACCCGTCGCCATCGACTCACCAGTTCATGCACCCGCTACTCTCACAGAGGGAGGCGGTCATGCTCCGAAACCAATTCTTGCCGAACTTCAAATCGGCGAAATCGATCGGGAGCCGCCTCAAGCCTGAACGAGGTCACCCGGTGGTACGAACACGAGCGTTCGGTCGGTGTCGTCCTCGATCAGGGCGTAGCCTAACGCTTCAAGCTCTTGCAATTTTAGGCCGGTGAGCGTTGGCGTGACTTCGCGAGCAAGATCCTCAAGGCTTCCATGAGTGGTCAGGAAGTCCTGGTATGTCTCAAAGTCAATCGACACTGTGGTAGCGATTGCTTTCGCATCAGGAAATGCGGACTGAATCATCGCACGGCTTAAGGGATGCAGTCCGAAAGCTAAGCCGCTCGCCCTCCTCCCAACCTGAACAATAATTGGGCCCATCGGCCCTTCCGACGGCGGCGCAGCTACCTCGACGACAACCCACGCACCGTCGCGGGTGCGTTTTTTTAGTTCATCAGCGAAGGCGCGCGCCTTCTCCAGAGAATCCCAAACGTACAACCATCGATTCCTCGTACTAGGCTCCGGTGCGCGTGGCAATTTGCCGAGGTCAACACCTTGCTGCCGTAACAGACGCGCATAGGCCTCGAATTCAGCATCTTTCGTCCCGCCATCTTTACAAGTGACAGTGAAACCCATCGTAGAACCTCCGAGATTATTGAAGAAGAATATATTTTACACCCAAACGCCTTGCGAGAGAACCCCTTGTCGGAGCAAAATAGAAATGTCACAGGGTATGGCAAAATAGAAGTGTCACATTGGGGTGGCGGGCCCGCCACCCCAGCCAAAAACTCTCGGCTCAGGAAGGGACGCCGCCAAGGGTGAGTTGCTGCCGGTTTTTGCTCGGCCGTCCCGCCGTCTGGGGGAATTCCGGCTTTCCGCACGGTTACGGCCAGGACACCTGGCAATACCGCGTGACAGGCATTTTCGGTCGGGGTTGTTCGGTCGGTCGGGGTCGATTGTTTTCCCAGTACGGGTGGCTTACTGATGGTTGTCTTCTTCTGCAACTGGCCGCATTGTTGTCGCCCGAGTGAACCAACTTGCCGAACATCTGCCCGCCGCCTGGGGGCCGATCTCAAAGACTTGCGCGGCGAAAGATTCACGAGGTGAAATCGTGCTCACCACCGGCCCCAACCGCACGGCTGATATCGAGAAGATTTTGTTCCTTGGCGTCCACGGGCCAAAACGGCTGGTAGTGCTGCTGGTGGGGTAGGCGACCGTTGCCTATCGTGGCGCACGATAATCGCCGTGGGAAGCCGAACAAACCCGACAGGTTTGATGTTGGCAAGGTGGATAATACGCGACAGAACTTACCCCCAGTATGGGCTATTTCGCATTGTCCTCTCCGCGCAATCGATGGCAGCCCGATCTGAAATTTCCTTGATAATCACGTTTCCGTTAATACTGAGACGGGAAGAGTGCCACGTTGGAGGGAACTGGGCGTGGACGCCAGGGCGTGGACGCCAGTATCTTCCATTCTCAGGTGGGTATTGCTATAATCGGTCTTAAGAACAAGGATTGCTTGCAGTTCTGCTCAGATGGCTGCTAGTGCATCGAGCAATCGAGATGCTTAGGAGGTTCAATATGTTGTTCCAAAACACGCAATTGCATCTTCACGAGACCGCCGCCAAGATGCGGAGGCAGTGCCCAAAATGCTTCAATGACACCGACTTCCAACTCAATTGGAACAAGGCTGGGCCCGGACTTGGTATCCCCGTAGTAATGTGGTTCACGGATGCGACCACGATTACAACGCACAAGCAATATCATCTTGCTTGTCCGATTTGTGGCTACATGGAAAGGATCAGCCGTGACGTTGCCAAGGGATTGATTGCCGAGGGAAGTGGAGAATGCAGACCGACTTCGCAAATTGCGGAAGCAAACGACCAGACATACAAACCGCCTGAACGACCTATGATTCAGGAAATTGTCAGTACCGAGAAAGTCGAGCAACCGACCACGAAACCTATGTACGACGCAGATGTGGCCGCACGTTCGGAGGAATTTCCGGCATTCCAGAAGCAGCTAGATGATACGGGTGGCCCGGCTACTGGATCGATAGTCTGGGTAGCATGTCCGGGGTGTGACGGGGAGGTTGGTATCTCTGATCGATGCAGCGAGGCGACAGTGAAATGCCCTAAATGCAGCACCGAGATTCCGAGACCAAAGTGAAGTGCGTGAGCGGTATTACGAATGATCGAGTGGCCCTACAATGGCCACGGGCACATTTAGACAAACGAAAGTCAACGCCATGCCTATCGCTGTGGCTTGCTCAAAATGTTTTGCGAATGTGACGATTCCGAACGACTGCGGCACGAAGTTCAACTGTCCTGCCTGTGGTGCGTTGGTCTGGACGAGTGATCCAAGCACCGGCGTCACTTGGCGTAGTGCCGTGAAAGTGGACGCAAGTAAGCAGGATGCGTCAGTATCATTTCCGTCTTCGCAGATATTGTGGCGTCCTCGGCCAGAAAACCCGGCCAGCGGAAACGTCCTGACAGGAGAGTCGTCCGCAGGTCAGTTGAATCCCCCGCAGGATTCGGCTGTTGAATCGCAGGCTGGGTCTTCGGAACCATTGTGGCGATCTCGGCCGGGAGGCCCAGCGAGCGCGAACGTCAGGTCGGAACGGCTTGCCGCAGAAGAGTTGAATCCTCCTAAGAGTTCAGCAGCCGAAGAACAATCCGGGCCTTCAAACATACTGTGGCGTCCTCGGCAGGCTGCGCTGGCTGCAAAGCATGATCCCATGCATCAGGAGGAGGATGTCGCGGCGGCCAAAGCAACGGTAGAACCGCCGATAGAGGGTGTTCCAGGAACCACGGACGTAGGGAAAACAGGGGGTCCGCGAGAAAACGAGCCAGTTCCCACTATTTCATTTGCTGCGGTTCTTGTTGCTCTTGTGGCAATTGTCGGTTTGGCGATCCTGGTGTCTGTCATATCGAATTCTGACAACACTAAATCGCGGCAAGTGATTTCCAAGCCGCCAAACGATTTCTCGCCATCGGCAGGAAGTCCCGCCACAAGCCCGTTCCAGCCAGCGGCTCCATCGGCGCGGCCAGGCAATGACGATGTTCAAGGACGGCCCTCAGAGCCGCCAAACGATTTCTCGCCCCAGGTAAAGCCAATACCAGTTCAAGCGGTGAATAAGCTGGATCGGCGATTCGGCGACGGAGCCGGGCAAGATAAGATTACACCGCCAATGGCGGCAGCGGCAGGAAGTCCCGCTGCAAGCCCGTTCCAGCCAGCGGCCCCATCGGCGCGGCCAGGCAATGACGATGTTCAAGGGCGGCCCTCAGAAGGTAACGTGACGCCCGGTGATCTTATCCTTCGCGGTCAATCTGAGACGCAATCGATTGTCCATTCGGCTGTGGGTGATATACAGTATTCTCCGGCGCGCGTGTACACGAACTCCAGCGGCAACGACAATGCGTTGCAGCGAGCGCAGCAGGCACTCGCTTCTCGTGAATCGACCGAAACTTACGTGGAGCGCGGCGTTGCCTATTGCCGCAAAGGGGATCTGATGGCGGCCCTCTCCGATTTCAATGTGGCGATCCGCGTTAATGTTGGTAATGCCAGGGCATATCATAACAGGGGTATCGTGCATATCCTGCTCGAACGACCCGATGCAGCAATAGCGGACTTTACCGACGCGATCCGCATAAATCCTCACTACGCCCTAGCCTATGTCAACCGCGCGTTAGCCTATACGAAGATCGGACTTCAGACCTATGCGGAAGCCGACCTCGTGAAGGCCAAAGAGCTTGGCTGGCAACCTAATACCGGGGGGCAGCCTTACTCACCGCCTACACATTCGGCATGGTCTAACGACGATTATGCCAACAAACAAAACCGCGACGATACGGAACGAATACGAGCGGCATCCGAGAAATACTACCTAAACCGTGCAAAAAACCTTAACCGTGCAAAGAGTGGGCAATAATGAGCATTCCAATAGTTTTTGGCTGGGGAAAGGGTACAAAAGAACTTGGGGCAGGGTTTTTTCACGCTTGCGGCACTTGTCGTAACGTGCGCCGCTTTGTCGTGGCGGAAGTAAGCCGTAACGCATCTCTCTACTTCATCACGGTTGCCAAGTGGAGTTACCACTACTTATACGTTTGCCCAATCTGCTTGCGCGGTTTTGAAATACCCACGCGAGAACTGGCACAAAGAATACTGGCCGCTGCCCTTCGTGACCCAACAACCATGCCAGAAAGCCTCGTTGCGCAAATTGCGGAAGCAAACGGGCAGACATATCGGCCGCCTGAAGCACCGGAAATCACTAACCGAGTGGAACCACGCATGATTCAGGAAACCGTCAGTAGCGAGAAGGTCGAGCAATCGATGACGAAACCCGTGTACGACTCACCGGTTGCTTCAAGCACTGGCTGTAAAGAAGGTTCGTCGGAAACGATAGGCCACGCTGGAACAAATGCCGTCTCGGCTACCGGGTCGATAGTTTGGGTTGCATGTCCAGGGTGCGACGGGGAAGTAGGTATCTCTGATCGATGCAGCAACGGCATAGTCAAATGCCCGAAATGCAGTACGGAGATTCCGAGACCGCAGCATAACGAATGATTGAGGGACACAACAATGGCTATCGATCCACAGACTGACAACACACGCTGGTTGGCGTGTACAGGTTGCAGCGGGGAGATCGGTATTCCGCTGGACTGGATTGCGCCAAAAGTAAAGTGTCCGAACTGCGGGCGAGAAGTAGCGATTGAGACGGTGCCACAAGTCCTGTGGCGACCCAAACAGACCGTGGCCGACAGTCAGCGGAAAGATGATACAGTCGTTATCCCACCCGACGTCCTACCCAGTAATGAGCCGCCCATCCACAAGCCTGAAATTTCGTTTCATTCTCCCTCGCCCGGAAAAGTGTATCGCCCAAGTACGGATAGCGCACAACAGTTGACTAATGGCTTCGCTATGACAGGGCTTGGCCTTGGAATAGCATCTGTGTTTCTTTCGTTCATTGGGATCATTCCAATACTTGCTATCATATTCAGCGGAATAGGTTTAGCAAAATCGCACGAACGTGGCGGAGTCGGGCAAGTTCAAGCATGGATTGGCCTAATCCTTGGAATAGTGTTCACGCTGGTTTATCTAAACATGTATGGGCACATTAGATAAAGGAAAGACAATGCCATGCCTGCCACTGTGGCTTGTTCACAATGTTCGGTGAACGTGACGATTCCGAACGATTGCGGCACGACGTTCAACTGCCCCGCTTGCGGCGCGTTGGTTTGGACGATTGACCCAAACACCGGTGTCAGTTGGCGCAGTGCCGCGAAAGTGGACGTGAGTAAGCAGAATGCGTCTGTATCATTTCCGTCTTCGCAAATATTGTGGCGTCCTCGGAAGGACAACCCGGCCATCGCAAAGGCTACTACCGAGGATGTTGCCGCGGAAAACGCGAAGGAGACATGTTCGGTAGGGAACAAGGAGGATTTGCGAGAGCCGGAACCGTCACACGGAATAGGTTGGGTTCTAGCGGCAACTGCAACTGCTGCTGGGGTGATAGTTCTCGTGATATGGCTGGCGTCCGAATCGGCACCCACACCCACACCCACACCCACACCCACACCCACACCCACACCCACACCCACACCCACACCCACACAG
>Ga0194057_10000766_pt1 | contig 16860 bp, 16 predicted proteins | sample SepL4415m_MetaG_FD_155474 | JGI IMG/M metagenome (GOLD analysis project Ga0194057, IMG submission 155474) | Anoxic zone freshwater microbial communities from boreal shield lake in IISD Experimental Lakes Area, Ontario, Canada - Sep2016-L442-15m | ecosystem: Environmental > Aquatic > Freshwater... | reverse complement strand
GGGGGGGGGGTGAAGTTGGAAGCCGTCGAGGGGAATGGGGATGAGGAGAACGGGTGAGTTATGGAGTCCGACAACTACGCAACGATTCAAGATGTACCGAAACCAGACATGACGTGGTTGATCGGACGCACGATCATAGAAGTTGAGAAAATTGAATTTATGAACGTCTCATGCGGTTACGAAAGTTGGCGAACCGTCCACGGCGAGCAAGAAGTCATTTGTATAGGCGGTGGCGGATTTATGGAATTTGGTAGAAGTTGAATTACGGCTGGGCCGGAAGGGAGATGGAACAATGAAATGCTTCCGCCATTGGATAACTGGGGTATAATGCAGGGAATTGGAAGCCGAGCAATGAAACAAGTAGGGTCTAATTCCGTGGCTGAAAAGAGAACGGCAGAACAGGTGTCAGAATGAAACAGAAAACGAAGCAGCCTGATTCGCTCAGTCACCAGTTTTCATGGGAGCAGCGATTCAAAGAACTGGAAGAGTTTAAGAAGGAGTACGGTCACTGCAATGTTCGGAGGCGGTATTCCCTAAATCCCGCTCTGGGTCAGTGGGTGAGCGGCGTCCGCAAAGCGAAGAAGCATGGCAAGCTTGCTGAGGAAAGAGTCCGCCGCCTAGATGCTATCGGCATTTGTTGGGAACGGCGGACGACTTGGGAACAACGCATCATCGATCTAAAAGCGTTCAAGAATAAATACGGACATTGCAATGTTCCTCGCAGATACCAACCAAACCCCGCACTAGGCAACTGGGTGTCCAACCTGCGGCAAAGCAAGAAGCTTGGCACACTTGCAGAGGAAAGAGTCAGTTGCCTCAATGCTCTTGGGTTCGTTTGGGTGAGGCTGAAAAGGCGGGTATAATCTGGCTTATGCGGAAAGGTGGAATGGCAACGAAGCAGGCAGTGCCTAATTCCGCGACTGAAAGATGAAGCGGTTCATGCCGCGTAATCATCATGGATTTCCACACCTACATCACGATGCGAGACTGGACACGGCGGGCAGACCCCGACGACCGTCCCTCCCATGACATTGACCAGTTTTATCGAAGGGCGATAGCCGACGCAAAACAATTGCAATCCGCCCAATCTTACTGGCAGATGTTGAACGAACGGGATTGGGAAAAAGCCCGAAGACCGTATTACAATATGTGGCCGAGCATTATCCCGATGCTGACACGGTTGAATCTCGACCTCGATTCCAATCTGATCCAACTGCCGCTCCCAGCACTTTGCATCCGCTTCCCCAAAGATACGACCAAAAACCCAATGAAGTTCGATTGGAAGGGGGAGGAAGTTGCCCTCCACTGCATCATGATGGGGGAGATCAATGATGGTGGAGGCATTTCGGTGCTGATCGACATTGGCGAGTTGATGGGCGAGGTCGGAGTGCCAGTCTGCACCTACCGCAACTTCCCCCGCAGACCGGGACTGACCGTGGAGCAATCCCTTGCAAGCATCGGCACAAAAGGGTTATTTGCGGAGATTGGTATCCAAGTCCCCGAATCGTTGATAATGGACTGCGTGCGGCTCTGCTGCTCCCTCTGTCTGTTGGAAAACGATTCCAGTATAATTTCCGCTGATGTCCTGGCTGACGACCGTGCCAAATTCGATGCCAGCGGCGATCAGAAATATATTGACAAAGCCCATCGCCGTGGCAAAGTCGGCTGGGATGTGGGAAAGCATATCGAGGTTATCCCGCATTTTCGCAGGCCGCACATGACTCTGGTTTGGACTGGGAGCGGCAGGACGGTGCCTAAGATCGTGCCACGGCGGGGCAGTATTGTGCATCGAGAGGCGGTGGAGAAGTTGCCGAGTGGGTTTGGGGGTGAAAATGCTGTCGAATAGAGAAAACCAAATTCTGCACTGAGGTAGAATCCATGACCGATCTTGCCAAACTCGTAATCAAGAGATTTCCCGAAAACCGCAACATGCAACTGGTGAGTGTTCGGAGTCCAGCTACCTTCCATTGCTCCCACTGCAACAAGACACGGAGGGCCTCAGTGCTGGCGGTGGTCTCGGAGGACTGGGAACGATTATTGTGCGTGACGTGCTATAAGAAGATTCTATCGGAGCCACCTGAAGAGAATTTGGCAGACTCAATTCCCAAAGAATGGCTGGGCAGTGCGGTTCCAGTGGAAGATGTCGAGGAAGACAATATCGTTGATGGCGTTCCTTTTGGAAATCAGGTTGCGGAATGGGAGCAGTTCAAGGCCGCCATGATGGAGGGGGACGAAATCTGTTGCTTTTGTACCCCGCCTGATTTCCAGGAACAGTTGGTTAAAACAGGCGGGTATACTCTCGTTCGACAGGGAGAAGTCATCAAGGCTATCGTAACCATGAAGAACTGATTCTAAGTCATTCATGGCAGCAATCAGCAAAAGGAACGACTTTAGGAGCTGTTCAAAAATAACTTAGCCGTTTCGTTTTCGTGGACTTAGCCATTCCCAAAGAAACCCCGGAAAATACGAAGATGCCTGGATATAAACGGCTAAGTTATTTTTGAACAGCGACTTAATGGCTGGAAATGAACGGCAAACGGCCCGCAAACCGGCGACCAAGTTCGCCCAACTGCGGAAGAAGATGGAAAAGAACCGGATTGTGGCGAAGATCAGTAAGAAGAAAAAGTGAAATCGCCGCCTGCAATGTTCTCAGGGACAAATAGCGGGTAAGCAGAGCCTATAATAACGGATAGGGATCGGCGCATAAATAACTGTCGTGTTTTGCCCACTCGCCGAGCGGGCACGGACGGCACACGGAGTGTGCATGCTACTTTTCTTGCGACACTTATTGATGTGACAACGATGTTGAGAGGCTTGTCTCCTACATACTGGACTACAAGTGACGGAATGGAACCCGCTGCATGATTGAAAAGGATTGACTCATGGGACAGGACAATTGGCGGAAACTGCTTTGCCCCAAGTGCCATCAACTTAAAAGCACATGCAATTGCCAGAGCGAGCCATCGGCCCCGAACAAGTCCACCATCGTCCGAGTGGGTCGGGAGACGAAGGGCAGGCGGGGCAAGGGCGTGACCGTCATCTCTGATCTGCCATTGGACGAAAGTGGCGTTACCGAGCTTGCAACCAAGCTGAAAACAAGGCTTGGCACTGGCGGGACGGTCAGGGAAGGGCGAATCGAGATTCAGGGCGACAATCGGGACCGGATCGTTTCAGAACTTGAGGGCATGGGCTACCAAGTGAAGCGGGCTGGGGGTTGAGTCAATAATCCATGCCCGAAACCTTGACCGGCCTTATCGAACGAGTCACCTACCACAACCCTGAGAATGGTTTTGCCGTTCTCAGGGTTGTCGTCAAAGGCCGCCAGGATTTGGTGACCGTCGTGGGCAGTGCGACCTCGGTTTCCGCTGGGGAACACCTGGAGGCCACCGGCAAGTGGGTTGTGGATCGTGAGCACGGTCAGCAATTCAAGGCCGACGAACTCAAGACCACCCACCCGGCATCTGCGGAAGGCATCGAAAAATATCTTGCTTCTGGGGCTATCCGCAGCATCGGGCCGAAGATTGCTGCCAAGATCGTTAACATCTACAAAGAACGAACGTTGGAAATTTTCGAGATCGCCCCCGACTTTCTCTTGCACATTAAGGGCATCGGCCACGAACGGGTCAAACGAATTAGCCAAAGCTGGAAGGAGCAGAAAGAAGTCCGCAAAATCATGCTCTTCATGGCCGAGCATGGCATTACTTTTGGTCGGGCCGTGAAAATCTATCGCACCTACGGCCAGGAATCCATCGCCAAGATCAAGGAGAACCCCTACCGGCTTGCCGACGACATACGGGGCATCGGCTTCAAGACCGCCGATGAATTGGCGGCCAAGATGGGGATCGACCGCAACAGTCCCTTTCGGGCCAGGGCCGCCGTCCAGTACACGCTTCAGGACTTGGCCAGCAGGGGCCACGTCGGCTACCCCGAGCCGGGCATCATCGAACATACGACCAAATTGGTCGAGATCGACCAACTTATCGTCGAAGCAGCCGTGAAGTCAGCGGTGGCCGAGAAAACGGTCATCCGGGAAACGGTCGAAGGCGAATTCTGGCTTTACCTAACCACCCTTCATCGGGCCGAAGTTGGCCTTGCCCAGTCGGTTCACCGGATTGCATCGGCCACGCCACACCCCATGCCCAAGATCGACGCGGAGAAGGCCATCACCTGGGTCGAAGGCAAACTCGGGATCAAACTGGCCTTGGGGCAACAAGAGGCGATCCGGCAGGCCACGCAGCAGAAAATGCTCGTAATCACGGGCGGGCCGGGCGTCGGCAAGACCACCCTTGTTCGCAGCATCCTCGAAATCTTCGCCGCTAAGAAGGTGAAGTGCGTGCTGGCGGCACCAACCGGCAGAGCAACAAAACGGTTAGCAGAATCGACCGGCCAGACGGCGAAGACCATCCATAGGCTTTTGGAGTTCGATCCGGCCACCGGTGATTTTAAGAAGAACCAGCAGAACCCGCTCACCGGCGATCTATTCGTTCTGGACGAGGTTTCGATGGTCGATGTCGTTCTGGGCCATCAATTTCTTCGGGCCGTGCCGTCCAACGCCTGCGTAATCCTGGTCGGAGACGTGGATCAACTTCCCTCCGTTGGCCCTGGCTCCGTTCTGGCCGATCTGATTTCATCCAACGTAGTGCCGGTGGTCCGTTTGACCGAAATCTTCCGGCAGGCCGCAGAAAGTGAGATCGTCACGGCCGCCTATGCCATCAACCAGGGCCGGATGCCGAATTTGAAGGCACCCGATGAAGGCTTGTCCGACTTCTACTTCATTGAAGCCGAGGAGCCAGAGGCCATCCAAGACCTGATCGTGCGGCTGGTCAAGGAGCGGATTCCCAAGCGGTTTGGCTTTGATCCCAAGAAGGACATCCAGGTGCTTACGCCGATGAACCGTTCGGTGCTGGGGGCCAGGAATCTGAACCAAGTCCTGCAAACGGCCCTCAATCCCGGCGATGGCGGCCCGGAAGTGCAGCGGTTCGGCTGGACTTTTCGCCTTGGGGACCGAGTAATCCAAACCGAAAACGACTATAATCGAGATGTTTTCAACGGCGATCTCGGGTTAATTGAGTCCATCAACCGGATCGAACAGGAAATGGTGGTCAATTTCGAGGGTCGTCAGGTAGAATATGATTTTGGGGATTTGGACGAACTGGCTTTGGCCTACGTTTTGTCGATTCATAAGTCGCAAGGGTCGGAATTCCCCTGTATCGTGATTCCCATCCATACTCAGCATTACATGATGCTCCAGCGGAACTTGCTCTACACGGCAGTGACGCGGGGAAAGAAGCTGGTCGTCCTGGTCGGCACAAAGAAGGCGTTGGGCATGGCGGTGCGGCGGCAGGATACCAGCCAGAGATTTACGGCGTTGAGGAAAAGGTTGCGGGAAGCAAGCAATTCGTAGGAACGTATTGGAAAGGAATCTTATGGGATGCATCAGCAAGAAACTCACGACCAACTTCAAAACTTGGGGAAGCCAATTCCGCAAGGATATGGCAAAGGCGAGGAAATCGTTTTACATTCCCAAGACTGTGCATGACTTACAACCGCTGGTAGAGAATGGCTACGATCCGCTCCATGCGGTCTATATCGCCGTGCAGAACACCACATCGGTCTTTGCCGAATGTGTATCTGTTCTGCCCGAACTGAAGGCGTACTGCAAGGTTGTGACAGCCGCCGAGGATGAATACATGCCTGATGGGCCCCCCATGAGTCCATTGACCCGCAGTTTTTTTACCACATGGGCGTTTTTCGACCTTCGTTTTGGCAGCGACCACGAAACCCTCGGCACCTGCCTGCTCGATCTCGCTGACCAATTAGGCATCGACCCCAGCATGGCCGAGGCCATCCGGCAATTTCAGCAGTCCCGCATGGGTATTTATGAGCATTGTGGCACGGTGGGCAAGCAAATCCAATTCGAGGAATTGGTCACGGGCCGGAAACTGGTTGGCATCTGCTCCTCGGGCTACACGGGCAACCCAGGCGAACTCTGGTGTGTTCGACTTTGCCCACCGCTGGCAGACTTGGCAGACTATCATGTGGCCGTAACCACGCCTTACATCCTGACTACGGCAACGAAAACGGACTGGGCGGCCTATCTCAACCGGGCCATGCTCAATCTGGAAGTGCAGGGTGAAGGGCAACGACTCTACGAACTGCTGAAATATGGTTCGTGGACGCATCACTGGAACGAGTTCGTGTTCCTGGCTTTTCACCATGCCCAGTACGACGCGATCTTCCTGACAGGCATCCCTGACGTGAAGGGCAGCCTGCCTCATGCTTCGAAAGGACGACGAAAGAAATGAAGGCACCAAAGAAGCCAAAGGCCAACGATCCTGGGAAGGCCAAAGCGATTTCCGATCAAGCTGTGGAAATCGCTGAATGGGTCGCCCTAGCACTTGCTGGAGCGGAGAAAATGGGAATCATGAAAAAGCCACTGGCACATTTCCTCTTGTCACCTGCTGATCGTGCAGTCCTTCGGCTTGTTCCTGCTTTTTCAACAACGAGCAAAAAGAAACTCACCAAAAGCGATTCAGAATATACCTTTGCCGAAGTTGCTGGAATGGCAATGGCACTTGCCGAAACGCTACCAGACGGTGATGAGATGAAACAAGTGGTGACATTGTTTGTCACTCGACATTTAATGGAACATTTACAATTGGCGTTTGGACCAGCACAACCGAAAGGCAAAGCCCCGAAACCCTCCAAGCAAAAACCGCCAACTGGGCAAGTCTTTCAATTCAAGATCATGCTGAAGGATGTTGAACCTCCAATCTGGCGACGAATCCAGACCAAGGACTGCACGCTGGACAAACTGCATGAACACATCCAGACGGCGATGGGCTGGACGAACTCACATTTGCACCAATTCAAGATCGACGGCGTTATTTACGGCGATCCCCAGTTGCTTTATGAGGGCTGGGAAGGTGAAATACCACCCGTGAACTCACTCCGCACGAAACTCAGTAAGATCATTCCCAAGGACGGCAAGCGTTTTCATTTCGAGTACGAATACGACTTTGGCGACGGCTGGGAGCATGAGATTCTCTTCGAGGGATTTTTGTCTGCCGAGAAGGGAGCCCGTTATCCGTTGTGCCTGGAGGGCGAAAGGGCCTGTCCGCCTGAAGATGTCGGCGGCATCTACGGCTACCCAGAGTATTTGGAGGCAGTGTCGAACCCCAAGCACAAACGGCACAAGGAATTCATTAGATGGAACGGCCTTTTTGATCCCGAGAAGTTCGACGCCCCGGCCGCCACCAAGGAAATGCGAAAGGGCGTTTTCGATTGGAGGAACGAGTAGTGAATATGATTGACGCAACAATTCATGGCTGTCCATTAGCCAAAGGCAGGTAGCACCAAGGTTAAGGAGTTATTTCATGCACACCAAAATCGAATTGCCCAAGGCGTTTTCCGTGCGGGACGAACATGAGTTCCACCCCATTCAGCACTTGATGGCTCGGTTGAACCCGATGCTCCTGGTCAAGCAGGTGGCAACCGGCGTTCATGTGGACGGCGGCGGAACCGTGTTCTGGGGCATTGTCTACCAGAATGGCGATCCGCCGAGTAAGTTGAAGGTGGAGCAAGCCTTGCGGGAAGCTGGTTGCGACTTCGCACACAATGTTTTGACCCAGGTGGCATTCGTTTGGACGGATCATGTGGGCGAAGATGGGAAAGGGTGAAGCAATTGAAACGGCTTGCAGTTTTCTTTTTGTGCATTCTGGCTGGGCAATCGCACCTTGCGCAGGCTGCCGAATCAACTGCCCTATCAAGGAAGAGCGGGGTCAAGTTGACCGGCCAGACGATCCGGCTGTCATTGCACGGTGACGGTACTGTAGCGGACTTCGACATCCTTCGTGGGGGACGGTGGGATGCAGTTGGTTTTCGACAAGACGGCTATGCTGGGCCTGCCTGGATCGTGGAGGAAAAGGGGCAAGTCAGGAGGATACCGTTGGAAAGGAAGGCCGCTGCCGTCTACGAACACACCCAGGACGGCATGACGTTTCGGCTGGCGTATGCGATCATTGGCGAGAAGCTGGCAATGACTGCGACCCTCCACAACGGCGGCCACACTCCGTTCGGCCCGGAACGAGCCGGTATACGTCTTGGCTTGGATTGTGCCCAATCGAAGTATCCCGAATGGCGGCGGGTCTTCTTTCCAACCCTGCTGCGGTGCGAACAAACCCATTTCTGGGGTTGTTTCATGAATCCAACTGGCAACATTCTCGGCATCTGCTCGCCCGATCCAATTGCCTCCTGGCACAACGACTACAAGCAACTGGGGCACCTGATTTTTACCTCAACGATTGATCTTCTTAATCGCGGTCCGTTGCCCCAGCGTCATCCCCAGGCACTCAACACGATTCGGCCCGGCGAGACACGTTCCTGGACGATTTACTTGGAGGATATTCCCAGCCTCAATGATGTGAAACGAAGTTTGAGCGATACGACCCACGCACCGATGATCGAGGCTGACCGCTATACAGTGACTTCAAGCGAGGCAATTCGGCTAGCGATTTGGTCGGAACCGCCTTGCCGGATTGAGGCCGTCCTGCCAAGTGGCGATACCAGGAGTATCGAGGCTCGGGGGCAAGGGAAAGGCATTTATGAAGCGACTTACAACCCGGAAGGCCGACCGGGGCTTCACACGATCCGTGTTCGAGCCGGAAACGAAAAAATCAGTGAGGCCACACTAAGCGTGCGTCATCCCTGGTCATGGTACTTACAGCAGGCACGCAAGGAAGCCATCGCAAAGCCCCAGAAGGGGTCTTCCCATGCCGAGACTTGGATGGGACTCTATAGCGGTTTCCTGGCGAGGCGGCACTTCCCTAAAAAGGTGGTTGATTCCCAGATCGCCTGCAAGTTCGATGAGATATTCCCGCTCATGTACGACAAGACCACAGGCCGCCCCTTGGCCACGGGACCGGCTGGCGATTCCGTCAACCGCATTCAGAATCACGCCCTCATGGCGGGCCTGCTGGCGGCGAAGTACCGGGTAACCAAGGACGTTCATGATCTGGAGATGGCATCATCACTGGCGGACTTCATGCTTACCTGCCAGTCCGCCGACGGTGCCTACCGGAACGGTCACACACACTACACTTCGGTAACCTACTGTGCCAAGTCCATCATGGAGGTCATGGCCGAGGAGCATAAGTTGGCTTCGACCAGCCTGGTATGGAAGGAAAAGTTCGACCGGCATTACGAATCGGTGAAGCGTGCCATCGATGAGTTGGCTCACAGCCTGGACAACATCCAGACCGAGGGCGAGATGACCTTCGAGGATGGGATGATCGCTTGCAGCTACACGCAGTTGGGGCTATTCGCCCTCAAGCAGACCGATCCGATACTCCGCAAGAAGTACCTCGACTCTGCTCTATTCCTGAAGAACGGTCACCGATGCCTCTCGCAACTGCTGGTACCCGACAGTCGAATGAACGGTGGCAGTCTGCGATATTGGGAATCTCAATACGACGTTCTACTGCGGCCCAACATGATGAATTCACCCCACGGATGGAGTGCGTGGCGAATTTACGGCTTATGGTACTTGTACTTGCTCACCGGGGAGGAGGATTATCTCCGGCAGGTTCAGAATGCGTTGGGGAGTTGTGTGCAGGTTGTTGCACCCGATAGCGGCGAGCTACAATGGGCCTTCGTGCCCGATCCGTACATTCGTGCATCGGTATTCGAGCCCGACCCGAAGCGACCCGGAAAAGGCCGCTCGGTTGGGCGAATCATTGGCGAGGCATACGTTCCCATGATTAGCGACTGGTATAAGGCTCCGTCGAACACCTGGGTAACGGGCTACTGGGGTGACGATGGGGGATGCTGTGACAACGATGTCCACGAAATCTTCAAGTGCCTGGAGGAAGTGGCCTTGACCTCGGCCTACGTCGTAGAGCGGCCTAGTGGTGACATTGCGACGTGGAACTGTTCGGCCACAAATGAGCAAGGAATCACGGTGGTCACCCCAGCGGAGGAAGTCGTGTCACGTATTCACCTGAATCTCCGTACGCCCCATCAGATCGAAGTTCATTTTGGAAACAAGCAGGTTGTGAAGGGTAGATGGAATGGAATGAATTGGATTGGACCTGGGGGTGTACCGGAGATACTGCGATAATGATCGACTGTGATGCCTTTGAGGAAGGCTATGACTTTACTGGGATGGCGTAGACCAAGAGGATATTAACGAACACGAGGGACTCCCGATGAAGGCCGACAATCTGCTCGACAACCTGCCCACCCATCTTCCCGAAGAATTATTCACCACGATTCTTCAAGCCAACAACTTGCGGATCGAGCGGATCGTTTCCCACGGCCACGCTTCCCCACCTGGATTCTGGTACGATCAGGAGGAAAACGAGTTGGTCATCGTCTTGGAAGGCAGTGCCGCCGTACATTTCGAGGGCGATGCCGAGCCGGTGGAATTGCGGCGAGGCTCGTATCTGAACCTACCGGCCCATGCGAAACATCGAGTTGTCTGGACTGACCCGAACGAGAAGACGGTGTGGCTGGCGATTCATTACAAAGATTGATGTGGATGTTGCTCAGTTGAATCGGAGGTACAATTCTGCTGCCTACTTCCCCTTTATCACCATCACCGTCCCTTGAACAACTGGCCTGGTGGTCGATGATTTCGTTCTGACGGCCATTTCCTGCAATTTTTGGTGAAGAGCCATAAGATTGGCTGGCTGCTCTTGAACAGTCTGTGAAGTGCATTTCATGGTGAATCCTCTGGGGTGAATCGGCAAAAATCTTATCGGCATGTCTCTCCGATGGCTTTGGGTGGGTCAATTACCACGGCAAAGTCTTCCAATCTCCCCGCATTTTGACGGAAATATCGTTAAAAACGGGCAGAGAAAGCGTCTGCAAGTTTATTATGATGACCGTCTTTTCCACTTAAAAGCATTCAGGGTGAAAATGCCGGCTGATTATTGCTTTTTTTCCTGAGATTGATAGAATTCAGTCCAGTCGTTGGAAATCTTGTGTCTTAAAAGGAGGGTTTGCGATGAATCTCAGGAAGGCTCTGCTGATCTGTGGTCTTGTCCTGGCTGTGGTTTCCATTTCGTGGCCTTCGGCTCAGGCGAGAAGAGTGAGAGTTGGAGTTGGGGTTGGGATCGGAGTTGGTGGGGTTGGGGTTGGTATCGGAGTTGGCGTCCCGGTCTATCGTCCGTATTCGCCCTATTATTCACCCTACTATTATCGTGGCTACTATCCCCGCCCATACAGGGTCAATTTTGCTCCCGCACCTGCGTATTATTATCCGCAACCAATCCCAGCGGCTCAACCGTATTACTCCAACTATCCGCCATCGTGGGCTGCACCAACGCTAGCACCGCAGCAGCCACAGATGACGCCTACGCCAGAGACTATTCCACCACCACCCCAACCCGCGGGCACCGAGTTTTAGCCGAACGGTTGAGACTGGGGAATGTACGTTGTCAGCGTCTTATTTCCCTACTCAGCCTCCTCCACGCCGACTGATTGACCCAATTACCGCCTTCGTCGCGCGCAGATAATCATCCGGTGCCAAAAGCATCTGCGTTCCTCTGACTCCCGGCGACACCGCTACCACGTCGAATAATTGAATCCGTGTCGCCCCCTACACGATCTCCTTGATCTCCTGGGCCGCTGCTAAAGCTTCGGTCGCTTCCTTGACGCCTCCCATGAGCTTGAGGAAAGTCAGAGCCGCCTTGATCTCGGAAAGTCCGATGTTTCCCTTTGCGACAACCTTCTTCACCACCTGCCCCCGCTTGTTGTGGCTTGCCTTGATGTTACCGACGTAGTTCGCAGAGATCGTGATGCCTTGTTTTGCCAGGGCTTCGACCACTTCCTGAGACTTAGCTTTGGGATTTGCCTTGAAATAATCACGGACGGCTTGGGTTTTGTTGACTTCGGGTTTCTTGGTCTCGGCTACCGTCTGGCTTGTCGCAGCCTTCTTCGCTTTGTGCCGCTTGTTGTGCTTGGACTTGACCATGTTGACAAGGTTGGCCGTGACCGTGATGCCTTGTTCAGCCAAAGCATCCACGACCTCAGAGGACTTCGCCTTGGGGTTTGCATTGAAATAATCACGGATCGATTGAGACTTGTTCACTTCGGGTTTCTTTGCCATGATTTTGGCTCCTGGTTAAATTAGGAAAACATTATTTTCGCAAGGCGCTGGTTGGTTGTCAAGAGTTAGGCGATCTTCCCAGGGGTGTTCTTCCCAGGGGGCTGGCAACGCGAGACCGGTGCGCCTACTATAAGTGTATCGCTTCGTTTCCCTCTTACTCGGTATCAGGAGATCAGCCTTGAGTATTTTCGTCTTGTCCAGCTTCCAAGTCTTGTCGATGTTTTTTTTGAGCGGCGGAATGGGGATACCGCTGGGGATTCCCCCCGCCGCTGAAGACCCCGTTCTGGCCCGCATCGCTCCCCGGGAGTGCCTTTTCTACGTGACTTGGTCGGGCATGTCCACACCGGACCCCCAGAGCCGCAACCAGACCGAGCAACTGCTGGCCGAGAAGGAAGTCCAGCAATCCCTGAAGCTGCTGGAAGAGCAGATCGTTGCCAGCTTTCGGACCGCGGCGGCCGATGACCCGCAGGCCGCGGCGATGGTCGACAACGTTCGCACGGTCGCCAAGGCGGTGTTAACCAGTGCCACGGCGATCTTCATTTCCAAGGTCCAACTGCCCAAGAATGGCCCGCCCGACGTGCGTGGCGGGGCGATTGTCAACCTCGGCGACCGCGCCCCTGAAATCGCCAAGGCTCTGGGCCGAATCGAATCGCTCCTACAGGGTGTAAATGTACCAAAGCCCGACGGCGGGTCGGCCTGGCATCGCGTCCCGCTGGGGATGCACGATCCCGCCGCCGATCGGGGCGGGAGCCTCCTGTGGGCCGTCAAGGGCCGATACCTGATCATCGGCCTGGGTGAAGGCGAGGCCGAGAAGATCGTCGAGCGCGCCCGGCAGGAGCAGCCCGAGTGGCTCCGGCAACTTCGCCAACAACTTGCTGTGCCGCGGCCGGCGAACCTGATCTATGTCAACGTCGCCGGACTGTTGAAAATCGCCGTCAGCGTAGAGCCTGAGCTGTCCAGGATCATCGAAGGCCTCGGGCTTGCGCAGGTTCAATCGCTGGCCAGCATCACCGGCCTGGACGAATCGAGCTGCATCAGCCGCACGCAAGTGGCGATCGACGGCGATCTGAAAGGTCTGCTTTCGGTTCTCACCACCCAACCGTTGGCCAAGGAACATTTAACGGCGATCCCCAAGGACGCAACGATCGCCCTGGTCGCACGGTTGGACGTGGCCAAGGTGTACAAGGAACTGCTGGAAATCGTCGGCCGACTGGAGCCGAGGGGGCAGCAAGAACTGCTCGGTGGCGTACGCCAGATTGAAGAGCGGCTGAAGGTGAAACTTTACGAGGACATCCTGCAATCGCTGGGCGATGTCTGGCGAGTCTACACTTCGCCGAGCGAGGGCAACTTGGTCTTCACCGGCCTGACGGCAGTCGTCGACATCCGCGACCACGACCGCCTGGTGGCCGCCAACGCCAAACTCGTCTTCGGCTCGCTCTTTGGCGGGATGGCTAAAGAAGTTACCCAGCCGGGGCGCGGCCAGCCGGAGCCGCAGATCAAGCAGATCAAGTATGGCGAGCAAACCATCTTCTACCTGACGCGACTGGGCGACTTCACACCTTTTTCGCCTGCCTGGTGCATCACTGACAAGAAATTGGTGGTCGCCTTGTTTCCGCAGAATGTGAAGGCCTACTTGGAGCGGGCGGGCCAAATCGGCGCGCCGTCGCTAGCCGATGTAGCGGCCTTGACCGAGCCGTTCGAGGCGGCCAAACCTATTGCCGTCAGCTATCTCGACACGCCCGCCGCGTTCAAGCTCGTCTACCCCATCGTCCAGGTCGCCTTGGGCTTCGCATCTCGCCAAATGGGGCGCGGAGGCCTGGGTCTTGACATCTCGATGTTGCCGCCGGCCCCGTCGATTGGCCGGCACTTGCGGCCGACGGTAACCACCGTCTCGCGAACCAAGGAAGGGATTGTCGTGGAAACACATCAGACGCTGTCCATCGGCGGCGTCAGTGGCCTGACGATTTTGCCATCCATGCTGATGTTTCGGAGCAGTGGGCCGATGCGAGTTAGTGCTTTGCCGAAACGAGTTAGTACATTACCGACGCAGCAAAATATCTCGTCGAATAACTTGAAGATGCTTGGACTGGCCCTATTGAATTACGAGGCCACCTACGCCGCATTTCCGTCGGCGGCCGCCGGCCAGAAACCGAATCAGCCGCCGGTGAGTTGGCGGGTACTCATCTTGCCCTATGTGGAACAGTCGGTACTCTACCAACAATATCGCTTCGACGAGCCGTGGGACAGCGAGAACAACAAGAAGTTGATTGACCGCATGCCGGATGTCTTCAAAACGCCTGGTAGCCGCAAGGCGGTCGAGGGCAAGACGAACTACCTGGCGGTCGTGGGCGAGCCTTACGCCCTCGCGGCCGACAAAGGGCGCCGAATGAGTGACTTCGCGGATGGTACGTCCAATACGATCTTGCTCGTGGAGGCCAGCGACGAGCGGGCCGTGCCGTGGACGAAGCCGGAGGATTTCACTCCGGATAAGACGAAGCCCGCCGCAGGGCTTGTCGGCTTGCGGCAAGGTCTCTTTCTGGTACTCACCGCTGATGGGGCCGTCCGTGTTCTACCGGCCGATATTGGCAGTTCAACTATTGGCAGTTCAACGCTTCATGCGCTATTCACGCGGGCGGGTGGCGAAGTGGCCGAGTTCCCCGTACTCGGCGCAGCGTCTGCGGTCGCCGAGCCAACCGTGACAAAATAGAGGCTCCCGGACTTCTCGCCCCGTCGAGAATTGCCGCGAGAATATCCGCAATGCAAACTGAATATGCCCATATCGTGCATACGCCGGGACTGCTGAGCGGCGAAGCCCGCATTGATGGGCACCGAATTCGAGTTCGCGACGGCGCATCGCAGAAGGGTTGAGCAATGCTCAAAGGCTATGCTGACGTCCATGTGGTTGAGGAATATCGCACGACCTGCTCTCGCGTGCATTTTCTCTGACGGAGCGGAGGCACAATCAGCCCGGCACTATACACTTAGGACTTCCGAAGAAAGGCGAGCATAAAGTGCATAGTGCCGGCCAGACCCCGTCAGAAGCTAGAAGGCGAGACTGAAGAGTTACGTAGGCACGGCCGGACCGGCCGTCCTCTTGGTGACGAAACCTTCCTGGACCGCCTGGAGGGGCTTGTTGACCGCGTCTTGAAACCGCAGAAGGGCGGCAGGCCAAAAAAAGAGAAAAACCAATAAAGTATCTCGATTTCGGATTTCGTGGATCCCCAGTTGCCAGGCAAGCCGATCATCGACCTAGGCAAGACACCGCGGTCCCGTTTACCCGCCTATTGCGCCTATTGCGCCGGCAACTTGCAGGGACTTGGGAGCCGGGCTAGAATGGAGGATTCGGGACCGTCACCTTCCCCGCATACCTTTTTTGCCGCCGTGTCCGCGCGCTCGGTCGTGACGGTTCCCGCGCGGGACAGCGGCCTTTCGAGGAAGGGAAAATCATGAATCACTGGATGGCAGCCCTTTGCGTGTTTTTCGGTTTGCTTGCCATGCTTGGCGGCGGGATGCTCGCGCTCAGCAGCGCCGGGATGAACACCACGACAACCGAATTCGAGACGGTTGGCTATCAGACAAAAGAGGTCCAGATCTACAACATCGGCCTGATTGGGAAGCAGGAATCGGGGGCCACGGCATGGGGGGCGGTCGCGATCGTCGGCACCGTGCTCTTTGTCGGCGGCTGGATCGTGGCGGGCGTACAAGACGTTGTCAATGCGATGGAGGCGGACAAGAAGAGAAAAACGAAGGAACCGCCGGCCCCCTACTTGCCGCCGTTCCAGGAGGCGTCGCCCCCGCCCGTGCGCTCCGCCCCTATCCCGAGGCGTTGATACTTTCAAATTTTCCACTCAAAAGGGTAGCCATGAAAAACAATCTGACCATTGTTGTGGGGTTCGGACTGCTGTTGTCTATTGTCGTTCTGGGGTGTGGCAAACCAGACGCCAGCAAAGTGGAGAACAATGCCAGCAAGGCGCAATCTCCACCTGCTGAATCCGCGAAGCCTGTGGCCACCGTCGCCACGCCGGTCGATCGTTTTAAGAAGCTCGTGGAAAAATGGCGGGGCGAGTTGTCCAAACAAGGCAAGGTCGACGTCAGCTACGACGTAAGGAAAACCGATTCCCTCGTCACGCCGTTGCTGGGCATCGTGGAGATTCTCTGGTTGGAGCCCGAAAGCCTCATCAAAGATCCGCACTACCGGGAGTCGTATTACCCGGCAAAAGGCGAAGTCTCTAAGCCAAGCGTGGCCCCTGTCTGCAAGCAGACAGTCAGCTATGCTCTGCAAGAAGACTGCTGGGTACTCAAGGATTCAAAAGTCGAAATCGCCAATTATGATAAGCTGCTCATTCCGGGAAGGCTTCTTACGATCGGTGAGGAAATGACCAACGCCGGAGTCAAGTGGCGGATGATCGCCCTTTTGAAGAGGGTTCAAGCGGCGTTGTCGGAAGGTTCTCCGGTCCACAAGGTTTTGGAATCGACGGCCGAGTAATGGAACGTCTTATTCCGGAATTGGAAGCCACTTTGTAGACAGGAACGGGATGAGCTACAACTGAGACACGCGGGACGGCCACGGCCAAGCGAACCCCGGCGGGTGTTGCCATTGCTGCCTTTCGGCGGCCCAATCGCGAATTATCTGACACTTTGAGCAAGGAGAAATTCCATGAGTGTGCCAAGATAAGCTGATGTAGATCAGTTGGACAATCCAACCTGGCTAAAGGCTAACCACCAGGCCAGAACTGAACTTTGAGCGTGAG
>Ga0194057_10000761_pt1 | contig 16904 bp, 15 predicted proteins | sample SepL4415m_MetaG_FD_155474 | JGI IMG/M metagenome (GOLD analysis project Ga0194057, IMG submission 155474) | Anoxic zone freshwater microbial communities from boreal shield lake in IISD Experimental Lakes Area, Ontario, Canada - Sep2016-L442-15m | ecosystem: Environmental > Aquatic > Freshwater... | reverse complement strand
GCCGCGGCGCGCGCGGCGCGCCATGTCCGCCTTTTCGCGGTTCGTCGATCCTGAGGCTGAACGCGCAAGCGGACGGAAGGGGATGGTCATGTCGGCTGTTTTCGACCATGCGCCCGCCGGCAGCCCGCGTCCCGCGGCGTCTGGCCCGGCCATCTCCGCCGCGCACGCCTCACTCCTCGGCCTCCATGCGACCCAGCACGAGCCGCCGGGGCGGCGGGCGCTCGTCGCCGACCGTGAACGCCCGGTCCAGTACCTCGCCGGCCAGGGCGCGCCGCGCCGGGTCGCGCGAGAAGACGGCGGCCAGCGCGTCGCCGGCCTCTACCTGGTCGCCGACGGCGCGCTCGAGCAGCACGCCGGCCGCGGGATCGACGGTGTCGTCGATCCTCTGGCGGCCGGCGCCGGCGATCTGGGCGGCTTGCCCGACGGCCAGGGCGTCCACAACGGTGACGTAGCCGGCGCGGGTAGCGCGCGCCTCGTGGGCCGCCAGCCGATGGAACTCCCCCGGCTGCCAGCGTCCGCCCTGCACGAAGCACCAGCGCTCGAAGTGCTCGGCGGCGCGGCCGTCGTCGAGCGCCGCGGCGGCGCGCCGGCGACCCTCGGCTTCATCGACGCCGAGGTCCGAGAGGGCGAGCAGGGCGGCGGCCAGCGTGAGCGTGACCTCACGCACGTCGTCGGCCCCCTCCCCGCTGAGCACCTGCCAGGCCTCCTCCACCTCGAGGCGGTTGCCCACGGTGCGCCCCAGGGGCGACTCCATGCTCGTGAAGATGCAGGTCGTGGGGCGCTCGTAGACGTCGCCGATGAGCCGGCACAGCCGGCCGAGGCCGCGGGCGTGGTCCAGGTCGGCCATGAAGGCGCCCCTCCCCACCTTGATGTCGAGCACCAGCGCCGCCGTGCCGCCGGCCACCTTCTTGGCCATGATGCTGGCGGCGATGAGCCCGTCGCACTCGATGGTACCCGTCACGTCGCGCAAGGCGTAAAGGATGCGGTCGGCGGGCACGATGCGCTCGCTCTGGCTGACCACGGCGACGCCGATGCGCTCGAGCTGGCGGACGAATTCCCCCTGCGGAAGCTGCACGCGAAAGCCGGGGATCGACTCCAGCTTGTCGAGGGTGCCGCCGGTGTGCCCCAGACCGCGCCCCGACATCTTGCCGAAGACGGCGCCGCAGGCCGCTATCAGCGGCGCCAACACGAGCGTCACCTTGTCGCCGACGCCGCCACTGGAGTGCTTGTCGAGCACGGGGCGCCCCACGACGCGCAGGTCGAGCGTCTTGCCGCTCTGCACCATGGCGCGCGCCAGCTCCACGGTCTCGGCGTCGCTGAGGCCATGGAGCACCATCGCCATGAGCAGGGCGCTGGCCTGGTAGGAGGGCACCGAACCGTCGACCACACCATCGACGAAGGCGCGCAGGCGCCCGGCGTCGAGCTCGTGGCCGTCACGCTTCCAGGCGATCACGTCGTTCACGAAGTCCACGGGGCGTCCTCCATCGCTGCGTCAGATCAAGCCGGGCCAGCGCGCCGTCACGACGGCGCCGAGCCCGGCGGCCAGGATCCCGGCAAGGCGGCCGCCGAAGGCGAGCACGTCTTCGTGCGAGCTTACAGCGGCCGCCCGGTTGACCACCAACGCGAGCATGCAGCAGGCGGCGCCGGCGGCGTGCGCGGCGCGCACCTCCGGCGCCCCCGACATGCCCACCACGTCGCCGTGGCGTGCCAGCCATGCGACCTCCGCCGGCGTCTCGAACTGCGGGCCGGCGACGGCGACGTACACGCCGGTCCGCGCCGGCGCCGGCGCCATGGCGGCGGCGACCGCCGCCGCCTCAGCCGCGCCGCAGACGTCGATGCTGAGCGGCGCGTCACCGACCGGCGGCGCCTGCAGATCGACGACGGAGGTACACGCCACGACCTCTCCGGGCGTGACCGCCGGGCGCAGCGCCCCGCAGGAGTTGGTCAGCGCGAAGCGCGAGACGCCGGCCGCGGCCAGAGTACGCACGGGGCGCTCCAGCTGCTCCGGCTGCCACCCCTCGTACCCATGCGCGCGGCCGCAGGCCAGCGCCAGGCGGAGCCCACCGGCGGCGCCGGCCGTGAGCTCGACGAGCTGCAGGACGTTGCCATGCCCGGGCACGGCGGTGCACGGCCAGCCGAGCTCCTCGTAGCCGAGCTCGGCGCGCACCACCGCCGCCGGCGGCAGGGCGGCGAGCCCGGAGCCGAACACGACGGCCGCGTGAGGGCCGAAGGCGGCCACGCGGCCGAGAGCTTCCACGGCCGCCGACATCAACCGATCGCCCGGCCGGGCAGCGGCGGCGTCTCGCCGGTGAGGCGCGCGAAGGCCGTGGCGCCCACGTCCTCCTGGGCGCCGTCGTAGCGCCCCGGCGCGAGGCCGAGCGCGAGGAGCGGGGAGTACTCACGCGAGTGGTCCGTACTCGCCGTGGTCGGGTCCACGCCGTGGTCGGCGCAAAGCAGCATGACGTCGCCGTCGCGCAGCAGCGTGCGCCACACGCCCACGGCAGCGTCCACGGCGGCCAGCCCGGCGGCGAAGCCGGCGACGTCGTTGCGATGCCCCCACACCTGGTCGAAGTCGACGAGATTGGCGAACAGCAGGCCGCCGTCCATCTCCTGAAGGTGACGGGTGCAGGCGGCGATGCCGGTGGAGTTGTCGGTGGTGTGGTCGTCCACATCGACGCCGCGCTGCACGAAGATCTCGCCGATCTTGCCGACGCCGATCACGGGCACGCCGCGCTCGTGCAACAGGTCGAGATACGTGGGGCCCGGCGGCGCCTGCGAGAAGTCTCGGCGCCGCGGCGTGCGCTCGTAGGCGCCGGAAACGCCGTCGAACGGACGCGCGATCACGCGCCCCACGGCGTGCGGGCCGCGCAGGATGCGGCGCGCGATCTCGCACCAGCGGTACAGCTCGGGGACGGGCACGACGTCCTCGTGAGAGGCGATCTGGAAGACCGAATCGGCCGAGGTGTACACGATCGGCCGGCCGGTGGCCACGTGCTCGTCGCCGAGCTCGTCGAGGATGCCCGTGCCCGAGGCCGGGAGGTTGCAGAGCACGCCGCGGCCGATGGCCTGTTCGAACGGTCGCATCACCTCCGGCGGAAAACCCTGAGGATACGTCGGAAACGGGCGTGCGAGGACGACGCCCATCATCTCCCAGTGACCGGTGGTGGTGTCTTTGCCGGCGCCGTGCTCCGCGAGGCGGCCGTAGGTCGCCGCGGCCCACGCCGCTCCGCGCGGCAGGCCGACGACCTCGCCGAGCCCCAGCCCGTCGAGGTTGGGCAGATGGACGTCGCTGCGCTCGAGCACGTGCCGCAAGGTGCTCGAGCCGACGTCGCCGTAGGCGGCCGCGTCGGGGAGCTCGCCGGCCCCGCAGCCGTCGAGGACGCAGATGAACACGCGCGTCATGTGAGTTCCTCCCGTGTGCCGCCGGCGGCGTCAGCGGCCCCGGCGGCGTCCGCGCGCCCGGCGGCGGGCGCGTGGCCCCCGCGGCGCCGCGCCCGCGGGTGCGTCTCCAGAAAGACCTCGCGCAGATGCTCCACGGTGACGTGAGTATAGAGCTGGGTGGTGGCCACGCTGGCGTGGCCGAGCATCTCCTGCACGCTGCGCAGGTCGGCGCCGCCGGCCAGCAGGTGCGTGGCAAAGGAGTGCCGGAAGGTGTGGGCGCTGGCCTGGCCGAGCATCTCGGCGCGCGCGAGGATGCGGCGCAGACGGTAGTCCAGGCCCTGGCGCGTGAGCGGGCCGCCGCGCGCGTTGAGAAAGAGCTCCGCCCGGCGGCGACCACGCAGCAGCTCGCGGCGACCGTCGCGCACGTAACGCGCGAGGGCCGCGGCTGCGGCTCCGCCCATGGGCACGACGCGCTCCTTGTCGCCCTTGCCCACGCAGCGCACGAGGCCGCCCTCCATGTCCACGTCGCCCTCGCGCAGCCCCACGAGCTCGCCGGCGCGCAGCCCGCAGCCATAGAGCAGCTCGAGAGCCGCGAGGTCGCGCTGGCCCAGCGGGCCGGCGGGCACGACCTGCGCGAGCACGGCCTCGACCTCCTCGACAGACAGCACGCGGGGCAGTTGCCGCGGCAGCTTGGGCGTGCGCAGGCCGGCCGCGGGGTCGTCCTCGCGCCCGCCCTCGCGCACGAGGTAGGCGTAGAAGGCGCGCAGGCTGGCCGTGCGGCGCGCCACGCTGGACGCGGCGCCGTCGCCGCCGCCCGCGGCGAAGAACTCCTGCACGTCGTGTACAGAGGCGACTGCCGGGCGCACGCCCGTCGCCGCGAGAAAGGCGACGAACCTCGCCAGGTCGCGCCCATAGGCGCTCACCGTGTTGGCGCTCATGCCGCGCTCGAAGCGCACGTAGTCGAGGAACTCCTGGACGTCTGGGTCTGGAGGTGGAGCAGCGGGACGGCTGGCGGCGGGGGGCGCCACGGACGCCCGCCTACGCGGGCGTCCGCCCGGCCGCCCGCACCAGAGCGTGGCCGAGGCGGTAAAGCTGTTCAAGGCGCTCGAGGCGGATGGATTCGTGTGGCGAGTGTACGCGCTCGAACCCCACGCCGAGCGTGAGCGCCGGCAGACCGCGGGCGTTGAACACGTTGGCGTCGGAGCCGCCGCCGCCGCCGATGTGGCGGGCCTCGAGGCCCGCCTCGGCGAGGGCGGCGTCGGCGATGCGCAGGGGGAGCGCGTCGGCGGCGTGCGCATAACCGCGAAAGTGCTCCTCTACTTCGATCTCCACATCGACGCCCGTTTCGGCGGCGGCGACGGTGATGGCTTCGACCATGCCGGCCACCTGCGCGGCGAGCTTCTGCTCGTCGCGGCTGCGCGCCTCGGCGCGCACCACGCAGCGCTCGGCGACGACGTTCACGGCGCTGCCGCCCTCGATGAGGCCCACGTTGGCGGTGGTCTCGTGGTCGATGCGTCCGAGATCCATGTCGGCCAGCGCCCGCGCCGCGGCGAGGATCGCGCTGCGCCCGTGCTGAGGCTCGATGCCGGCATGCGCGGCGACGCCGCGGAACTCGGCCTCGATGGCTTTCAGGGTCGGCGCCGCGATGATGACCGTACCCGGCGCTCCCTCGCTGTCGAAGACAAAGACCACAGCGGCGGCCAGAGACGCCGGGTCGAGCGCCTTGGCGCCCTGCAGGCCGATCTCCTCGCCGGCCGTGAACACAAGCTCGACGTCCGCGGCCGGCGGATCCTGCGCCAGGTCGCGAAGCAGCAGGAGCAGCGGCGCCACGGCCGCCTTGTCGTCGGCGCCGAGGATGGTCTGGCCGTCGGTGCGCACCTCGCCGTTCTCGACGATCACCGTGGGGGCGCGGTCGAGAGGGACGGTGTCGAGGTGCGCGCAGAGGGCGATGGGCGTGCCTTCGCCGCGCCCCGGCACGCGCACGATGAGGTTGCCGCAGGCGCAGCCCGTGAGCGCGGCGCTGGCGTCTTCGAAGGCCTCGAGGCCGACGCCGCGCACGAAGTGTATGACGGCGTCCGCCATCTCGCGCTCCTCCAGCGAGGGCGAGCGGATGCCGGCGAGGCGCACGAAGAGGTCGCGGAGCTCGTTCAGGCCGGCGCTCATGTTTCCTCCAGCTCGTCGTCGCGCTCGGTGCGCAGGCGCGCGGCGGCGCCCACGAAGTCGCGGAACAGCGGGGCCGGCCGCGTGGGCCGCGATTTGAACTCGGGGTGGAACTGGGAGGCCACGAACCAGGGGTGACCGGGGAGCTCGCAGATCTCGACGAGGCGCCCGTCCGGGGTAGTGCCGCTGACCACAAGGCCGGCGGCCTCGAGCCGCGGGCGCAGGTCGTTGTTGACCTCGTAGCGGTGACGGTGGCGCTCCCACACCTCGTCGACGCCGTAGGCCGCCTGCGCCCTGGTGCCCTGCGCGAGCTTCACCAGCGAGGCGCCGAGGCGCATGGTGCCGCCCATGTCCTCCACGTGCTTCTGCTCGGGGAGCAGGTCGATGACCGGGAAGGCCGTCTCGGGGTCGAACTCCGTGGAGTCGGCGCCGGGCATGTCGCAGACGTCGCGGGCGAACTCGGCGACGGCGCACTGCATGCCCAGGCACACGCCGAGAAACGGCACTTTGCCTTCGCGACAGAACCCGATCGCCGCGATCTTGCCCTCGATGCCGCGCGGGCCGAAGCCGCCGGGCACGATGACGCCGTCGGCGCCGCCGAGGCGGTCGGCCACGGTGGCCGGCGTGATCTCCTCCGAATCGACCCAGAGCAGCTCGAGCTTGCGGCCGTGGTGGTAGGCCGAGTGTTTGAGGGCCTCCCACACCGAGAGGTAGGCCTCGTGAAGCTGCACGTACTTGCCCACGAGGGCGATGGTCACGGGCCTGTCGCAGGCGTCGATGCGCTCGACGAGGGCGCGCCACTCGCTGAGATCGGGGGCGCCGCACTCGAGGCCCAGCATGCGCACCACGAGCCCGTCGAGGTTCTCGCGGTGCATGCGCAGCGGTATGCGGTAGATGTCGTCGGCGTCGCTCGCCGAGATCACGGCGTCGGGGTCGACGTCGCAGAACAGGGCGATCTTCTCGCGGATGCCCTGGGAGAGCGGCTGTTCGGAACGCGCCACGATGATGTCGGGCTGGATGCCGATCTCGCGGAGCTCGGCGACGGAGTGCTGCGTGGGTTTGGTCTTCGGTTCGCCGACCACGCCGATGACCGGCACCAGGGTGACGTGGATGTACAGCACGTTATCGCGGCCGATGTCTTTGCGGAACTGGCGGATAGCCTCGAGAAAGGGCAGGCTCTCGATGTCGCCGACGGTGCCGCCGACCTCGGTGATGAGCACATCGACGCCGGTGTTGTGCGCCAGGCGGTGTACGCGGCTCTTGATCTCGTTGGTGATGTGGGGGATGACCTGGACGGTGCCGCCGAGGTAGTCGCCGCGGCGCTCCCTGGTGATGACCTCGTTGTAGATGCCGCCTGTGGTGACGTTGGAGTCGCGCTGCACGAACTCGTCGAGAAAGCGCTCGTAGTGGCCCAGGTCGAGGTCGGTCTCGGCGCCGTCCTCGGTGACAAAGACCTCGCCGTGCTGGTACGGGCTCATGGTGCCGGGGTCGACGTTGATGTACGGGTCGAACTTCTGGATCGCCACCTTGAGGCCGCGCGCCTTGAGCAGGCGGCCGACGCAGGCCGCCGTGATGCCCTTGCCGAGCCCCGAGACCACGCCCCCCGTGACGAAGATATGCTTGCCCATCCGCCTCACCCCCTCCTGGCGTTTGCCCTCGACGACAGCCCGCGGCGGTGGCCGTGACGCCCCCGGGGCGCGCCCCCCAGAAGACGCGCGCAGGGCACGGCGACGCCGCTGCGGACGCGCAAGGGGTTCTGTGGGGCCGGGGTCGCGCCCGTTCGATACCGACGGGCCGGCGCGATGGCGTATCCGGCGGGGCCACGAAACACGCTGGCAAGTATACCATCGGGCGGGGACGCCGCAAGGAGCGGGCGGCCCTGCTTCGCGGGGCGGCCGGCCGGATCCCGGCGGGCAGCCGGCCGGATCACGCGGGCCGGCCGGCCTTCGCCAGGAGGCCTTCGGCGTGGCGGCGCGCGGCGCCGTCGTCGGCGGCGGCGCCGAGCATGCGGCAGAGCTCGGCGAGGCGCTCCTCGCCCTCCACGCGCCGCACCACGGTGACGGTGCTGCCGGCCACTGGGTCGGTCTCCTTGACGATGGCGAACTGCCGCTCGGCGAAGGCGGCGACCTGCGGCAGGTGGGTGATGCACAGCACCTGGCGGCGCTCCGCGAGGCCGGCGAGCCGCTCGCCCAGAGCCGCCGCCGTGACGCCGCCGATGCCGGCGTCGACCTCGTCGAAGATGAGCGTCTCCACATCGTCGCCCAGCGTGACGATGCCGCGGATGGCGAGCATCGCCCGCGAGAGCTCGCCGCCCGAGGCGGTCTCGCGCAGCGGCCGCGGCGGCACCCCGGGGTTGGCCCCGAAGAGGAACTCGACCTCGTCGGCGCCGCGAGGTCCCAAGGCCTCCCAGCCCTCGCCGCGGGCGCTCACCACGATGGTGAAGGTGGCGTAGGGCATGGCCAGGCCGCGCAGCTCCTGCTCGACGCGCGCCGCCACCTCGGGGGCCAGCCGGCGGCGGGCGGCGCTGAGGCGGCCGGCGGCGGCCAGGGCGGCGGCCTGCGCCGCCGCGACGCGCGCCGCCACAGCCTCTTCGTCGGCCTCGAACTCCTCGAGGGCGGCGAGCCGGCTCCGCGACGCCTCGGCGTAGGCCAGCACCTCGTCGGCGGAGTTGCCGTACTTGCGCATGAGCCCCTTGAGCCGGTCGTAGCGCAGCTCCAGAGCGTCGCGATGCGCCGGGTCGTCGTCGAGCTCGTCGAGGTAGGCGCGCAGCAGCGCGGCGAGGTCGTCGAGCTCGGCGGCGAGGCCGTCGAGGCGCTGCGCCGCGGGCGCCAGCGCCTCGTCGAGCGCCGCCGCCTCGCCGACGAGGCGCTGGGCGACGCGCACGGCGTCGAGCGCCGCGGCCTCGTGCTCGCCGGCAAGAAGGCTGAGCGCGCCTCCGGCGCGCTCCAGCAGCTTGCCGGCGTGACGCAGCCTCTCGCGGTCCTGCACGAGCTTTTCGTCCTCCCCGGGACGCACCTCAGCCGCCGCGATCTCGCCGATCTGAAAGCGCAGCATGTCGATCTCGCGCTCGCGCTCGCGGCCGGCGCCGCGCAGCTCCTGAAGCCGGCGCGACAGGGCGCGAGCCTCCTCAAAGGCCGCGCTGTAGGCCTCTTGCAGAGGGGCCAGCTCGGCCGGCGCCGCGCCGTCCAGCAGATCGAGCTGGCGCTCGAGATGGAGCAGGCGGGCGTGCTCGAGCTGCCCGTAGAAGGCGAGCCGCGCGCGCAGCACCTCTTCGACGGCCGCCGCCGAGCTCAGAAGGCCATCCATGTGCGAGCGCGAGCGGCCGCCGCGCGGGATCTCGCGAGCCACCGCGAGGGCGCCGCCATCGCTCTCGAAGAGCGCCTGCACCAGGGCGCGGGCGGCGCCGGGGCGCACCAGCTCGTCGCCGCCCTTCTGGCCCATGAGCAGGCCGATCGCCTGAGCGAGGAGGGTCTTGCCGGCGCCGGTCTCGCCGGTGATGACGTTGAGCCCCGGGGCGAACTCGAGGCGCGCCGCGGCGATCAGCACCAGATCGTCGATGGCCAGCTCAGCGAGCATCGCGGCGGTCGAAGAGCTTCTGCTCGACGTTCTGGTAGAAGGATCCCTCGGCGCTCACCATGAGGCGCGCGAGCTGGGGGCCGGCGGCGATGCGCACGTCGTCGCCGCAGCACAGGCGCCCCACGGTGTCGCCGTCCACGACGATCTCGGCCTCCTGCAGCGGCGAGACGTTGCGCGCGCTGATCACGTGATCGGGCCGCAGGATGACCGGGCGGAAGCCCAGCGAGTGTGGGGCGATGAAGTTGAGCACCAGGACCCCCGCGTTCCACTCCACGATGGGCCCGCCACACGAGAGGTTGTAGGCGGTGGAGCCGGTGGGCGAGGCGATGATGAGCCCGTCGCAAAACATGCTGCCCACAGTGACCCCGGCGACCTCGTACTCGAGCTGCAGCACGTGCCGCGGAGCGACCCGGCTGAGGATGACGTCGTTGACGGCCGTGAAGCGGCGGCCGTTGACCCGCACGTCGACGGTGAGCAGCTCGATGACGCGGTGGTCGCCGCCGAGGATGGCCGCAAGGCCGCCGGCCCAGGCGTCGCGCTCGAGCGCCGCGAGAAAGCCGACGTTGCCGTAGTTGACGCCCAGCGTGGGCACGGGGCTGCCGAGGAGGCGCCCGAGCGCCCGCAAAATCGTGCCGTCGCCGCCGAACACGAGGCACACGTCGGCGGCGCGCAGGCCCGCTTCGTCGACGAGCGCGTAGCCCTGGGCGGCGGTCTCGTCGTGCCGGGCGGCTTCGTCGGCCGGCATGAGCAGCTCGACGCCGAGGCGCTCGCGGGCCGCGGCCAGCTCTTGCAGCGCGGCCCCCGTGGCCTCCTTGGCGACGCCCGTGAGCACCGCCACGCGGCGCAGGCGCTCAGCCATGGACGACCGCGACGGCGTGCGCCGCCGCCTGGGCGGCATCGACGGCAGGCGCCGGGAGCGGCGCGCGCCCGTCGCAGAAATAGACGAAGTACTCCACGTTGCCTTTCGGTCCGGGATGGCCGGAGTCGCAGATGCCGAGCACCACGGCGCCGCGACCAATGAGCCACGCGCCGACGGCCTCGACGACCTCGCGGTGGACGGCCGGGTCGCGCACCACGCCGCCTTTGCCGACGCGCTCTCTGCCGGCCTCGAACTGTGGCTTGACGAGCACGAGGCCGCGGTAGCCGCCGCGCAGCGATTCTAGCACGGGCCCCAGAGCCACCGTAAGGGAGATGAACGACAGGTCGGCGGTGACAAATGACGGCTGGAACGGTAGACATTCAACCGTCAGGCGTCGCGCGTTGGTGCGCTCCATCACGGTGACCCGCGGATCCTCGCGCAGGCCCCAGTCGAGCTGGCCGTAGCCCACATCGACGGCCAGCACCCGCGCCGCCCCGCCCTTGAGCAGACGGTCGACGAAGCCGCCCGTGGAGCTGCCCAGATCGCAGACGTCCTCGCCCTCGACGGCGACGCCGAGCACCGCCATGGCATGGTCGAGCTTGTCGCCGCCGCGCGAGACGAAGCGTGGCCTTGCGGCCACGCTGAGCGGCGCGGCGGCGGCGATCATGGTCCCCGGCTTGTCGGCGACCCTGTCGCCGACCTTGACCTCGCCGGCGAGGATGGCGCCGCGCGCCTGGGCGCGGGTCGCGAAGAGCCCCCTGGCGACGAGCAGCGCGTCGAGCCGCTCGCGCACGCCGCCGCCTACTTGACGCGCGTCAGGGTCGCGGGGCGCAGCGCCGCGGCGGCGGCCACGGCTCGCGGCGTGAGACCGAGGTCCTCGAGCAGCAGGGCGCGATCGCCGTGCGGCACGAAGGCGTCGGGCAGACCGCAGCGGACCACCGGCACGTTGCCGCCCACATGTTCGAGCACCGCGCTCCCGAAGCCGCCGGCGAGCGCGTTCTCCTCGACGGTGACGAGGCACCGGTGCGTGGCCGCGAGCCGCTCGAGAAGCCGCGTGTCGAGCGGCTTCACGAAACGCGCGTCGACGAGCGTGGGCAGCTCGCCCTGGGCGCGCAGCAGCGCGGCCGCCTCGCGGGCGATGCCGACCCCGGCGCCGATGCCGATGAGCGCCACGTCGCGGCCCTCTTCGAGGACCTCGGCCTCGCCGACGACCAGCGGCTCCAGCACGGCGGCGGGCACGAACGGCGCCGCCATGCCCCGCGGGTAGCGGATCGCCACAGGGCCGTCGATGTCGAAGGCCGTGCGCAGCATGCGCTGCAGCTCTTCCTGGCTCGACGGGGCCATGATCGTGAGATTGGGGATCACGCGCAGAAACGACAGGTCGAAGGCGCCGTGATGCGTGGGGCCGTCGTCCCCGACGAGGCCGGCGCGGTCGATGGCGAAGATCACCGGCAGGCGCTGCAGGCCGATGTCCTGGACGAGCATGTCGAAGGCGCGCTGCAGAAACGTCGAGTAGATCGCCACCACCGGCCTCATGCCGCCGATGGCGAGGCCGGCGGCGAACACCGCGGCGTGCTCCTCGGCGATGCCGACATCGTAGAAGCGCTCCGGAAAACGCCGCTCGAACTCCTCGAGGCCGGTGCCCTGGGTCATGGCGGCGGTCACCGCCACGATGCGCGGGTCGGTTTCGGCGAGGCGCACCAGCGCCTGGCCGAAGGCCTCGGTGAACGTGGTGCCCACGGCCGCCGCCTTGCGGGCGCCGTTGCCGAGATGGAACGGCCCGGTGCCGTGAAACGCGTCGGGGCGCGCCTCCGCGGGCTCGTAGCCCTTGCCCTTGACGGTCTTGACGTGGACGACCACCGGGCGGCGCGTATCGATGGCCTGGCGCACGCTCTCGCGCAGCGCGTGCATGTCGTGGCCGTCGACGACGCCGATGTAGGCGAAGCCCAGCTCCTCGAAGAGCAGGCCGGGCACGAGCAGCGCCTTCATCGACTCCTTGACGTCCTTGCCGAGACGGTAGGCCTGCGGGCCGATGGCGGGAATGCGCGCGACGCTCCGCTCGATGTCCTCGCGCAGACGGGTGAGGGTCGGGTCGAGACGGATGCGGTTGAGGTAGAGCTGCAGGGCGCCGACGTTGGCGCGGATCGACATCTGGTTGTCGTTGATGATCACCACGAGGGGGGTGCGCAGGTGCCCCGCCTGGTTCAACGCTTCGAAGGCGACGCCGCCGGTGAGCGCCCCGTCGCCGAGCACGCACACCACGTTGCCGGGGCCTCCGCGGGCCAGCTTGGCGGCCTCCGCGAGCCCGAGACCGTAGCTGATGGAGGTCGAGGCGTGGCCGGTGCCGACGACGTCGTGCGGCGATTCGCGGCGGCTGGGGAACCCCGAGAGCCCGCCGTACTGGCGGATGGTGCCGAATCTGTCGCGGCGACCGGTGAGCAGCTTGTGGGCGTAGCACTGGTGACCGACGTCCCAGACGATCTTGTCGCGCGGGCTCTGCAGCACGCTGTGCAGCGCCACCGTGAGCTCGACGGCGCCGAGGCTGGCGGCGAGGTGGCCGCCCACCTCGCTCACGCACGAAAGTATCGCCTCGCGGACTTCCCCTGCAAGCAGCGTCAATTCGCGCTCGGAGAACTGCTGGAGGTCGGCGGGGTCGGAGATCTTGTCCAGATACCGCATCGTCCTCCGAGTATAGCACCGCGGCCGCGGGCCGCCGCCCGACGTCAGCGGCGGCGGCGGCGGATGTAGGCGGCGAGCGCGGCCAGATCGGAGGTGTCGCCGGGCAGGGCCGCGAGGCGCTCGCGCGCCCGCTCCGCGGCCTCCGCGGCGAGGCGCTCGGCGCCGTCCATGCCGAAGCGCGAGACGTAGGTGACCTTCTCCTGGGCGCGGTCCTTGCCGATGCTCTTGCCGAGCTCACCCTCGTCGCCGGCCTCGTCGAGGATGTCGTCGACGATCTGGAAGAGCAGGCCGACCTCGGCGGCGAAGGCGCGGTACGGGGCTACGTCCGCCGCGCCGCTGAGCACGGCGCCGCAGACCACCGCGGCTTCGATCAGACACCCGGTCTTGAGGGCGTGCAGGGTGCGCAGGTCGTCGTCGTCGGCGGCCTCTCCGGCGACGTCCATATACTGGCCGCCGACCATCCCCCGCACGCCGGTCGCGGCGGCGATCTCGGTGGCCGCCGCGAGGACCGCCTCGGGCGTGCCCGCCTGCCGCGTGAGCAGCAGGTTGAACGCCTCCGCGAAGAGCCCGTCGCCGGCGAGGATGGCGATGTCCTCGCCGTAGGCCACGTGGCAGGTCGGCCGCCCGCGGCGCAGCGTATCGTCGTCGATCGCCGGCAGGTCGTCGTGGATCAGCGAGTACGTGTGGATGAGCTCCAGGGCGGCGGCGGCGGGCAGCAGCGCCGCGGGGTCGGCGCCGCGGCTCACCGCCGTGGCCACCGTCAGCACCGGGCGGATGCGCTTGCCGCCGGCGAGCAGCGAGTAGCGCATCGCCTCGACGAGGCGCGCGGCGCGCCGGTCGGCGCCCAGATCCAGCGCCACGAGGTAGTCCTCGACGAGCTTGAGCAGGTCGGCGGGGTAAGCCGCGTCCGCGGGTGGTGAGGGCATCGCCGCAGCCACCTCAGCCGGCGACGCGACCGAGACGCTCGAGGAGGAGGCCTGCCTCCTCGACGAGCTCGGTCGCGTGCTCCAGGAGCGTCATCTCCACCTCTCCCGAGGCGGACGCCGCGAGACGCGGCTCGAGCTCCTCGAGCTGGCCGATGACGGCGCGCACCCGGGCCACGGCCGCGGCGGGCGTGAACGGGGCCTCGGGGACGTCGCCGGGCTCAGTCATCGCCGGCCTCGCGGCCCCGCTGAATGGCCCCGAGCACGCCGTTCACAAAGGCGCCCGCCTCGTCGGTGGCATAGCGCTTGGCGAAGCGCACGGCCTCGTCGATGGCGACCTCCGGCGGGGTCACGCCGCTCTCGATCTCCCACAGCGAAAGGCGCAGGATGCTGCGCTCGAGGGGCGCCATGCGGGCGACGGTCCAGCTCGTGGAGTGCGCCGCCAGAGCCGCGTCCAGCGCCTCACGCTGCGCCAGCACGCCGCTCACGGCGGCGATCGTGAAGTCGTCGGGCGCGTAACCCTCGCGCAGGCGCAACCCCTCGACGAGCTCCTCCATGGTGAGCGCCGTCACGTCGCGCTGATAGAGCAGGAACAGCGCGTCGCGGCGCGCCTGTTTGCGGCTGGGCCGAACAGTCACCGATCACCGCGCGGGGTCAGACTGGCTCGATGGCGAACAGCGGCTGGCCGTACTGCACGGTCTCGCCGTCCTCGACGAGGATCTGGCGGACGATGCCGGCCACATCGGCGGTGAGCTCGTTCATCATCTTCATCATCTCGAGGATGCACAGGGTCTGACCAGCGGCGACGCTGTCGCCGACCTGCACGAACGACGGCGCCTGCGGCGACGGCGCGCGGTAGAAGGTGGCCACCCACTTGGAGCGCACCATGTGATGGCCGTCGGCGTGCTCGTCCGCGGCGGCGGGAGCGGCCGCCGCCTGCGGCGGCGCCGGCGCCGCCGCGGCCGGCGCGACCGCGAGCGCACCGCTCTTGCGCACCGTCATCTTGAGGTCGCCCTGCTCGATCACGACCTCGTCGACATCGCTCTCTTCGATCAGGGCGAGGATGTCGCGGAGGCGGGCGCCGGCGTCGTCGCCGAGCGCCGACCCCACCTGCGAAGTGAGGTAGGCGGGCATCTGCGTGCCGAACACGTCGCTCTCCGGGCCGATGTGATGGCGCTCGAGATACGCCCGCGCCGTCTGCGGGAACAGCGCATAGCTCAGCAGATCCTCCTCCGAGCGCGCCAGATCGCCGATCTCGTCACGGTAGTCCTCCAGAGTCTCGCTCACGAGGTCGGCGGGCCGCACGTGGATGGGCTCTTCGTCGCCGAGGACGCGCTGGATGACCTCGCGCGACACGGGCCCCGGGGCGGCGCCGTACTTGCCGCGCAGGTAGGCCTTCATCTCGTCGGGCACAATGTGCCAGCGCCGCCCGGACAGCACGTTGAGCACCGCCTGCGTGCCGACGATCTGCGACATCGGCGTGACCAGCGGCGGGTAGCCGATCTCGGAGCGCACCACGGGGATCTCCTGCAGCACCTCGGGCAGCCGGTCGAGGGCGTTCTGCTCCGCGAGCTGGCTCTCGAGGTTGCTGATCATGCCGCCGGGCACCTGGTGCGAATAGACCTGCATGTGCGTCAGCGACGTGACGCCGCGCTCGTGGCCCGTCTCGATGCGCACCTTCTCGAAGTACTTGGCGATGGTGAACAGCGTCTCGAGGTCGAGCTCGGTGTCGTTGGGCGTGCCGATGAGGGCGGTGACCACCATCTCGGTGGCCGGCTGGGAGTTGCCGAAGGCCAGAGGCACGGTGGCGGTGTCGATGACGTCGACGCCGGCCTCCACGGCCTTGAGGTACGTCATGGGGGCGAGGCCGCCGATGTAGTGGCAGTGCAGCTGGATGGGCACGTCGATCTCGGCCTTGAGGCGGCCGATGAGCTGCTCGGCGTAGTAGGGCGAGAGCAGCGCCGCCATGTCCTTGATGCAGATGGAGGCGGCGCCCATGTCGACGAGGCTGCGAGCCACCTCGACGTAGTGATCCAGCGAGTGTACCGGCGAGATGGTGTAGACCACGGCGCCCTGAAAGTGCTTGCCGGTCTCTTTGATGGCCGCCGCGGCGGTCTCGAAGTTGCGGATGTCGTTGAGCGCGTCGAAGACGCGAAAGACGTCCATGCCGTTCTCGGCGGCCTTGTAGACGAAGCGCCGCACGATGTCGTCGCCGTAGTGACGGTAGCCGACGATATTCTGGCCGCGCAGCAGCATCTGCAGCGGCGTGCGCACAACGTGCTTCTTGATGAGCCGCAGGCGCTCCCACGGGTCTTCGTCGAGAAAGCGCAGCTCCGCGTCAAAGGTGGCGCCGCCCCAGCACTCCAGCGAGTGAAAGCCCACCTCGTCCATGGTCTCGAGGATGGGCAGCATGTCCTGGGTGCGCATGCGCGTGGCCCACAGCGACTGGTGGCCGTCGCGCAGGGTCGTGTCGGTGATGCGTACTCGGCGAGCTCGCATGGCTGTCTCCTGACCCCCGGACCGCGCTCAGGCGCGGCTGAGGTACTCCCGGGTGCGCGTGTCGACCTTGATGCGCTCGCCCTCTTCGATGAACAGAGGCACGGCCACGACCACGCCGGTCTCGAGGGTCGCCGGCTTGGTGGCGCCCTGCGCGGTATTTCCCTGCACGCCGGGATCGGACTGGGTGATGAGCAGCTCCACGACGATGGGCGCCTGCACGTCGAACGGCACGCCGTTGAGGTAGTAGATCTCGACCTCCATGTTCTCGACGGCCCACTCCAGAGCGTCTTTGGCCATGTCGGGGGTCACGGAGATCTGCTCGAAGGTCTGGTTGTCCATGAGGACGACCTCGTCCTCGGTGGAGTACAGATACGCCAACTTGCGCGACTGCGTGTGCATGCGCGCGAACTTCTCGCCGGAGCGGAAGGTCCGGTCGAGCACCGCGCCGGTGGCGATGTTGCGCACCTTGGTGCGCACGAAGGCGCCGCCCTTGCCGGGCTTGACGTGCTGAAAGTCGACGATCGTGAACGGCAGCCCATCGATCTCGATGGCCATACCGGTCTTGAACTGGTTGGTGCTGACTACGTCTGCCATGTGGTCCTACTCAGGGGTCGCCGGTACGGGTGTGAACGATAGGGAGCCATGATACAGCAAGCCCGCGAGGGCGTGCAGCCGGCGCGTGAGGGCGCGAGGCGCTCACGGCGGCCGGCGGCACGCGGGCGGGCCGGCCGGCGGCGCGCGGGCGGGCCGGCCGGCGGCGCGCGGGCGGGCCGGCCGGCGGCACGCGGGCGGGCCGGCCGGCGGCACGCGGGCGGGCCGGCCGGCGG
>Ga0194057_10000757_pt1 | contig 16959 bp, 19 predicted proteins | sample SepL4415m_MetaG_FD_155474 | JGI IMG/M metagenome (GOLD analysis project Ga0194057, IMG submission 155474) | Anoxic zone freshwater microbial communities from boreal shield lake in IISD Experimental Lakes Area, Ontario, Canada - Sep2016-L442-15m | ecosystem: Environmental > Aquatic > Freshwater... | reverse complement strand
ATAAGGTGGAGTTCGGATACTTGAATCCAGAAGGGAACGTGATCTTCTATAATAGGCTCCTGGTCCCTGTCGTTGGAAATGAAGCTGATAGGAATACCATACGGGAACTCAAGAGGTTGAATTGCCTTACTCCTGGGGACTTTAAGACGGTTAGCGACAGGTATATATATAGAAATAAAGATAAAATAGCAAATACGGAACTCTTAGAAGCTCTGCAAGAAGAAGCAAGAATAAAAAATCTTCATGGAGGCAGAAAGAGTATAGGGTTTATTTGACCAGTTGCTGATAGGACATGGAGAAATGCTGCGCAAAATCCTGTTACTTAAGAATTGACTTGATAACCAGGGTCGAATTCGGTAGATCTTGTCTCAACTTTTGCGCCAGTCCGGAGTGTACCTGACCTTTGAATCACCAGATTACAAACCACTATCGTGGTGGAGGAAAGCCTTGAAAATAAAGATAGGGGCTCATGTCAGGGTAAAGAAAGGCGTCATGGACCCAGATTTCGATACTTTTCTTATTGGCGGATATTCGGGTAGAGTATTTCAGATGGATGAACATCCCGAAGCGCCTTTAGTCGGCATCGAGTGGGACAAACAGACGCTATCCAAGATACCAAAGACCATGCGTAATCTATGCAAGAACGAGGATTTGGATCATAAGAGAATGTATCTTTTACCGGATGAATTAGAAATTATTTCGTCAGGCGTCTGATAAAACGGATATTCATATACGGAGCCGGGTTCATCCTGACCTCTTAGATTACACAACATTTTCGTTCCGGAAGCCCATCTTGAAGACTGCATTTTTCTCCGAGCTTGACAGGAACTCAGGGTCTATTGGAATCTCCAAGTCAGCAAATGGCCACAAAGTGATTTGAAGTGAAATGCCGTAGAGTGTTCAAAAGAATCATTACTTCAATTAAGACTTTCCAAGTAACACTCCTTGCCTTGTCTTGTCTGACTGTTTTCCTATTCATCCAAAATGCTGAGGGTTTTCTGATACAGGATGGTGCGAAGGATATGGACGAAGTTACAGCTATTGCTCAAGACTGTCTCGAAAAACTCAAGAGGGGTCCTGGTACTTGGAAAGGCATAATCGTCTGTTATTGTCGGACGGGACAATTAGTACCCCAGCAAAAGTATTTTTGGGTGGTAGGGGTTCCTTACGGGGATGACCAACAAAAGTCAGAAATTATGTTTAATCTCCGTGTCTCTATGAGAAATGATTTTGGATGCCTAGATAACCCGGTAACAATCAACATAAGAAGAGGTGACAGTTCAGTGAGACTTCCGAGGTAACCGTTTTGATATGGCAGGTGTTTTCTTCAACGATATTCAGACCTCAGTAGTAGTGAGACGGCTATTCGAGCCACTACGAAAAAACACCAGCGAGATGAGCAAAAAAGATGACCGATTTCAATGTAGGGATGACATGGACTTTGAGTCAATATTTGAACAGATAAAAAAGGATTATTTCCCAACATGGGATTGCAAGAATGAATGGCAATTAACGGTCGGGGAAGACCTTTATGGAGCGCAAGCCATCTGTAATAGCGCATCAAAAACCATAACCCTTCTAAAGGATTATTTCATTCAACCAGATGCTCCCCAAATCAACCAGTTAAAAGTGGTTCTAATCCACGAAATCTCACACACGACAACTACTACAGGTTTCCACGAGGAAGAATGGATTACCCAAATGAAGCAAGTAGCAGAAATGGCTGACGAGCTTGGCGACATAGAATTGGCGCAATTAGTTAGAGAGGAGGTGGACAGATACGTCAATAGAAAAGAAAATGACAGATATCTTCTTGGAAAAGCTCGCTTCGAGAGCATATGATTCTTGGAATATTATGAACCTCACACTCCACTCGTCTATGGCATGATTAGGCTCTCTTGCTTTTCCAGATAGGGGTTCATGTACGGAACCGTTCTAGCTACAGCCGAATTGAAAACCAGGGAGACATGTCATGATAGAGGAGCCCATCGTTCATAAAGAGTCCGGCGCTATCTTTCTTCTTTGTGTGTTCTACGCTGTTCATATGGTAGAGGAATTTTCTTTTGGTTTCGTCCAATGGGGTGACCGTTATTTCGGGAGCTTCGACTGGACACAAAATTTGGTGGGAAATTTCATATTCTTCGTGTGTGTTTTTACGGCTTGCTATCTGTATTATCGAAATCACGCCAGATACCTTTGGGCTGGGATGTCAGTAGTTATGTGGATTTTGGCCAACTCCTTCATACATATTTCATGTACCATCCTCGGCGGTGAGTATTCGCCCGGTGTGGTGACAGCCGTAGCTCTCTACGTACCTGGAGGAGTATACTTCCTTGTGAAGTGGGCCAGGCAAGACCTACTGACCCCGAGAAATGTCATTTTTTCATTTGCGGTTGGAGGAATGTTGTTTATGCTCATTCCAACATTCGCGAGGGCGGTATATTTTCAAGCTCAGCTTGCAAGGCTATTTCACCTGGTCCGGTGACCGTGATGACAGGATTCCAGCAGATGTTACCCGAAAAAGCAGAGAAGAATTCTATCAAGATATCGGATACGAGGGAGTGATATGACTCAAGAGGCTTTCATCAAGAATATTACCTTTTCAGAACCGCAAGTTCTCTTGAATCTGGTTGAGTACCAAGAGGGTCGAGTAGTTAGCCGGACCTTTGCGCAAAACAGGGTCATCAGCTTGACGCTTTTCGCTTTTGACAAGGGTGAAGGCTTGAGTACCCACACAGCGGTAGGTGATGCGTTCGTGCAGGTCTTAGACGGAGAGGCTCAAATTACAATCGGAGGTAAGGAAGTTTTGGTGAGGCCAGGAGAGGTTTTGGTCATGCCAGCCAACATCCCACACTCCCTGCACGCTGCCAAGCGTTTCAAAATGTTGCTGGTCGTGGTGAAGGGGAATTAACTAAGAGGCTACGCCAACTCGTTTGAGGTCCATTTTTACTCATCTTCTGGGTACTGTTCCGGGTTGGGACCAACAGCTTGGACTACTCTTGGATAGGAGATGTCTATCTCAGGTTTCTTGATACCTCGCCCTTTACGGATTTCGAATGTCCAGTTATCGCCCAAATCGAAAATATAGTAGAGTATCTTCCTGTCCAGAGGATAGATGCTTCTTAGCGTGATTTGAAAGAAGTCGTCTTCCCGCTCCTCCCATTCCTCTTTCTCGGACAGCCATCGCTTCTGCACCCACGGAGACGCACTGTTGGCAGTGTAGAAATCGAAGAGATGGTCTTGCTCAAACCCCACCGAATTAAGGATTGCCTGACTCAGGTCATAGAGACACGCATTCTCATCTATCTCAATCACCCGGATACATTGGTCCTCCAAGCTCCGCCCACTCATGCACTCAACAGTCAGCGTTAGAATCACCTGTAAACCTCTATCAATGAGCTTTAATCAAGTTTAAGTTTTCAAATGATTTTATAGGCTGTGGAGTAGGGATAGACGTTATCTTGGCTGCTCACAAGGTGGGTTCACAGGGGAAAGTAGTAGGGATAGACTTTGCCGAACAAATGATCGAGCAAGCTAAGCAGGCAGTGTCCAAGGCGGGTTTACTCGACAGGAACATTGAACTCCTTATCGCTGATATGGAGAGGACACAGATTCCAGAAAGTCTCGCTGATGTTGTCATTTCCAACTGCGTCATCAACCTATGCCCTGACAAGGACGAGGTGTACAAGGAAGCATTTCGTATCTTGAAACCCGGTGGGCGGATCGCCATCTCCGATATTGTCCTGACCGAAGACATTGATCCGGATCTTCGCGAGCGTTTTCAGTCAACCTGGGCGGGATGTTTGGCAGGGGCCATCCCTGAACAGGACTACTTGCGGAAGGTGAGCAAAGCGGGCTTCAATACTGTTCATATTGTGGCTCAACACGGTCTTGCCTCCGAAGAACTGGAAGCAATGGCTTCTTGTCCAGGAGCGGAATTCACGCCTGCCCCCGCGAAAGAGGATATGGCAGTGGTGCAGGGGAAAGTGAAGAGTATTAAGTTCACAGCGATTAAGTGACCCATGTAGAACAACACTATGGAGTTTTACTCAGATCTGGAGACGTTCATGGAGTTCTACGAAGAGCCTCACCATTACGAAAAGACCGTTTTCTCTGATCTACAAGGGGCTTGGGCCAATTTACGGGCAGCGGTAGCCAACAATCATTTATTCCCGGAATCCGAAAGCCTCCTGTTTCATATAGATGAAGGGATGAGCTGGGAAAGTGTCCGCAACCTGTCACGGATTAGAAAGGCTCTGCTCTTGATTCAAAATATCGCGAGCGTGAATCAGATGCCGGAGGAAGTGATCGAGGGGATAGAGGACGTACTGGAAATCTTGAGTGAGATACCGGAGCAACAATGACGATCAGTGTAGCCTTTTTCCTTTCCCAGAACGGAGACCTCATCCACGCTGAACCAGGATATCGTCTCCTCTTTCAGGAGGAAAACGCACTATACCTCTAACTTAACAAGTGGTACCATATTCAGGGGGGCAGGTCAATTAACCGTTACCGCCGATGGCGACACGTTTTGAAAGGAAGGTGCAACCATGGCTAACAACCCAATGGATGAGAAATCATTTGGAAATAAACTGAAAGAGCGCTTCAGGTTTCCCCCGATTAGTCTCAGGCTGGGGGGGCCATTGAAATTACTGATCGCCGGGGTAGTGCTGATAATTATCTTCTATAACCTCTTCTTCGTTTACGTGCGGCCCGATGAGTACGGGATCAAGGTGGTTCGAGTCGGCATAAGCCCCGGCGTTCATAAAGAAGTTTATCATGCGGGTCTGACTTTTATACTGCCTTTTGGGTTGCAGCAAATGTTCCGGCTTCCCAAAGGTATCCAGGTGCTGGAGCTGACCAACTTTCCTGAAACCGCGGCAAGGGAGGCTAGGAAAGACCGGGCGGCCCACATTCAGACCTCGGACGGCTTTTTCGTGGACCTGGACGTCTCCATGATTTACCACATCAAGGACCCCTACCTGGTTTTTACCACCATCGGTCCCGGAAAACTCTTTGAAGACAACGGCATCATCCCCAAGGCCGAGCCAGCCTTGAAAGAGACCCTGGGAAAGTTGACCACCGAGGAATTTTATAACAGCCCGCTGAGGGTTGAAAAAGCGGAGGAGGCCAAGAAGAGACTCAACAGCGAATTGAATTTGAAAGGAATCGAAGTAGACCAGGTGCTGGTACGCTATTTCAAATACAGCCAGGAGATCCAGAAGAACATAGAGGAGAAGAAGCTTCAGGATCAGATGGTGTTTACCAACCGGGCAGCAGCTCGGGCGGCCAAGGAAGAGGCCGAATTGAAGAAAATCATTCAGGAGGGGATGGTCATTTCCGCAGTTGAGCTTGAAAAAGGCAAAGCCTATGTCACCCGCAAGATCGCTGAGAAGGATCTTTACGTTCGCAAGAAAAAAGCGGATGCCAACCTGCTGGTGAAACTGGCCGAAGCGGAACGGGTGCGACTGAAAAATGAAGCCCTGAAAGGGATCGGGTCCGAGCGCATGGTAGGCCTGAAAATGGCCGATGCTTACAAGGGGCTGGACGTCATCGTGCTGCCCAGCGACGGCCCGCATGGGGTCAACCCGTTAAATCTGAATAATGCCCTGCAATTATTTGACGTTCGCAAGGGAGGCGGCCAATGAAGCTTTTTTTTGTCTCGGTATTTGTAGTTGCGCTCATGCTCTCCTTGGCCGGCTGTGTTCCCCATACCACGGGGGGAACTGAGGTAGGCGTCCGAACCGACAAATTGGGTTTTTTCGGCCAAAAGGGGGTTGAGGAGAGGGTTTACGCTCCAGGCGCCACCTACTTTTTCCTGCCGTTTATCAACGACTGGAATGTTTTCGACACCAAGCTGCAGAACCTGGAGATGACGTATTCGAAAATTAGGGGTGACCGGAAAACTCAAGACGATCTCGTGTTCAAAACCGTCGACGGCAACGACATCAGTCTCGATGTAATCATCGCCTATCGCATCGATGCGAGTAAAGCGCCATATATTCTCCAGTACGTGGCCCCCAATGACGCAACCTTGCGGGATAAAATTGTTCGAACCGTCGCCCGGAGCAAACCGCGGGACATTTTCGGCGAGCTGAAGACTGAGTCTTTCTACGTGGCCGAAGCCCGAGAGACCCAGGCCAACAGGGCAAAGGAGGAGCTTCAGCGAATCCTAGGGCCCATGGGCGTCGTAGTGGAAAAAGTGCTGACCAATGACTATCGTTTTAACCCCGAATATACGAAGGCCATCGAAGACAAAAAAGTGGCTGATCAGCAGGTGGAGAAAAACAAGTCTGCCCAGCACGCGGCTCTAGAACAATATAAGCGTAAACTGGAAGAAGCCCGTGGAGAAGTCAACAAAATGGTGGCCGATGCCGACGGTCAATACCTAAAGGACAAAATTGAAGCCGATGTCTACCAGGAAAAGCAACAGCTTATAGCAGAGGCCATCAAAACTGAAGGCATTGCAGAAGCGAAGGGGATCCAGGAAATGAACAACGCTCTTGCCGGATCGGGCGGCGAAGCGATTGTAAAACTGAGAATCGCTGAGGCGATTCAGGGAAAGCGTATTATGCTGCTTCCGGTGTCAGAGGGCGGGATGAATCTCAAGACAACCGATATCAACCGCCTGATTGAAACGTTAGGCATCAAAGCACTCTCCGGTAAGCAATGACAGAGATTGTGGGGAGGTTTGAAAATAAAATAGAAAGCGAGCCCCAGAAAAAGATGTTAGTTGAGGAAAGGCCTACGAGGCTGAAGATCATGACGTACGAGACGAGTTGAAGCCGGAATCGGAAAAAGGTCTTCCCAAGAAGCAATTCTCTCTCGATGCCCAAGAGCCGGACATCGGCTAGATTGGTCTTCTGAATGAAGCCTTTTGCATCAAGAGTGAAATCTGCAACAGGGGCTCCACATACTAGATCTTTATAAAACTCCTACAATTGACGACTGTCCTTCGAGTCTTGACCTAAGTGCTTGCAGTTCTTTTCTGATATCGAAAAGTAGTTCCTTGAAGTCGCCTAAGCTTTCAATTGACTTATCATTTCCAGTTTTGACTACAGTAAGTTCTGATTCTTGGTTCGAGTTGATATTCTTGGTCATTTTTTTTGCTTTTTTATCAGTTAGAACCTGCTTTTTCATCATCTGGAGGCGTATCTTAGCACCTGCGACAGTAAGTCTCTCATCATAGAGAAGATGTTTTATTTCCATCAGTAGTTCAAGGTCTTTTCGCTAGTAGAGACGTACGTGTGTTCGAGTTCGACCTGGTTTCAAGATGTTGAATTCTGCCTCCCAGTAGCGCAACACGTAAGGTGCTAAATCCAGGATGTCAGATACTTCCCCGATTTTGAAATATTGCTTCTCCGGAATCGCTACAGCCATAACACCTTCAATCCTAATCCGTTCAGAACCTATCAGAATAGTTCGTACTTCTTAAGTACACACTCTCCTTAATCTCAGGAATCAGACATTTAATTAAATCAAATATTATGCCGTTAGTAATCATATCACGAACTAACCCGCAAACTCAAATGTTTAATATCCTTTTAGTTCTATCTTTTGAATGATATGCTTCAAGAGGTAGCAGATGTATCCATTTATGGGAGGTACAAGTACACGTGCTCTGGTCTGGGAAATGTTACGAAATATGAAGACCTGAATATAGAAAAACATCTGGCTGGTATTTATGATTTCAAATAAACTCTACACCAGAACCGTCATGCACAGTTATTAAATACCGAATGAAGGGCGCAAATGATTGACCATATAGAGAAAAACAGATCCGACATTACAACAGGTATGCGAGTGAAAGTCGTCCAAAAACAAGATCAGCGGACCGGTACGCTAACAGAAGGCGTCGTCCGGGATATTCTCACCAAATCTTCACATCATCCCCACGGCATAAAGGTGCGCCTGGAGGGCAGTATCGTCGGCCGGGTAAAAGAAGTCATAGGGCCTGAATGCCGGTCGATCGGGGTATGAAAGAGGACAGACATGCTGATCTATGTCGATGCGGACGGTTTCCCGAATGCAGCGAATGACATCCTGGTCCGGGCGGCCCTGCGCCTGGGTGTGCCCGTCGTCTTTGTGGCCAACAAACCCCTTTACCATGGTACGTCGGAGCTATTTTCGCACGTCCTCGTCCCTAAGGGAATGGATATTGCCGATGACCGCATCGTGGAATTGGCGATGCCGGGCGATCTGGTCGTGACAGCCGATATCCCCTTGGCGGATCGGGTTGTCGCCAAAGGCGCCTTCGCCTTGAACCCTAGGGGCAAGCTCTACACGGAAAAGAACATCAAGGACCGCCTAGCCCTGCGCGATCTCCTATGTGATCTACGGGACGGTGGCCTAATGACGGGAGGCCCGCCCGCCTTTGGCAGGAAGGACTGCCAGGCCTTCGCCGAACAATTGGACCGTTTTCTGGTTGGGGCGGTGAAGGGGGGAAAGGCGGGAAAGCCATCATAACGGACCTCTCACCGTTTTTCACAGGGCAAATATCGGACAGTGTAGGAAAAGGAATTATTGTTTCCATGGATCTGACGAAGAAAAAAAGATTGGAGTCTACTGAGAACAAATACAAAGTGGCAGATGTGATGATCGGGCCAACTCAGTATCTACGCCCTTTTTTTGTCAATCCGTCATATTCTTTTCCGCTCCCAGCATGAGGGTTTGACCTTCCTTCATGAGCCTGTCGGCGGTGTTCAGATCCTTGTCTTGCATCATTCGCAAACCCCTCATCATGGTTCTGGAACCCTGCATCAATTTCTCGGGCCGGGTGTCAGCCATCATTTTTTCGCCTTTCAGAATCATCTTCTGACCTTCCACCATCAATCTTTCTACCTCTCCTCGATCGTTCCTGGACCTCAGAATCTGGAGACCGTCTGTCATCATCCTTGCACCTTGTTTCAAAGTATCCTTCTGAATCTGCGCCGCAGCCTTTTCCGCTTCCATCATCATTCTGTGGCCATCCTTGATCGTCTTTTCTGCGGAGCCCAAGTCTTTCTTTTCTTGCATCATATTTCTGCCTTCTATCATCCGATCCGCCCCTTTTCTCATTACCCCCAGAGCGGATTCCCAACCGTTCATTTCAGCTATTGCACCCTGGCAAATCAGAGTGAGGATTCCTACCACCGATAAGCCTACTGATGTCCATTTGAGCCCCATGATTCTCACTGCTCTAGCCTCCGGTAAAAAGATTTCATTTGTGCTGGATGAACATCAAGTTGTCATTACCAGCATATGTCTAAGATTTGTCATTTCATTGGAAAAGGCAATGTGTTACGGAATATCGTCGTTGAATCCCTTTTCTGATGCCGAAAAATTAAACCCGGAAGAAATAGACTATTAGTATCGTCCTATAATATAGTGAGGCAAAAAAGGCCCATATAAAGAGGCCATACAGCGACTCAGGTTCCAAAATGCCGCCGTTACTTGGCGAACAACACCAAGTAACCCAACAACTCTAAGATAAGGAAAGCGGAAACGGCTACGAAAAACTCAGCCTTTGCTTTGTCATGGTTGCTGATTTTCCTGATTTCAGGGTCGGGCTTCTCCCAAACCAAGGAAGAAGGGATAGCTCTGTACAATGAAGCGCTGAGACTTCAGGAACAAGCTCAAACAAGTGAGGATCTGCAAAAGGCCGTCGAGAAATATGAACAGGCTCTCGGGATCTTCGAGAAGGCTCAGCACAAAGAGGGGATTGGACGGGTACTCAATGAACTCGGGCTTGCCTATGAGGGTTGGGGCCAGACTGATAAGGCTCTAGAATATTATAAAAAATCTCTTGCGATGCTGAGAGCGGGGAAGGATCGTACCGGCGAGGCCCGGGTGCTCTCACACATCGGCGGCATTTACAATGATTGGGGAGAATATGAACGGGCTTTGCATTACTATGACGAGTCTCTGGCCATCGCCAAAGAGCTCCAAGACCGCAAGATCGAAGGAGACACTCTCAATAATCTCGGTATCCTGTATAAATATAAGGGTGACTATGATAAGGCTGAAGAGCTGTGTAGGAAATCGCTTGCCATTGCTGTCGAGGTGAAAAATCGCAGGGCCGAAGGGCTGGTCCTAAGTAATCTGGGTGACGTCTTCTACAGAAATAATGATCAGTACGACAATGCCCTAGAATGCTTCACCAAATCGCTTGCCAGTGCTACCGAGGTGAGGGACCGAAGAACCGAGGGCCAGGCTTTGCACGGTATCGGGAACGTGTACAGGTCCCGCAATCAGTATGACAAGGCTGAGGAGCATTTCAAAAGGTCGCTGGCCATTGCTTTGGAACTCAAGGACCGTGCCCTCGAAGCGGCTTTACTGAATAACCTCGGTAATGTCTCTTCGGATGGGCGGAAATCCCACGACCAAGCTGTCGAGTATTACGAAAAGGCGCTCGCCATCCGACTCGAAATGAAAGACCGCCGATGGCAGGGGATTGTACTGAGGAACCTGGGTCTTCGCTATTCCAATCAAGGTCAGAAAGACAGGGCTCTGGAATACTATGAAAAAGCGCTCGCTCTGAAGAAAGAATTGCAAGACCGCACAGGAGAAGGTGACGTTCTCTTTGACGAGGCTATTGCCTTAAAAAACAAAGCGCAGACAGGCAGGGATATCGAAGCTGCGATAAGTAAGTATCAACAAGCGCTTGATGTTTTTGAAAAGATTCAATTCAAGAAAAAAGTCGGAAGCGTAGCCCTCAACCTGGGCAATATCTATACGGACTTGGGGAAATACGACAAGGCTGCCGAATATTACGAGAAAACTCTTGCCATCAGAAAGGACTTGAAAGATGCCCTGGGTGAAGGCCAAACGCTTAATAACCTCGGCATGGTGTATCATACATGGGGTCAAAACGACAAAGCTTTAGAGTGCCTCGAAAGAGCCGCCTCAATCGCCAGTGAGACGAAAGATCCGAAGGGTGAATCCAATGCATTGCTTAACCTCTCCCGGGTTTACCGATCCTGGGGGCAGTATGACAAGGCCATAGCATACTGCGAGAAATCGCTCTCCACAAAAAAGACTCTCGAAGATCCGCTGGAGGAAGCGTACGCTCTTCATGACCTTGGTGTTCTGTGTTACCAGGCGGGGCAGTATGACAAGGCCCTCGAACACTTTGAGAAAGTGCTGGACATTAGCACAGAAGTGGCGGACCTCAACGGCCGAGGGACTGCCTTCAACGCCCTGGGAAACGTCTATCGCCAGTGGGGACAGTATGAAAAGGCCGCAGAATGCCTCGAGAAAGCACTCGCCATCTTGAGGGACTTGAAACACGTATCAGGGGAAGGGAGTGCCCTCAAGAACCTTGGAAACGTATACCTTGACTGGGGACAATATGACAAGGCGGTGGAATGCTACGGAAAATCACTCGCAATATGGAGGGAAGTGCAGGATCCGGCAGAAGAAGCGGGCGCTCTCAACAACCTTGGGCATGTTTACGAATCCTGGGGCCAGTATGACAAGGCCATGGAAAATTTCAAGACCTCTCTAAGAATTCGTAGAAACCTTAGGGATAAATCCGGAGAAGCGGGCTCCTTGTCAAGTATGGGGATTACGTACGCACAGATGGGACAGTTTGAAGAAGCCCTCAAGCACCTTCAGGAAGCTAACACGATAAATGCCGAAATTGGAGTTCCCACAAGAGGCGGCAAAGACGACATCGGCAATGTGTACCTTGACATGGGACAGTTGGACAAGGCTGAGCCTCTCATTGTTGAGGCAGGATATGATGTGTCGCTTGGCAGACTTCATCTACTCAAGGCAGAATATTCCAAGGCTGCCGACTACTATCAGAAGGTTCGTTCATGGGCTGAGAAGAACAGGAGCTCATACGGGCTCTTTGCCTCCTACACCGGCCTTGGCATGGCCTTTGAGCAGCTTGGGGACAACATAGGAGCCGAGGATAATTACCACAAGGCCGTGGATCTGACTGAGGAGGTGAGATCATCTTTGAGCCGAGGTCAGAGGGAGAAATTTTTCGATGTCAAGGTGCGGGGTTTTCTTAGGACAGCTCCGTACGACGGACTGGCAAGGGTACTGTTGAGAATGGGCAAGAAAGAGGAGGCCCTGAAGGTTTCGGAATATACCAAAGCCCGTATATTCGCCGAATCAATGTCTAGGCGATCGGACAGCGGCACTTTTGACATACCTCCTGAAGTCAAGAAGCAGGATGAGGATCTCAATAACAAGCTCTCCGCTCTCAAGAAGACGAGACAGGAAGCGTATGAGAAAGGCAACAAGCTCGTAATCGAGGCTATTGAGCCTCAGGTCAAGGAGCTGGAAGCTAATCACCAAGCCCACATAAAAATGCTTCGAGAGAACTACCCTCTCTTTGCTGCTACAAAATATCCCCAACCGATGGACCTGGAACAGACAGCACTGAATGACAACGAATGGGTCCTTGAGTACCACGTCACAGACCCAGGGATAATTATATACCTATCCAAAGGCAAGCAACTCATTAAGGCCCTTTTCAAGTCCAAGCCGAGAAATGACCTTGAGAATATGGTGCTGGAATACAGGAAACCCCTCGAAGTAGTGCCTGGAAAAGATAAATTGGAGGAAAAGCTCGCGTCCTTTAACCTCCCAATTGGCAAGGAACTATCAGATGTACTCCTGTCGGACGTTCTGGATCTCGTACCCAAGGGTGCTTCAATAATCATTGTTCCTGATGATTGCCTCGGAACAGTCCCATTCGAGATGCTGACACTGAATGACAAGGGTTCAGTTAAGACAGACAGACAAATTCCCTATGTTTCAGGGGCAGAATTCTTTGGAGACAGGAACCTCATTTCCTATAATCAGTCAGTGACAGCTCTTACCCTTGCGAGGACCCACTCTAAAGGCAAAGCTGCTGCTGGTGGCCTTTTAGCAATAGCCGACCCCGTCTTCAGTGAAAAGGACAAACGTACTTCAAAGGCCCCCAAAAAAGAGGCCCCCACTGGAGTGTTCCCTACGTTACTAAAGAGTTTGCATCTTATGGGCGGTGAGGGGACCGACCAGATGGGTGGACTAAAGTTTCCAAGGTTGGAGCTTACCGAGGAATTGGCTGAAGAGCTTGTAAAGAATGACAAGTCAGGTTCACGTCTTTGTAAGGGCTTTGATGCGACAAAAGACAACTTCCTCCAGAACATCAAACCATCCCTGAAGAAATACGACAAGATAGTCTTCGCCACCCATGGATACTTTGGTAAGGACCTGGCCCCAATCATGGAGCCTGTGCTTGTCCTGACCCTTGTTCCTCCCGGTACAGACGGGTTCCTTCGTATGACCGAAGTGATGGGTCTGGATATCAACGCTGAAATCGTAGCCCTGACAGCATGCCAGACGGGTTTGGGCACGAGGGTATCCGGCGAGGGACACATGGGTATGGGCAGGGCATTCCAGTACGCCGGGGCCAAATCAGTTTTGATGAGCCTGTGGTCTGTATCCGAGGTAGCGTCAGTAAAGCTAGTAAAGAGTTTCTTCCAACACATCAAAGCCGGTAAGACGAAGCCGGAGGCCCTTGAACTGGCCCGATCAGAACTCCGCAAGGGAGTGTTCGACCACCCATTCTTCTGGGCAGGCTTCATACTGGTAGGGGAAACGAACTGAAACCTAATTGGCTGTCTTGTGCTAAAATTGTTATCGTATGCCTACCACAAGCATGAGATATCAGGATTCGGGACGGAGGGAATCTATGAGATCAGACCAACAACACGGTGGTTCTGGACGATTTCTAGTTAAACAGTTGATACTACTGCTGATAACTGTCTCCCTCATGGTCCTGTTCACTATTCCCTTGTTGAAGACTTTTAATTCAGCCATGAATCCCGGAGAGCTTGTGGCCAAGGTAGATAAGGCCAACATGGAAACGGCGGGCATTCAAAATGAGGTGGATGCGGCTCGTTCCATGATGTTAATGGGCGCCGGGGATGAAGAAGCTCAAGAAAAGCTGAAAAAACAAGTTGAAGAACTGCAGCGGCAAATGGCATTGAAGGAACTTCAGAACAAGAACTTGCAAGACCAAATGGCCTTGGTTCAGACAGTGCTGCAACTGGTAAACTCAAAATCTGCGGCTGCGCCTCCACCCGAGGTAGAATTCTGGCACAAGCTGGCCGATCTGGCCACCAAAGTGTTGGGTTGCATTGCTTCTCTGTTCAGCGGATCCATGTTTTTCCTTGCCTGGTGGAGAAAAAGGGGACAACCACAGGAACCTGCCGCGAGCTAACCAACTGCTTGCTGTGTTCGTTGCACATCAAGGGAACCTCTATGCCCGGATAGATGCACAAGTTAATTGTCGGTCGGTACATTCGCATGAGCAACCCGGAGGTCCTCCTCAATTCGAGTTGTAGCTCCTACACGTCAAATTGACTCTGAGGAAAAGACGAAACGAGAAACACTGGACCCTCAAAATTCAACGGAGTTGACTCACTACACGAGGAAGCATGGGATGGACTGAGGAGATGAACGCCTGGAACATGCCCCATAGCCGATTTCCATGTCGGATACATAAGCATGCCGCTTCTGTACGGAAATAATCTGTGGGGTCATCCCAAAGGCCTCTTCATATTATTCTTGACTGAGATGTGGGAACGCTTTTCCTACTACGGCATGAGGTCACTGCTCGTTTACTACATGGTGAAGCAACTCATGTTCACTCAAGGGCTGGCTTCACACATATATGGCCTATACACAGGATTGGTTTATCTGGCCCCTTGCATAGGGGGAATGATTGCCGATCGCGCCATAGGACAAAGAAATGCTGTTATTACCGGTGGCGTGTTGATGGCCATTGGCCATTTCATGATGGCGTCCGAATCCTTATTCTTTCCTGCCCTTTTGTTCTTGATTTTGGGAAACGGATTTTTCAAACCGAACATCTCCTCGCAGGTGGGCTACCTGTACGCTCCCGGTGACCCCCGTCGCGACAGAGCGTTTAGCATTTTCTACGTGGGCATCAATCTCGGCGCATTTTTTTCACCGTTGGTTTGCGGCACGCTGGGCGAGCTTTGCGGTTGGCATTACGGGTTCAATGCAGCGGGGATAGGTATGATTATTGGACTATTGACCTATATTCTTGGCCAGAATTGGCTGGGTCCCGATAACCTTATGAGACGCAAATATGCTGGACGAGAAGCTACCCCACCCCTAACACGGGAAGAACAATACAGACTGTGGACTCTATTAGCCGTAGGCCTCGTGAGTGTAGCTTTTTGGGCAGCCTTCGAACAACAGGGGAACACCTTAGCTTTGTGGGCCGACGCTCACACTGACCGTCATATCCTTGGTTGGCAATTCCCTGCGTCGTGGTTCCAGGCTCTGAATCCGGCTTTCGTATTCCTCTGTACCCCAATCGTCATAACTTTCTGGTCATGGCAATCGAGAAAACGCCAAGAACCGTCAGCGGTGTCGAAAATGGCTATCGGCTGTTTCCTGCTGGCATCTGGATTCCTCGTCATGATCCCGGCGGCAATGCTGTACGCCGTGGACGAGAGTCCGGTGAGCATGTTCTGGCTCATTGGTTTTAATCTGATGGTTACTCTCGGTGAATTGTACTTGTCTCCGGTGGGGTTGTCATTAGTCACCAAATTATCTCCGACAAGAATGGTCTCTATGGCCATGGGGATTTGGTTCCTGTCATCATTTGTCGGAAACTACGGAGCGGGATTTCTCGGGCAGTACTGGGAAAAAGTGACCAAGGAATTTTTTTTCCTCATGATGGCGGTAATTGCCGTTGCAGCGGGCTTGGCCATGCTATTAATCCTCAAGAAATTGAGAAGGGCGGTGGGGCCTGAACAGAGCATTTAATCAGTCTCTTGATCTCTCGAGAGGCATTTACAGGGGCAAATTTGACGGCCCTCGATTTGAAAATTTTGGCTCGTCGAAAGAATGAGTGTCGTTAGGACCAGCGTCGTGAACCCTCAGTATAAGGATAGGAGCCAATGGCTTATGAAGAGCAAGTTTTTTCTCGCCGATGGCACGCTTGCAGCAACGGTAACGAGTTTCGGTGGCTGGCTGGATCTGTCGGCGAGGAGAATTGTAGCCGACCATGAGAGACTATTGGAAGCTTTGAATTCGTTACCCAAGACCAGTGATTTTTATGCAGTTGGAAACGAGATTCAATGTAGAATCTAAACTACCGTTCCAATGGGCGCGGGTTAGGCCAGGAGAATCAATCCATTTCATGAAAAGGAGTTTCTATGTCTATTCGCATAATTAGACTCGGATCTCCCAGAGAAAAAGAAGAGGGGCTTCGTATCGGTACAGTACGCTACCCACCTCGTGGTGTGCCAAAATCAGAGTATGCCAAAAGGAACTTCTATGATGTTTGGCTTCCAAACCTTTCCCCTAGTCAGGAGTTGCTTAAGAAAGGAAACTCATCGCGAGATGACGCTGGGTGGTCTGTCTTCAAGAAGAGGTTTCGGTCCGAGATGAAGAGACCCGAGGCAAGTAAGGTCTTGGACCTGCTGGCTGCACTCTCTCATCAGACAGACATTTCCCTCGGGTGCTACTGCGAAGATGATAGTAGATGCCACAGGTCTATTCTGAGAGAACTGTTTATGGAGCGAGGGGCTAGTCTGATTGGTTAAGTGGAGGAATGAGACCGCCTTGAATTCCAGATCAAAGATTGGCCGGAAAAGCCATTGGCTTGACCAAATCCCCTCTATCAGGATCGGCATGTTATAGGTGGCGCGATTTTTAACCGTTACACCGTCCGTGGCAGTTTTCAAGCGCCCTTTATAATTTTGAGGTTCTTATGAAAAAAGCGATTCTATTTTTGAACTGTGCGTTATTGTTTACCAATCCTGCACTATCAGGTACAAAGTGCTTCTTAGCGACGGAAAACGATAAGGTCATTACTCAAGAAGGCGATTGTAAGAACCGCCATGTCTGCTGTTCAACGTTTAAGATTGCTCTGTTGAACTTAAACGTTGATTAGCCTCCAGTCATACAGTATACGATTAGACAACTGGAGGACTCATG
>Ga0194057_10000756_pt1 | contig 16968 bp, 13 predicted proteins | sample SepL4415m_MetaG_FD_155474 | JGI IMG/M metagenome (GOLD analysis project Ga0194057, IMG submission 155474) | Anoxic zone freshwater microbial communities from boreal shield lake in IISD Experimental Lakes Area, Ontario, Canada - Sep2016-L442-15m | ecosystem: Environmental > Aquatic > Freshwater... | reverse complement strand
GAAGCGAAAACCACCGTGCGAATGTCGCAACATACCATCCTGCCTAAATGGAACTACACCATCCGTCCACGAAAAGGAAACGGCTAAGTTGTTTGTGAACAGCTCCTAAGTTCATTGAGCAGGCATTAGGCGGCCTGCAGACGTCCGAAACGCTCACGGCCGAGTTTCATCAGGAATCGGCCGAACAGATCCAGCAACAGCAGCACGGGTAAATCGGCCGTTTCTACATCTTGCCCAGACTCTCTGTAGTCTATCAGACCATCGGGGTGCGCAACCGTTGCGCACCTACCTTTCTCACGAGGGTGCGCAACCGTTGCACACTCTGTCTCCATCCTATTACCACGGAGTTATGTCCATGACACTCACTCAACGTCTGTCCGAATACATTTCCGCCTGTTTCACCGGCCTCTGGGTCACTTCACATGAGCACGACGATGCCCTGGCCGAGATTGCCCAGCTCTGCCGCGACAATAGCTGGAAACTGGCCGTCTGGGACATTGCTTCCGGTTTGCAGATTCCCGGCCAGAGTAACCCCTCAGATGCTGGCGGCAGCGATCCGCTGGCAGCCATTCGCTCGATCAATGCACTGGCATCGGCCGATAGCTCTGCGATCCTTGTTTTAACCAACTTTCATCGCTTTTTGAATTCGCCAGAGATCGTGCAGGCGCTGGCCAAGCAGATTAGCACTGGAAAGGCCAACCGCACGTTTATTATTGTTCTCTCACCGCTCGTCCAGATTCCCCCAGAGCTAGAACACCAGTTCGTTGTGTTGGATCACGATCTGCCTGGACGCGAGCAACTGGAGCAGATTGCCCGCAGCATTGCAACCGAAGAGGGCGACTTGCCACAAGGCGATGACCTGAACATGGTTCTGGATGCCGCCGCTGGCCTGACTCGATTTGAATCAGAAGGTGCTTTCAGTCTAAGCATAGCGAGGCATGGCAACATCCGGCCCGACGCGATCTGGGAACTGAAGTCCCAAACGCTAAAAAAGAGCGGCCTCATGCAGTTGCATCGTTGCGGCGAGCGGTTCGACGGTCTGGGCGGTCTGCAATCGCTCAAGAGTTTTTGTCTACGTGCGATGCGGCGCCAGGGTCATGCCAATTCGCTCAAACGGCCTCGTGGAGTATTACTACTCGGGGTTCCTGGCACGGGAAAAAGTGCTTTCGCAAAGGCACTTGGCTCGGAAACGGGCAGACCCACACTGATCCTCGACATCGGTTCGCTGATGGGCTCGTTGGTTGGCAGCACTGAGTCGAACATCCGCCAAGCCTTGAAGATCATCGACGCCATGGCACCCTGCGTGGTCTTTCTGGATGAAGTGGAGAAAGCACTCTCTGGTGCCTCTGGTTCAGGAGACAGCGGGGTTTCTGCTCGGCTCTTCAGCACGTTTTTGACATGGCTGAACGACCACGAATCTGATGTCTTCACAATCTGTACCTGCAACGACATCTCCAAGCTGCCGCCGGAATTCGGTCGTGCCGAGCGGTTTGACGGATGCTTCTTCCTTGATCTGCCCAGCAAGGATCAGCGCCTGAAGATCTGGGAAATCTACTTGAAGCTGTTCGAGTTGGACGCCGATCAGGCCAAACCGAACGATCAGCAGTGGACAGGTGCTGAAATCAGAGCTTGCTGTAGATTGGCGGCGTTGTTGGACTTGCCACTGACTGCGGCTGCCCAGAATGTCGTGCCCGTTGCCGTAACTGCCGCTGAATCGGTGGAGCGTCTGCGTACCTGGGCTTCCGGGCGTTGCCTGGATGCTGAGAGCAGCGGCATCTATGGGACAGGGAGTGCTGCCCTTATCTCAAAGCCTGGACGCAAGGTCCGGCGACAGGAACCGTCGAACAACTGATTTCGCTGAATGTTCCCCAGGGTGTAGAGGTGGCCCTGTGCCGCCCTGCGCCCTGGTCTCAAACTGCGGAAGTGCCGATTCCAAGGGAAGCAAAACAGCTACAAGGCCCTCCATGCCTCTGGCCGAAGCGCAGACCGTCCTTGGGCCAGTGCTTTATCAATGCTGGCCAGCAACTCAGCTTTGTCGCGCGACAGCGTTCCCGCCAGTGGCAGATAGTTCGAGGCATGATCGGTGCGGAAAACACAACGGGAAAGATCATCGCAGTGCGAAATGACCTGCCGCAGTTCGTGAAGCAGCCCTTCCGGTTCCGGTAGTTTGAAAGCACCTTGTCGCCACTGTTGGTACAATCCGGTGCCAGGAATGAGCATCACGGTGAGCATGGAGAAATACTCCGGGTCCATCACACCGACGACCCGGCCAGTTTCTTCGGCGTGCTCGGCCGAGAGTTCCGTTCCGCCAAGGCCCAGCAGCGCAATGACCGAGGCCCGCATCTCGCTACGCTTGAGCTTTTGCACGGCCTCCACCATCTCAGCCGCCGTGATCCCCTTTTGGACACGGTGGAGAACCTCATCACTCCCGCTCTCCAGGCCCAGGTACACGATGGTCAATTTCCGCTGTCGAAGTAAGGCAAGCTGGGCATCGGTCTTGCCGAGGACATCGCGGGCATTGGCATAGATTCCTACACGCCGTAAGCGGGGAAACCCAGATGCCAGTGCCTCCATGATTCTAGTGAGCGATTCGGTATCCAGCACCAAAGCGTTTCCATCCACCAGGAAAACGCACCGCGTGTCGGGAAACCGCGATTGAGCAAGGGTGATGTCCTCCAGTACCTCCTGCATCGGACGAACCTGGAACGGCTTGTCCATGTAGGTGCCGCAGAACGTGCAGCGGTTGTGAGAGCAACCGTAGCTGACCTGCAAGATATAACTGTTTGCCTCGCTCGGAGGCCGGATGACCATGCCGTGGTATCGCATAAACCTATTATGTGCCGAGATCAGGTAACAAGCAACCTGCGTCAGTCTCAACGGAATGTCTCGGCCGACACTACCAAGCCCGGCCGCAAGATCCACCGCGAACCGTCGAACAACTGAGTTGTAGCCTCGAAGATCAGGGGGCGGGAGCAGTAGCCTTGCTCCTGCCCCACTTCGCCATCAGACATCCCATAAGCGGGCTTGGCGGTCGTCGCGGGGTGACGAGGCGTTTCTGAGCGTTATCTCCGCCGCCATGATCAACGCCGTGGCAGCGACAGCATTTTCTTCAATTCGCTCATGTCACGGATGTTGAAATCGTCAGCCTTGCCGACGATACGGTGCCGATCCCGCAATAGTTCCGTGATCTGTTCACTCGCCCGGGGGATCTGCTCTTCGGAGATCGCCCTCACGAAAATCTGGTCCATGGTCTCTAACGGGGGGGAAGAGACGGCCTCCGCGTCAGTACGCAAGGTTTGCTTGGTCGTGGCGGTCCCTGTAGTGCCGGCCGTCGTGCTGCTTACGTGGTATTTGATCGTGGTCCATGGGGCAAGCACAATATCGTCCTGGTCCAAACCCATGAGATTGGCCCCCTTTGCACTCAAGACGCCGATGACGCGGAAGGGGACGTTCAAGACGCGGATTTCCTTCCCAAGGGGAGACTCGCCAGCGAACAATTCCCGCTTGAGCGTCTCGCCGATGACGCATACCTTGGCCGCATTGCGGACGTCGCGGTCGGTAAAGATATCGCCTTCGGACAACTCCGTCCAATCGCGGGCAGCCAGGAAGGAGGGCGTGGTGCCCGTGATGTTGCCCGTCAACCAGTTGCGGTTGCCATAAGTAATCTGTGATCGGCCGCGCACGACGGGGGCCGCATCGCTGACCGCAGGACACTGTCGGGCGATTTCCTCGGCGTCCTGCGCTGTGAGTGTGGACTTGCTGCCGGTGCCCCAGGTCACTCCCCCGCGTACCGGTCCCGGCAGGACCAGCAGCAGGTTGCTGCCCATGCTGGCAAGAGTCCGCCGGATGGATTCCTCCCGAGTTGTCGTCTTCTCTCCCGCGCCGGTCTTCATCGCTGCGGCGTTCTCGCCAACGATGACCTCCATACCCTCCTCCACGGTGCTACCACCGACCTCGGTCTTCGTACCATCGGTTGGCCCAAGTCGTACATCGACGGGCCGCAGGGAGTTGCCGTCCTGCACCCACAGTCGGCCGTTGCCGTCGTCTGCACGGGGTATCGGCGATGGAATCCTGTCCCGCACGTCGGGGCTGATCTGTTCCGGCCGAGGCCGCCATCGAAGGGCCGCATTTGACACAAGCAACACGTTCTTCTTGCGTTCCACCTCGAATTGCACGTTGGCAGTCAAATAGGGCAGGAGCTTCCCAGTGGGGTTGTCTGTAGTCACGACCACCGTGTAGGTGACGACATTTTGCGTCATCTGGGCGTTGAGCCGCACCTGATCCACTTTTCCGGAGAAGACCTCTCGCGGATAGGCATCGATGGTAAAGCGAACCGACTGGCCCACGCGGACCCGGCCCACGTCGGCCTCATTGACCGATGCCCAAACCTGCATCTTCGCCAAGTTCTTGGCGATCAAGAATAGGCTGGGGGCGTTCAGACTGCCGTCCACCGTCTGGCCCACGTTCACGCGACGGTCGATGATGATTCCTCTGACCGGCGATCGGATAATCGTGTAACCGAGATTGAGTTCAGCTTGCTTCAGGTTGGCCTGGCTTTGGGCCACGGCCGCCTCGACCACGACCACTCCTGCCTGCGCCAGCTTGAAACTGGCCGCGGCGACGTCGAACTCGCCGGCGGAGATGGAATTGTTCTTGAACTGGTCGGTGGCTCGCTTCCGCTGTACATCGGCCAGTTCAAGTGCGGCGGTTGCCTGCGTCATTTCGGCCTTGGCCCGCATGCAACCCAGGCGTGCCTGATCGACCTGGACCGCGTAGAGCGCGTCGTCGATCCGAGCCAGGATTGTGCCTTTCTCGACCTGCGACCCGTAATCAATCGTCTTGCCATTAGAGCCTGGGATGACACCGAGGCCCATGACATGGCCGCTTACCTGGGCGCCGACATCAACCAACTCTTCCGGTTCGAGCGTTCCAGTAGTGCTGATCGTTGCCACTAGATCGCCCCGAACGATCTTTGCCGTGCGGAAGGTGGATGGCTTCGCAGCCATGTCGGTCACCTCGTCGGCGAATACGATTGCCGCAGGAGGAATCCACAGCACCAGCAGCAGCGAGAGAAGGCCACGCGATTGGCTTTTCAGGGAATGCATCGCTTTTTCTCCTCGTTTGTCAATGGTTCTTCAAACTACGTCATGCCCAGCGGTAGTTGGCTATAGTAAATACAAGTGGGGAACGCCTCAAAAGTGGTAGTGTTGATGTTTCAGTTCCCATCAACGCCACGTGTAAAAGGTCGTCCCCCATGAAAAGAGAAGCATATCGTTCGATAGATGTCAAGCAGGTCTTCGTTGAATCGTTTGTTGCGGATAAGGCAGGCATAGCGGCAGTTGTCGGTTTAGACGTCGCGAAAAGCGAATTTATGGCCACGGTACGATGGTCGGACGGTCGTTTTGAGCGGCCCTGGCGAGCGAAGAATCCCGAGGAGATTCCCGACATGATACACCGATTACAACGATTAGTCGAAGGCCGGTCGTTGGTGGTCGCCATGGAATCGACGGGAACCTACGGGGATGCGATGCGTCAGGCGTTGACCGATGCAAAGTTGACGGTGAATCGAGTCAGCGGCAAGGCCGTGCATGACTACGCCGAGATTTTCGACGGCGTTCCCTCCCAGCACGACGGCAAGGATGCGGCGATGGTGGCGGAACTGTCGTCCATGGGGAAGTCGTCTCCTTGGCCGTACGAGCCGTTGACGGAATTCGACCAGGAGCTGCGCTATTTGGTGGAACGCATGGACATCCAACAACGGATCGGGATGTTGTGGATGGGACGCCTGGAGTCGCTCTTGGCCCGACACTGGCCCGAGGCAACACGATACCTGGAGTTGAACTCTGAAACCTTGTTGCAGGTTTTGGTCGAATACGGAGGACCGGCGGCGTTGACTGCCGACGCCAAAGCGGCAAAGCGGCTCAAAGCCTGGGGCGGTCCGTTCCTGAAAAGCGAGAAAATCGAGAGGTTTTTGCAGGTTTCGGCATCGAGCGTCGGGGTGCGGCAAACGGCGGTCGATCGGCGGCGGATTCAAGAGTGTGCCCAGGCATTGTTGTTGGCCAAGCATGAAGTTCAGAAGGCGTCCAAAACATTGGAGAAGTTGGCCCAAGGCAATGCGATCATCGCTCGTCAAGCGGCGGTGGTTGGATGGGCGACGGCTTGCGTCCTCTGGGTGTATCTGGGCAATCTAGCCAATTATCACGGTGCCGAGGCGTATCGCAAGGCGATGGGGCTGAACCTCAAGGAACGCAGTAGCGGGCGTTACCAGGGGCAGTTGAAGATTACCAAGCGTGGGCCTGGTGCCGTACGACGTTGGTTGTACTTTGCGGCCATGCGATTGGTCCAGCACTCCCACGTCGTGGAGTGGTATGAAGTCAAGAAAGGCCAGCGTGCCAAAGGCGGCAAGCGGGCTTTGATCGCGGTGATGCGGAAGTTGACCCTCGGCCTGTATGTCGTGGGCGTGGGCGAAGAACCCTTCGATGCGCGGCGACTCTTCTCGCCGACGGTCGGGAAGCGTTCTCGTAGCGGCATTAGGCAAGCGAAGAAGGACGAGAAGAAACAAAGACAAGGGGTTTGACTTGGGGCTCCGCCCCAAACCCCGGGATTTAAGGAGGCATGACTCGGTGTCCAAGGGTTTGTCGAACCGCCTTGAATCGGATCGGGCCAAACTCAGTACATGGCTCATCGCCATAAAAGGAACACATACGTTTCAGAATCAGGCGGATATGGCCTAGCCAGGGGGAGGGGTTGCCGTTGCGGGTGTAGTAGCCCTGGGCGAAGTCCAGATAGTCGGCCACCAGTTCGTTGATGGTGAAGTCAGACGGCGGCTTGCCCTGGGGCAGGGCGGCGGCGGCCGGGACGGCCGATAGTTCGGCAAGCAGTCGAGCGTATGCCGTTCGGCTTTCGGGAGATTCCCATTTTCCGAGATACTGGATTTTTCCACGGATCGTGGAAACGGCTTGGCCGGATGCCTTGTGGAGGCGATAGACAGGGACAAGGGACGGTTCACGGGGCATGAGTGCGCCTTCCATCAGGGTTTGAGAGTATTGTACTCTCTAATCCCTTGATTTACGGGCCGCACTTCTGACCGTCAGAAGGTAACGTAACTTGCGTTTCGGCTTAGGTTTACGATAAAGTGGCGGGGGCAGGATTTGAACCTACGACCTCGAGGTTATGAGGCGATCCCGCAAGCCTTGCGAAAAACCCGGCAAGTATCGACGCAGTAGTATTTTACGAGAAGTCGTCCGTGTTTGCAAGTGCGTGCAAATACACCTGTAGAATTGCGAGGAATATGCATACTTTGGATTGTATGCGCATACAAACGATGCGTGTACATCGGTCTATAGACATCGAGGAATTGCACCTCGGCGGTCATTGGCAAAGGTGATCCATCTTGACCTCTGTCGCGAACCACGGCAGGGCAGGGGGGTGATTGCCAGTGCCACGCCATCAATCGGCGAGTTATCTCCTGCCCTGGAATTTCAGGTGGATGACTGCGGCACTGTGGTTCGTATCCTTCACGAAACAAAACCACCGCCCCCCGGCCAGACGCTTCGCTTGGTGGCACGCACACCTCTTGCTGGCAGCGGGAGGACTGGACCTGCGGTGGCTCCAGCGTGAGACTGGCTATCAGGTTCCCCTCCATCGCCTTCAGCCAAACCACGCTACACGGCGATAAACTCGCCGCTTGGCACATTCACCCAGAAACAACGCACCAAGATCGCCGCTTGGCACGCTCGGTGGCTCGGTATGTCGCTTCCTACGCATTCAGCTCGGAATTGGCAGGTGCCCTGGTGCCCTGGTGCATACCCATCCTTGTGGGGCAGACTCCGTCCAAGAAACGCCGCGAGCACGCAACCTAATGATTGCTCGGCCACGTAGCACCCGCCTTGCTGTTATACTGCTCGCGGTTGAGACTGACACTAACCCGAAGCGCGAGCGAGGTTGCTAAGTCGTTGCCTCGCTTGCGCTTCGGGCTGGTATGGATTGGGACAATCTCAACCGCGGACAGTATAAATTCACCGACATTTCGTTCTCACAGGGGCAAGCCCAGGCGGTGGGAAGGCGTCTTTCGATTAAATCGACAAACCGCAATCCGGGGGCATTGGAACAAGAAGTATTCCCCTCCCCTCCCCTCCTCATTCATTCCTTTTCGTCTGTTTCGTGGTCCTCTTGGCCCTTTCCATGCAGAAAAATTATTGACTTTTGCGGATATTTCTGCTCTAATAAGGGGTGATACATATCGGCAGACTCAAGTTCGGAGTGGGGCTCCCTGACTACTGCTGTAAGCATCTGTGGAAAGGCTAAGTACTTATGACCCTGTCGAAAAGCCCAACCGAAGGTCTCCTGACGCGTTGGAAGACCTTCGGTATCGGCGTGGCTCGGTGGAGATCGGCTATATAACAGGTGAATTTTCTGGGGGTGTTGTCATGAAGAACCCGATTCGGCTGGGAAGCCTGTTGTCTGTTCTTATGTTTTCACTGGTGCTGTTGGCCCTGCTGGCGAGTGCGCGGGCCTGGGTGGATATTAACATCAACACCGACTACAGCGGGAGTGCGAGCAGCCTTGATCTCGCCAACGCCCCCGGCGGCGACTGGGGTGTGAACAGGCTTAACCTGGGTGCTGGTGCCACCGGTAAAACCATTTCAATCACCAGCGGTACGCTCACAGGGATCGGGCCACCTCGTGTTGGCAACACCAAATACACGGCCCTCAGCATAGGCGGCAACAACAACACGATCACCATCGACGGCCCCACGACGATGCTTCATGATGCGAGTAACATGAATTGGGATCAGGCCGCATTCCGAATGAGTGGCACCAACACCAAGTTGGTTGTCCAAAATAGCGGTACTTTCCTGGAGGACGGCTGTACGCGATTTTGGGACACAACCCTGCTTCGCGTCACAGGTGCCGGTTCGGTGGCACACCTCGATTCTGGCAACAATGATGGTGTCGAGCGCGTAAATGGCATCCCCAGGATCCAGGTTGACAACGGCGGTGTCCTGTACGCGGGGTCGTTTACATACACGGACGGTGCCAACAGCGGCTTTGCTGGAAACTGGCAGGGAACCAGCCCAACCGATTATGCAATCACTGTTGACGGCCCCAACTCGGTCGTTTCCACCAAGGGCTTTCAGTGGATGGACGCGGGGAGAACGAACGGAATTCTTCATGCCACCAACGGAGGTGCTCTGGAGTTATTGGCCTCGTTGAAATGGGACTACACCAATAATAACAAGGCTAACTTTGCCCACATTAATATTGATGGCGGCGGGCTGTCGTATAAGAATTGTGGGGCAACTGTGAACATGAACGGGAACCAGGAACCCACTGCAGAACCGGACCCGAGCGATTTCATGTATACAGGAAGTAACTTCTTCCGACTCAATAATTCCACCGCGGTCGATACCGGCAGCTATATGCTCGCCAGCAACCTTGGCGCAAAGAATTACACCCGGCTAGAAATGACCAACGGGACCACTTCGGTCGCTCGAGCGATCACTGTTGACGGCGAGAACGGCGGCTCGATGCGGTTCGACAGCACTGCGGCTACGATCTCCGCTGGCGTGACGCTATTAGGCACGTCAACGCTGGAGGCGACCGGTACTCCTTCAAAGCTAACGGCAGTCATTTCCGGTAGCGGCAGCCTGAACAAGGCCGGAACCGGCACGCTGGCCCTTGCCAGCTCGAATACCTACACCGGCGGCACAATGATCGCGGCCGGTGTGTTGATGGCGGGCAACAATAGTGCCTTTGGCACCAATAACGATATGACCCTGAGCGGCGGAACCTTGGATCTTTACGGGTTCAACTCGATCGTCAAAGCCCTCAATGGTGGCACGGGTGCGATTGGAAACTCGCAGACTTCGAGCAATTCGCTGCTCACGGTCACCAGCGGCGGTACGTTCGGCGGAAACATTCAAGACCACAATGGCGGAGGAAACTCGCCCTTGGCCATGATGTTGACGGGCGGTGCGCTAACGCTCGGCGGCTCGAACACCTACACCGGTCCGACGACCGTCAGTGCCGGCACGCTCAATGTTACTGGCTCACTGGCGGCTGACTCGGCCGTTGCGGTACACGATGGCGGCAAACTGAGCTGCATCGGCACCATCTTTGGATCCGTTGTTGTACACGGGGGCGGCAAGTTAGGTGGTACCGGCACCATCTCTGGGCCGGTTACTGTCTTCGGCGGAACGACACCCGCCACATACGGTGTGATTGACTTGGTGGACGGCAGTATCGGAACCCTCAACCTGGGTAACACGCTCGACTTGAGCGTGGGTAGCAACCACTCGCTGCTGAACCTGGAATACGGCACCAGCGGCAACAGCTTTAGCTTTGATCGCATCACGACCGCGGGTGCTTTGGCACTGAGTGGCAGCGGTGTCCTTGTCAGTCTCACCGCATTGGGCACAACGCCTGTCGATGGCACCTATACTATTTTGAGCGCAGCGAGCGGCGTAACGGCCAACTTTACGTTTGATGGCACAAGCACCGTTCTTACCCGTGATGGAAAAACGTATACCCTGAGTACGGTTGGCGGTAGGCTGGAACAGATTACCATAGGAGATGCCAGCAACAACTCGAAACTCTGGGTGGGAGCAGAGCCTAGTGGCTCCTTGGCAAGTTCGGCCAGCCATAGCTTCGGCCGCATTTTGTTGAGCAGCACGCAGTCTACGACTATCATTCTGAATTACAGCGGAAGCGACGCAGCCACCACCAACGCCTCAGTAACCGCAACCGGGGGTGCCACGACGACCACTTCCGGCGGTACCATCAGCAACTTGTCGCCCATCAATGTCACGCTGAGCACGGGCACCTTGGGCGTCACCAGCGGCACGGTCACAATTGACAATTTGGCCACGGCTAATAATGGCGAAGGCACCGGCAATCACAACGGCAACGCCGTGATCACGGTAGACGGCACCGTGGTGGCTCAGCGTATGTTTACTGACACCTCTGCGATCCTGGGCCGGTTCCTGGCGGACGGAACTGGTAGTAAAGTATTGTCTGTCTCCAGTGCGGGAGCGAACCTCGTGACGACCAACGGCACATTGTCCAGTTTTACCGGAACCAACGACAATAACATCGGGCTAACCAGCTTGAATTCCTTGATTTTCAGCGGGACTGGTGCTAACCAAAAAGCCGAATTTAGCCTTGGCAGTTCGGCGAGCAAGACCGGTCTGCTGAGCTACAGCTTTACGACGACCGTCACCGATGAATTCAGCACCGTTATCCCCTCCTATCCACTGGTTCTTACTGGAACAGGAACGGCAGTGGCTAGTCGCAAGGTGCTAGATACCATGACGGACCTTGGCACATACCACGCTGGAGCAACCTTCAGTAAGCCGTCCAACAGCTTCAGTTATAGCTACAGCAACGGCATCATCGACGGCATTCATAGCAATACCGAGGACGCGAGAGTCGCAACGTATGCCTCTACTGAGAAATTTGACGAAGGCGACGGCTTCACGTTCTCTTCTGAAGCACAGAGCATATCCTCTTCCTTAGGCTTCTCGGGAACCTTTAGCGGGACCGCAGTTAAATCCAGGACCGACAGCACCACCTTCAAACTCGCTGTCACTCCTGAACTTTCCGGTGGCACCACGGCCAACGCGGGCTTCAGCATCAACGTCTACTCCGGCAATATGGCCTGGAGTAGTTCCAGTGGAAACTGGGTTACGGGTAGCAAATGGGTCGACAAGACTTTGAATGACGCCGATGGTTCGCACGTTGCCCCTGGATTGGATGAAAACACTGCTTTTAAGGGTACCGACACGGCAGCTTTCAATGGCACCGGCGCGAACGCGTCTGAGACAGCTACGGTAATCGACCTGAGCAGCGTGAACCCGAGCCTGGCAACCTTGAGCTTCAGCAATTCGGGCTACAGACTCACCGGCGGCAGCCTGACGATGTTTGACAGCAGTGATGGCAGCAGGGCCACCATAAATGTCTCCGGCGGGACGGACACGATCGCCAGCTTGTTGTCCTTGGCCGGCACCACGGAAATGACCGTGGATAGCACAGGGCGATTGAACATCACTGGCAATATCCACGGGATAGGCGCACTGCTGAAGGAAGGTGCCGGGATATTAGTCCTCAGCGGCAGCAACGAGTATACCGGTGGCACGATCGTGACAGCCGGCACGGTGGTACAGGCATCCCGTGCGTCCTTACCTGAAGGGCAGAGCTTGACCATCGGCGCGGGCGGCACGCTGATCTTTGACCCCTCACCGATCAAGGATGTAGTAAGCGGCCCGATCGTATGGAAGTTGGCTGAAAGCGGAAACTGGAGTGATCCGAACAAGTGGACGGGCGGCGTGCCTCAGTTCGCTGATGCAGAGGCGGTGATCAATGTGCCGACTAGTGGCACCTTGACCATTACACTCGACGTTCCCGAGACAATCGGCACGCTGATTCTGGGCAATTCGGGCGACATCACCAAAGGTTACACGCTGAGTGGCACGAGTACGAACGCATTGACCCTGAACAATTTCGGCAACAATGCTACGATCACGGTAGAAAACGGCACGCATGTTATTCAAGCGACAGTCGATCTGACCAGCGGTCTTGTGGTGAGCGGCAGCGGAACGTTGGCCTTTGGCAGTTCCAGTAGCATTACGGGTGCCGGACCGTTGACCATGAACGGCACGGGAACCTTGATTTTGAGCGGCAGCAACGACTATGTCGGAGGCACGTTTGTGACTGCCGGCACGATGGTCCAGACTTCGCGTGCGTCCTTGCCCGAAGGGCAAAGCTTAACCATTCGTGCGGGCGCGACGTTCATCTACGATCCCTCGTTTCCCACCCGTGCCGGGCCGATGGTTCGACTCGCTGGGCCAGTCTCCTTCCTGACATCCCCGCTTGCGGCAGGGCCAGTCAGCATGACCCTCAATCCAGTCCCCGAGCCGAGCACCCTTGCTCTCTTGGTGGCCGGGCTGGTGGTTGGGGTCGGAGCGTGGAGGAAGAGGAAAAAATAGATTACAAATTGAAGATTCGGAGTTCGGCATGGGGTTTCCGACCTCGACGACAACTGAGTACTGACAACCATTCCGGCTGTCACGGCAGGCTTTCCCGAGCTTGGATCTGCCGTGGCAGCCGGTTCTTTTTGGACGGCGATCTGGTAGTATCATTATTTCAGCGTTCGGATCACCGGCATAGCTCGGGAGACAGTACCAGGAGCGTTATGTCACGCTTCCGCAATTTGGCAAGTAGCTCTTCGTGGCTGATGAGCCCGTCCGTCAGTCGTTGCGCGCGTCGGTCACCCCAAACAACTTCGCCAATTCCGTACACTAGCGGAAATCCTCGGGAAATACTGTATTTTACGGGCTGTTTCTCGTTTCCTGTCGGCTAGTTGTTCAGGTGTAGTTAGGTGTAAAAAGAGGCGTTTCGAGTGTCTTTGACACCCGCGATCTTTTCCCCCATTGGACACTTCCGCGAACCGCTCAGAAAGATTTTGAGTCAACCAACCCGGGCCGTCGAGCATGTCGGCGTCGAGAGGCCGGAGATCGTCGAGTATGTCTAGCGGAACCGCCGCGGATCCTTCACGAAACGAATTTCGTGAACTCCCCCTCCGCCCCCCGCCAGCCGCTTCGCTCGCATGGCGCGCACGCCTCTTGCTGGCAGCGGGAGGACTGGACCTGCGGTGGTTCCAGCGTGAAACCGGCTATCTGGCCTCAAACCCAACACACGCTGGCGGCTGGGCCTTTTTCGCGCAGACTTTCCCTCCGCGAGTGGCCAACCAGATTGGATCACTTGGGTGGACGCCAAGGGGCCTAAGCCTGATTTCCACATGGCCGATTGTTCGGAACATGCTTGCACGGAAAGGAAAAGAAGTTATATTAGTGTGGTCTGGTTTGAGCAAAAAAAGGAGTACGAATCATGGGATGTTATCGCGTGTTAATGGTCTCGCTTCTAGCCGCGGTGTTCTGTACACAGGGACTCGCAAGCGATGCTGTCCTGCTGAAGAATCGAAAGAGCGAGGTCGTCTTCGACAAGGCTAGCGGTGCGCTGCAAGACTTTCGCGTCCTTCTGGATGACCAATGGCAGACCAGCCATGCCAAAGGACCGACGGCCGCCGGACGACGGCCGGGCGACTACCTGATCGCGGTGGACGGCAACGTGCAGTGGTTCAATCTGCCGAAAGCCGAACCGGAAGGCGATGGACTGAAGTTCTCCGGCAGCGCGCAGCAGATGGAAGCCTCCGTCACATGGTTGCCAGTACGCGAGGATGCATTTCTCGTCACCTACACAGTCAAGGCCGGCCGGGATGCCAACTCGCTGTCGCTGGGAATCGATGCTTTCAATTTGCCTTCGGAACAGGTCCGCAAGATATACTGCCTGCCGCATAGTGTGCCACACTTTCTCGATGGCAATGCGAAGAAAGCCCCGGTTGGCCTTGTTGCCAACGCGAACACCTGGAACAACACCTTTTCGCTGATCACCGATTTCGCCACCTACTCCGTCTCGATCCTGCCACCCGAGTTCCGTCTGGATTGCAAGTTAGACCACACGGCCGCCAAGGACTACCTGGTCGGTTTTCGTCCCCATCCGGACAAAAACCACAAGGATGAAATTTCCGGCGTCTCGCCCAAGGATGGTTCTATTCTACTGGTGGCTAATCACAACCGTCCGGTCAAGAAAGGGGAAACCGTGACGCGGCGTTTCCTGCTCTCGGTCACTCCCAACCGCGGCGGGTACACCACCGGCTACCACATCGCCCAATTTATGAGCCTTGCCGGCTACCAACGCAAGTGCAACAGCCTGGAACTTTACCGCAAATCGATGGCCTATCTGCTCGACAATCCAAACTGCTATGTCCGCGACGACAAGCATGGCGAGAACTTCATGGGATCGAACCACAGCGGCGATGGCAAAGGGTACGGAAACGGTTTCTGCTACTATGCCATGTACGGCAATTCGTTCACCATGGCTGCCTTCCATCAGTATGCACGATCGCTAGGCGAGTCGGCGGCGGAAAACGCCCGCTTGAAAGGGCCGAGTCAATTCTTATTGAAATCGTCCGTTCAGAACCCGGATGGCAGCTACTGGAGCATGTTACCTCTGGACGACAAGACCGGCTATGTGGACCAAGCGTACCGCAAGTGGATCGAGACGCACGCCACGGGCTGGATCGCGTATTATCTGTTGACGGCCTATGAGATTAGCGACGACAAGGAGTGCCTGGCCTCGGCCCGGAAAGCTCTGAAATGGCTCGCCGCGATCCAAAAGGACGACGGCGGTTATCCAAAGTATTTTGAGAATGGCAAGCCCAGCACGGCGCTGCAGGGCGATTGCGCGTGGAACGCACTGGCGATGTTCAAGGCCAGCCAACTGAAAATCGACGTTGAGAAGATCGACTTCAAAGCCCGCGGACTGAAGACGGTCGATTGGATTTGCCGCGGGCCGCTCAAAGAGTGCCGATTCCAGGGGAGCTTCGAGGACGTGGGCGGCGTGGTGGACAGTTACTGCTCCTCAGTCTCCGCCAAGGCGGCCATTGCCGCTTTTGAGCAAACCAAGGAGGAGAAATACCTAACTGCGGCCGAACAGATGCTCAGCGTTTCGCTGGCCTGGGTGACCTGCGATTATGCCTCTCGCCGAGACCAGCAGTCTTGGAATGCAAAACTTGCTTGGCAGCCGGCCTACGGCCATGTGGAAAGCACGACCTGCTGGTATCCCTGCTCCTACACGCTGCCGATGGCATACCTCGTGGCGTCCGATCTGGGCCGCTATCGGCAAGGGGAACGGGCCGAATTATGGACGCAAGTCGCGCGCTGTCTGCCCCTGTTGGAAAGCTACCTGCGCGAGGACGACAAAACCAAGTGCAAGTGGGGCATGGAATGGCGAATCTTTCCCTTTCTCGTTTTCTCCGAATGGGGAAATAGCCAGACCTGCTGGGCCACGCTGGAGATCTACAAGAACCGTGCCGAGCGGGCCGTTCCCGGCCTGAGGTTTGATGCCCAGCTCCGCGCCAGAATCGACGGCCAAACCGCGACCATCTTCGCGCCCAAATGGGGTAAGCCTGGCCCCGGACCGCTGTTGGAAATCGACGCCAACGTCGATCCCCTCGTGCTCAAGGCCGAGAGTGGCGACCTGTTCGTTATTCTGTTGGCTGAGGGCCATGCGATTAACGATCAATTGAAATTTACCGCGCTCGCCGAACGGTTGCCCGCAAGTAAATGCACCGTGACCAATGTTCTCGATAAATCCTTGCTCGGTTCGTTTAGCAAAGAGCAGCTTCGCGCAGGCATCCCCATGATCTTCAAAAACGTCCAAGCCCTTAAAATCAACGGTGAGCGATGAGATGTTCATCATGAAACGCATTGGGTTGGTTATCTTGGCTGCGCTGTTCGCGTGGCTCGATGGCGCGCTGCGTCTGGGCTTCGTGCTGCACGACGAGCCCCTCCTGAAAAAGATCAAGGCAAGACTCGACCCGATCGTCGAGGGCGTGAATCGGGGCACGAAAAGCTTCATCTACTGGAAGAAGGCCCTCGACCCCAAGGGTTCAACAGTTGAGCACATTCGCATCTCGGGCTTCATTTGATATCGTGCCAGATTTTGTGCATGGTGAATGGGGTTTTGATCTTGGATGACAATGACGACGAACCGACGATTTCCTGTCCGTATTGCCGTCGCCAGATTCACGAGGAGTCGCAGCGTTGCCCATATTGCGAAAACTACATCTCGGAAGAGGACGCGGTTTCTGCCCGCAAGCCGTGGTGGATCATCATCGGAGCGTCACTCACTCTCTACGTGGTTTACCGCTGGATAGCTTAAACTCATGGCGAAATGAGCGTTTTTATTGAGTTTGCAGCCAAAGAAGACTTTGCCGTTGCAATTGACCTGGTCAAAGCCATCGGAGAGACATGCCGATAAGATTTCTGCCAATGCAACCAGGAGGATACGCCCATGATTAGCACTTCCCAGACTATTCAAGATCAGCCAGCCAATCTTATGGCCCTT